>Ga0066639_10001110_pt1 | contig 24040 bp, 17 predicted proteins | sample CryGeyCG2114_010_2_FD_59504 | JGI IMG/M metagenome (GOLD analysis project Ga0066639, IMG submission 59504) | Groundwater microbial communities from aquifer - Crystal Geyser CG10_big_fil_rev_8/21/14_0.10 | ecosystem: Environmental > Aquatic > Deep subsurface > Groundwater | place: USA: Utah...
TGAGAAAGATGGGTGGGTTGGCTAAACATATGCCCATTACCCATACAACATTTTTTATTGGTTGGTTGGCTATTATCGGCATGCCACCGTTTTCAGGTTTTTTTTCAAAAGATGAAATTCTTTGGCAGTCATTTTCTAGTGGTCGTGGTCATATTTTACTTTGGCTGTTGGGTGTTGTTGCTGCCGCAATGACTGCCTTTTACATGACTCGTTTAATGGCTCTAACCTTTTGGGGTAAAAGTCGTGTATCCAAAGATGTCCACCCTCACGAGTCTCCTGCAACAATGACAGTGCCTCTTATTATATTGGCGATTCTTGCTGCGGTTGGTGGCTGGTTAGGAATTCCCCACATTCTGTCTCATGGCTTACATTTAGATATTCCAAATGTTCTAGAGCATTGGTTGGAGCCAAGAATTACCAAGATACCAGAGGTTCATGAGCCGAATGCTGTTATGGAGTGGGTGTTCATGGGCATTTCTGTTTCCGTGGCTGGGCTTTCCGCATGGCTGGCCTACTATCTCTACATAAAAGACTCTGAAAAACAAAAAAGCATAGTTAAAAAACTAGGCCCGATTCCCCATTGGGTGGAAGAAAAGTATTTTGTGGATGAGGCATACTTTGCTGTTTTAATTAACCCTCTGATTGGCTTTAGTCGGTGGCTTTGGGTTCAATTTGATTCCAACGTTATTGATCGGGCGACATATCTGGCCAGTGACTTTATTCAAGAGGTGGGCAGAGGTCTTCGCCAACTACAGTCAGGAAGCTTGCAACAGTATTTATTTTACATGGTGTTGGGGCTTGTGGCCGTACTGCTCCTGTTTTGATGAGAGAAAGGTAATCAAAAAATGATTTTATCTATAATCATATTTTTGCCGCTAATATTGGGGTTGCTGGTAGTGTTTTTCACTACAGAAAAAACTGTGCGCCCAGTCGCTTTTGTTTTAGCGCTACTACAGTTTGCCTTTAGCCTTTGTTTGCTTCAGCAGTTTGACCCAAGCTCTGCTAGCCTACAGCTCGTTGAAAGGTATTCATGGATTGAGCCTTTTGGTATTACATACTTTGTGGGCATTGATGGCATTTCGTTGTGGCTCGTGCTTTTAACAACATTCCTTACACCGATAATATTCTTGGGCTCCTTTACATCTATCGCAAAAAACTTTAAAAGCTTTTCTGTTCACATGTTCATTTTAGAGACGGCCCTTGTGGGAAGCTTTCTTTCAATGGATGCGATTTTATTTTATATATTTTTTGAGGCCTCACTGATTCCGATGTACTTCATTGTTGGCATTTGGGGCGGCCCAAGGCGTATTTATGCCACAATCAAATTCTTTATTTATACAATGCTAGGTTCTCTGCTCATGCTTTTGGCCATTATTGGAATGATGATTATGGCTGGTGAACAGTTGGGGCAAGTGAGTGCGAGCCTTTTGGACTTCTACAAGCTTCAGATTCCCTTTGTAGAGGGAACGCTTTGGAGCCCTCAGGCCATGATGTTTTTGGCCTTTGCATTGGCCTTTGCCATTAAGGTCCCTTTGTTTCCGGTGCATACATGGTTGCCGGATGCTCATGTGGAAGCCCCAACTCCGGGCTCTGTGATTCTTGCGGGTGTTATGCTTAAGCTTGGCACTTACGGATTTTTAAGATTTGTTCTTCCACTGTTTCCAGAGGCTGTGGAGTCCTGGGGTTGTTGGATATCTATACTGGGCCTGATTGGTATAATTTACGGAGCCTGGGTGGCCATGGTTCAGCCAGACATTAAAAAGCTTGTGGCATACTCTTCTGTCTCCCATATGGGCTATGTTATTTTAGGCTTATTTGCTCTCAATATTTATGGAGTCACAGGTGCATATTACCAAATGCTAAACCACGGTATTAGCACAGGAGCACTGTTCTTATTGGTGGGTATGATTTACGAGCGCACGCACTCTAGAGAGATCAAAGAGTATGGTGGACTGGCGTCAGTCATGCCCTTGTTTACTATCGCATTTTTTATTATTACGCTTTCAAGCATTGCCGTTCCTGGCACCAACGGTTTTATTGGTGAGTTTCTAATTTTAATGGGCACATTTATTCACTCTCCATGGATGGGCGTTGTTGCCGCCACTGGAGTGGTTTTTGGAGCTGTGTACATGCTCTGGATGTTTAAACGCGTGTTCTTTGGTGAGGCCGGCAATATTGTTAGACATCACAAAGAAGTGCTAACAGATTTAAGTCTTCGAGAAAAAGTGGTGTTAGCCCCAATGATTTTATTTGCTATATGGATGGGCGTATTTCCCCAGCACTTTTTAAAATGGTCTAAGCCCAGCTTAGATCACTTTATTGCGAATAAGGGCCAGTATCATTTACAAATAAAGGGTGAGACAGAATGAGTGTTTCAACAGGAATTCATGATATTTTAGCGATTTTCCCACTGCTCGCTGTTTTCTTTGCTTCCACCGTTCCTTTGTTAATAAAGAGCATAAAACAAAAAGAGCCTAGTGCCATGAGCACGTTGATTCAGGCGCTTTCTGGTGTTGGCATCGCCGCGGGCTGGATTTTAATTAGTTATTCTGCAGGATCTTTAAGTGTATTTAGCAATGCACTGATTATTGATGGAACAAGCTACCCCTCTGTTCTCCTTATTTTATTGGCAACCGGTGTTGCGCTTTTAATTTCTTATGAAAATGTAAATGTAAAGGGAGAGCATTTTGCAGAGCGCGTATTTCTTATTCTAAACTCCTGCATTGGAATGATGACCATGGTCTGGGCCAATGACCTTTTGGTCACATTTATTGGTCTTGAAATTATGTCGATTGCACTCTACCTGTTGGTTGCCATGAGCCATGAGCAGACCTTAGCGAAAGAGGCGGCCTTCAAATACTTTATTATGGGAGGGTTCTCTGCCGCAGTTTTTCTATATGGATTGGCTTTTATTTTTGGCTCAAGCGGAGTCACAGAGCTATCAAGTCTCAAGAGTATGTCTCCCCAATTATTAGCCAACAGCCGCCTTTTCGTACTAGGTTGGTCTATGATGCTGGTTGGTTTTTGCTTTAAAGTTTCTATCTTTCCTTTTCACTTTTGGACACCAGACGTCTACCAAGGGGCCCCAACGCCCATCACCGCTTTTATGGCAACAGCTGTTAAGACAGCGAGCTTTATAGCACTTTTAAAATTTATTCTTAGCTTCCCTGTGAGTGAGGCGCCCGCTATTTTGGACACTCTACAGTGGATGGCTATTCTTACGATTTTAGTGGGTAATATCGGCGCTATTATGCAGGAGAATCTTAAAAGAATGTTGGCCTACTCAAGCATAGCTCACTCAGGATATGCCTTTATTGCACTTATTGTTGCAGGGTCGGGCAGTGGTGAGTATGGGTCCACATCTCTTATTTTTTATTTGCTAACGTATTCTGTGATGAACTTAGGTGCCTTTGCTATTGTAGCGCTTTTTGAAAAATTTGAGGAGCAAAGTCTTCATGTGAGTGATCTCAAGGGTTTAGCTAATAAATATCCTTATCTTTCTTTTTGTTTGGCAATCTTTCTTTTAAGCTTAGCAGGCATTCCACCTACAGCTGGATTTTTTGGCAAGCTCTACGTGTTTTCTGGGGCCATTAACTCCGGCTTTATTTGGTTAGCAGTTTGGGGTGTCTTGGGTTCTGTTATCAGCGTGTACTATTACTTAAGACCGATTGTGATGATGTATATGTTTGATGATCTCTTCAAGGAGCAGGCTCAACCCTTGGGTCCCGCCCGTGTGGCCGTTGGTGTTAGCTTGGTATTAGTTTTAATGGTGGGTTTGCTTTCGAGCCCAATCTTTATGGCCATACAAAAAAGCGTAAAGCTCATGTTTCAATAAGGTTTTAGTAAGGTGGGTGCTACAGATTGTATTTGCGTAGCGCCTGAATTGCCGATCGAAATCCAATTTTAACGATCTCCCCTAAGATATTTGGATTGAGGCTAAAGTGATCTACGAAAAACATTTTATAGTCTTGAGCATTGGGGTGGATATAGATGTGATCCACTCCAGGCTTATAGTTCAATCTTTGAATTAATATTTGCAGGAGTTTTTCTCTATGCTCTTCTGGTAACTCGGCTTCTTTAAAATAGCCATCTACAGCGTTGATAACGCTTTTGATATCAGCATTGTACTGAACAGCTTTTTGAATCTTCTGCTCTACAAGTTGATAAAGAGCCTGGTTGAGAATGAGTGGCATGCCGTAGTTGTGGAGAGAGCCCATTTCGCGATTAAAGTGATAGGGTTGTATGGAGTAGCTAGAAATAACAAGATCACAGCCCGCATCTACGGCAACATGAGTAGATAGGGTGTCACGAATCTCTCCATCAAAAAAGTAAAGCTCTTTCCCTTTTTGATTTTTAATACCAAAGGGAGCAAAGACTGGTGGTAGGCTAGCGCTAGCGGCACAAGCTTCGCTAATGGTGGCAAAGTTGGCCCATTTGATGTCTTTTTCTTTTGTGGTTTCGTTAAAAGCGCCAAAGATCACTTTTCTAGAATGATTTAACTGCGTAGCAACAATATAAAGCTCCGCACCCAACTCTTTAAATTGATTGGTAGGCAAAACATGGCGGCGAAGGTAGCGCTCGATACCCCTTGTTGTGAAGATCCCATTAATTTTAAAACCATGTTTTAAAAAAGCCTCTAAGCCCCCAGAAACAACAATGGAGCGTCGCTTCATAAACTTGGGAATCATGTGAAGAAAATTAATTCCATTCACGCTAAAAAGATCAAAGTAAGAAAGTGGCTTGAGCCTTGCTGTAGACCTTGCTCGAGTGCTGGCCTTTGGCTTTAAGCCTCCCGCTCCCATTTCAAAGGCATTCATCATTGCTTCTACTGAGTATCCAGAGGCTAAGAAGGAACTGATAATAGATCCAGCACTAGATCCTACGTATGTTTGGATAGTCATGGGGTCTTTAGAGAGCTTATCCACTTCGTCTTTTGTTCCTCCGGCAAAAAGAAATCCTTTTTCTTGGAGGGCAAGGCAAACGCCACAATGAAAGGCTGCCGCCTTTATTCCACCGCCACTGAGCACAAGACCAATCTTTTGTTTATTCTGTATTTTCACTCTGTGAATATGATCTCACTATTGAAGACTCGACTTCAAGCTAGAAATGTGATGAATATTCATGGTCAAAGGTCCGGCTTTTTATATTGAATAGTCATAGATGTTTACAGGCGGATGGGTAGTGGTAGGCTCTGAGTATCCAGAAGCTAGCAATAGGAGTTAGCAATTGAGTTGGTTGTCCCTAGTTGATTATTCAAATAAGTACAAGGTGAGCATTTCAACGCTTCGCCGTAAGATTAAGCTGAACAATATCAAGTTCAAGCTCGATGCAGGAAAGTACTTTATATTGGAAGAATCAGAGAAGGCAAAGGACTCAGGAGCTAGGCCTAAGGCCAGCCCTTCGGATGTTAGTGAACACACACCAAAACCGACTTTTTTTGCTACACCACCTGTGCAAGAAGATAGGCGTCAGGCCCCTCCAAACTCAGCTCCTCTCATTGATGAGCTGAAAAAGGCTTATACTCTTGTCCTCCAGGAAAAGGAGGAGCAGATCCGCCAGCTCAGGGAAGAGATCGCGGATTTAAGGACCTTAATCAAAGTGCTAGAAGGCGAGAACGAGCGGCTGAAGGCTTTTTATCGGCCGCTCGAGCTTCAGCGCTGATTGCACTCCAATCACTAATGAGATATCTGACTAGCCCTACGCAGCGGGGCTAGCGACCTTTGGTTTTCGAGTGCCTTTTCCAGAAGAGCCTGAAGAGACTTTTCTGATCTTAATTCCCTTTTCTAGGGCGACCTCTAAAACATCGTCCAAGTGTTTCACGGGAATAAAGTTTAACTTCTTTCTAAACTCTTCAGGAATATCTACAAGATCTTTTGTGTTTTGCTCAGGAATAATCACGTCTTTCACACCATGTCGCAGTGCTGCAAGTGCTTTTTCTTTTAAACCGCCAATTGCAAGTACTCGACCGGTGAGCGTTACCTCTCCTGTCATGGCCACATCGGCACGGATAGGGTTGTCAGTCAGTAGGCTGATCAATGCTGTTGCCATTGTGATCCCTGCACTTGGTCCATCTTTAGGAATGGCTCCTGCGGGAATGTGCACATGCAAAGCATGTTCTTCTAGGGCCTCATCCTTTATACCAAGCTCTCGACTGTGGGCTCTAGCATATGAAAGTGCTGCACGAGCAGACTCCTTCATGACATCACCCAGCTGGCCAGTCAGGATAAGCTCTCCTTTGCCTTTCATTTTTAAGGCTTCAATAAAGAGAACTTCCCCGCCCGCTTGAGTCCAAGCAAGGCCTGTGGCAACTCCAATGCGGTTCTCTCCCATTTCTTCTTCTCTTTGAAACTTTACAGGCCCAAGGAGTTCATAAACAGCTTTTGCATCAACAATACGTTTGCCCTTTTTACCAAGAGCAACCTCTTTGGCCACTTTACGACAAAGGCTACCAACCTCACGCTCTAAATTACGAAGGCCGGCTTCACGAGTGTAACCAGCAATGACGGCTCTCAGTCCATCGTCTGTGAATTGAATATGAGAGCTGTCAATACCATGGTTCTCAATCTGTCGCTCGACGATATGTTTTTTACAGATGATGAGCTTGTCCTCTTCAGTATAACCCGTCAGTTGAATCACTTCCATACGGTCTCGAAGTGCCTGTGGGATGTTTTCTAAAATATTTGCGGTAGCTAAAAACATAACCTTAGAAAGATCAAAATCCACATTTAAATAATGGTCTCTAAATGTACTGTTCTGCTCAGGATCTAAAACCTCTAGCATAGCAGCGCTTGGGTCCCCACGGAAGTCACTGCCAAGCTTATCAATTTCATCAAGAATAAAAACAGAGTTGTTGGTTTTAACCTGCTTAAGTGCTTGAATAACCTTTCCTGGCATTGCTCCAACATAAGTGCGGCGGTGACCACGAATTTCAGCCTCATCTTTAACACCACCAAGTGAAATGCGGCAGTATTTTCGACCCATAGCACGTGCAATGCTACGACCCAAAGATGTTTTACCAACACCAGGGGGACCTACGAAACAAAGGATAGGTCCTTTCATCGCTCCGTCGTGAGACTTAAGTTTTCTAACGGCTAAGAATTCTAAAATGCGATCCTTAATTTTATTTAAATCATGGTGATCTTCTTCTAAAATTTCTTTTGCATGATCTAAATCTAGGTTGTCCTCAGTTTGTTTGCTCCAAGGAAGATCCGTGAGCCAATCTAAATATGTTCTAACCATAGAGGCTTCAGAGGCATCAGGGTGCATTCTCTCTAAACGATTCAACTGCTTAATGGCCTCTGCCTCAACATCTGGTGGCATTTGCGCAGAAAGGAGTTTTTCTCTGAGATCATCCATCTCTTCTGACTTAGAGTCAGCTTCGCCGAGCTCACTTTTTATGGCGCGAATTTGTTCTCGTAAAAAGTACTCTTTTTGACTTTTTGTCATTTCATCTTTTGCGGAGTTTCTTATGCGCACTTGCATAGACAAAAGCTCAAGCTCTTGCAGCAGAAGTTCGTTTACAAGTTTCAAGCGAACCTTCACGTCAGAAGTTTCTAAAACTTTTTGGGCATCAGAAACTTTTAAACCTAAATTACTGGCAATGAGATCTGCCAAACGACCCGGATCACTGACATCGTCAAGAACCAATAGAATATCTGGAGAAAGCATTTTTCCGTGGGCAATGATTTTTTCTAAAGTTTCTTTAGCATTTCTTACAAGAGCATCAACTTCAATTTGGGGAATGTTGTATGGAGCCTCTTCAGCTTTTTCCACTTCTACTTCTAAAAATGGATTTGATTTTGTGTAGGATTTTACAGTTCCTTTAGCAACACCTTGAATCAGAATCTTAACTCTTCCATCTGCCAACTTTCTCATACGCATGATCATGGCGACGGTGCCTGTTTTATAAATAGTGTCTGGCGTTGGGTTTTCTTCGTGTAAGTCCTTTTGGGAAGCCAGAAAAATCAAACGATTCTTTGCTAAGGCCTCTTCCACTGCTTTTATAGATGATTCTCTACCTACAAAGAGAGGTAAAATCATATAAGGAAATACAACAATGTCCCGCACAGGAAGCATCGGCAGCGTGGCCGGTATTTCTAGTGCCTTATCATCAAAACTCATTTGATCCTCCTTCAACACGAGGGACGTCTTACACTCACTTTTCGGCGTAAGAAGATTTGGCTTAACGAAATAAAAGCGCAAATCACCGCAATAGTGTGTGGTCCTGTGTTAAGAGACGGGTCAATGGTCCTGTGATTTCTTCTCGTAAAAAGAAAAAGCCCCAAGTTCAAGACTTAGGGCTGGGTTTGATGATTAGAATTTTACTGGACCTGTAAGAAAAAATTATGAAATCGCATAAATTTTTTCGCGGTCCTCTTGGTCTTCTTTGCAGGCAATGCAAAGTGTTGCGACGGGTCTGGCCTCAAGACGTTTGATGTCTAAGGGCTCCTCGCACTCTTCACAGTGGCCGTAAGTACCTTCGCTCATTTTGCGCATGGCATTTTCAATTTTATGGATAAGAACTCGCTCACGCTCATGGAGGCGAATGTCTAAGCTTAGGTTCATCTCAGAGGTGGCCTGGTCAATTTCATCTCCATAGACCTCTTTATCCTTCTGGTTGGCCTCTTTAAAGCGTACAGATTTATTTAATAAACTCATTTTTTGATCTAATAAGACCTTCTTGAGTCTTTCTAGATCTTTGGCTTTTGAATAGCCCCGATGGGCTGTTTTGACCAATGACTTCATAGAGTATTCCCTCCCGTTTACCTATGTTTCATGGTTATCGTTCTTTGCAACTATCCTTTTCCGTCTAACCTTTTTGTCGGACAGGAATTTTAAGATTTATGAAGGTTCTGAAATTTGTTGTCATCAAAAAATTGCAAATATTACCGATTGTCAATGCGCCGCATCTGTCAGCCTACCTTCTGGTTGTAAGACAAGAAGAGAGAGGAAAAAGGAAAAATAATTATTGAATACGTTGAATTTGTCCCTTTGTAACTGTCAGTACGCTGAGAGGACGGTCAATTTCACGACTAGCATTCATTGTGAGGGGACCTGAGGCGCCAGGAAAGCCAGAGAACGAAGAGAGCTTTCTTTGTAGTTCAATGCGGTTATCCGCACCAGACTCCAGTAGTTGGCGCAAAATAAACCCTGTGTCGTAAGCTTGCACTTCAAAGTTTTCAGGAAAATATCCAAAGGTTTTTTGAAACTGAGAAAGAAAAAGACCGTCCTGTCCTTCAACAGGAAAAGTGCTATCCACAAAAATTGAGCTCTCTACATACTTACCAGCTTTTTCTATTAAGGTGCTGGTATTCCATAGGTTTGTTCCAAGGAGGGTGACTTTATCAATGTCATTATAGGCTAACATCGGTGCAATTTGTGCCAAAGCCCGTGTGGAGTCAGGAATAAAGAGAGCATCAAAATCAACAATGGGAGGTAGAATATCTTTGGGGACATCTCTTGCCGTAATGTTTTTTTGCTTAGCTTTCCAGGCCAGTAACCTCAGGTTGTATTCAGAGGCGCGGTCATCCACATAGTAAGTGCCTACCAGCCTTTGTATGGGACCACGAAAGTCAGTTTCCTTAGGGTCATAGGTTTGGGCGCCCACAATCTGTCCACCACGCGCTAGCACTTCGTCCCAAAAAAGATTGGCATACTCCGCACCATAGGGGTCATTGGGATAAAGTATGGCAAAGCGGTTCATGTTTTTTTGAGTCATTGCATACTCGACTAACTTTTTAACAAGCATCTCTGTGGTAAAGGAATTTCTAAAAACAAAATCACCAACATCGGTAATGCCGGCCTTTTGAGAAAGACCTATGGCTGGAACGCCAAACTCTTGAGCCAAGCTAGCAACGGGCTGTGATGTGCGGCTCAGCAGGCTTCCAACAATTGCCACAGGACGGTCATTGATTAACAGTTGCCGAAGATTTTTACGGGCCACATCGGGGCTAGACTCACTGTCCACAACCGAAAGTTTCAAATTGCTTTTGTTAGGACCAAAAACACCTAAACCCAGTTGTAAACCATGTAGTGTTTTAAGACCAATCTTAGAGTTGCGTCCTGTTAGAGGTAAAACTGCAGCCACAAGCCTTGGGTCTGAGCTTCCTCGGCTTTCAATCTGTTCAATCAATTGGGTGGCACGATCAAAAATTAAACCTTCTTTGAGATAGCTACGAGTGCTAGTCAAATACGATTTAGCCGCTGGGTAGTTGGCGGAATCTAAAGCTTGAGTTCCCAGGCGGTAATAGGCAGCGCCTCGAAGAAAGTCAAATTCAGATCGAGAGGCCACAGTATCCAATTCTTCATCTGTTAAGCGAGAGTCCACTATATCTAAGGCGCGAGTGCGATAGGCCTCTCGCTCGTGAGTGTTGGGACTTTTTCTAGAAAGTAACACGAGCATTCTTAGGGCATTTAAGCGCTGTCCGGCTCCAAGATAGGCTGTGTATAGACCTTGTATCGCTTCAAGCTCTTCATCGGGATAGTAGGTTCCCTTGAGGCCCCCTTCTATAAGGGTCTTCGCCTCTTCATAGTTTTTAGACTGCAGTTCACACTTGGCCCAGTTAAGGCGTGCGCGCATCTGATTATAGGCGGGAGGTTTTGCGTTTAAAATATTTTTGTAATAGGCAATGGCTTTCGGGCAGCTCTGTTGTTTTTGATAAAACTCACCTAAAATCTCTGCGGCTTCAAGGGCGACATTTTCACCAGGGTGAGTCGCTATGACTTTTTCTAAGTGCGCTAAGGCGGCTTTTTGTTTTTTTGTAGATAAAAGTCTCTCAATTTTGGTTAGCTGTAGGGCTGGTTTGGGCTGTGTCGTGGGCGGCTCTCGTCTCATGCCGGTGCTACAGGAAGTCAGCATAAGACCTAAGATGAAAAGAACGGGAATAGCTAGAGTAATATGAATCTTTTTAAGTTGAGTGCGCATTCACAATCCCTTATTTTTTTGTTTCACGCTTTTGCTTTAGCTGAGCTACTTTCTCATTAAAGGATTGAATCAACGGAGAGTTTTGTGTCACTTCACGCAACTGCTTGAGAATATCCTCTTGCTGTGGCGACAGTGTCTCAGGAGAGTCAATCTGCAATCTCACTAGCATATCGCCAGTTTCCTTTGTACCCAACTTTAAAATGCCCTTTCCTCTCAAACGAAATATTTTTCCTGAGGAGGAACCTGGAGGGATTTTAAGTGACACAGCACCGCTTAATGTGGGTATTTCTTTAGTGGTACCAAGGGCTGCATCTGCAAAACTAATGGGCAGGTCTAGATAAATATTGGAACCATCTCTAGTAAAAAGAGGATGCGGTTTAATGTTAATCACAACAAAAAGATCTCCACGGGGACCTCCCTGGGGACCAATATCTCCTTCGGCTTTTAATTTTAATTTCTGACCTTCGCCGATGCCCGATGGAATTCGTACTGAGAGTTTCACTGGACTTTGTTTTATGCCTTCGCCACGGCAGGTGGAACAGGGCTTTGTGATGAGCTTTCCAAAACCATGGCATTGAGGGCAGGGTTGGCTTGTTGAAAAAAAGCCTTGGCCCATGCGCACTTCACCAGCACCTTGGCACTGAGGACAAACTTTAGGAACCTCTCCTGGGGCAGAGCGATCTCCTTTGCAAGTTTCACAGGTGTTCAGGCGCATAAAGCGTATGATTTTTTCTGTTCCAAGGGCTGCTTCTTCAAGGTCTATGTGTAAAGAGTAGCGAAGGTTCGCTCCACGTTGGTCTTGTGGGCGACGGGTGCCTTGTGCAAAGGCATCTCCAAATAAGTCTGAAAAAAGATCTTGAAAGTAGCTTGTGTCTTTTGACTGTTCAAATCCACCCCCTTGGCTAAAGCCGCCAAAACCACCAGGATGACCTTGAAATCCACCGCCCCCTCGGCCAGCAAAAGGGTTTGGTCCTGCAGAACCAAATTGATCATAGACTTTTCTTTTTTCTGGATCGCTCAGAACTTCATAGGCAGAGCTGACCTTTTTAAACATGTCCTCAGCACTTTTATCTCCAGGGTTGCGATCGGGATGATACTTCATTGCCAGCTTTCGATAGGCCTTTTTTAGCTCTTCATCGCTAGCCCCCTTTTGAACGCCGAGGGTTTGATAATAATCTTCTGCCACAAGCTTACTCCGTTATTTTATTCTGCAGGCTTCCCGCTGGAGACCACGACCTGTCCTGGACGAATCACTTTGTCTTTTAGACGATAGGCTTTTTTAAAGGTGCGAACAATGGCCCCATTGGGAATATCATTGCTAGGCTCTGAGCTGATGGCTTCAAAAAGGTTCGGGTCATAGCTATTGTTTTCTGTGGTGGCCTCTTCGATTCCCTGTTTTTTTAAGGTGCTCATTAGCTCTTTATAAATAAGATCAACACCCTGTCTTAGCGTTTCAAAGTTTTGACTCGTATGGGCTGCCTCTAGGGCTCTTTCAAAATTGTCGGCGACCTCTAAGATTTCAACAAAAGCCCGCTCACCTGCATACTTTATTAAATCTGAGCGTTCCTTGATGGCGCGCTTTCTAAAGTTATCAAAATCTGCTCGTATATAGAGCTGCTCGTTTTTTTCTTTTTCCACGGCGGCCTCAAGCTCTTGCACGCGAGCTTTTAAACGAGAAACCTCATCTCCATTGGAGCCTGTGGACTCACCACTTTCATTTTCATCGATAATGAGCTCATGCACTGGTGTGTTTGTTTCATCGTTTTCTGCCATTCGTTCCTCCAAAATATGTTTTCAATATGTGCCTATTTCCAGTTGTGTCAACTCCCTAAAATGACTTCAGATTCAGTTAAAAATCAGAGGCTAAATAAGTCAGTTTTTCAAATACCCGATTAGAGACAAGCTGCCCTTCGAGGCTGAGCTGATAGGAGTTATCTAATACTTGAAGCCAGTGAGGGGGAAGGGTCTTTATTCTTGTAGAAACAGAATCCCAAAGTGGCTCAGAAAACTTATTTAAAAAACGAGATTTTTGAAGACCTTGCTGTAGTCGCAAAGAGGTATGGCAGTAGTCAGTAAGGCTTTCCCAAAGCTCCAGGGCCTCATGTTGATTTTTAACCAAATAGTCTTCGGCGGAGCCATGCTGTATTTGGTTTTTATACTGAGCATATTGCGCGGGGTTCCAAGAGCGGGTTCCGTGCTCTGAGTTTTTTAAGTAAGAGTGGGCGCTCAGACCAATACCCCAATACTCCTGATCCTCCCAATAGAGCATGTTGTGCCGAGAAAAATAACCGTCTAGCGTGTAATTTGAGATTTCATACTGAATGTACCCAGCCCTTGTTAACTCCCCATGAATGGCTTTAAACATTTGAATTTGCATCTCATCCATTGGCCTATTGGCTGCCATGGGATTTTTATCCGGTACCGTAAGTACATATGGGCTAATGTGGTGAGGTCTAAACTCAAGAAAAGTTTTTAGATCACCATGGAGGTCCTCAAGGCTTTGGTGTGGAAGGGCAAAAAGCAAATCAGCGCTATAATTCACCGCCGCCCCCCTCAAGAGCTGAAGAGTTTCTAGAGTTTCTTTGGCCGTATGCTTTCTTTTTGCTTGAAGAAGTGAGCTGTCTTTAAAGGTTTGAACGCCAAGACTAAAACGATTGATTCCAATTTGTTGATAATGAGCAAGTTTGGCGGGGGTGAGTGTGGCGGGATTGATCTCAATGGTGACCTCAGCGCGGGGAAGAAGAGGAAATCCAGCTTGGTGTAAGGTTGAAATAACCTGACCCAAAAACTCAGGATCAACAAGGCTGGGAGTTCCCCCACCAAAGTACAAGGTGTCTAAGGGGTGGGGTCCAATTTTAGGGCCCCTATTTTGAATTTCAGTAAGAAGAAGTTCAAGATAATCCTGTTGCGTTCCAATGCGTGGATCTCCCACCTCATATGTGGCAAAATCACAGTAGGTACAGCGTTGAAGACAAAATGGGATATGACAATAAACACCAAAAGACACAGGAGCAAAATAGAGTATGCTTAAAAAATTTCAATTAAGAAATGGTTTGAATGTCATATTTGTAGAGTCCCACAAGTCCCCAGTGGTTTCAGTGCAAATGTGGGTAAGAACGGGCAGCGCTGATGAAGAGAAAAATGTTGCCGGCATTAGTCACTTTATCGAACACCTAGTATTTAAAGGAACAAAAAGCTTTGGTGTAGGGGAAATTGCCTCAACAGTAGAGGCCAACGGAGGAGAGCTCAATGCCTTCACGTCCTTTGATCAAACTGTTTTTTATGTGACGGTTTCAAAGCAGAGCACAGACATTGCACTAAAAATTATTTACGAAATGATGTCTTGCCCTAATTTTGATCCCGAAGAGATTGATCGCGAACGCGAGGTGGTCATTGAGGAAATAAAAAGATCTTTAGATAGCCCAGGGAGAGAGGCCAGCAGAGCTTTGTTCTCAACTATCTACAAAAAACATCCCTACGGTCTCCCTGTTATTGGCTATGATAAAATCATCAAAAAAGTAAGTCCTAAAAAAATTCAGGAATATTTTAACAAACGCTATGTTCCTAGTAATATGACACTTATTATATCTGGAGATATTTCTTCTCCGGAGATGAAAGCAAAAGTAACAAAGCTTTATTCACAAATGGCACCGTACAAGCTAAAAAAAGTTGTTAGAAAAAAAGAGCCGGCTCAAAAGAGCGCTCGAGTTCTTGTTAAAAAAACAAAATTTCAAGAGTCATATTTACAATTGGCTTGGAGAATTCCAGGGGCCGGCCATAAATCTATTCCAACTCTAGAGCTTCTTGGTTTTGTTTTGGGCCAGGGTGAAAGCTCTCGTCTCATGCAAAAGTTGCGCATACAGAAGCATCTAGTAAATGGAATTGGCTCAGGAAATTATATTTTAAAAGATGGTGGCATATATGCAGTTATGTCTACGTTAAATGCAAAGAACTTAGAGGAAGTGTTAGAGGGAATAAAAAATGAGTTTGTGCGCCTTATGCATGAAGTGGTAGATGAGCGCGAGCTGCAAAGAGCAATTACAAACTTTGAGTCAGAAGAATTTTATTCCATGGAAACTGTAGATGGTTTGGCGCGCAAGGTGGGGCACTATGAGGACCTTCTTCGTGATCCTAACTACTTTCCCAAGTTTATGAAGGAGGTAAGAAAAGTTAAGCCAGAGGATATCTCTAAAATGGCAAAGCTCATTTTTGATCCCAGCAAGGTAACGGTAAACTTTTTATCACCAGATATACAGGGAGCAAAAAAACTTATTCAAAAGTGGCTGAAGCAACTTTCCGTTGAGCGCAAAAAGGCAAAGTTAAGCCGGGTGAAGAAAACAAACAAAAGTTTGAAGCCTCTTGCCTGGTCTCCAAGTAAAAAAGCAGTTCGAAATTTGCAGAGATTTACCCTTCCCTCGGGCGTGACTGTGGTGAGCCTACAGACATCAGACTCACCAACTTTAGCCGTGCGGGCCGCATATTTGGGTGGCGGCCGCCTGGAGCCAAAGGGGCTAGAGGGCGCCATTGAGCTCTTGTCTTCTACGTGGACCGCGGGATCACAAAAGTATTCAGAAGAAGACATACAACACAAAACAGAGGGCATGGCTGCGGGTTTATCAGGGTTTGGTGGTAGAAATACATTTGGCGTGTCTATGGAGTTATTGTCGCCCTTTCAAAAACCCTGTGCCGATTTATTTGAAGAAATTCTGTTTCATCCGACCTTTCCCGAGTCCATTGTGCAGAGAGAAAAAATGGTTTTACTAGAAAAGATCAAGGCCAAGCAAGATATGCCTGCTCAACAGGCTATTCAAAGCTTTTTAGAAAAAATGTTTGATGGCCACCCTTATGCAAAAGACTTAGCGGGCACTGAGGCCTCTGTGCAGAAAGTGCACAGCGAACAGCTAAAGTCTATTTATGGGCAGGCCACTCAAGCTAAAAACTTGGTCATCGCTTTGTCGGGTCATTTTGATCAAAGTCTCTGGTTAAAAAGTTTAGAAAGAGCCTCAGCGAGCTTATCTCTTGGTGCGCGGCTAAATAAAATTTTTCCACTAAAGGAAATCTCTGAACCCATTAAAAAATTTCAGCGTCTAAAAAAAGAACAAACACACATTGTGTACGGTTTTAGAGGACTCACCTTTAAAGATGAGGATCGCTACACCCTCATGCTCATTGAATCTATACTTGCGGGCCAAGGTGGTCGTCTATTTATAGAACTTAGAGATAAAAACTCTTTGGCTTATACTGTGGCTCCATTAAAAATGGAGGGAATAGATGCCGGTTATTTTGGGGCCTATATTGCCTGCTCTCCTGAAAAATCAAAAAAAGCCATAGATATGTTATCTAAAGAGTTTGAGAAAATGCAGAAGCTCGATATTTCATCTTCTGAGCTAGATAGATCAAAAAAATATATTATAGGTCGCTCTGATATTGAGCTTCAGAGAAATAGCAGTATTGCGGCATCCATGCTTTTTGATGAAATATACTGTTTAGGTTTTGATAATATTTTTGAGTTCTCTGAGCATATAAGATCTGTGACCCCTGCGGACATTCGTCGTGTCTCAAGTCGATTGTTCTCTCAATGTCCTGTGATTGTAGCGGTGGGCTCTCAAGACCCATTTGTTTCAAAGTGAGGCAGCCCCCTCACCTTTGGTCCTAATTTTGCCGAGAAGATCTAAGGCGTGTGGATATCTTTGGTAAAATAGAGAGTAAGGCTATGACAAGAGAAAAAGCTCATTCTAAGGCAGAATTTTTAGTTCAACCCAAGGAATACTTTTACGAAGTTGTAAGGGAGGCTCTGTCTCGTCGCAAAATCAAAACAAGCCCCCTTGCAGAAAACTACCTAGTACAACTTTTAGAGCACTTTATGGATGCTGATAACCTTTACCATGTGGATGAGGACTCGGGGCAGAGAGAGCATAAAACATTAGCAGAGCTTTTTCTCAAAGCAGTTAATGCTGCGGGGTCTACTCAGGTGGAGCTATTAAAAAACTTAGGAGATACCTCTCTTTATATTAGTGGCTTTTTTGGTGAGTCCTTGGATCGGAAGGTTGTGGATTTGGACTACTATGTGGGGATGGGGGGCGCTGCCTACGGGAGCCTTTCAAAAACAGTCCCCGATGAGAGCTTTCGCATGGTTTATGGAGAACTTTCGGTAAAGTTTGTGGAGTTTGTCGACGCATTAACATACATATCCACAAAGTCACTGGTTCAGGGAAATGAGAACATTCTGCGACTTTATAACAAGTATGTAAACACGGGCTCAGATTTAGCTCGTGAGCAACTTCTTGAAAAAGGCATTGTGGCTCCCCCGCAGCAGGGTAAAAAATCCTTTCAATAGACAGCTTTCATTAGCTGGGATAGATTCTAGTCATGTTCAACATTGGTTTTTCAGAACTAGTTGTACTAGGCGTTCTGGCTTTAATTTTTATTGGGCCCAAGCAGTTGCCTGAAGTTGCAAGAACTTTGGGTCGGTTTATTAATGAGCTTAAGCGCGCTGGAGATGAGGCTCTTCACTCCTTTAAAGACACGCATACAAAAACCAATGACTTTATTCGCAAAACTGAGGATGAAATCGCAAGTATTTCTCAATCAGAACAAAAGCCAGTAGAAAAAAAGTCAGAAGTCGCGGCAGTGGCTAGTGAAGAAAAAACGGCTATTCAAGAAAAAGAAGAGGGATCTGCCAATGGAAAATCTTGAAAAAGATATTCCAGCGGATGATCAGTCTCTTGTGGGGCACTTAACGGAACTGCGTTACCGTTTGGTACGTGTGATTGCCATCGTTGCTGTGGGAAGTTTACTAGGGTGGGTTAATAGCGAAAGACTGTTTGATATTATCCGCCAGCCAATTCACCCCTTTTTGCCAACGGGTGGTTTGGTTTACACAGGCATGATGGATAAGTTTTTAGCTCATATAAAAGTTTCTATACTAGCTGGAATTATTTTAACTTGCCCCATATGGCTTTATCAGGTGTGGCAGTTTGTGGCGCCTGGGCTTTATAAAAATGAAAAAAAATATGCTTTTAGTTTTTTATTTTTTGGAAGTGTCCTTTTTGTTTCAGGGGCTCTTTTTGTTTACTATGTGGTGTATCCCTTTGCCTTTGAATACTTGATGGGCTTTGGCGGGCAAGAAGATAAGCCAATGATCACCATCGATAGCTACGTTTCCTTTTTTCTTACCACCACATTAATTTTTGGCTTGGCCTTTGAGTTGCCACTGATCATGACAATTTTAGGAATGCTCGGCATTGTGGACGAAGAATTTTTAAGAAAAAACCGCCGCTATGCCATCGTACTCTTAGCTTTTATGAGTGCTGTCATTACGCCTCCCGATGTGATCAGCATGCTCTTTCTTCTCACGCCTCTCCTCGGTCTTTACGAGCTCAGCATTGTGCTTGTTAAATCCTTTCGACCCAGGTAACAGTTCCCTTTTCCTTAAGCATCGAGTCGAAAACCCCAGGTAACAGTTCCCTTTTCCTTAAGCATCGAGTCGACGAGCGCTTATCGTTCTCCTCACATTCTATTTGCATAGCCTAGGTCTATAGGAGGTATAGGTGGTAAAGAGTCAACCAAGGGGCTATCAACAAGCCATCGGTGTCTATATTTTCGTCATGTGCTTAGCGCTTTTTGGCGCCGTGCCGATATTCTTTCCCATTGCTACGAATGCTCAAGGCAGTATTACCGCAGACCAAGAGTCTTATCTCGATCGTCCCGACATTCTCCAAGTTTCTACGAAAGCTCACAACATGGGCGCCAACTGGGAGGCACTTAAAAAGGCTCACTTTGCATTTGTGGCGGAGTTGTTAGAGCTCTATTCGCCCGATACTCAATTTTACTTCTTGGCGAGAGATTCTGAATACCTATTTGATACTGCTCGGTTGGTGACAGAGGGAACTCAAGACTCAAAACGCATTCATTTATTAAATGTCTCTCGAGGAAATATGAGAGATAAAAATATCAAAAAATATTTAGCTGAGAACGGTATATCTGACGAAGGCTTGAGCAAGGGTAAGAAAGTTCTTTTTGTTGATACGGGTTTTGCTGGAACAATTCCCGGTGTTATCGCCGAAAATTTCTCTCAAGATCTGCGTTCTCAGTTAAAAACACATTTAATTGTAAGTAACAACAGTCAGCACCCCTCTTCTCGTGTTTTTTTATATTTTATTAATCCAGCAGTGAATGACCAGTCTCCTGCGAGCATGCATAGCACTATTGTGAGTTATGAGCATATGCCTCGGTACACAGATCGGTCTAACCAGTTCTCTTTTCAGGGAGGGCTTCACCATCCCGTGAGTGCCATAGGCGGAGCTGCGGATGGCACTGTTTCTAAAGAACAAGCTCTTCGTTATATGGAGGATTTACGAGCCACATGGCAAAGAGATGAAGCTAAATTGCAAGCAGAAGAAATGCGTGAATTGTTTAGAAGTGCCAAGGCGCTTTTGGTAGAGGGCGATGATTCTGCAAAAGAAAAAATCAAAGATGAGTTAGCAAAAAATGACGGCTTATTTGAGGCCAGCGTTCGAGATCTTATGGGTGCGAGGCTTAATGCAGGCCTATCAATAACAGTACAGCCTGAGAATTTAGGATTAAAAAACACGACTCCTTCAGGGTATAGTAAGAAGCTCCAATACATTGAAAAATATCCCCAGTGGAAGTCTATATTAGAAGATCCTGTTGTTCAGATGCCGGAAGTATTTAAGAAAAAAAGCTGGCAACTGATTGGCAACTTAATTGATGCCAATATTGATGCTGAAATTCAACAAAGTTTACTTGAACACTTGTTTTCTGCCCCAGCCCAAGGACTTAAAAAAGATTTACAAAAGTCTGTGATCGAAAAAGGCGATCAACAGGTTTTAGGGTGGTTAGCACAAAATACTTTTTCTCAAGATCACACAAAGGACATGACTGACTTGCTGCGCCTAGTGATCGAAAAAGGCGATCAAGAGGTGTTAAGACGTTTGTCGGCAGATACCTTTTCTAAGGTTCATACGAAGGACATGACAGATTTGATTCGTCTTGTAATCGAAAAAGGCAATCAAGAGGTATTAAGAGATTTGTCGATATATACTTTTTCTAAAGGTCACACGAAGGACATGACTAACTTGCTTCGTTTAGTCATAGAAAGAGGAAACGAAAGTGTTTTGCTAGCCTTGGTCGTCCATAATTTTTCAAAGGCTCACACGAAGGACATGACAGATTTGATTCGTCTCGTGATCGAAAAAGGTGATCAAAAAGTTTTAGCTTATTTAGCAATATATACTTTTTCAAAGGCTTACACGAACGAAATGACTGACTTGCTTCGCCTGGTGATTGAAAAAGGCGATCAACAGGTTTTAATAAAGTTAGCTGAGTATGTTTTTTCAAAGGCTTACACAAAGGACATGACAGATTTGATTCGTCTCGCGATCGAAAAATCTGCTCAAGGCACTTTAGCATATATAAAAGAGAATATGCCAGCAGCGCTTAAGTCAGATCTTCCTAAGGTCAAGGTACTTAAAAAGTCTCTGGAGATTATGGATGACACTGAGAGAAAAGCTTTTCTTGAACTTGAGTTTCAAAAGCATAAAGAGCTTTCGAAGACAGGTAGTGTAGCAAAGAAACTGTCTGCTGTTAAAAACTCTAAAATAGCTCCCGATTTAAAGCCTGGTGAGCAAGTCCAAATTCAAAAACAAAGATTTGAAATATTAAGCCTTGTTGTCAGTGGTCGAAGAGGGGTGGTTTTTAAAGTAAGATCAAAAAATCAAATTTATGCCTTAAAGGTTGCTAAGAATCAAGAGGCGGATACTTTAGAATCTCTTGCAAAAGAATCATCTAAAGCTAAAAAGTGGAATGAATTACAACTTCCTCACGCTAAAGTTTTAGTGCAAGCCAAGGACTTTGTATTAAAAGAATGGGTTGAGGGCACAAATGGTGATGAGATCATTAAGAAATATGCAGAAGGGGATGAGTCATTAAAGCCAGTAACCCAAGAGCTTCTGTTGTTGGTTGATAAAATACGTGGCCAGGGAGCCTATATTGGGGATTTTCGCCCAGCCAATTTGATATGGACAGGCAGTCAATGGGTGATCATTGATTCCGATGGTATTCAAGATGGCATGACGGTGGAAGAAGCCCATCTTAAGTGGTCAAGCGCAGATCATAGAGGTCCTAAGTTTCAGCGTCGTTGGAGGCTTCCTATACCCTCCTGCAAGGCGAGTTTGCTATAGCGTCGTATTCAGTATGGCAAGCATCTTGCTCTACTAGTTAAGTATGAACTCAAAACGACTTATATTGCAGAAGCTTGTCAGCACTTTGGTCATCGGTGTGCCTTTATTTGTCACCTTTGGTTGCGGCGCTAATCTTAACAAAGACAAAACTGAAGAAGGCTCTTTAGCACTTACGGCCGCATTGGTCGGAGCTTGGGATGGTACTTGTAGCCAAGACTCTCGCGATATTCGTCTAGGAGACTATTACTTAGAGTCTTATACGTTTAACTCTGACTTAACATATAAAAAAATAACTCGTTTTTATAAGGCCCCGAAGGTGGCAGAAGGCTCCATTGAAACCAAGCCATGCTCCGAAGTGGATGGCACTCTTTCTTTAGAAGAAAAAGGCACCTACGCCCTTCATGTTAAAAACCCAAAGGGCGAAACAAACACATGGGAGTCTGGTGCAGTCCATGAAGTTGACCTCATGATTCGTCAATACAACATGGAGCCTGTTGCTGTGGATAAAGTAGACAGCTTTAATGTCAGCAAAACTTGTAAATCTGAAAGCTGGAAGCTCTACAAAGAAAAAAATATTTCCAATAGAACTTGCTGGGGTGTTAAGCCCTTTCGAATCCGAAACATCTACACCATTATCAAAAGAGTAGAGGAGAACAATGTGACCAGCATTCAAATGGGGCATATTCCTGATCTTCTAGAAAATGCCCAAGGCGTGGATGACTCTGCCTTAAAACCTGAGGCACGTGCTCAGGCTCTTTCTTCTAAAGTTTTTACGAAGTAGATATTATCTGAAATATAAATTTTCGTTGATGAGGCGAGCTCGTTTTTCTTTGGAGCTACCGTCATACTCTGGTGTGAGAAGTCCTAAGAAAACCCTGCTGTCACCGCCAACTTTTCTTTGCAGCAAAATGGTGTAGGTGGCCGAAGAAGAAAATAATTTTTTACCCCAACACGTTCTTCCTGTTACAGCGAAAGGCTTTCCTGTCTTCCAGCCTGTACGATCACAGACGGCGCCTAAGTTTAAGGAGGCCTCCCGCGAGGGGGATAGTGGGGTGAGGGAGTACGCTAAGGCAAAGTCGTCATAATCAAAAACAACCTCTTCATCGCCAAGAAGGCTAAGGGTTTTGTTTTCGAGACGGTAGGTTCCCTTTCGCTCTAACCTTAGGTCTTCGCTGTGGGAGCAGTCTTCAGAGTAGTAAGCCGTAATAGAATCGGTGTAAGAGTTGCCCTTGTATTTAATTTTGTGAATCACGTAGAGATCTTTGTCTGCAATGGGAGTATCATTTGGCACACAGTTAGAGGTCCACTCTCCCGTGGCAGACAGAACATTGAGGGCATCTCCATCTTTATCCGTGCCCTTATCACTTTTATCACCACAAGAAACAAGAAAAGACATGGCTACCGCGGCCAGAAACATTTTTGACATTAATTCCTCCGATAACAAAGTAAGTTTATGAAACTCTTCGTATGGGTGACTAGTTTGTTCTGGGCTTAAATAGACCAAAGACTAGGCGCAAGCGGTCTGAAATTTCTCCGAGCGTCACATGAGCTTCTACAGCTTCTACAAAATAAGGCATGAGATTATCCTTTGCTCTGGCGGCATTTTCAATTTTTAGTAAATGGCTCTCTACATTTTTTTGATTTCTCTTGGCCTTAAACTTTTTAAGGCGAGCCTTCTGATCCTTTTCAACTTTCATATTGAGCTTTAGGGGCTTATTGAGATCTTTGGTATCACTTATAAAATCATTCACGCCTACAATGATGGACTTTTTTTCGTCGATATTTACCTGGGCTTGGTAGGCGGCATTGTGAATTTCGTTTTGAATCCAGCCGTTTTCGATACAAGGAATAACGCCGCCCAAAGAGTCAATGCGCTCAATATACTCTAGCGCCAGTCTTTCTAATTCATCGGTGAGAGATTCAATATAAAAAGAACCCGCAAGAGGGTCGACAACGGCAGTGACACCCGTCTCATGGGCAATGATCTGCTGAGTTCGCAGGGCAATGGTCGCAGCTTTTTCTGTGGGTAGGCCGAGGGCCTCATCCATAGAGTTAGTGTGAAGGCTTTGTGTGCCCCCCAAAACAGAGGCCATTGCCTGTAGGGCCACGCGTACAATATTGTTTTCTGCCTGCTGAGCAGTGAGGGTGCTGCCGGCAGTTTGTGAGTGAAAGCGCAGTCTCAATGAGTTTGGATTTTTTGCCCCAAAGCGCTCCTTCATAATTGTAGACCACATTCTGCGTGCTGCACGAAATTTGGCGATCTCTTCAAAAAAATTATTATGCACATTAAAAAAGAAACTCAAGCGAGAGGCAAAGGAGTCTACGTCTAAGCCTCTTTCAATGGCCGCATCAACATAGGTAATGGCATTGGCTAAGGTGAAGGCCAACTCTTGTGCTGCGGTGCTGCCCGCTTCGCGTATGTGGTAACCGGAAATAGAAATGGTGTTCCACTGTGGCACCTCCGTTCTACAGTAATCAAAAATATCAGTGATCACTCTCATGGAGGACTTTGGAGGAAAGATATATGTGCCGCGGGCAATGTACTCTTTTAATAAGTCATTTTGAATTGTTCCATTGAGAACCTTGGGAGAAATTTTGCGTCGCTTTGCTACGGCAATATATAAGGCCAGCAAAATACCGGCCGTGGAGTTGATGGTCATCGATGTCGAAATTTTATCAAGAGGAAGATCTTTAAGTAAGAGCTCCATGTCTTCAATGGAGCTGATGGCAACGCCCACTTTTCCCACTTCACCACTGGCCATGACATGATCAGAGTCGTAGCCCATTTGTGTGGGCAAGTCGAAGGCCACACTCAAGCCTGTCTGGCCTTTGGCTAAAAGCATTTTATATCTTTTATTACTTTCAATGGCAGAGCCAAAGCCGGCGTATTGTCTCATGGTCCAATGGCGGCCGC
>Ga0066639_10001111_pt1 | contig 24013 bp, 13 predicted proteins | sample CryGeyCG2114_010_2_FD_59504 | JGI IMG/M metagenome (GOLD analysis project Ga0066639, IMG submission 59504) | Groundwater microbial communities from aquifer - Crystal Geyser CG10_big_fil_rev_8/21/14_0.10 | ecosystem: Environmental > Aquatic > Deep subsurface > Groundwater | place: USA: Utah...
TGATACAACAGAGATTGATACAACAGAGATTGATACAGATGATGAAGTTGAAAGCATCCCTGCCGGTAGCTATTGGCGCTCCGTTCATTTAGTTGATACCGCAGGTATCCGTCGCCAAAAATCAATCTTGGAAGAGATTGAAGCTCCCAGCGTTTATCGCTCACTTCGGTGTATTACTGAATGTGATGTTGTTATCTACTTGATTGATATTAGCAAAGGGCTGTCACACCAGGATCGCAGACTTATAGATATTGCTCTTGAGAAAGGTAAGTCTCTTCTGATCGGCCTGAATAAATTTGATCTGATCAAAAAGAAATTAAAAACAGATAAACAACGTAAAGAATTCATTAAAGATCTTCGCGCCGAAATTCCCTGGATTGATTATTGCGAGTTGATACCCATGTCGGCCAAACATGGTGAAGGATTGGGGCGCTTAAAAAAATCTTTGGTAAAAACTTTCTTCATACGTCGACGTCGTATCACTACTGGTGAATTAAATCGTGCTTTGACGACTTTGGTTGACGCTCACCCGATTAGCGTTCAAGACGCTAGTAATGGACGTTTTAAAGTTAAGTATGGCGCAATGATTAGATCAAACCCTCCAACTTTTTTGCTTTTTACAAATCGATCAAAAGGTATTCCAGATAATTATCGCAGATATTTAAAAAAGGGATTGAGGCGTCAATTTCGTTTGGACAACACTCCTGTACACATTATTTTTCGATCGGGTTTGGACTTGGAGCGAAGAATGAAAAAAGTCTCAAGCGGTGCTACCAGCTAATGGTATAACTAACCATTGTGGTATAAACGTTGCCGGTTAAGTCTTCATAAACCGGCCGAAACTTTTGAGTATATTTATCGTGAAAATTTACGGTGTGGTAGAGTAGCTCAACCCCAATGTAGGACTCGCGTAGTTTGATGGGAAACTCAAGCCCGGTTCCAAAGCCAAAGCCCAGGCCCCCCCCGGTATCATTCCCCAGGTTAGATTGATCAATGAATTTGTTGGTTAGGTACCAATACTCAATTCTGCCAATAAAGTAGGGATTGGAATAAGTCAGAGCAGTGCCAAGATTGGAAGTGTCTATGTAATAGCGGTAAGAGAAAAAAACTCTTAGGGCATTAATGGTAATAAATCCGACGGCATTAGTTTTAAAATTGAGAGTTGGCTCGCCTATAAACATACTGTGACGGCTATATTCCACACCCAATCCAAAAGAGGTATGAAAATCACTGAACCAATAAAGTGAAATTCCGTAGCTTGGTGGATCATTTTCATAGGCTGCTCCACGATTGCCATCAAAGGAGGTCATACCCAGTGAAAGTGCAAAAGAAAAGAAGCGGCCATAGCGGTAAAACCGTTCATCCTCTGCCATATGCGCGCCGAGGACATCCTCATTAAAATCACTAAAGATGTCTCCACCTGTGTCTAAATCATCATCTTGAATTTCGGGTCCAATTCCAATGTCTTGCGCCAGGGCGCTTCCTTGCTGGATTGGCGCAAGCGTATAAGCTAGACAGAACAGGATTAAAAAAAGTGGCCCTTTCCAGTTCACCAGGTTTTCCTTGCTAGATGTAGAAATGAATCGCCGCCTTGATGATGTGATAGCCCACAGTTTCCAAAACAAATTCATCTATTTTATTCATACTGACGCCAAATTCAAAACTAAGTCCGATACTTTCGATACTTTGGAAGGCAAACTCCGACCCAAGTGTGACATCGAGTTGAAAGCCGCTCTGAGATCCGGCCGTAGTGTTACGCTTTAAAATAGCACCCATGCCAGAAGCGTAAAATTGTAGATGGGGTTCATCATAGATGACGCGGTAAAACTTGAGTCCCGCAGCATAACCGCCCCCAGAGTTATTACTTGAGAAGCCTAGCAGTCCACCCATGCCAAAGTCTGGGCCATTCATAATTTTAAATGAAATGGAGGGTAAGTCGGTCGCCACTTGGTTAGATGTTCCAACGCCTAAGCGGCCAGAGATGTCTCTGGCCTGGGCCTCATGTGGTGCAAAAGAAATACATACAGTAATGAGCAGCAGTAGTAGGCTTGCCATCATGAGTAAAGGACTTGAGGCCCTGTGCAGTAATGGGTCGGTATTGTTTTGCAAAATATTTACTCCCGCATAAATGGTATATTTCTAATCTTATATCTCCACTCTATTTTTGACAACTTAATGGAGTGTTTCTAAACTAACTTTGCAAAACTTATAGAAGTTTGAATAGTAATTGATTTACATCCGTAATAACAACCAGGAATAATTAATTTATGGCCACAAAAACTGAAAGCGCCAACAGCCTTAGAAATGCTCCATCAACTCCGGTCGACGAAATTTTAAAAGAAACTGAAGTCGGAGTGTTCATTGCTAAATACAAGGGACCACTACTCATTGTGACTGTCTTGATTATTGTCTCCGTCATCGCCTGGGGAATCTATTCTAATCAAGTTAATAATGTGAACGCTAAATCTTCTGACCTTGTCTACGGTTTTGAAAAGAGCACAATGAGTGCCTATCAAGAGGGTAAAGTCTCAGACAGTGAGCTTTTGCAAAAAACTAAAGAATTGCAACAACAAGTAAAGAATTTTGATGGTGCACTCCCCACTTTCATTAAGGTTTCAAGCCTACTCCAAAGCAAAGGCAAAAGCGATGAAGCGCTTACTGTACTTGATGGAGTAGAGGATAATCTGGGACGCAATGCCTTTTATTCGCGCTATTTCTTATACAACCAACTTGCTGCTCTATATGAGGATAAAGGCGATTTTGACCACGCCATTGCATACTCAGAAAAATTGCGAGCTTTGCCTGTCAAATCCTTGGAAGGAAAGGTCTATTTAGATTTAGGTCGGCTTTATTTAAAGAAAGGCGATAAGGAAAAGGCTAAGTCATCTCTTCAATATATTATTGATAATCAAAGTGATCCAGAACTTACTAAGTTAGCTAAAATCTATATGGAACGTTTGTGATTATTAAGCATTATCTTTGGAAGCAAGTTTGTCTATTCATGTGCATGCTTATTCTTAGCAGTGGATGCTCCTCCTGGCGTATGGCCTGGAATAATCGCTTGGGAGATAAGTTGACCTGGCATAAGGCGACACCAGTTGATGATGGAACCAGCTTGCACGCATTATGGATAAAAGATCTCGATCCTTCTTATGAAACAGGCAACCTACCGATTGCATTAAATTCGCCCCTTATTTATCGCGGCAAGGTTTTTATCGGCCATAACAGCGGTAAGATGCAAAGTTATGATTTGGAAAATGGCAGACTGCTTTGGAGCGAAAATGAGAGGGGAACCTATCACTCTGCCCCCGTAGGATACAACGATCTGATTCTTTATGGAACAGTACAAGGTCGCTTTAATGCGCGCAATTATCTGACAGGAGAATTGGTCTACTCAGTTGATTTGGGTGCTTCTGTTGAGTCCGAGGCGACTATTTCCAATTCGAGAGTCTTCGTTCACTTGCGCAATCATAAGATTTTTTCCTTAGATGCGGAAACAGGCAAAGTTCTCTGGTCATACCAGCGCTCAGTGCCTTTTCTTAATACCATTCAAGGGGTCTCCAAACCGGTTGTCTATCAGGGAAAAGTTCTGGTCGGAATGGCAGATGGTCAAGTTCTGGCCTTAGGCTTTGATGATGGTGCTTTGCTGTGGGAGCGACAGCTTTCTTCCGGTGGCAAATTTGTAGATGTAGATGCTGCGCCCTTTGTTTATGGTGATAACGTATTGGTTGCCCCAGAGATGGGGCCTTTATTTTTACTGGCCTCCTCCACTGGCAAGGTTATCCGGACAGTGGAGTACCCAATATCTCGTTCCCCCATACTATTGAATGACGGGCTTGTTCTCGGCACCAGCTCAGGTGAAGTTCTCTTTGTGACCAAAGATTTAAAGGAAGTTTGGAGAAGAAAAGTTTCTGATGGAAATATTACGGGGTATCATTTGTTTAAAAATCGCTTGGTCGTAACTGATGTGACCGGAAAGGTATCCATTCTAGATCCTGTCCTAGGCAAAATTCTGTTTCAAAAGCATTTAGGCCATGCTTCCTCTGCCATTTTTGGTAAGATGTCGGTTGAAGGCAAGCATCTCCTGATACTTTCATCTCGCAATCGCTTGTATGATTTCAATTAGGTTATGGCAGTAACGTTTTTCAATCAGACCTATTTTTTTCTGATGAGAGATTTTTTTCAGCTTTAACTTGGGAAGCGGGAGTTCGATTGCCAGCCTGGTCCGTGGACCCGCCTCTTTTAAGTAAGACATCGCTGATAAAATCCGGGTTAGAGCTGCAACTTTCAATTAAATCCATGTCTTCCTCAAATCCAGTTCCAATTAAGGTAAAATAGCGGCCACTAAAGCGGTCTCTTTGGTAAAAATTATAGTGTTGTCCCGCTGGTAAATAGTAGCGGATAGAAGAAATACGATGGTTGTACTCGATGTCTTTGTAAGGGCCTAAACTTTCAGTCAAAGAGAGAATGCCAGACTTTCCCAGACGAGTGAAGAATTGGGGAAAGAAGTTACACTCCTGATAGAGATTTATCCATCCTTGGGATAGATCATTTGTGTCTAATTTATTAATCAGTCGTGCAGACCCGATGTGTGGCATTGGAAGATTTCGTTTTCCATTTCCCGCCAGCGTGATGCTGGCCCCATGGGATGCATAGTAATTATAGAATTTAAATTGAGATTCATTCAGAATATGGTAGCGAACAGACTTGATGGCCTGGTCCATGCCAAGCCTATGAATCAGTTTAACAAAATTGTCCTGCATCTGAGTGTTTATCCATGGCGTGAATTGTTGTAACAGGACACTTTCACCACTAAAATTGTCGCCCGAGAATAATTCAACATAAGGGCCTTTTTCATTCAAATTGAGAAATTCGCTAACACCAATTGTCTCCATACCTTCTTTTTTGGCACGATAAAAAGTAGTGGCATAAAGGGAGAGGTGACCATTAGAAGCAATGTGTATCCCCGCGCCGGCAGAAAAATTGGGGAGATGCAGATTAGAACGTTCGGTTGAATTTAGTTGATTAAGGTCTTTAAAAATAAGATCTAAGTCCTTAGTTAGCAAGTCTTGAACAAAACTGGCCTCATTACGTTTAAAACCTTGTGGAAAGAACTCACGCCTTTGCTTAAAGAAAATTTGGACTTGTGTTTTGAGCGCTTGATCCGGTCGAATTTCAAAAAGGTCGGCATAATTATTGCTAGGAATAGGGATGAGGTGATTAGATGCTCCAACTGTTGCAATGAGGAAAGTCTTGCCATCACATTGGGTAACGAGAGAGGTATTTTGATAGGCCGAAAGTGGTGTTGCCCAAAGCGCACTCTTTTGGTCTTTTGCATGCCCAAGTTTATCAGGAGTCCATGCCGTAATCAGTTTAAAATCGGGGGCCTTAATGTCAGTGCCTTGTGATAAATAGAAATTGAGCACATCCTTACCATGAGCGGCCACCACCATCAGCATTTTATCTTTTAATGCTCCTGTTATGAGACGAGTGATGCCGACTGCGCCAGCACTACGATCATGCCGGTTGGTGATTTCATAGCTTAATTTTTTAGGGGATTCAGGATTAGAAACATCCCAAAAAAGAATTATCGAGGGTCCATAAAGACCTTTTTCAAGGGGCAGTACTAAGTAATCTCCTAATAGTTGAATTCCTCCTGGGTGATAGTATGATCGGCTATCAATTTTTTGTGATTTCACAACCTGCGAAAGGACCAGACGATCGCGCTTTTTAAAAAGATTGGGACGCTGATATTTTTCTAAGATATTTGTACCCATGGGGCCATGCTTTGGCCGACTTTCCATCTTGGCAACCATTAGAAGAGGGGAGCCATTTTTGACATTGCCATCGGGGCCTTGTTGATTGCCGGTTAAAAAAAGATACTGACCTTTTCTGCTAATACCTTGAATATGACTTGAGACGCCATCTGCAATGTCACCTTTTAGCATCCAAAAAATATTTTCAGGAAGTATAAAGTTGAAAGATGAAGAGTCTTTTGGCAAACGAGATTCTGAGTCATAGATATTTAGGCCATCTCCATTACTGCGAAGAGAGTTAAACTCAGATTCAACATCACTGATACATGCATTATCTTGGGAAGGTTGGTCGTAAGCAAAGGCGTCGGAATATGGCCATAATAGATGGACTACAATTGTACATAAAGTAAGTACAAACACAAAACGTTTCCTTTTTCATCCAGAAGTAACGCCTATTTCTTGTTTTTGTCGAAGTAGGCAGTTAAATATTCCATGGCCCAAGTGGCATCTAAGCGGCCTAATCCAGGATAGAGATATGGATTGGATCCACTTTGAGAAGCTGGGCCACGGCCTTTATCGTATTGCCCAAGGATGGCCTTTTCGAGAAAGAAATTTGAGACTAGAGTTGTTCTTAATAAAACCTCAAAGGATTGTTGCGAAGGTACTAATTTGTTGTTTTGTGAATATGTGACAAGATTTTCATAAATAAAATAATTGTCACTAGTCCCATATTCACATAGTTCTTCAAGTTCAGAATGAGTGTTGTTAGCATGCAGGAGTATGGCATCATCAAAAAGTTTGACCAATGAATCATGCTTTTTTTGATAAGTATCGTAGACCGTTGCTGACTCAACCGTATTGTTGATTGGTAGAGATAAAATAGGAAACTCTTGTAAGGCCACATCGCCATCATTTGTGATTGCCTGTGTTGCTTTTTCTGCCAGTTCTTTCATCCATGCAGTGTGTGAGGACGACTTTTGAATTTCGTTTAAATAGGAGCGATTTTCAACGATACCGGAGTGGAAGTGTGGACATATTTTGATATCTTTAGTCGTCTGTGAAGTTAGCTTTCTCATGCTCTCATATTCAAAATAGAGTGAGAGAAAATAAAGGCGCTTATTACTATACTTGGATTCCGACTTTATATTGCTTTGAATTGAAGCGGGATTTCTGGCCGCTGCTGTTTTACTCATGGCGACCTGTGCGCTTTTATTTGAGATGGTAAATTTGGGAACTTGGTTTTGCCCTTGCATCTTTGCTTGGAAGCGGTCCATCTTGTCATCGAAGCTCTCAGGCGCTCGATACGAACTACAACTGACTAGCAATGCAAGTAAGATGGTATAGGCCATACTGCTTCTAAAGTGGTGATGAATTCCTTTCATATGAGACTCCTATAAGCAAATAAAGACAAAGGTCAGTTTTCTGTGAAGGTTAATTCCAGACACCTTCCTAGACTTGTTATCGGAGGATTTAGAGAAATGAAAAATTTAAGAAGATTTTGTCCGACTAGCGGAAAAAATTGCGTGGCCTTTAATCAATAAGGTAGTAACCGGCCTCAAATTGATCGGCGGGGGAAACCCTGACCATTTTAGTTATCTCCGGGCGGTTTTGTCGGGTTATACTGACCTGATAATTCCCTTGGGGAAGAACTCTATAGAATTCGCCTTTATCAAAAGAATAAGGGCCCCATTTTTTACCCTGCTCATCAGTCAAATTAATTTGCCCTGCCTGAGTGGCATCGGAGAAATAAAATCCCACACCTTGCTGGACGTCTTGAATCATATCAAGCAATGCTTGGCGATTTTCATTGTAGTAATAGCTAACTTTAGAATAATCAGGCCATTTGGTTCCAGACAGTTCTATCGTGACTTGTAAATCTCCATACCAGTAGTAGCTCCAGTCTTGCATGCCCCCGTTGACTTCGTACCAGGCATAGCCATTGACAATGCCGCGGTCAAATTCTCTCGAATCTCTAATGTACGGAACGCTCTCTGCATAATGCAAAGATAAATCCATGACTAATTTTTCTAGTGGATGAGCTTCGGCGATTGTATCCCATGGGTAGTTGACCACTTCGGCGCCGCCGTGAAAGTTGGCAGATAGTCCAAAGTTATGATCTTTTTGAAAACCCATGACAGCCTGTGTTTCAGGCGCACGGCCATTAGGACCGTTTTGATTATCAGAGGTGCTAAAATCAGGAAAGTTGCGATTAAGATCAACGTAACGAGAATTACCACGTTGTCTTTTTAAGGCCCCATCTGGATTCATAGATGGCATAATATAAATTTCGCTATTGTTAACCAGTTTGTTAATTTGCTCGTCACCTTGGTGATAGCCCTTACCCAAGTCATCAATTAATTTAACCATCATCTCGCGTCCAACAATTTCATCTCCATGCATGTTGGCAATATATTTGAACTCTGGTTTTTTCTGATCTTGCTCGGGACGATTAGAAATTTTAACGACCCATAAATCGCGTCCTTCAACACTCTTGCCAATAGAAAAAAGGCGCATGATTTCTGAGTTTTGCGCCACAATTTGTTGCAGTTGGCGTCCAATCTCTTCTGGCGCTGGATAGCCACTTTTTTCACCTAGAGCTTTAAACATCTCTTCTTCAATCTGATTGAAGGGAATGTGTTGGTTTTCGAGAAATTCAGCCGTACCTTCATCTCCGTATAATTCATATCCTTGAGTGCTGCGGTGATCAACTGTGAACTCACCTTGGCGGTTGAGTTGGGCCAGATAGACACCTTTAGGGTCTTGAATGAAAAAACCTTCTTTCACAATATTTGCAAAAGACTGTGAGCAAAAAGTCAGGCCCAAGAATAAAATAAGAGTCGCATTGCCTAAGTTTTTCATCTTGTGTGAACCCCTTAACGTATCATTACCTTAATTGGTGAAATTAGCGTGGTGCACGATTGTCGCGATAATGTAGACATTTCGTCAAGCGTAAAAAAACAACAATTAGTGACAGGCGAAGGGAAAGAGCAGGGTCGTTCTCTCTTGAGTCTTTTCATTATGATAGCTTCGGCACAAATGGCCTGAGTAGACTTCATTTTGGTATAGAGAGGCATCTAGTTTGGCCAACAACTCTGGAGGACAGGGTATTGTTTCAAAGGCGCCGGCACGAGCAGTTGGCGCCATCATCTCGATTTTTCCCTCAACCGATATTTGATATTGATAAATGACACCTTCGTCTTCGGCCAGAAAAACTAATTTCTGTCCTTGGATTTCAATGGGATACTCATCTCTTGGAATGGTAAATGGCACAGGGGCATTGTTGCCTTTAAAAAGATAGACGTGATGAAATTCGATGGTATTTTGATATTTTTTTAGAATGTGACTAACCGAATCCTGTGTCACTTGTGACAAAAAAATATAACCTATATAGCGTGGGCTGCGTTTGTTGCGATGGAGATCACAAGGGGAGTCCCAAAGTGCGTAGGCCTGTCCTTTGGGAATGCCTGGACGAAACCAAAGATTAAAAGGGATGCCATAGTTTTGTTGAAACTTTTTAAGTCCCGCCAGGGAATTCTTGTTGGCCTGAAATTTTTTAAGCTCTTCAATCCACATTTTTCGCACTTTGCCTAAATCTGCAGTGCATTTAGAATTAGCAGGACATCCATCAATGGGGTGAAAAAGTAATTGTGGATTGCTGGATAAGTTTGCTGATAGTGATGTTTCAGTATCTTGCGCCCAAGCAACTTCGATTGCGCTATGCCAGCTAAAGAAAATAAATAAAGTGATTGCAAGAAAAGTTGATTTGAGGATAAATTCTCTCACATCAAAAAATTTGAAAAAATTTACTAAATTTAGAACATGTTCCATCTGTGGCCTTCTTGCCTTCTTAAATTTGATTTTAGGATACTGGCAGGAGTTACCGCAGTCTAGCACCAGATAAAAAATCAAACATTTCCTAACTTTGGGTATACAAGATATAGTGTCAAAAATTTGAAAGTCGCTAGGGATATACTATATATTGTGTTTTTTCTTTGACAAAAAAATACTCCGGAGGCTTAATTTAAAAAAGATCAAAATTTGGGTAAGGAGGACCAATGAAAGTAAAGCGCCTACTGACTAAAAAAGGTGTTTCATCCTATCACGGGATTGAATTTGAGAAGCGTTCAAGCTCAATTAAGCACTTAGATGGCAAGGGAAGCAATTCTATGGACGTTATCGTTCCAAAGTTTTGGTCCGAGGTTGCCAGCGATATTTTAGCACAAAAATATTTTAGAAAGTCAGGTGTGCCGCAATTTGATTCTAATGGTAGGCCCATTATGGATAAGGACGGCGATGGTAAGCAACTTTTAGGTTCGGAAACTGATGTTAGACAAGTCTCTACTCGCTTGGCCCATTGCTGGAGAAAGTGGGGTGAAGACTACAATTATTTTTCCTCCAAGGCCGATGCCGATTCTTTTCAGGCCGAGATTGAATTTATGCTGGCACATCAAATGGCGGCTCCCAATTCCCCTCAATGGTTCAACACTGGACTACATTCAAGCTATGGTTTGAGTGGCAAGGCACAAGGTCATTTTTTCGTTGATGCCAAAAGCAAAAAAATGAGTAAGTCGACCTCTGCCTATGAAAGACCACAGCCACATGCTTGTTTTATCCAGTCTATTAATGATGATTTAGTCAATGAAGGTGGCATCATGGATCTTTGGACCCGTGAAGCGCGCCTGTTTAAATATGGCTCGGGTACTGGTACTAATTTTTCCAATATTCGCGCCAAGGGTGAGAAACTTTCTGGCGGTGGAGCTTCATCTGGTCTTATGTCCTTTTTGAAAATTGGCGACCGCGCTGCTGGCGCCATAAAATCTGGCGGAACCACCCGTCGGGCCGCCAAGATGGTTTGTCTTGACCTAGACCACCCGGATATTGAAGAATTTGTTAATTGGAAAGTAAAAGAAGAACGTAAAGTCGCGGCGTTAGTAACCGGTTCTAAAATCTGCAAAAGGCATCTTACCGCAATTTTTGATGCCTTAAGTAGTGGCGAGGGCGATGATCGTTTTAAGGCCCGTAGCAACCCTGCTTTGAAAAAGGCCATTGCCGAAGCTTCGCGCGATCAAGTTCCCATGAACTACATAAGCCGCGTGATTGAGTTGGCAAAACAAGGCTTTAATGGATTTGAGTTTGAAGTCTATGATACAGACTGGAACTCTGAGGCCTACGAAACAGTTTCAGGTCAAAACTCCAATAACTCTATTCGTATCACCAATGATTTTTTCAGCGCACTTGAAAAAGATGCCGATTGGGTACTCAAGTATCGCTCAAGCGGCAAAGTCGCCAAGACGATAAAGGCGCGCGATCTGTGGGATCAAATTGCTGAAGCGGCATGGAATTGTGCTGACCCTGGACTGCAGTTTGATACTACTATTAATGAATGGCACACATGTCCTGAGGATGGTCGCATCAATGCCAGTAATCCTTGTTCCGAATATATGTTTCTAGACAACACTGCCTGCAACTTGGCCAGTTTAAACCTGGTTAAATTTATTGATCCAGTAACAGAGCTTTTTGATGTAGAAAAATTTGTTCACGCCTGCACTCTGTGGACTATGGTGCTAGAAATTTCTGTCTTGATGGCGCAATTTCCATCCAAGGAGATAGCCGAGCTTTCCTATAAATATAGGACGCTGGGATTAGGCTATGCCAATATTGGCGCTCTTCTTATGATTATGGGAATCGCCTACGATTCTGAAGAGGGGCGAAATGTAGCTGCTGCCATAGGAGCAATCATGGGTGGTACTGCTTATAAAGTATCTGCCATGATGGCGGCTGAACATGGGGCGTTTGATGGTTATCTTAATAATCAAGCACACATGCTGAAAGTAATGCGCAACCATCGTCGCGCGGCCCATGGTTTTGCCGATGGTTACGAAAATTTAACAGTCACTCCAGTTCCTTTAAATCCAAAACTAATCGATACCTATCTATGTGATGCTGCTAAATTGGCCTGGGATCAGGCCTTGGAATTGGGAGAGAAGCATGGCTATCGAAATGCTCAGACGACAGTGATTGCTCCCACGGGAACCATTGGCCTGGTGATGGATTGTGATACAACGGGAATTGAGCCCGACTTTTCATTGGTTAAATTTAAGAAGTTAGCCGGTGGTGGATATTTTAAAATTATCAATCAATCGGTGCCGCGCGCGCTCAAGAATTTGGGCTACAAAGAGGCCCAAATTGGTGAAATGGTGGCCCATGCTGTCGGTAGGGGAACTTTGCGCTCATGCCCTCATTTAAGCGTAAGCTTTTTGCAGCAAAAAGGGATGAGTAAGGACATCATTCAAAAAATCGAAAGTACTCTGAGCGGGGCTTTTGATATTAGCTTTGTTTTTTCACGCTACAATCTAGGTGATGAATTTTTGCGCAATAATCTTAAGCTAAGTGAAGCTGAGATGAATGATCCCGAGCTATCCTTGCTTAAAAAATTAGGTTTAACTGAAAAGCAGATAGCAGAGGCGAATGACTATATTTGTGGCACCATGACGCTCGAAGGGGCCCCTCATTTAAAAGCAGAGCACTTGCCGGTATTTGATTGCGCTAGTAAATGTGGCAAATATGGGACACGCGTGATTGGAACTGAGGGACATATTCGTATGATGGCGGCGGTCCAGCCTTACATTTCAGGGGCCATCTCAAAAACTATCAATATGCCCAATCAGTGTAGTGTTAAGGATATTGCCAACGCTTATCACTTGTCTTGGAAGCTCATGACGAAGGCCAATGCCATCTATCGCGATGGTTCTAAGCTGTCTCAACCTCTCAATGCACAGGCGTTTGAAGACTTGGCACTGATGGATTTGGATGAAGTGAGCCAGACGGAAAAAGTTGTCAAAGTGGCAGAAAAAATTGTTGAGAAAATAATCTACAAGGAAATTTCAAAGCGTAAAATTTTGCCTAATCGACGTGCTGGTTACACCCAAAAGGCCACCATTGCAGGACACAAGGTTTACCTACGCACTGGAGAGTACAACGACGAAACCCTAGGTGAAATTTTCATTGATATGCACAAAGAGGGCGCCGCTTACCGTTCACTCATGAACTGTTTTTCTATCGCAATATCGCTGGGATTGCAGTACGGAGTTCCACTTGAGGAATTTGTCGATGCCTTCACTTTTACCCGTTTTGAACCTAACGGCGTTGTGCAAGGACATGACAATATCAAGATGTCGACCTCCGTCATCGATTATATTTTCCGCGATCTAGCACTTAAGTATCTTGGGCGGACTGATCTTGTGCATGTGGTGCCAGAGGATCTCAATCCCAGCACCATTCATGAAGAAGGTGTTGAGGAAGAACCATTATTAGCGATTATGGATGGCAATGTTGAACATCATGCCGACGGTGGGGTTTCGCCTGCTCCTAAACAAGCAGCAGCACCTATTAATAAAGTCTATTCCAAGCAGGCCAATAGCCGCATGGTAAGTGAGCAAAAGAAGCGACAAGTGGCCAAGCTTAAGGGCTATGAAGGTGATCCTTGTCCAGAGTGCGGTTCACTCACCATGGTTCGCAATGGTAGCTGTCTTAAGTGCGATTCTTGTGGCGGTACCACCGGCTGTAGTTAAAAATTACTGGCTAGTGCAATAATAGTGATGGTTCCAGTGGTAGCCTGCCAAAAAGGGATTGTACCCGGTTGGGAAGGAGCCAGTGCCACCATCACCATCTTTAGGTCCATCCACCATGGAAAAGCGTCGATTAGAAAGTAGAGGGTCTATACTGTCAGGATTTACTGCGGTAATAAATGAGAGAATATTGGGTTCGCCATAGTAATTGCCGAAGGCCGCCCCTGGTCTGACTTTTTTAGTTTGGCAGTAAGCTTCGCCCAAGGCAACAATCTTGTCGTAGGCCTTATCGCTCCAGGCAAGTTCACCGGTCTCTGGAATAAAATCCTGGTCATTAAGACCTCCACCTGGCTCATCGTCGCCAACCCCTTCACTTGAAACAAAGCGATTAAAGTAAACATTGAGATCGGCGCCTAAAGGTAGGAGACATTGGGTTTGATTGACGCCATTGACTTGAATGGTGGCAGAGTAGCCTGAGCAACACAGGCCTGGATCAGTGGTTTGTGAGCCTAATTTTTTGCAGCATAAAAATTCATGTTCCGAGAAGATATCGGCAATCTTGACCTTGTCTTTGAAAACGATTTTTTTGCTAGTATTTACCAGGCCTTCAGCTGTATCAGAGCCATACATTTTTGCCAAATTTGGCGACGAGGTCAGAGTCATGGCACCGGAGCTAAAGGCAGAAGTGGTACTAATGGCATCTTCCAATATTCCCGGGACCAGCTTACTACGATTACTATTGCAGGTGACAGGTTCATAAAAAATTTGCGGAATACCCAGAAGCTCCAGTCGTCCCAGCTTGGATAGATAGTAATTGCTATTGCCAGCACTTAGACCTGATTCAGCAACAGGAATGGTGCTGCCTCCAATCTTGTTAAAGCCTGTCGTTCCAGGAACACGAAAGGTGATTTCTAGTCCGCCAAAAAATGTGTGCGGGTCTGGATCATCAGGGAAAGGAGTTACTTCAGATTGGAACATTAAAACTTTTCGGTTAGTGCTTGGCTCAGTAAAAATACAATATGTATTCGGGGTCAAGGGGCCGGCGGCATCAGGGTTGGTGGTTTGGTCGCAGACATCATTACGAGTGATCGTTGTGACGTTCTTTGAGCAGCTTCCGCCTGCGATAATGGCAAGGGGACTGGGAGTCTCACCATCTTTCATATAGCAAGCATCTATTCTGATAATATTGGCCGGGTCTCCCATGTAGCTAGGCAGATAAAATCCGGTGTAGGCATAGGTAGGGTTGGCCATCCACGGGTAAAAACGATTTTCTTCAGTCCCCGGCTGAGATGAAGCATCACGGTAGTGGTAGACCTCAGGAATAAAGGGCGCCTCGGCAAAGATATTTTGCGGCAGACCTTCTTTGGGCTGCTCATCAGCAGGGTTGATCAAGGGATAGATGCGCAAGGTTTTGGCCGCGTGGTCGCGATTTGTTGGCGGCGTAATCTCAAAACCGCCGCCAGAGTCAGGTATCTGGCGTTGATAGCAACCGCCGCCACCCCCGGCGATGCCATTATCTGGTGAGGAGCAATATTTAAATCCATCAGCTTCCCAATCGGGAATTGTAGTGAGTGTCGCAACGATATCAGTCGGGGCGTGGGCAATTTCCGATTGAAAGTTAAGACATTTAAAAATAGTTGGATCAATCTTTAAGCGGTCGCGCTTAGTCCAATCGTGAGTGCCATCGGCGAATTTGCGCACAAAGCCCCCCCCGCAACAAGTCAGGCGGCCGGTTTCATGGATGGTCTTCCATTGGTATTTGAGGGAGTTGTAGCTGGGGGCAGAGGATACCTCTGGAGTGGCAAAGGTCACACCCTTGCTATCGATTGTGCCGAGAGGCACGGAGGCATAGCGCGAGTAGCGGCCATTAGTCTGAGGATTATTCCTAGGCAGAATATTGGTGTGAAAGGCATTGGCATTAGCGGTGCTGGTAAATTGAGCGCCTAGGGATTCTACGAAGGTGGATGAGCCACTGGTAAACATGGTGAGGCCCTTGCCGACTTCGCGACAGCAGCGATTTTTCTTAATGTCGTATTTTGAAAAGCTGGCAGAGTTAAGGAAAGGTACCGGCTCGGCCTGGCCGCAAATCAGGTTTTCTTCCCAAAAAAGTTTTTCCGGCCCAGAGTTGCCAAAAAATGATTTGTCATAATTGCTCGCCTCTGTCGCGTGTAGTTGATTAGGACCGCAATCTAAATTGCTATGGCAAATAGAACCGGCACGGCGTAGGCAAGCATTTTGTGCAAGCCCAGGATTGAGAATATTAGGTGGAACCTTATCAAATTCAATTTGGGCAAAGATCGATTTGCCGTTAGAACCGACACTTTCTCGCCCGCACATATTTTGTGCATGCCGGCCGTAAAAGGCATCGTCGTCATATTCTTTGCTATTTGCTAGAGCAGTGGCACCACTGGCGCCAATGCCAGGGAAGAGGAAATTGCCAAAGTTGCTATTTTTAACGTTACCCAGTTTTTCGCGCCAATCAACGACAGGGCAAGATTGAATGCGAGTATTGCCAGTGGACTCAGCGCCACAGCCACCAATTTGAGAGATGTAGTCTGTGCGCAGTGAGGTATCTTTATTTTTATTACCGTCAGTAAACTTGGGGTGAGACACACTTCTGGCGGGGCGACACAATCCCCATTCTCCCACCACTCCAGTTTCGATACCGCTATTATATTGAGCAAAATTGGACACTAGGTTTGTCTTGATGGTGGAGGTTAGCAATTTGCTGGCAGATAAGTATTTTTCTGGGCGACCCATAAAGTCAGCTTCCTGACCATAGAATATAGAAAAGATATTATTGGGTTCGCGAATAATGCGATCATTAAAGGTGCTTGCGCTTAATGGTGAGCAGTAAAAGTTTGAAGCGCAGGCAAAGATTCTGTTACCGGCCATGGAATCGGGGACGCCGTTATGGTCAATATCGGGTGAAGGAAATATGGTTCCCTCGGTGAAAGTTCTTTTGCAGGGAGCTCCCATGCCACGATAGACGCAGCGTTTTTTTGAGCCCGCGGGTAATGAGCCTTGCAAAATTTTGCTGAAGCCGGAGGCGATAACTTCATCTAGCTTCTCGTTTCCATCTAGGTCAAAGACCGGAAGTTTAGTTTTCATGATGGCCGTATTGGCGCACATGTATTCCCAGCCAAGCTGAGTGACACAGTCTGAATCGGTTTCACACTGATGGTATTTTTGGCAGGTGGCCCCACTATTTTGGCGGGCATCGATGGCACTCAGTTCAGGATCATAGTCGTAGTCGGCAGCAAAATTGTTACCTTGATCCAAAATGACACTGACTGTAGTATCGGTTGGCTCGGCCAAATCGCCAAATGGAGCATTGATTGCCAAATAGAGTTTATTTGAAGTGGCCTGAACGCGCCGACCTCCGCCGACCGCAAACCACCTGGCACCGTCAAAACTTCCTATCAGTGCTCCTAAGTTAAATCCAAACCAGTCGCGCTTATAACCGTTTACATAGAGTGCTGCCTGGGTTGCCAAGCGCGCCTCTCTCTGAGCAGCAACAGTAAGACCTTTTTTATGTGAAAAAGGAATCATGGTCGGAGGAATAAAGCAGGCGCGGCCAAATTTGGTATCTTCATAATTGCCTAGGGTCACGTTGGTTACATAGTTATTGCGCTCTGTAATGTGTCCTATCGCTTCAAGTCCGCGCCCTTTTTGCGAGGGAGGGAAGGCCATAAAGGAGTCAAACCAACTATCCTTAGCACACTGTGGGCAGGGAGTGTAGACGCCTTTGGTGGCAGACACGATATAGGTTTGATCAAACTCAACATTGATAACGGTGGCAGGCCGGGCGCGAGTTAAGTTGACTTTCATTTGTCCCAAGATGGCATTCATATTGAAATTTTCGTGATTCACAGGCTCTGTCTTGCCCGATTCATCTATGTAACTAAAGGGTGTTCCTTCTGGCAGCACTTCGCTCGCCTCATTTTGTACCGTCGAGAGGTCTTCCACTGTGGCACCTGTGTCGGCCCTAAAAAATCGATGGGGGATAGTCCGACCAGGAATATTTATTTGTAAGTTTTGAAAAGGCGTGGGTTGCACCTGGGGCTGAGGAATATCACAGGTGATATCCAAAATATTGCCATTTAAATCAAAGCTTGCTTTGAGTCCAAAGTCGGGACACTTTGGATCTTCTGGGGAAGCTGGAAAAGGGCTTGCTTGGCAGCCACAACGCAGCCACACGCTCGCCTGAATATCAGTGAAGCTAGCGATAGTTCCATTTGGAAAGCAATAATAAGACCAGGTTTTACCAGCGGTAGTACAAAGGGTTTTGCTGGTATAGGTCTTATCAGAACAAGTTCCAGCAGCATAATTAGGGGTCGTCTTCTTGCCCTCCTCAAGGCAGTAATATTCTTTGGTCAAGCTATCAAATGCAGACGTCGCAGTGGTCTCGGCATTGGGTAGCGGAGTAGGAGTTGGCACAATATGAGGAACGTTAGAGCAAACATAGTAGAGATTTGGCCAGTTGATAAAATTCAACGGATTGAGAGAAATATCACTTAAGGCCTGGGAGTAGCTAGTGTCGGTCTTGGCATTTGGTCTTTCAGAACCGTCCTTAACACATTGACCGTCAAGGCAGCAGTCAAAACCTTTTAATCCGCAGGAAGAGTTTGAGCAAGTACTTTCAAATGAATTGGAGCCACTTAAGGCATCCACCCGCATACCAAGTCCAGAGATATCAAGTAGACTGGGTGGGATAAGATTGAGATCAGAAATAGTGTTACTGGAGGAGAGAGCTAAGCTCAGCTTGCTGGCCGTAAGAATTTTTGAGCAAGTGGGACAGACCGTATCTAACGAGTAGGTAATATCGCTAGCGGACGAGAAGCCTCGAAATGTACCTTGGCACTGGGCCTGATTCTCTGCTGTCATTGGTAAATCAATTCTTAACAATCGTTCTAGCGTTCCACTGGAAAAATTATTGAAGCTTATGGGAGTGGCCTTGACTCGCAATTGTCTTTTTTCTAAGCTGGTTCCGGGAAAATCGGCTACCAAACAATAGGTGTTAGCAAAAAAAGAGTTGTTGGCCAAGAAGTTGTGAACATTTAATCCGCGCAGGTAAATGACTGTTCCCAGATTTTGATTGAGGGTTATGATGCCATCAATTTTTTGTCCGCTGTACCAATACATGGCCTCAGTGCTGGCAAAACTGGGAGCAGGTGCCTGAGTAGTCGTTGTTCCGGTGGTGCTAGAAGAACCAGCAGAAGAGCGCCGCTTGCCTGACCCTCCAGAGTTTTGGGGCACGCAATTGGTAACTAGTAGCAGTAATGTTAAGCTCGCAATTAATAATTTCATCTTATCCATTAATTTCAGGGGCCATACTTTAGGTATTCCCCCTCAATCTCTTTTCGACCATTTTGCCTTTAGGCCAAATTATTTAAGGTAGAGTGAAATACTTAGATATATTTTACAGTTAAAGCGCCAGTGAGAGTGTCTAAGATGTCTGTATAAGCAAGCCGGCAAGACAAGAGGACAGTCTAACATCTTGATTCTTTAGAGAAAAAGCTTGAAATCTGGTGAAAAAGTAAGTTTTGGCCAAGATTCATTTTTTGTGGGGCCTTAGAATCATTGCCCATTTTCAGTGGCGTGGGGCCTTTATTAAGCATTTAGGATAGACCTAATAGCTACCAAGATAAGCGCCGTAGCCTGCATCCATTCCATAAGGATTGAAGCCACCACCAGCGCCGCCTAGGCCGCCGCCAGGAAAGGCAAAGAGTGGTGGTGGGGCCATAAACCCATTAAATCCAAAACCGCTGGCACCTAGAGCGGGATTTTGGCTAAACATGGCATTATAGGTGATTTGCCATTCGGCACCTGCGACTAAAGATTTGGTATTTGCCTGTATGCCGGGGATGGCGGCGAGAGTTGGTGCCATGGCAGCTAAACCTGTCGCTGCTCCGACTAATAATTGCCCACCTAAATCTACTCGCGGAACAACTTGTTCAATTTGTCCGCCCGGTAGGTAGGTAATGGGATAATAATTTTGATTGATGGCCCCAATTGCTTCAGCACGAGAGCGCTCGGCCGGAGTGTATTCAGAGACAACAGGTCTGGGTGGTGTACTGGGATCAACCCAGTGAGGAGTGTGGGCCCGGCACACGCTGGGTATCATACTTGCGATAGAATGGCGTTCGGAACCACTGCCTGTTTCTTCGCCGCAAGCAGTGAAAATATTGTGATGAGCTACTGTTCTGTCGGCGACAGAAGCAATGGCCTCGGGACTCAATTTTGACAAAATTTTACCGCTGCTATCGACAAGATAGTCGAGACTCGAGATAGAATCTTCATTCACGGCATTACGGTAACGGCAGGTCATTTTTTGGTTAGCATCAGCAGAACAAGCAGTGCGAGAAAGGGCAATTAATTCTCTTGAAATACGCGAAAACTTAATTCCCAGTTCAGTTCTTTCAAGCTCAGTGATTTGGCCGTTGAGCGTGCTTATGTCGTGACTAATTGCCAGCTTTTTTGCTGCGAAGGTCGCATCTGTGAGACCAGTAACACATTCGTGAAGTGCCGAGGAAGTATCTTGAGCACTGAGACTGTTAACATTGGCGCTTGTGACACTGGCGGGAGGGCAGTGTGACTCCGAAAGCCCCAATCCTTCTTTGTGAGTTAGCAATTGTTTTAGCAATTCCTTCATGAGGTCATTAGGATTTTGTAGATCATTGGCCCCGATCAAGTGGGCCTGGCTCAAGGGAGTGCCATCGCGATAGCTCTGTTCTACTTTTTGGTAGTTGAGATTGGACACCATAATGGCCCTAAAATTTTCCAAACTGATGCTGTTATCAGAGCTGGGATTGACCCAGTCGACAATATTGGCCCCCTCCCTAGGGGCAGTGAAGCCATAATGCATGCGATTGGGATGGGCCTGGGCCTTTTTCCATTCATTTAGCCATGATTGCAAATCTTCACCGTGCCAAGACAGGCCTTCATTCATGGTATCAAAAAAGGAATTCATGCTGGAAAGATCAGCTTGCGCTTTGATGAGAGGACTTGTGAAGTTAGTACCGCTCTTAAAACTTGCTAGCATGCCATCATATTGTGTTTGCAATTCAGCGCGATCGCTGGCCGAAGGGGCACACTGTGTTGCCGCTGTGGCCAGATCGGCCTCTCTTTGGGCGATATTGGCCGGAGCTGTCCCGTAAGGATTTGCAGCGGCTGGGGCTTGTTCTGGTGTTACTGGCGCTGAGGCCGGCCCCACATTGGCGATGCCTGTGGTGGGGTTTATCCCCACTTTTTGATTGTAACAGGCAACAGCTGCGGTCATTTTTTCTTGGAATTTGGCCTTGAAATCTAGTGATTTTCCCAGTTGAGTATCAATGACTGCAATGCCTCTTGCACTGGCGGTGCGCTCAGGGTGGGTACTGTCGCCAGCGCTGACAGTGGCGCGAAGATCATTGATAGGCGAGCTAAGTAAAAGCTCATGTAATTCATCCATGGCCTTTATTGCCGTGGAATTTTTTCTTCTTTGTTCTGGCGTATCGGCGGCAGCGGCCGTGCTCTGATGATCATATTGTTGCGAGACTCTAAAGGCATAGGCAAAGCGATCAATCATAGATAGAGCGCCATCCTTTAGCGCCGTGGCATTGCTACTGCCAGTGACACCAGTCATGGCGTCACCTTTAATCATCTTACAGAAGTTGCTCGGTGTTGTTGCCGATTGGCAGGAAGCTACTACGCGAGTTCGCAAAGAAGACACGCCTGTAGGGGTGGCATCTCGCACCAGCTCTGAAATTTCTAGATTGCCCCCGAGCGCTTCTTTCATGGCAGCTTCAACCGCCATAAGCTCGGTCATACTCGAGACGCCGCGATTGAACGTATGACTGCCCATCTCATTGATTGAAATGGTCGCCAAATCTTCATCTATATTGCCATGTTTGACGTGGCTACGATCAAGTTCCTGAGCAAATTGTTGGATTGTATCATTGCCCATGGCCCCCATATAGGTGATAGCACCGTGCTGGGTATTGGCAAGATAGCTGCTGTAGGAAAGGTAGCGGTTTCTAAGCAACTCAATACTGTTGAGTATGGCCTGCATGGCCTTTTTGGCGGCCATCTCCTGATTTAACTGTTTTAGTGTTTTGTCTTGGGCGTTTTTAAGGTCGAGTTTTTTATTTTCCACTTCTCTGATTTGCGCCCGATAGGCGGAGCAATCGCTTTCGCTATAGGCTTCATGGCCGGTGGCATAGACAACTTGTGACTGGCCCAGCATTAGAGTGAGGGAAAGAACAGTGTGTGTTATGAGGTAAGATTTTTTCATATGCCCCTATTTTAGAGGCATATCGGGAAGTTACGATGAATAATTTAACTTGCACTTAAAAATAGATGCTAACCGACTAAAAGTACAACCAGGCCCAAAAATATGAAGCTTTTAGCACTGACAATAATCTGAGGCAGTTAAGGGGTTAACCGTGGCCGCCGGCCATAAAAGATTCGTCAAAATGAATTTCTTTAGTCATTTGAGGCAGAGAGAGAAAAAATTCTTGGCAGGCATGGAGAATATTTTTAACTCCCTTAGATTCAAAAATTTGCCCTCGAAATTGCGCCGAATAGGGAAATCCTCCGGCCATCCAGACAGCATGTTTTTTTATTTGAACTTCTACCACTCTTTCCAAGCGGGAGTGTTCTTGCAAATAATGGGCGTAGCGATTGAGCACTTCAAAATAATCTGCCGGCGTAAAAGGTGATACTTCTCCTTCGTTTAGATAGGCCTCTAAAAAAATAAAGGGTAAGCGCAAGGGGCCACGACCTAGCATCAGTCCCTGACATTTAGTGTTTAGCATGCGACTTCGAACTTGTTGATAATTGTGTAGGTCTCCATTGCCTATCAAGGGTAGTGGTGAGTCTTGCGCCAATGTTTCTAAAAGTTCCCAATTGGCGCGTCCTTTGTATTGTTGCGCGCGAGTGCGGCCATGAATGGCGACAAAATCTAACCCCTCTTGCTTGGCAATGTGAATCACTTCCATGGCGTTGATGCTATTTTCATCCCATCCTGTGCGAATTTTGACGGTCAAAGGAATTGAAATAGCAGATCTGATGTGGCCAAAAAATTTTCCCAGTGAGGTGGGATTTTTTAAAAGCGCTGAGCCGGCCCCCTTGGAGACAACTTTTTTAACTGGGCAGCCCATATTGATATCGATAAATTTAGGACCTGTTTGTTCCGCTGTTTTGGCGGCCCTTGCCATGGACTGGGCGTCTTCACCAAATAATTGAAGGCCGAGATTTTCTTCTCGTGCGTCAGGCCTGAGCATGTGCAAGGTTTTTTCACTGGCATAATTAATGCCATGACAGCTTAAAAGTTCAGAAATGGTACCGCCGGCGCCTAAATCTTCCATCAGGAGCCTAAAGGGAGCAGTGCATATCCCGGACATCGGCGCCAGCAAAAGGGGGGAAGAAAATTTGAGGGAGGAGAGCGAAATTGGCCGGCGTCGTCTTTTTAAAGTCTCAATTTTTTGCTGTAATGGAGGTGAGAAAAGCAGGTTGTTTTGCATTGGAGCGTCATAGCAAAGAATGCAGCGGCCTGTAAAGACGTGCTTTGATTTGGATTTGCTGTACTTTTGCTAAAAAATCGGATTATACCTGTGTTCTAGGATACTTAAATGAAATCGTTTTATGTTATTTTTGATTTTGATGGCACCCTGGTTCATGGCCACCAGGCGATTTTAGAAGGGGTGCGATTGGTGATGAGTGAGCACCTTCAACGCCAGGTCCTCTTGCCTGAAGTTCAGGAAAAATACTCTGCTCATTTACCTGATCTTTTTGCCAAATTTGGCATTCCGCTTGACGATCAAAATTTGCGGCTTAAACTGGCACATCGTTGGTCGCAGTTGGCGTTTGAAATGGAGTATGAATACAAGCTATTTCCAGGCATCTCGCAATTATTGCATTCACTGGAGCAAGAGCCTGGTTATAAAATCGCATTGTGGACTGCTCGAGATCGTCGCTCTACTCTTAAGATCAAAGAGCAGCTGGGATTGAGGGGGCGATTTTTTGAGGTGAGATGTGGCGATGATACGGAAGTAAAACCTTCGCCCCGTGGGCTACAAGAAATTTGTGGTGATCTTCCGCCTCAGAGGGCAGTGGTGATTGGTGATAGCTTTACTGACATACGGGGAGCGCAAGAATTTGGTGCCTACAGTATAGGTGCTGCCTGGTGTCCTCACTGCGACCGAGAATCATTAGAGCGGGCCAAGCCTAATTATATTGCAACGTCTCCACAACATTGTCTGGAGCTGATAAAAATTGTGGCAAAACTTTAAATTAATGCTGAACGAGGGAGTTTTTTAAAATGTTTGATACTTTAAGTGCAAAATTTGCAGATGCCTTTAAGGCCATTACAGGAAATGCAAAAATTTCAGAACAAAATATCGAAGATGCTCTGCAGATGGCGCGGACTGCTTTATTAGAGGCAGATGTTAATTTTAAAGTTGTGAAAGAATTTATTGCAGGAGTGAAAGAAAAAGCTCTAGGTGAAAAAGTCATCAAAGGAGTTAATCCCGGCGAACAATTCATTAAAATCGTGCATGATGAGCTGGCCAAAATCATGGGCGATGAAAATAGAGAGATCTCTCTCAAAGGCGAAGCTCCTCTGGCCGTTATGGTGGTCGGACTCAACGGTCAAGGTAAAACAACTTTTTCTGGCAAGCTGGCACTGTATTTAAAAAAACAAAAAAA
>Ga0066639_10001113_pt1 | contig 24008 bp, 24 predicted proteins | sample CryGeyCG2114_010_2_FD_59504 | JGI IMG/M metagenome (GOLD analysis project Ga0066639, IMG submission 59504) | Groundwater microbial communities from aquifer - Crystal Geyser CG10_big_fil_rev_8/21/14_0.10 | ecosystem: Environmental > Aquatic > Deep subsurface > Groundwater | place: USA: Utah...
GAAACTGGAAATTGGAAACTGGAAATTGGAAACTGGAAATTGGAAACTGGAAATTGGAAAAACCGCTGGCGCGGTTTTTCTGTTTATCGTTTGATTTGGGAGTAGCACCTCATAGAGGTGCGTCAATCGTTCACTGCACTGATGCTATGCGTCTCAACGTGTTATTTCAAGACATCTCGAATCGCCCCTTTCACCTTCTCCGAAAATCCACCATTCAAAATCCATTCCAAATATCCAGAATCGTTTTGAGCGAGATATTGCAATGATTTTCCTCGGTTTTTGCCAAAGGTAATAGTGAGTTGTCCATCCACAAATTTTAATTTTCCTTCCGCATCATAGGCATCAGGATCAGGAGGAAAACAGAGGTCATGGAGCCCTTCTGGAGTATTCGGCACAGTATCGTAAAATGCGACTTGCCCTTCTACCACTTCCAATGTGGCTTTGATATCCACCAACGCATCGTGTGCATCCACCAATTGTTTTCCGCAGTATTTCTTGTAAGCGGCTTCCAAATTTCTCGGTTCCATAGTGCGAAAAATCGCCATGCCGTCTACGACGCGAACATGTTCTGTATCAAACGGAATCCCAATCCGAGCAAATTCAGCAATAAGAAACGGAATATCAAAATTTTTGACATTGTAGCCACCAAGATCTACATTGGAAAAAAGTTCGGTCAATTCTTGCGTCATTTCTCCAAGCATTGGTTTGTCTTTGACCATTTCATCGGTAATTCCATGAATGGCGCCAGCGTCTTTTGGAATAGACATCCCGGGATTGATGAGCCAGTTGTATTCAGTCTTGCTTCCATCCGGCATCACCTTGATCGCGCCAATCTGAACAATACGATCTGTGCCGATTTCAATGCCTGTCGTTTCAAGATCAAAGAAGAGGATTGGTTTTGTGAGAGTTAAGGGCGTATGCATGTAAAGATTGGAAGATTTTATCCCGACTTAGTCGGGACTAAGATTAAAAGATTCATTATTTTATGTGAACAAAAATAGTATTTTCATCTTCTTTCGTCTGGGCGGACTATCATCTTTCAATTCCGACTGAGTTGGGACGAAATCCCACATAGATCTGCTAGGAGTTGAAGCATTGTTTCGTTTCATACTTCGTCAGTTTGATGTGGAGAAGTTGATTCTTGTATTTTATCAAATCGTTTTACGAGTATACCATTTACTTCAACATCCTCCAAAAACATATTGAGCGGACGGACAAAAAGAGGGCGAGAACCAAGATCTTCAGTGTCGTAGAGCGCCCGGTACACGACAAATTTCTCGTGCGTTTCAGAGTGCGTCGCAACGCCGATGACATCGTAGAGATTGCCTTTGTAGTGTCTGTAGGTGCCGAGTTTGAGCATACTTCCTTTGTGTGCAATCTAAATTTTTCATTTTCAAATCTCTATTTTACCATGCTACACCCGCTCCACCCAATGCGGATCGACTGAAACTTCAAGGTCGAGAAAAACTTTTTTGTTGAGTGCTTGTTCCAGCTCTTTGCGAGCCATTTGCCCAATCTCTTTTATTTTCATTCCGCGAGATCCTATGATGATTTTTTTGTATCGTTCTGCGTCAGTGAGAATGCGAGCAGTAATTGTCATGCCATCTGTTTGGTCTTTTCCTTTTCCAAAATGAGATTCCTCAATACTGTCGACTTCGACCGTAATTGAATAAGGGACTTCTTTGTCCAGCACAGAAAATACTTTTTCTCTGATAATTTCTGCCACCCAAAAATCATTGGTGACATTGGTAATCTGGTCGCCGATATACATTGGTTCTCCTTCAGGAAGGAGCTGAATCACTTTTTCCCGTAATGGTTCTACATGGGATCCGCGGAGCGCAGAAAGAGAAAACACAGAATCAAAATCAGATGCCCATTCCAGATATTGTCCCCGGTGTGCCCGTTCTTCCTCAGGCAAATCACTCTTGTTCATGACCATTATTTTTGGAATTTCCAAATGGCGAATCATTCCGTACACTGCGCGTTCTTCATCACCGATTTCCCGTGTCGGGTCGACGACATACACAATCACATCAATACCTTGGAGAGAATCTTTTACTTTGTTGGTCAATTTTGACGACAAGAGATTTTTTTTGTCTTTGAACACACCAGGTGTATCCACAAAAATAGCTTGACCTTCGCCCACAGGATCACCATAGTGTGCGCTTCCGGTATTTGTGGATCCAGCATAATTCATCACCCCATGAATGATATGTCTGGTCATTTGTGCGCGAAAAGACGTGGCAGCAATTTTGGTACCGATAAGGGTGTTGAGGAGCGTTGATTTCCCGACATTACTTCTTCCAATGAGCACGACAAAACCACTTTTCATAGATTGAGCATATCAAACGTAAAGAATAAGCAATACCCACATCCTACCACGCTCTTGCGTCCTTGGCAATTCTTGTGCTACACTATCCATATTCAGAATTATATTTCTATGAAAGTGCTTCTCTTGAAAGACATCCCTGGTACAGGTAAAAAAGGGGATATCAAAGACGTATCAGACGGGTATGCTCGGAATTTTTTGTTCGCAAAAGGATTTGGCAAATCTGCAACAGATGCGGTCATTGCAGATATTTTTGCAGGAGAAGCAAAGAAAAAAAGGATGAATGAAACGGAATTGCACAAGGCGCAAGAATCTGCCGAGAAGGTGGATGGTGTAGAAGTTGTGATTATTGAAAAGACCAATGCCGAGGGGACTTTATATGCGGGTTTGGCGGTGAATAAAATTGCCCATGCAATAAAAAAAGAAACAGGTGTCGTCGTGGATACCAAACGCATTCGGATTCAAAAACCGATCAAAGAAATTGGAGAACATACGGTGTTTGTCGAGTTTGGTCATGGACTTGAGGCCGAAGTAACCATCACCGTCTCCGAAGCATAAGCTCTCCACCCCTGGAGGGTTTTTTCTTTGTGGTGAGTGTGATATACTTTTGACCAAAGATTAAAAGATGAGTGTCATTTTATGAAAAAGCAACGCAAATTCATTTTTATCGTTGGTGGTGTCCTTTCCGGAGTGGGCAAGGGCGTGACCACGGCATCTCTTGGCGCTATTTTTTCCGCAAAAGGATTACGAGCGACTGCCATCAAAGTAGATCCCTATATCAATGTGGACGCAGGCACGATGAACCCGACAGAGCACGGGGAAGTGTTTGTATTGGACGACGGAGATGAAACAGATCAGGACATGGGAAATTATGAACGCTTCTTGGGCGTAAGTTTGACCCGTACCAATTATATGACGACTGGGCGTGTGTATTTGTCCGTGATTGAGGCAGAGCGGGGGATGAAATACAAAGGGAGGTGTGTGCAAGTCGTTCCGCACATTCCGGAAGAGATCATTCGCAGGATAAGGAAAGCAGCGGATGATGCAAACGCGGATATCACGTTGATTGAGATTGGTGGGACGGTTGGGGAATATGAAAATCTTTTGTTTTTGGAAGCTGCGCGCGAGATGAAGCTCAAAGATCCCAATGACATCGCGTTTGTACTCGTGAGCTATTTGCCAATCCCATCACACTTGGGAGAGATGAAAACCAAGCCCACACAGCATGCGTCTCGCGCGCTCAATAGTGTTGGTCTGAATGCCGATGTTGTTGTTGCTCGCGGTCAGCACGATCTTGACAAGCCGAGAAAAGAGAAGCTTGCGATATTTTGCGGAGTGGACAAAGAACATATCATTTCAGCGCCAGATGTCAAATCCATTTATGAAATTCCATTGAAATTGGAGGCGCAGGACATGGGAAACAAATTATTGAAAAGACTGAAGCTGAAGAGCAGTCCAACCAATCTTGCGCCATGGAAATCATTTTTCTTGAAAATTGATGGGGCGAAGCGTGAGGTCAAGATTGCGGTAGTCGGAAAGTATTTTGGCACTGGTGATTATACACTTTCAGATTCATATATTTCTGTCATTGAGTCAGTCAAGCACGCGGGCGTTGCCAACAACGTGCGACCGATTATGGAATGGATTGATTCAGAAGAGTTTGAAAAAGATCCGACCGCGGTAAACCGACTCAAGGATTTTGATGGCCTGCTGGTTCCGGGTGGATTTGGGACACGCGGGATTGAGGGAATCATCAAGGCAATTCAATTTGCCCGCGAACAAAAGATTCCTTATCTTGGTCTGTGTTATGGCATGCAACTGGCGTGTATAGAATTTGCTCGTACGGTGTTGAAAAAGACCGGCGCGCATACAGTGGAAGTGGATGCCAAAACAAAACATCCGATTATTATTGTTAATCCATTTCAAGAGAAAAATATTCGGGAAAATCGCTATGGTGGAACCATGCGTCTTGGAGCGTATGACGCAGAGCTGAAAAAGGGGAGTGTGGTGCAAAAAGCGTACGGGGTAGAAAAAATTTCTGAACGACACCGACATAGATATGAATTTAACAACGCGTATAGAGAAGAGATGGAGAAGGCGGGTTTGCAGGTGGTCGGTGTCAATCCTGATTCCAATCTTGTAGAAATTGTGGAATTGCAGAACCATCCGTTTTTTGTGGGAACGCAGTTTCACCCGGAATTCAAATCTCGTCCGATGCAACCCCATCCGTTGTTTCGGGAGTTTGTGAGGATTGCGAATCGGCAGAAATAAGGTATAGTGCGAATTGACACGGATGTGAATGGTGAATAGCACGAATGATTGAAAATGATAAAAATAGCTCGGTTGAGTGATTTTTTTGTTTGCTTGGTTTTCAATCCGACAGGCGAAAGAAGAATTTTAAGGTACTTGAATCTTTTGCTCTGATACGCTATTGTACCAATACACGAAGATACAAAATTCATGGAACAAAATACAATTGTATTTAACTCTATGTATATTGAATATTGTAAGGTATGAGTGATACACAGTTAATCAAAGATAAATTGGACATTGTTGATCTCATCTCTGAATACGTCCAGCTCAAGCCGGCAGGCGTGAATCACAAAGGATTGTGTCCATTTCATCATGAAAAGACGCCGTCTTTTATGGCAAGTAGAGACCGACAAAGTTTTCATTGTTTTGGGTGTGGAAAGGGTGGTGATGTGTTTACGTTTGTGCAGGAGATGGAAGGAATGGAATTTGTGGAAGTATTAAAGTATCTCGCAAGCAAGGCAGGTGTTCAGCTCACGCGTGAGTTTCACAATCAGACGCAGACATCGCAAAAAAACAGATTGAAAGATATCAACACAGTGGCAACTTCTTTTTTTCATAATGTCCTTTTGAAATTGGATGTGGCAAAGTCGGCACAAATATATTTGCGGGAACGTGGGTTGACGTCGGAGACAATAGACGCGTGGCACATTGGATTTATTCCTGATCAATGGGATTTGCTCACACAGTATTTGCTCAAAAAAGGATGTAGTATTGATGATCTTGTGGTGTCTGGGTTGACCATTAAGCGGGATAATGCCGACGCACAGTCAGGTCGTGGTTTTTATGATCGGTTTCGCGGACGCATCATGTTTCCTATTCGCGATGTGCATGGTGCCGTGGTTGGATTTACGGGCCGTGTGCTTGTAGAAACTGAAACATCGGGTGGCAAGTATGTCAACACACCACAGAGTCCTGTATATGACAAATCGCATGTGGTATTTGGGTTGTATGAAGCAAAGAAAGAAATTCGGGTGAAAGATTTGATGGTCATGGTAGAAGGACAGATGGATGTGATTGCGTGTCATCAGGCAGGGATGAAAAATGTTGTGGCGAGTTCTGGCACTGCGATGACCTCGGAGCAGGTGCATTTGCTCAAACGATATACGTCAAATCTTGCGATGGCATTTGACATGGATGACGCGGGAATCAAGGCGGCAAAGCGGGGGATTGGTATTGCAGTGGCAGATGGTATGAATGTTCGTGTGATTCAAATTCCGGATGGGAAAGGTAAAGACCCTGACGAGTGTCTTCAACAAAATCCTGAAGTCTGGTTTCAAGCAGTGAAAGATGCACAGAGCGTGATGCAGTGGTATGTTGATCGCGCGTTTCGCGACAAAAATATTCGAGATCCAAAACAGAAGCAGGAGATTGTCAATGAACTGCTTCCAGAGATTGCGCATATTCCGTTTGCTGTAGAACAAGATCACTGGATGCGCGCATTGTCATCGCGGATTGGTGTGGACACGGCGGTATTGCGCGATGAATTGAAACGTATGAATATTCGAGCCAACCAGAATCACGGTGTCCGTCAAAAGGAACAGAAACAGGATGTCCCAAAACAGAAGGATCGGCTCGGTATTTTGTCTGAACGGTTCCTCTCCCTATGGGTACGTTTTCCTGCGCTCGGTCTTGAATTTGCTTTACCTCATATCTTTTCCGCAACTGAGTTTGAGGATCTTTACGGATTGCTCAAAACCACGTATACTGTATCTGCTGATTCGCTTACTTTTCCTGCACTCCGTGATACGATTGATTCTGAAGAAATTCGAGCACAGCTGGATATCCTTGCCATGCAGGGTGATTTCGTGTATGCTGATATTTCCGATGATGATGCAAAGGATGAGTTGCGATCGATTATGAGTGAATTGGAGATTGAATGGAAGAAAAAACGTCGAAAAGAATTACAAATAGATATTGAGCGGTGTGAACGAGATGGCGACATCGACCAGCTCAAAACTCTACTTGATCAATTTCGTTCATTGTAAAATTTATGCTGAAACGGCACACTATGACGGCCGTCGTACGTTATTCGTTTTGGCACCATGCTTCTACTCCTAATTTTTATTGAGATGTCTCCACGCCTCAAGTCAACAACCAAGAAAAAGAGTGCATCAAAAAAAAATCGCGTTGCACCACAAAAAGGAGCCCGAAAGGTTCTTTCCACAAAGAAAAAAGTGTTTGCAAAAAAGAAGCAGTCGCCCATAACCAAGAAAAAGCAGAAATCAAAAAAAATTCTCCACTATCGGCGTTCCGTGCGTTCAGCATCTGCAAAAGCGGAAACGCAAAAGACGTCGTCATCACAAAGAGCATCAAAGAAGAAAACAGATTCACCGAGCGTTGTCCGTGATCCAGTGGTCGAGCCGACACAGGAACAGGTATGGAATTTGATCCAACGAGGGAGAAATAGAGGATTTCTTACAGAAGCAGAAGTCTTGGCTGTATTTACTGATCTTGAATGTTATATTCCTTTTTTTGAAGGTTTTTTGAATGAGCTTGAGGAAAATCGCGCGTCGGTTATTGAAGCCCCTCAAAGTCTCTTGGGTGGGAGGGAAAAACAACGAGAAGCTCTTTCACCATATCAAGGCGAACAGCCAGATGTGAAAGGTAGTTTTGATCTTGGAAGTATTTCTGAGGATTCTATCCAAATGTATCTCCGTGAGATTGGGAAAATTCCATTGCTCACTGCGGATGAGGAAGTGACGTTGGCAAAAGGAAAAGATAGAGGAGATAGAGAGTCTGAGCGAAAATTGATTGAGGCCAATCTTCGGTTGGTTGTTTCTATTGCGAAAAAGTTTGTTGGAAAAAGTTTATCCTTGCTCGACTTGATTCAAGAGGGGAATATTGGGTTGTTTCGCGCAGTCAAGAAATTTGATCATCGAAAAGGGTACAAATTCAGTACCTATGCAACGTGGTGGATTCGACAAGCCATCACGCGCGCACTCGCAGACCAATCACGCACGATCCGTATTCCCGTACACATGGTAGAGACCATCAATCGATTCAAACAAATTCAACGCAGATTGTTGCAAGATTTGGGACGAGACCCAACACCTGAGGAGCTTGCCGCGGAAATGGGAGAGGAAATCAACAAAGTCAAACATATTATCAAAATTTCTCAAGAGACCGTGTCCTTGGAAACATCCGTTGGTGATGATGATGACGATGATACTCAGCTCGCTGACTTTATTCAAGATGTCAAAAACGCGAGTCCTGACCATGTGGCAGGAGTGGAATTACTCAAAGATTATATTGAGGAAGCGATTAAAGATTTGTCTCCACGAGAAAAGAAGATTCTTGAAATGCGTTTTGGATTGACTGATGGCGTAACGCACACATTGGAAGAGGTAGGTAGAGAGTTTGATGTCACTCGCGAACGTATTCGTCAGATTGAAGCCAAAGCAATTGAGAAAATACAGACGTTTGGTATTGTGGATAAGTTGAGAGATTATTGAGGAATGCCATAACCCTTTTTGTATCCCGTGATTGATTGTGTATATCTCATATAACCCCGACACATTCGGGGTTATATGTTTGCAATGACTTTGCCGATGATAGCAGTTCTTTTGACGTTTCCAAAGTGTCTACTATCGGTTGAGTCCGTGTTGTCACCAACGAACAAAATATCATCATTTTCAATCTTCGCAACGCGTTTGATAATCAATTCTTTTTTGTATGGATGTCGAGCCACAACAACATCACCCACGGAAAACTCTTTCGTTTTTCTCACCAATACCTGATCTCCATGCAAAAGCGTCGGATTCATAGATTCACCAACAATACGAAATCTGAAAAGCCTGCGAAATATCCACAAAACAATATCCAGATAGTTTGGGTCTCGCATGTTATGACGCTACTACCCACGCCACATCACGCCCTTTTGTCTTCCAAAACATCTCATGAATAGATTTGACCGCGTCCAAAAGTTTTTCCGCCTCTTCCAGACTCACATGCGTTTTGCAAGATGAACAGAGTTTCGTGGCGTGCCAAAATGTCTCATGGAGATCAGGGAATTGTTTAAGATGCTCTGGTTTGAAATAGTCAGTCCAGAGAATGAGGATCTCATCCTTGGCTTTCTGCGCCTCTTGTTCTTTGATGGCAATATAGCGAGAAAGTGTATTGTAGTAAGAAATATGTGTTTGTGAGTCTGCATCAACATGTGGTGTCTCCAGAGTCAAAATTTTCTTTGTCATAGACAATACTGCCTCTCCCGCGATACGCGCTGAAGCAGGATCATAGACACCGCACGGACCGTCGCAATGCGCGGAGACAATATGTTTTGGCGGAAACGTGCGAAGTACTTTATTTAACAGAGGTGAAATCATAGTGGGGGAATTGGTAATAAATAAAAATTTGATTAGCTATCGCGTTTGAAATATGATATGATGGCCTTTCTGTATTTGATGATAAGGAGAATAATGATGAGTGTTGGAATCGTATAGAAAATAATGTGATCAAGATTAAAAATTTGTTTGATCATCCTGTCTTTTTCATGCCCTGCGTGCGCAAACACCATCCCGGGAATAAGTGCGCCGATGAGCGTGATAATTTTTTTCATAGCGTGTTTCAGTGAGTGAATAAGAGGAAGTATAGGCGTTTTTCTCTATAACGTCAAATTGTGAGAGTTGTCCACAGTTGCGTGATACTCTCTTCTATCGCTATACTCTCGTGGAATATATATGGATACACTTACACTTCTCATCCCAGTCTTTGTCGCAGGTTTGCTGACATTTTTTGCTCCGTGCACATTTCCACTTATTCCGGGGTATATTGGATTTATTAGCGGCGCTTCATTGCAGGATTTCAAGGACAGTGAACGATTGAATAAAATAAAAAAAAGAGTTCTCTTGAATGCTGTTTTGTATATTGTGGGTTTTAGCGCTGTCTTCATTTTGCTTGGTGTATTGTTTGGTCTTGGTGGCGCGGTGTTGGTTCAATATCGTGTTTTGCTCTCTCGCGTGGGAGGCATATTTGTTCTACTGTTTGGACTGCACATGACCGGACTGCTCCGTATCTCCGCGTTGAATAGAGAACGTCGTTTTCATGTCTCACGAATTTTTGTTCCAGGCAATCCATTGAGTTCATTTGCGTTTGGCGCGACGTTTGCGTTTGGCTGGACGCCGTGCATCGGACCTATTCTTGGAACCGTATTGTTTTTGGCATCTCATACCGCGACTGTGGGAAACGGTGCGCTTTTATTGGCAGTATTTTCTCTTGGTCTTGCTGTACCATTTCTTATTCTCGCTCTGGGAATTTCACACGCGACTGCCTCTATCAAAGCACTGTCAAAGTACATTCCTGTTTTATCAATTTTTGGAGGATTTCTCATTATTATTTTGGGGATTCTCCTTGTTACTGATTCTTTCTCCTTGTGGGTGAGCTGGTTTTACCGCTTGTTTTCGTTTTTTCAGTTTGATGGGTTTCTGAAGTTTATGTAAACGACTTGTCGCGTGTTGCGCTCTATGGTATACTCAAAAAATCATTATTCACGTTAATATATACGCTATGGATCAAAAGCCATCACTTCTTGCCTCGTTTAGTCCCGGGCAGACATTCGTCATTGGAATTGTCGGGGGAATTCTTGTCCTCTGTACAATAGGGTTTGTTATTCTTCTCAATATGTTTCTCGGTGGAGAGACATCCACGTCAAAATCAGGAACAGTTACTCAACCATCGGTTGCTGTTGGCGAACCGAATGCTCAGCCAACACAGATTGTATTGAATCCTGTGGATAAAAAAATTGATCATATTATTGGCGCAAAAAATCCAAAAGTAACCATTGTTGAGTTCTCGGATTTTGAGTGTCCGTTTTGTAAGAATTTTCACCAAACCATGCAACAAATTATTAAAAATTATGGAAACGACGTCGCATGGGTGTATAGACAATTTCCATTAGAAAGTTTGCATCGTCAAGCGAGAGAGGAAGCAAACGCAACTGAATGTGCCGCGGATCAGGGCAAGTTCTGGGAGTTTACTGATCTTATTTTTGCTCGTACGCCATCAAATGATGGACTGGATCTCACGCAGTTACCCGTTTATGCAAAAGAGATTGGTTTGAATGTTTCCAAATTTGAGACGTGTCTAGCAAACAGAACGTTTGATAGTAAAATTCAGACACAGATTGATGATGGTGTCAAGGCAGGCGCGCGAGGAACGCCATATAGTGTCATCATTGGGTCAGATGGACAGAAGTCAGTGATAAACGGCGCGCAACCGTATGCATCAGTGGAAGCCCAGATTCAACAGATGTTGTAAAGATGTTGTAAAAGAAAAATAATCCCCTCTGTGCAAGAGGGGATTATTTTTATCTATTTTGGGGATGTATTGTCTTTGAGCCATGCTTCATAGTGTTGTTTCTCGTTGAACGCACGTTGTTTTGCTTTACATATTGCTCTATCACAAACCGGTGAGAAGGCACACGACAGAGCCAGTCGGTTTCCATCCACTCTCAATCGCTTTTTTCAACCCCGCCAAAGACAATGCGCTATTGGGCGAAACAGGGAATCGGAGAGTTTGTTTTGTGATAGTAAGCACTTCTTGAATTTCGTCATTAGAAATAATCCATCCAGCGCCACCAGAAGATTCTATTATTTCTTTGACTGATTGTTTTCTGTGCGCGACTTTGTCTACGATTGCGGAAGCAAGTGAATACTCATCATGAAATTTTTTCTTGTTGAGGAGTGATGGTTGTATACATTCAGCGATTGGGTGAATCGCATTTGTTTGAACGATGTGAATTTGCACTTGTCCGTGTTTTGAAAGAAATGTTTGTCCCAGCGCTTGCGCCGTGGTGCCAGACGATGTGGGGACAAAAATGGCAGAGAGATTGGGAATGTTCGCAAGCTCGTCCGCGAGTGATGCGTATCCTCCTAGCGCGAGATCATCGGTGGATTGGCGGAGAAATTTGACTTTTGTGGGGCGTTCTTTTTCAAACTGGAAAGCACTTTGCTTTGGTCTCTCAACCTGATCAATAGAAATTCCCGCTTCACGCTTCCCGTCTCCTGCTTCCCATTGCAAAAGTGCGAGCTTTTTTTTGTCAATATTCATTCCTACAAAGATGCGTAATGATACTTTGTTATCAGGATTATTTGAATTGTGTGCAATGACGCTGTGGATACTGGCGAGTGCAGCGTTGCCGGACGAAGAAATAACAAACTCACGAAAGCCTTGTTTGGCATACGTCTTAATCATGAGGGGAATGGATCGCCCTTTGTGCGATCCGTAGCGATGTTTGTCTTCCCGTTTCAACCACAAATCCACGTCAGACAGTCCGAGCGCGTTGGCAAGTTTTGGGTGTTGGGTTTGTGGTGTTTGCATGGTGTGCGTTGCAGAGCTTGTATACTATCCCATTTTCACTTATACTATCAACATTATACATAAAAATCAACCCGTATGAACCTCACCTGCCCGGAATGTAAAAACGCTGTGGATTTGACCGTGTATCCACATCTGGAAAAAGACCATGTGATAGAGTGCAATCATTGTGGAATTAATTTGCTTGTCATTGCGCTTGGCGACCATGTGCAAACAGAGATTGTGGATGAAGGGAAGTGATTGTCCACACTGTCATTCCGAACGCAGAGAGGAATCCCTTTTGACGGCATTGACCCCCCCATGTATTAAAAGTATAAAGTTCTTACAACGTTTTTTATCAAGCAACAATCAACCGTTTGCAAGCGATTCCTCACCCACAGCGGTGGGATTCGGAATAACAACTGAACTTTATGACACTCACAAAACAAAATGTATCGTTGGCGTTGCTCCGAATCGCCATGGGTTGGCTATTTCTCTGGGCTTTTGTGGACAAGGTGTTTGGGCTTGGGTTTGCTACAGCAGGGGACAAGAGCTGGTTATCTGGTGCTTCACCGACGACTGGATTTTTGTCGTTTGGAGTGAAGGGACCGTTTTCAGATTTGTTTCATGCACTTGCTGGGAATCCGTTTGTGGATTGGATGTTTATGCTTGGATTGCTTGGGATCGGTATTGCATTTGTCTTTGGGATTGCAATTCGCCTTGCAAGTTATGCTGGCATGGCAATGATGTTCCTTATGTGGCTCGCACTTTTGTTTCCAGCAAATAATCCATTTCTTGATGAACATATTATTTATCTTCTTGTGTTTTATTTTTTTTCTACACAATCTGATGCAGGTGATACATTTGGTTTTGGAGAGAAGTGGCAGAGGTTGCACATTGTCAAGAAGTGGAAGTGGTTGAGCTGAATCGCACACATTGATTGGGAGTGACAGCTCACTGTGCTGTCCAAACGCATGCTGTAGTTTGATAAAAATTGTTGTTTTGGCGAACCGTTGTTGGCGCGCCTTTGTAAGGCGCTACTCCTATGTATTGTTTGGGAGTAGTAACTTATAAAGTTACATCAATCTCATTTGCGCGTGGGAGTAGCATCTTATAAAGATGTGTCAATCATCACGTCAATCACAACGAATTTGGCGCGCCTTTATAAGGCGCTACTCCTGTTGTTTGTGATATGTGTTATACAAATAACTGTTTTTTGAACGCATCAATTTTCTCCGGATGTTTATAAAGATTGGAGAGAATTTCATGCGCGAATTCTTGTCCGTAAAAGTCCGGTGAGATGACAATATCCAGAAATTCCTCAAATGAAACAGAATCAACCGTGATGCGTTCACCTGCGTCAAGCATTGGATCATATTTTTTCTCGCACTGTCGCGCGATATAGATATGTACATTCCAATCCATTTTGGTATACGGTTCAAACGAACGGTACAGCTCCCAATTATCACTCTCGCATCCTGTCTCTTCTCGCAACTCTCTCTGCGCCCCAGCGAGTGGATTCTCATCACCATCACGCCTTCCCCCGAGCAAACCTGTAAAAAGTGGCTTGTTTGGTTGTTCCTCCCGCGCGATCAAAATTTTGTTGCCAATGACTGGAATAATCTGCAAGGTGTCTGGACGTTTGAGCATCTCAAATGTCTCTGTCGTTCCATCAAACATCTCCTGTTGCCAGTGGTACACATCAAAAATTTCTCCAGTGAAAACTTTTTTGGATTGAGGTGGGAGTTTCATATTTTTTTTCTGTCATTCCGAATCCCACCATAGTGGGTGAGCCTGCCTGTCGGCAGACAGGGAATCGCTCTTAAATGTACTCAATAATGTTTAAGTGTAATACATTACGAACATCTGTAATTGATGAGCAAAAGGGATCTCTCACTCGGTTCGAGATGACAGTTGGTTGGTGAGTGACTCTATCATCCCCCGAAATCCATGACTCCCGAGAAAAACAATGCAATCTCCATCGTGTGATTCAGACAAAAGTGTTTGAATAAGTATTTCGTCATCGTCAATATATTGAACATTAGGGTGTGTTTTTTGAATCGTTTTAGCAAGCTCGGCACCATCCATTGGTGTGGGTTTTGTTGGGTCTTGTTTGATGGCAGTGAGGCGGGGGATGATGACGGTGTCTGCGTCGGTAAACATGTTGTCATAGCCAGCTTTGCTCTCTTGTAAACGATTGCCGGAGTTTGGTTCAAAGATAGCGATGAGTTTTGGGTGATTGGACCTCACCCTCGCCCTCTCCTTATCAAGGAGAGGAGTTGTTTGTCGTTCTGTATATATGTCTGCGAGACTGCGGAGGACGGCTTCGGCTTTTTTTGGGGAATGGGCGATGTCGTCAAATACTGTTATTTTTCCGTCAAAACGCTTTTCCAGTCTTCGTTTTATATTTTTGAAAGACGCAAGCGAAGAAATGATTGTATCTGGATCAATACCCATTTGATGCGCGAGCGCAAAACAGCCGGTCATGTTGTCTGCCATGTAGTCGCCGAGGGTTGAAGACTGAAGACTGAAGACTGAAGACTGGTGTTTGATTTTGAATGTTATCCCTTTTTTTGATGTTTGAACATCAAAATACTGATAATCATTTTCCTCACCTTTCCCATACGTGATGAGTTTGAATGTTTGTAAAGTAGAAAGTTTATAAAGTTCCTCATTATCGTGAACGACTTTTGCGGACATCACGAGCAATCCATTGTCCGGTACTGATTCAATAAGTTTGTGAAATGCGTCAACGTATGTTTGTTCTGTCGGATATACATCAGCGTGATCCCACACCACAGAAGTCAATAGCAAGTGCGTGGGGGAGTAGTGCGCGAACTTTGGGCGATTGTCCCAGCGTGCTGTTTTGTATTCATCGCCTTCCAAGATGGAGTATTGAACCTCACCCTCCCCGAGATTGCTCGGGGTAGACCTCTCCTTATCAAGGAGAGGAGTCTCTTTCCCGAGTGAGGCGGGAGGGATATCATTTAAGCTGATTCCACCAAACATGTATGTAGGGTTTTTCTGAGCTTGTGTGAATATCCATGTGAGGATTGCGGTACTGGTAGACTTTCCATAGGTGCCGGCGCAAACGATTGAGTTTTTTTTGACAAAATATTTTGCAATCACTTCTGGATATGACATGTAGGGGATGCTGTGTTTTTTGACATACAACCATTCCGTATTTGTGGAACCCGCGACATTGCCGACAACGACGAGATCAGGATCGCCATTCTTTCCCATTCTTTCGGGATGCCATCCAGGATAAAATGCAATGCCTGCGTCATGAAGATTATCTGACACTGGTGGATAAAATCCTTTATCTGATCCTGTCACTTTCCATCCATTTTTTTTAAACGCCAAAGCAAGAGCGCTCATGGCGACACCGCAGATGCCGATGAAATGGATTTTTTTGCCAGGCATAAGGTTTAAGATTTCAGATTTTTTTTTATTTAAAAATAAATTTAATGTGACTGTGTGCGGTTAATAAAACAGCAATTGTTATATAAATGGGTACTGTAATTTTTTCAAACTGGTCATAAATTGCAATGTTTTCTGCCTCATTTAGTAGGACAACATAGACCATCGGGATTATAAATATAAATACAAACACTACTACAAAAAGCATCGTGGCGTCCAAATTATATTTCCAGGTTTTTTTCTCTTTCATAGATAATAATTTGTTGGCCTGCTGTTTTTTTTGTATTTTCATGGCATTAAATAGGAGAAAAATGAAGAAGCCGACCATAGTGACAGCCCCTTCAATTTTGAGAGCAAACAATAAGTAGTCATAACCCTGCAAGGAATAAATAATGAATAGATGAAAAAGGGCTGAACCAAAGAATAATAGTGATTTTTTCCAATCACGTGGAAATTTTTTCCATAAAATATAAATTTCCCAGCCTAAAAAATATACAATTGAAAATAAAAGAAAGAAGAATGGATACGCATTGGGTGGATAGTTCAAAATATCGACAAAGTCTATCATTTTTATAAATAATATCGGTGGCGTTATTACAAAAATAATTGAATATAGCAACAAAAACAGAATAGATAATAAGTTGTTTGAAATTTTTTTCATGTTATTTTTTTAAAGTATCTTTCAACTCCTCCAAATTATCACTCCACCCGTTATACTTATCAAACCATTCAATTCCAGAAAATTGCAACTTATATGTATCCGTCGGGCGCTGGAATGAACCGAGGTATACATATTTTTTTCCATTCTCTTTTGCCCAAGCAATAGCTTTTGTCATCATTCCTAACCCAATATTTGGATGTAGGTTGTAGGTTGTAGGTTGTAGGTTGTAAAATGGATAGGAGTAGTGGAGTAGATCAGGAGTTTCTCGGCAGATTGTATATCCAATCACGTCATTTCGAGCGACCGAAGGGAGTCGAGAGATCTCATCGATATCACGGGATCCCTCCACTTCTGTCGGGATGACGTACTGGAATGTTACATTAAAATTCCGAAACTCTGGATCCGTCATAATTTCCTTCACCTTATTTGCCGTCATCGTATCTTTTCCAAACTTATCATCATAAAAATCTTTGGCCATTTTGCCGATCTTCCAATTATAATTTGCAAGCGGTAAGTTATAAGTCCTAAGTCCTAAGTCATCTGTTTTTCGCAAAATACGCCGATTCTCACTGCTTAATTCAAACTTTGAGAGATCAATACGCAGACTGCGTGTCTGTTGCATCACCCCGCTCCCTTTGCGAGTAAAAACAAAACCACGATCGTACATGGTGTTGATATTCTCGTCGGAGAAGTCGGTAATGGTTTGTTCTTGCCAGTGTAAATACATAGTATTTCACGAGGCACGAGACACGTAACACGAGGCAACCTAACCAAACGGGTCTCGTGATATGTGTATCGTGTCTCGTTCTAAAACAACGCCACCCAAATTCCAAACAACACCACCACCGCATGCGCGACCCAAAAACGCATCACGGTTTTTTCTTCGCTCCATCCGATGAGTTGGAAGTGATAGTGGATCGGACTCATTTTGAAAATGCGTTTGCCGAGAGTATATCGTCCCGCAAGTTGCATGATAACGCTCAAAATTTCTATATAAAAAATAAAACCGAGCAATGGCAAGAGCAACATTCGATTGATGACAATGACATTGATTGCAAGCAACGCGCCAAGACCAAGACTGCCAACATCGCCCATTTGGAATCGCGCGGGCTTGATATTGAAATAGGTGTATGTGAGAAGAGAGCCGACAACGGTTGCGTTCAAATATGCCATTTCTTCAAATCCTTGAAGCCATGAAAGGAGCGTGAGCGCGGAAAAGGTGGTGATAAGCGCGCCACCCGCGAGTCCATCCATGCCATCCGCTATATTTACCGCGTTCGCCGTAAACATGACAAAGAAAATAATCAATGGAATAATCAGCCATCCAAGATTTATGTATCCATCAAATGGAATAAACACTTCTTGCCATGATTCACCGAGTTTGAAATAAATCCAATACGCGGTAATCGCGCCAGCGACAAATTGCAAAATCAATTTCTCATGTACATGTACACCTTTGCCAGGATGGCGAGAGAGCCAGACGCTCGCGCGTTTGAAAATATTCCATGGGAGCGTGATTATATACCACATCCGCATCCGCCAATCTTTGTGTACGCGAATGAGTGTGAGAATTTGTCCAAGTTTGCGATGGCGTCGTTTGTGCCCGTACACATGAAGTACATCATCCAGTCCACCAAGCAGGGCGGACAAGAGCATTACGCCAACCGGTACCCAAGTAAAGCTTCTCTCCCAATTGAAGAAATAGGTTATGAGCGCGACTGTCACAATCACCAGCAATCCACCCATAATCGGAACCCCGTTTTTTTCACCTCGCTCGCCAATAGAAAGTGTTGGGTCAAATTCGTCCCGACGGGTAATTCCAAAATGGTACAATAGTTTGGTCAACAATGGCGCCCACAGAAAAGAAACCACGCAAGAAACGAGGCCAAAGGTGATAGCGATTTTGAGTGTATAAAGAGATTCTGGCAAGAATGGCATACCTATTGTTGAATTCTTGTAGTGTATCAGAGATGGGGGAGGGAATCAAGGTTTGACAAATGGTGTGAAATTTGCTTTAATTGAGGCTCACAACAAAGAGGCATCATGCGTAAAAATCAAGATGAACGCCTGCTGGACGCGGAGGGCATGGATCTTTGCCCCCCAGATTTCGGAGGATGGAAGTTCGTCTTCCTCCTTGCACCCGGCATCATAGTCATAGGGGGGCTGGTTCTCATCCTCTGGTGTATACTTTCATAGTGATGGCGGGCGTCTCGGTGGGCTTCGGTCTGCCATTCCCGCCACAACGAGAGAGGGGCGCAGGTCATCAACCTCGCCCCGATAGAGTTCCGATCTTGTATCGGGATTGTATTGGGAGGATTGTGAGGTTTATGATTATGAAAAAACTTGGCGATGTGCCGAGTTTTTTTGTTGGAGTGACCGCGCATTGCGCGGTCATTGGTGACACCACAGTGCGGTGTCACTCCGTTAGTCTATCTCACTCCAATCCTTCACTGGATAGAGTCTCCATATCTCGGCGAGCCAATCCTTTCCTCTCCCACGAACCCATTGTGGCAGACTAGACCATGGATAGGTGATTGCGTCGTCAAATGTTTTGCACCAGCCGTGTTTGACAGGATTGTGAAGAATATAGCTGATACGTTTGTTGAATTCTATTTCACTTTTTTCCAATCGTATATAGCGATCCCAGTATTGAAACCAGACTCGTCTGCCGACTTTATTGTCAACTTCATTCGCAAATTTTGCACTATAGGCATGAATATTATTTACAAATTTTGGCAGGATTGGTTTTGTAAGTCCTACCAATATGTGATAGTGATTCGGCCAGAGAATGTAGCCGTAAAGTGTCGCATGATGGAGTTCTATTGCGTGTTTGAGGACGTTGAGAAGTATCTGTTTGTGCTGGTCGTCATGGAATATATGCTGGTCGTGGAGCGTGTGCGCGGTCAAAAAATAGAAACCATGAGGAACCTGAATGTGTCGTGGTCGGTGAATATTATCCATACTGGAGTGATCGCGCATTGCGTGGTCTTGGAGTGACACCGCAATGCGGTGTCACTCCGTTATATACGACGAATTTCAATACATTTTGCGCTTGAAGCAAGTTTCCACGTCTCATTTTCCTCCCCCTTTTTTCCACTCTCTATCCATCGCTGTTCAATCAGTGATTTTTTTGGATCAGTAATTTCAATCGTTCCTTGCTTGATACCATGATGATAAAGACCGTCAGTGGACCAACGGAAGGAGTGAATGTATTGAATTTTACTGAACCTTTTTCTGCCTTCTGCCTGTCCAGTAGTCAAGTCAGACAAGTTTTTACTATCAAGGAGGGGCGTGTGTACGCCAGTAATCAACAACACATGATCGCGGGTGTATTGATTGCTTGCGTCTTCTATCGTGATGATGTCGCCCGGACAGACGTTTTCAAGTGAGACAATCGTACTATTTTTTTGATCCGCGAGTACCGCGACATTCACATTTTCTGCGGGACGCAATCGTGCGAGGAGCTTTCGTAAAGGATTTTGAGAAGCAAAATGAAAATTTATTTTTTTGTTTTTTCCTTTTAAACTTTTTAACTCTTCCGCAAGGATGTGATACACCAGTCCCGAGCAATCTATCCCAAGATTATGATCCACGAGAAACGCGGTCGCTTGTTCACGAGAAAATGTATTGAGATCAATATGTTCACGCATCGCCACCATCCTTGCTTCTTCCTCAATTTCCTCTGGCGTTCCTTTGCCAACCAACACACGAAGCGCGCCACGCACTCCGGCTCGGCGATTGTTGTAGTAGGGAGTGGCAATCGTGTGTTGTCCGACACGGAGGTGTTGATAAGAAGAAATGACGTGTTCAGCCTCCTTTGTTAGTTTCAAAATTTCTAATTCACCTAATTGATCTAATTCATTTAAATTTTTTATATTGTTATATCCGAGCATCACGCTCTGTTCAAAACGCTGAACCGCATCGCCATTTCTTCTATCATACACCTGCGCACCGTCGTTGATTGAGATGAGAGAACATTCTTTCAAATTGTCTCCACGTAATGCTTTCAGATGTGCTTCAAATGTAGTCATTGCTGATCGCCGATCGTTGATTGCTAATTGTTGTCTGTTGCTCGTTGTCTGTTGCAACTGACTTTCGTATGTTGTTGAAGCCGGTTGTCTCGCATTGATTTCAATCAAAAACACCTTTCCACTTTTTTCTTCCACAATCACATCAATGCCAAATAACCCTTTCCAACTCTCATTCCTCATCTTATGACCAACAGTCTTTGCAATTTCAACAATTTTTGTTCTTTGTTCCATGTTCAATGTTTTGTGGCTTAGCCCCCAATCATTCCCAATCGTCGCGAATTGATTATCCGTGTATGGCGCGAGTCCTGTGATTTGATAACTGATATTCCCTACCAACACACCACCACTATGAGCAACACAATTCACCGTATATGTATGTCCATCAATGAATTGCGACACGCGCATTGGACGATCGGGAAATTGTTTTTTTATCTCATTGGTTTGCTCAACACGTTCAACAAACAATGTTCCTTCTCCCGTGTGTGCACGATTATACTGCACGATGATTGGCAGTGATTTTTCTGGAAGTGTTGATCCTGTACAAATTATTGTTTCAGGCAGATATTTTTGAAGTTCCTGAAGCCACTCAAATTGCGAAATCTTGTTTTCAATGTTGCTCGCCAATTCCGCGGAAGGATTGAGTAGCGTGAGTCCATATTTGATGCACAATCGTTCAATGTATTCCGTGGGTTTGAACACTACGACATGTGTTATTCCATTTTTTTTGAGAAAGGAATGTGTTTCCTCCTGTTCAAGCAAAGCATGTGTGTCAAGGATCTTTCCCACATCCACAAGACACACTGCATCGTTTTCCACAAAGTGCCTGTTTTTTTCTGTAAAATTTGATATAATAACATAACCATGGTCAAGAGATGGCATTTTTCCCATTGCCCGGTCAATATCACGAGTAATATAGGCAATCAGAGTTGAGGATGAGGGAGCTATTTTTGTATCCATAGAATCAACACTATAGCAGTTTGTCTCGCAAATTTCAACTTTTCGTCGTATTTCATATTTCTAATTTCAAAAGCTATGGGTCTCTTTGACGTCATTCTGCTCATCATCATCGGCGGGTTTGCCATGTTTGGGCTGTGGTTTGGTCTTATTCATACGCTCGGGTCGTTTGTCGGGACGATTTTTGGAGCATTTCTCGCGAGCCGTTTCTATGCGCCACTGGCAGATTGGCTCTTGGGAATAACAGGATGGAATCCAAATACGACGCGAGTCATCATGTTTGTCATCGCGTTTTTAATTATCAATCGTTTGGTCGGTCTCGCATTTTGGTTTTTTGAAAAGATCGCGCAGGTCGTGACAAGTTTGCCATTTTTACGTTCGCTTGATCGGATATTGGGGACGATTTTTGGCGCGTTTGAGGGTGTTGCGACGATTGGATTGATTGTGTACTTCATTGAACGGTTTCCTGTTCCCGGTCGTTTTATGGAATGGATGGCAATGTCCGTGGTCGCGCCGTGGACGCGTGATGTCGCGAGTTTTCTCATCCCGTTGTTGCCTGAAGGACTCAAAATTTTGCAGTCAACAGTTGATTATATTCAAGGGAGTGTTATTTAATACTATTGTATGACAGACAGCACCCATGATCTGGAAGTTTCCATTCATTATCTCACACAGAGTGTGGAACAGCTTTCAGTGCGTTTAAGCAAATTGGAGCAAATCGTTTTAATCAACACCGAAGATCCATCAATGCCGGAATTTTTGAAACAGAGGGCTCTCGTTTCTCCTATTGAAAAGACACATGCGAGTCCGCCAGTGTCTCGTGATTTTGAGGCGACGTTTGGTGCTCGGTATCTGTCGCGCATTGGAATGATTGGACTATTGCTCGGTATTGGTTTTTTTCTGAAATATTCTTTTGATAACAATTGGGTTGGTCCGTTTGGACGGATTATTATAGGGTATCTTTCAGGAGTGATATTGATTGCGTTCGGTGAGTGGGTGCGCAGGAAATATGGTTCGTGGTCTCGGGTGTTTACCGGTGGTGGACTGGCTGTCCTTTATTTTTCCACGTTTGCCGCGCAACACTTCTATTCTTTTTTCTCTCTCCCAGTGACGATTCTTATCATGTCATTGATAACGGCTGTTGCCATTGTTTTTTCTGTGATGTATGAGAGTGTTGTTGTTGCATTATTTGCCCTTGCTGGTGGTTTTTTGACACCACTCATTATCGCAGGTTCTGCGCAGGACGAGGCGTTTTTGCGTCTTGGATATATTGTTCTACTGAATATCGCTATCATTATTGTTTCAGCAATGCGTCGTTGGCATATTCTTGATGTGCTTGCATTCATTTGTACCCTCTTATACATGAGCATGCTCTACAGGGTCGTCTCGCCGGCATGGGCAATTTCTTTTTTGACCGTGTATTTCATCTTATTTTCCATTTCCAATCTTTTCCTCCACAAAAATGAAGATGAGGAACGAAAGAATCTCTATCAAGCAACAAAAGAATTGACCGTGGTCTATGTCATCGCCAATGCAACATTTTACTATTGGTTCCTCTACCAATTGCTTCACGTGACACATCATGATTTGGTTGGCATTATTGCACTCTTGCTCGCAGTGTGGTATGGAGTTCAAATGCACATTGCAAGAGTGTTCTCTCCCGCACATCAGCATACCGCTCTTGCAATGTTGTCGGTCGCTCTTGCGTTTGTCGCCACTGGCGTTGGTGTTGTGTTTGATATGCCGTGGGCGATTATGTTGTGGGCGTTGTATGGTGTTGGAGTGATTTGGTCTGGTTTTTATACTCAAGAAAAGTTGGTACGGATGTTTGGTTTTGTCATTCTGTTGGTTCCGATGGTTCGATTTCTCTATACGACTTCATGGCATGGTCGTCCTGGAGAAGGGATACTCCCAGTCTGGAATGTTCCTTTTCTTTCTGGGTTTATTGTATTGTGTGCTCTGTTTGCCGGACATCAGATATATGCACATTATCGTTCATCACTGACATCAGATGAAAAAAGCGCACTTCCGATTCTTGCAGTGGTAGCAAATTTCTTTGCGCTTGTTTTGTTTACTCATGAAATTACCACGTTTGTTGTTCATCCGCAGACAGAACAGACTTTGGTTTCAGTACTATGGGCACTTCAGGCAACACTGCTCGTTGGTGCTGGTATCGCAGTCAAAGCAAAGCATCTTCGAATTTCAGGTTTGATTTTGTTTGCAGTGACGATTCTGAAAGTTTTATTGATTGATCTTTCAACCGTTGATACTATCTATCGCGTCCTCGCATTTATTGGCGTAGGTATTCTGCTCATCCTTGCATCGTTTCTCTATCAGAGGGATCAGGGGAAAGAAGTGGAATAGCAGAATATGTTTTTTGACACCCACTGTCATATTCAATTCAAAGGTATGGATGATGTTCGTGATGACGTCATTCGTCGTGCTCGGGAAGCGGGGGTTTTGATGAACCTTGTTGGGACGCAAAAAGAGACGAGTAAACTTGCTGTTGAACTTGCCATGAAACATGATGACATGTGGGCAACGCTTGGGACACATCCAAATCATGTTTTTCCCACCTATATGACTGAAGAAGAAACATCTTTTATGACGCGTGAAGAAGATTTTGATGTTGCATATTATGAATCATTGTATCAAATGGCTCCAGAGAAAATTATTGGAATAGGGGAGACTGGTATTGATTTTTTTCACATCCCTCCTGAGGATGAAGTGCCATTTAAAACCGTCATGGAAAAACAAAAACAGGTTTTTTTGGATCATTGGAAGTTTGCCAGAGAACACGGATTATCAATGGTAATTCATGTCCGTGACCCTAAGCCTGATAAGCGTGATATTTTGCCTTCAGCACACGATGTGCTCATTGAGTTACTTCAATTTCAAATTTCAAATTTCAAATTTCCTCTTCCTGTGGGAGTAGTACACTGCTATTCAGGAAACATGGAACAAGCTGAAAAATACACAGCTTTGGGGTTTCACCTCGGCTTCACCGGCG
>Ga0066639_10001121_pt1 | contig 23963 bp, 22 predicted proteins | sample CryGeyCG2114_010_2_FD_59504 | JGI IMG/M metagenome (GOLD analysis project Ga0066639, IMG submission 59504) | Groundwater microbial communities from aquifer - Crystal Geyser CG10_big_fil_rev_8/21/14_0.10 | ecosystem: Environmental > Aquatic > Deep subsurface > Groundwater | place: USA: Utah...
CGGCGGAACTAATGACGGCGGAACTGATGGCTGTTCTGGATTCGGCTGCGATACTGGCGGAATCGGCGTTTAGGAGGCCCCGCTCAGTTTTGAAAGTTTTCTAATTTTAAGCCTCATGCGCTCTAGGTTGCATGAGGCTTTTTTTTTTTCTGTTTTCGAGTTAGCGTCGAGCTCATATGAAATCACCATTGGTGACTGTAGTAGTCGCCGTATTAAATCGTGTCGAGACAATCGAAAGATGCATTCAGAGCGTTGTTTCTCAAGACTCAAAACACATCGATCTAGTCCTGATTGACGGAGTTTCGACTGACGGAACATTGGAGGTAATTGAAAAGTATCTACACAAGATTAGCTATTTCGTAAGCGAAAAAGATCAGGGTATTTACTCCGCATTGAATAAAGGCGTCGCTGCAGCCAAAGGTGAGTGGATATTAATCATAGGATCTGACGACTACTTAGCCGATTTATCAGTTATTTCGCGAGTTGAGCCTATGCTCGCAGCCGCCAAAGAGGCAAATGCTAGAATAGCTTATGGCAACGCTTCAATGTTTGACCCCTCCGACCCCACCCGAATGCTTATTACGCGCGGCGAACCCTGGGAGAAAGCCAAGAAAAAAATGAGTGGATCATTAGAGATTCCTCATCCTGGGGCATTTCAGAATCGGATAGTTTTTGAAAATGGAGGATTTGACGAGAGTTACAAAGTTGCAGCAGATTATAAGCTTTTGTTGAGTGAATGCACCAAGGCGGCCCCATATTATTTAGATACATTAATTGCCTGCGCTTCCTTGGGTGGAGTGAGTTCAAATCCAAAAAATGCGATGGCAATCACTAAAGAAATGATTAGGGCAAGGTGGGAGGTTGGGCTTTGGCCACTAACGCATCAGCTATTTCTGAATTTGGTAAAACTAACAGCGAAGTCATTTTTTTAAGTGAATGACAATATAAACGTTATTAATTTTTTACGTGTATCCAGTAGCGAAGCTTTGGAACTTTGAGGCCGTCGGTGTGTTTGCCTTCGAATTGTCCATCAAAGCGTTCAATAATCTTTCGCGACCCAATATTCGTTTCGTCGCAAGTAACCAATACTTTGTTGAACCCTTTTTTTTTTGCTTCTTTGAGGCCAAGTAGCATGATCATGCTACCAAACCCCTTTTTTCGCTGGCTGGGTCTAATATCATATCCAATATGTCCACCAATGCTACGAAGCTCTTTATTGAGATAATGTCGAATTGATATTCTGCCAATGTACTCCTGATCATTTACCAGCCAAAAAACATCCATCGGAACAAGATCGTCACCGTGTTTTCTTACTCCGGCCTCAGATCTACAGTCTAAAAGTGCTTGCACAAACCAATCAAAATTTTCTCTGACTTTTGTATCAGGAAACAATGCATGCATACCAGAGTTCGATTTAACTTCATCGAGGTGATTGAGGTACGATTCCTTGAAATTTTTGCTAGGTGCCTTCAAGAAAAACATTAGAGTTGGTTGCCTTTGAGTTCTTCCATGTAGTTTATGAACCATTCAGTGAAGCGCTCGATACCGTCTTCGATTGATGTGTTGGGTTTATAATCGATTTCCCGATAAAGATCACTTGAGTCAGATAATGTATCCAAAACATCGCCTGGCGCAGCAGGTAGAAATTCAATATTTGCCTTTTTGTTCAATTTGGATTCGATTAATGAAATTAAATCCATCAAGCGAACTGGGTTTTCATTTCCGATATTAAAAATTTGTGATTTTCCAGTGGCTAAGGTGGCGTCCATTTTACTTATTAGGCGGTTTAGCGACTCTACTACATCATCAATGTAGGTCATATCACGAGTGTGATTGCCGTCATTGTACACCTGAATTGGAACACCTGAGGTGATTTTTTTTGTAAATCCAAATACAGCCATGTCGGGTCGACCCCATGGCCCGTAGACGGTAAAAAATCTTAAGCCAATAGTATCCATATTGAATAAATGAGAATAAGAATGGGCAATTAGCTCGTTCGATTTTTTTGTTGCGGCATAGAGAGAAACGGGCGAGTCGGTTCGATGATCAAGCCTCAAAGGTAAGTTTAGGTTATCTCCGTATACCGAACTTGAGGATGCGAAAATAAATTTCATTATTCCGTTTTGCCTACAAGCCTCAATTAAATTGTGAAAGCCAACGCAATTTGTACTGACATAATCATGTGGATTTTCAATTGAATTCCGAACACCGACCTGCGCAGCAAGATGAATGACGAAGTCAAATTTTTTATCTTGTAAGAGGCGTTCGATTGATTTTTGATCGGTAATGTCTAGCTGTTGAAAATCCCAAAGCGGACCCTTTAATACTAAATTTTTAAGTCTCGCCAATTTGAGATTGGGGTCATAATATGAATTTAAATTATCAATACCAGTGACCTGAATGCCCTGGTCCAGTAATCGTTTTGTAAGCGTTGCACCGATAAATCCAGCACAACCTGTCACGAGTGCTCTCACGATGGTTTCCTTAGCTATTTATGCGAGTTTATTGCACAAAAGTAGTTTCTTTGCTATCCGATATTCGAATATGACTCCTGCAATTAGCCAAACTCATCAGCCACATAGCGCAAAAACTCGACGTTGTGCCATTATTATTCCAGTCTATAATGAGGAAAATGCTATAGCTAAAACGTATGACAGAGTTCGTCAAACCACTGATAAGATAAATGATTTCGATTTTGACCTTGTATTCGTAAACGACGGGTCGACGGATTCGACCAAGCAAATATTAGCGGGGTTAGATGGCGCGACTATTATTGACCACGATCATAATCGGGGATACGGCGCCGCATTACGCACAGGTCTTGAGTTTACCGACCACGAGTGGGTGATCATACTCGATGCCGATGGAACCTATCCAATTGAAGATTTGAAAGACATTACTTCTGGTGCCGCGCAGGGGTTCGATATGGTTATTGGGGCTCGTCAGGGTGAGGGCATTCGCGTCAATCCGATGAAACGAATCGCTCGTTGGATTTTACGGAAGGTAGTTCACGTTTTAACTGGAGTAATGGTTCCAGATTTAAATTCGGGAATGCGAATATTTAGGCGAAATTTGTACCAAGAGTTTAAACATTTACTTCCGATGGGTTTTTCATTCACCACGACCATTACGGTTGCGTCGCTATATAGCGGATACCGTATTCAGTTCGTCCCAATAAAATATTTTACGCGAATTGGAAAAAGTTCGATTAAACCAGTTCAAGATTTTTTAGGTTTCATGATGTTAATCATCAGGTTGGCATCGTATTTTGAGCCGCTAAGATTTTTTGTTCCGCTTGCAGTGTTCGTTTTTACTGTTGGATTTCTTAAGGGTTTTCAGGATTTTATATATTTAAATCGAATTGGAAATTTATCGGTTATTATGATGCTTTCGTCGCTTCAAGTTTTGATCACGGGCATACTCTGTGACGTGCTAGTCCGACGGTCGACACACTCAATCGGAAAGAATTCGAATATCTCGAATGTGACGCATGGTAAATCTTCGTATAATCCACAGACTGTTGAGCAAGAGAAGCCACAATGAATTTGGTGATCGGCTCTGGACCAGCGGCCGTATCCTGCACTGACGCAATTCTAAAAAATGGCGAAAGTGTTACGATGATTGACGTTGGATATCGCCTTGAGCCTCAGACACAAAATAGAATTGATTCAATTGCTAATCAATCGCCTAGTGATTGGACCGAAATGGATCGCGCGGCAATCAAGGGCGAACTGATGCCATCTCGAGCCGGTGTCGAAAAGAAATTAATTTTCGGTTCCGAATACCCCTATCGAATTCCAGACGCCGATGAAGAAATACAAAAAAATCAAGTAGACGTATTCGCCTCCTATTCGAAGGGGGGATTTAGCAACGTTTGGGGCGCAGCAGTCATGCCTTACAGGGACGGTGATATTGCAGATTGGCCGATTGCCCAGCGGGATCTAGCACCTCATTATTCTGAAGTCGAAAAGTGGTTACGAATAAGAAGACATGACGATGACCCGTTGGCAAATGAGTTTCCATACTTTTCGAACTGTAATGAATCTGCCTTAAAAGTTTCATCGCAATCGCAGCAATTGATCGATAATTACAAAAAATACTCTAATCAATTAGCTCAGACTGGAATGTATTTTGGTCCGGCACGGACTGCAATTGGAAATGAATGTCAATATTGTGGGCAGTGTTTGTTCGGCTGTCCGTATGATCAAATATTTTCTGCAGGTGAAAAAATTGAAGAGTTCCTAAAGCTTTTGGATCGCTTTACTTACTTACCGTCGATACTGGTAAAATCAATAGATGAATTTGAATCTGGGGTTGTAGTTCGAGGGAAAAATTTAGAAAATGATTCTGAATTTGAAATCAATGGAAAGCGATGCTACCTCGGCGCGGGAGCGCTTAATTCCGCTCGGATTATTCTCCATTCAGAAAAAATATATGATCGAAAAATAAGTCTTAAATATAGCGAATATTTTATGTTTCCGATTTTTCAATTTCGCCGAACTAAATCAGCGATGACCGAACCCTCAACAGCACTTTGTCAGATCTTTGGCGAAGTTTTTAATCGCGGCATTTCAAAGTATTCGGTGCATTTACAATTCTATTCATACAACGAACTTTTTAGACAGACATTTGAAAATTCATTTGGTTTTATATTTAAATTGTTTCGCCCGTTCTTCCATTACCTATTGCAGCACTTGGTAATTGTTCAGGGATATATGCACTCTGATGACTCGTCTGAAATGGAGATTAGCCTAGTGCAGGTGCAATCTGGCCATCCCGAGTTGAGGGTAAACGGCATTCGCAATCCGGGTGTTAAGAGTAAGGTGAACAAACTCATTTCGCTATTTAGGCTCAATTCGTTTCGGCTCGGGGCTATCCCACTTGGTTTTTTGAAATCAGTCGGACCTATTGGAAAGGGTTTTCATTTTGGTGGCAGTTTTCCAATGACAAATGACACGCCGAAACATGAGTCTGGTCGTTTTCATGGAACCGATCCTACGGTTGAACCGCCCATGTATAGCGATGAATTAGGCCGCCCGCTTGGTCGAAAATGGACACACCTTATAGATTCTAGCGTATTTCCGAGTATACCAGCCACGACGATAACATTTACGGTTATGGCAAATGCCCGACGAATCGGGTATGAAAGTACTAAAAGGGGAGCTGTTTAGATGGAGCAGGTCAAACAAAACGAATGGCGCGAGCAATGGTCGCTTTTGCAAGACAACGAAAAATTTCTCTTCGAAGAGTGGATCCTTCCAAATACGATTAAAGATTTTGAAGGGAAAGATGTTCTTGAGTGCGGCTGCGGAGGCGGACAACATACTACCTTCATTGCACCAGTCGCCAAAGTGGTCACCGCCGTAGATTTAAATACGGTAGAAATTGCCAAAGATAGAACTAAAGCATTTCGGAATATTAATTTTGTTGAAGCCGACATTGCGAAAATGGATTTAGATAAAAAATTTGATGTCGTTTTTTCAATTGGAGTGGTCCACCATACCGACAACCCAGATCAAACGGTTGCAAATTTAGCAAAACACGTAAAGCCCGGAGGAAAGCTCATTCTTTGGGTCTATTCTGAAGAAGGAAATTTCTTAGTGAAATATGGGGTTGAGCCATTTCGAAAAATATTTTTAAAAAATTTAAGTCGAGAGAGTTTGCTTACGATTTCAAAGATCATCACGGCGCTAATATACATTCCTATTTATACTGTGTACTATTTGCCGTTTCGGTTTTTACCTTTCTATGAATATTTTCAAAATTTTCGTAGAATGAGTTTTTATCGAAATATGCTTAATGTTTTCGACAAACTAAATGCTCCGCAAGTTGATTTCATCTCAAGAAAACGCGCTACTGATTGGGTCAGTGGAGATTGTTTCGAGACAGCAACTGTTTCGGCATACAAAGGCGTCAGCTGGAGAATTTCTGGAGTCATGAAGCCGCAGGCTCATTAGGTCATGTGTGGAATTGTCGGAATTGTTGGAGTTAGGGCGGCAGAACGGGTTTCGGTTGGCGAAAAAATGCTTTCGAAAATCGCCCACAGAGGACCTGACGGTCAAAATTTTAAAGTAACCGACGATCAGTTTGCTTTTATTGGACATGCCCGACTTTCAATTATCGATTTGGCAGGCGGCGAACAACCGATGTGGAGTCAGACCAAAGATTCTCTAATTACCTATAATGGCGAACTCTATAATTATAAGGCACTTAGAATTGAATTAGAAAAATTGGGTTTTCATTTCAATTCCAATTCTGACACTGAAGTTATTTTAAATGCTTATGAGGCCTGGGGGCGGGATTGCTTGTCCAGATTCAACGGAATCTTCTCATTTTGTATTTATTCGCCAAAGCTAAAAAAAGCTTTTTTGGCCCGCGACCATTTTGGCGTAAAGCCGCTGTACTACCGTGTGCAAAAAAACAGTTCAGGTTCGGCGTTGTACTTTTCATCGGAACTTCGATCTCTAGCCACTTCATTGAAAAAACTTGAACTGTCATCTGAGGGAGTGTCCGAGTATTTGTCCTTGGGTTATACAATCGCTCCGGCTACATTGCTTAGCGGGGTGTTTCAGCTTTTACATGGGCATTTTGCAGAGTTTGATGGCGAAAAATTAGTAGTAAATCGTTATTACGACCTCGCAAAAAAAATTCCTGTAACTCAAGCAAAAAAAACAAAAAATCCGGGGGACGTGTCTGAGGAATTTAGATATCATTTTAGTAACGCAGTAGAAAGGCAGCTGGTATCAGACGTTCCGGTTGGAACATTCTTGTCCGGAGGGCTTGATTCAAACCTATTAACTGCTGTCGCTTGTGGAGCATCTAATAATCCGATTACAGCGTTTACGGGTGACTTTCATGAATCAGAATATTCGGAATCGAACTTAGCTAAATCGACCTCCGAATATTTGGGTATTCAACATCAAATTTTTCACTTAAAAAAAGACACCATACCGGAATCGTGGCTTCGCTATGGTTGGTATTCAGACGCTCCTATTTTTGATAATTCTTTTGTTCCTGTTTTCGAGCTTTGTCGGGAAACGGCGAAACATACAAAAGTTGTATTGTCCGGAGATGGTGGAGATGAAGTTTTTTTGGGTTATGAAACCTATCGGGCCGATGCCATTAATTCGAAGTTTAGCAAATTTTCTCCAGTCCTCGGTCCAATTCTGAATATGGCTGCTAATGCTTTGCCTGTTCGGCACGGTAAGGTGCCCTTGAATTTTAAAATTAAAGCATTTAGTCGATACTTTGGAAAATCTCCATCAGTTGCACATTGTGGGTGGCGGGAAATTGCCCCTAGGCGGTACGTTGAACATGGACTGGTTGATGAATTTGCTGAATATTTTCGTACTAATCATGTTGAAGCAAAATTTTCTAATATTGCGAGTAGGGTTGATGGCTCAGAGCTATTAACTCAGATGAGTTTTTTGGATTTTGAAACATGGTTGGCGAATGATATTTTGGTTAAGACTGATCGAGCCGGTATGGCCAATGGTTTGGAGGTCAGAGTCCCTTTTCTTGATCTCGATTTGGTGGAATTTGGTTTGGCACTGAGTGATAGCGAAAAATTTTCACTTAGAAAGACGAAAAGGCCAATTCGAAATTCAATGCATAGTTATTTGCCAAATTATCCGATTGATCATCCTAAAAAAGGATTTAATGCGCCAATGAGCGAATGGCTGGCGGGGCCCTTAAGGGAGTCACTTATGGATCTGGTTCGTGATCGGGGAATTTTTAAAGACTTGTTTCGCCAAGATGCGATTGAAAACTGGGTTCAGGACCATTTGAAGCGTAAACTGGATCTGGGTTATTTTTTGTGGGCGATGGTTGTTTTGGACCAATGGTTTTCGAGGATAATAGACGACGGATTGGAATCGTCAAAAGAGTTTCGCGGTAGGGAAGAATCATTCCGCTCATGAGTAGGCAGAGGTAGCCGTACGTAGGTATTAATAAATAAATTTCAGTGAGCATCACGGTGCTAAGGCCAGCGAATATTGGAAATATGGCAGGGCTTCCCGAACCAATGGCAAACATAAAAAGCATAATCGCAAAATACGTAAATCCAACGTACCCATACTCAATGAATATTCTGGCGAGATCGCTTCCCAATTCCGGAGTGCTATATCCTTCAACTTTTAACAGTCGGCGGGAGGCGCCGGAGCCAAGTCCAGTAATTCTGTTTCGAATTTGGTGTGCATAAAGAATATTTAGAGCATCGGCTCGCCCATTGGTGACGATTGCATTTTCGATTTTCGATGGATCACCCGACATTAAAGAATCTTTTATGTGTTTCCCGGATTCTCGTGGATCAATTTTCTTTGTTAGTTCATAGATTGTTGGTTTATTTCTGTAAGTCGAAGTAAAGGATTTCGAAATCGATTGCTTTGAGAGTAGCGTACTAGAAAAGAGAAGAGCCAAGACTATAAATGGAATTCTGATAGATCTAGTACCCGGATTTCGAAAGCTTATCGCGGCAAATGAAATCAACATAATAGCAGAGCTTAGGGATGCGATTCGAGAAACATTGAAATAGATTCCGGCCAAAGCAGCAAGAAATCCTAGTAGAGAAATGGGCGTTATACGACGATCATTGAACAATTTAATTGCCGCCCACATCGCAACGGTAAAGCCCCCAACTCCCAAAGGATGGCCTTCTCCGGTCCAGCCTACGAATCGGACTGTTCTGTAAAAGAGCAAAAAGGGTGGGTGGTTTTTTATTAGTATAATCTGTGGAAGCACGAATGCTAGCGTGAACGAAAAAAACAGAATTGCAGGTAGAATTGAATCAAGCAGTTTTCGGTTTGAGATAAGGTGGTATCGATGATTGAGGTGGAATAGCCCAAGGCAAAATCCAATTTGATGTGCCAGCCCAATGATGCTACTTTTATCCCAGAAGTGAGTATCGAAAATTACGTATAGAAACCAACCTAAAATCAAAATATCCAACGAATTTAAGAGTTGTTTTTTAATGACCGTGAAAAGCGACGGAATTGAAACTAGAAAAAATAAGAATAAAAAACCAAATGTTGCTAATCCTGAGGTGGTGATTAGGGAGAGGAACGAAGCTGGATTTGACGATAGTGGTGGGCGCTGTCCAAAAAAAAGTGAATCGTGCCATGGGGCGTGTGCGATCAGCGCCACTAAAAAAGCTGGAATGGCATACTTACTTATTTTTTGCGATATTGATTCCACGGCTATAACTCGATAATCCTATCCGCAAATTTTAATATTCCATCTCGGTGCGAAATTATAAGACAAGTGCATCTGCCTTTGATGAGTTTGAGCATTTCGGCAATTTCGGCTTCTGTTCGGTTGTCTAGGTTTGCAGATATTTCGTCTAAAAATAAAACACTAGGCTCGTTCAATATTGCCCTTGCCAAGGAGAGGCGTTGCTTTTGTCCAGTTGATAGTCCTTCACCGGATTCACTTACTAAATAATCGAGACCATTGGGTGTGGCATTTATCCAGTCCGAAAGTTGTGCAGTTCTAAGCGCGTCTTCGCATTCAGCGTCCGTGTATATTCTTCTGGAACCGTAGTGGAGATTTTCTCGAATTGACCCTTCTATCAAAAAAGGATCTGCTCCAACGTAACCGAGTTTGTTTTTTGGATCATTGAAATAGTGATCGGCGCTAATTCCGTTTATTTTAATATTTCCGTCACTCGTTTTTAGTACTCCGAGGAGAATTCCCATCAACGTCGACTTACCAGCTCCGCTTTTTCCTCTAATTCCAATTTGGTCACCAGGATTGACTTTGAAGCTCAAATTATTAAAAACGGGATTGTCGGTAGATGAGTAAGAGAACGATAGATTCGATACGGAAATTTCTGGACCAGCATTGCTCGGAGACCTTTGAGCTTCAGATTGTTCAGGTTCAACGGATTCCGAGAGGTCAGATGAAATTCCAGATATACCAATGTTTTTAGACATCGACGTTGCAGCGGCTTTTTGATCTGGAGTGAATGACATAAAATATTCGGATGTGCGAATAAAACTAGGGTAATGAACGTTAACTACTCCAAAGCTAGCAGCCATATTGCTTAAATTATTTAAAAACCGGAAAAATAAATATAAAAAGGAAAGAAACTGAGCATTGCCAATGTCGCCGAACATTTTTTGGCGATATATCAACAATGCAATCAGAAATATGCCGAAAACCTGGGGAGCTGCGGCTCCGGTGTTTGCAAAAAAACATGCGCGCACACTGTGTGTAGCGTACCTCAAAGCAGAACGAACTAGCTTTTGATGTTCCTGATCAATGGTACGTAGCGCTTTTATTAAAAAAAAGTTTTTGACAACTTTTGTGAGGGTTGAGGTTAGGTGTGAATATTCTTCGGGTAGGCGGTCAGCATTGGCACGGACGGATTTGTTGACCATATGAACTAGGAGGCCAATTAGGCCGATTCCGATTAATCCAACACCTGTTGACGTTGGAGATATCGAGAGCATCATGGCAAATAGGATAGTGGCGTAGAAAACATTTGGCATGAGTAGGCCGAGGTACTGAAAGTAAAGAGTAGTTTTTGGAAAAAGCTCACCGAACCGGGTGTGGATTTTTGAGATTGATAGGAAGCCTTCTTTTAGCTTGAGAGTTTCGTAAAGTGCCATTAAGCGGAGTCGCGTTGCGATTGTTTCATTCATGACTGATGAGCTTTGCGCGATTAAGAAAAAACTCATGCTCCTTGCTATTCCCAAAGCAATAAGCGCGGCGATAAACATTTGTAATGACAGCTGTGGTACTGGAATTCCACCTGGAAGTATAACTGTCTCTGTTGAGAGTTCGAATAGTACCAATAGTTGCTGAAGAAGCAGCGCAATTCCCAGTTCAAAGAAAGAGAGCGCTACGCCCGCAATGACTCCAACACAGAGCCATGAAATTCCTTTTCTTCCGGCGACCCGAGCGGTGTTGATGATGATATTGGGCAACATAAACGATAGATAAATCCTTATGACCCAGGTCTAACATGCTTAAAATCGGTTGTCTTCTAGTTGCGCATTCGGTAGTTTAAATTCAATTTAGCGCATCGCGAAATTTAATTTTTTTGAAAGGGAATCCATATGCTTAATACAATATTTGTTCGATTGATTGGCCGCATGTCTTTATTGATCTGTTTAAATTTCGTCAATAATAGTAGCGCGGATGCCTCAGAAAATTATCCTTCTATGTCGGAACCACTTGGCGTGGGCATCCTATTGGGGGAGCCAACGGCGCTAAGTGGAAAATATTGGATGGATTATCAAACTGCTGTTGATGCTGCAATTGGTTGGGGGTTTATACGTGAAACGGCAGTTCAAGCCCATGTTAGTTATCTTTACCACTTTTTCGATTTATTGAAATCCGATGACGACGAGTTTCTAGTTTACGTTGGGGGCGGAGCTAGAGTGAAATTTGAATCAAGATTTCGATTTGGAATACGCGGAGTGGGCGGAATTGAGTATCCGCTCCCTACCACCGCGCTTTCATTTTTTTTGGAAGTATCACCGATTGTTGATTTTATTCCAACTCCCGGTATGAGTTTTAACTTGGGTCTAGGAGGTCGAATCTTTTTCTGATGCGAATTCTCGAATACCTTTGATAAATACCTCAAGGGTTTTCGACGTGTCGACATCGTCGCGAGTAAAGCAGGCAAGATTGAAGTTAAAACTAAAATCCGTTACGGCCACTTCTCGAAGTCGGCCCGCCTGAATTTGTTTTATAATACTGTGTTCGGGTAGAAACCCCCAGCCAATATCGGTTTCAATAATCCTCTTTAGGGTGCCAACGTTGGATGACTCGAATACTGGATCAACGGTAACTCGGTGTGCCTTTAGTGCCGCATCTAATTTTTCGTTGAAATGAATGTATTCGTCGGAAATTTTGACGAAAGGTCGTTCATTGAGCGATTCAATTGAGATTCCATTTCTGCTGGGTAGGGCTTTCGCTGATTCAACTAGGACCATCCGGTCTTTTCGAATCGCTAAAGCCTTGAGTCCTTTGTCGAGGTGAGGATTATGATCTTCACAAAGCGGCGCAATGGCTATGTCAAGGTCGCCCTTTTTTATATCGTTGAGCAATCCTTCTCCTGATCCGTATTGGAGTTTTAGTCGTACGTGAGGATTCGTTCTTAAGAAAATCGTGAATACTGGACCAATAAAATGCAGTCCAATTGAGTTTAAAGTGCCAACGCGCAGCGTCCCGAGCACGTTTTTATGCGACGCATTTACCGCCAAAATAGCTTTTTGGCTGAGTTTTAGAATTTGTAGCGCATAGCGATAAAAAATTCTGCCTTGCGTTAAAGGTGACATTTTTCGAGGTCCGCGGAGAAAGAGCTTAGAGTCCAGTTCCTCTTCAAGTGAGTGAATTTGTTGAGAGACAGCCGGTTGCGTTAGGTGCAGTGCCTTAGCTGCGGCTGTCATACTTCCCGTTTCATAAACCGAGCAAAATGTTTTGATTTGCTGAAAATTCATATGCGTCTGTTTATTATAAGCTTTCCTTATATGTAATCAAAAAAAGTCTAATTTGCTAAAAAGTCAATATTTAGACATAAAGTTTATCAGAAACCGGGGGGGGACTCATGAAAAAGGCTGTAAATAGCAATCCAAATAACTCAGATCGAAAATCGCCATCATCTTTTGGCTCGAGCATAAAGGGTGCAACGTTGTTTTTCGCAATTGTTGGGCTAATGTCTGCGTGTGGCTCGAATGATAGTCGGAATGTATGGAAATTATCGGCTCCATCTTCGCCGAGCGAAACTGGAGTAGTTGTTCATCTCAATGGTGAGATGTCTAAAAATCAGTTTGAAATTTATTTACAGACGAACGGCCTTCAAGGAAGGGTCATTCATTCCAATGAAGGCGTATTTGAAGTTTTTGGCGCTGCTGAGAATGAGCTGCGAAAATCTCTTCCAAATTCAATCGTATATAAGAATGAATATTATGAAAACTTAATCGAAGGTGTTGAGAGCAAGCCGTCGCTTAGTCTCTTAGAAGATGCAACAGCAAGTGAAGACGATGGTCGTTGCAAAACGGATGACCCAGAGGGGCCGGCCGCAGTGATTATGATGGAAGCGGGTCAAGGGCTTCAGGTTGTCGATTCTGGCAAAGTTGGAGATCTAACGAACGGAAATATTCTATTGAATGCTCAACAGAGTAATTCAATCAAAGGACCATTGTCGAAAGTGTATTGGCAAGTGAAAGGTCCATCCGGTTCTAAAATCCCAAGTGACCTTGTTACCGGCGAAAAGGTTAAGGTTAATCTTGATTCACCGGGAGTCTATACAGTTGGACTATTGGTCGTTGATAAGGACAATTCTTGTAATATCGCGAGAACTAGTTTTGCGATCACCTATAACGTGCCATTTAAGGGACACGGAAAGCCTCGATCGTTTACTGCTGATGATCGAGAAACATTTCATCACCTAGGACTTATTCAGGCTGAAAGCGCATGGAAAGTGTCGAAGGGAGCGGGAGTTAAAATTGCTGTGATCGATACAGGTGTCAATTACAATCACAGCGACCTTTCAGTAAACATATTTGAAAACGCCGGAGAAATTCCTGGAAATGGATTAGACGATGATCAAAATGGATTCGTTGATGATACGAACGGTTGGGACTTCGTTTTTTCTGATAATGCGCCGGTGGATGATCAGGGGCACGGAACACACGTTTCTGGGCTAGCCGCATCGGCAGTCAGTGGCGTTGCACGAGATGCGACAATCATTCCTATCAAGGCATTGAATACATTCGGTGGCGGAGACATTGCTTCAATTGTCGGCGCGATCATGTACGCAGTCGATATGGATGCTGATGTGATTAATATGTCTTTGGGCGGAGGGAGTGCTACTCTCGGTGAACAGTTAAAGCCAGCATTTGATTATGCTGAAAGTCGCGGAGTGGTTATAGCAGCAGCCGCCGGCAACGGACATCCGTACTATGGTTATCCAATGGACAATGATCAGGACCCGGTTTTCCCGGCAAATTTGCCGAATACAAATATCATAGCGGTCGCTGCAACTAATGCATCGAACGAATTGACTGAGTATTCGAATTTTGGATTTGAAACGGTTGATATTGCTGCACCAGGCGGATCACGACAAGATTTACCTGTTCAGGCTACAAATTATTGGCCACAGTCTGGCGAAAATTATGTGGGTCTAATGGGAACGTCGATGGCGACTCCCATTGCTGCTGGCGCAATGGCTGTGATTCTTTCTGAATACCCAGACCTTAGTCCCGTAGAGCTGAAAGAGCTTCTTCAAAATTCTTCGGTATTTTCCGAGAACCTAAAGGGAAAGGTTGCATCCGAGGGAGTTATTAGCGTTAAAAAGGCGCTTATTTACAAAGAAACAAGTCAAGGCAGTGGTCGGTTTCCTGAGGTTTTAGCACGGACTGGGTTTTGGCCGTGGTAGTGAAGAGGGCAATGAAATAGTAGACTACACTATTGTGTATTTTTGACTTTTTTAAGTAATTTATAGCCCGCCTGGAGAAATCTAGAGCGGGCTTTTTAATGCCTTTAACTTTTCAAATTTTTCCCAAAGGACTTTGCTTAGTGGCCGAGGATTATAATTAAATCCTTTTCTAAAAACTTTTCTTTCGACATTTCTAATCAAATCTAAATCGATCGTTTCTCGCAGGTAGAGTTCCCATAATTTTTTTTGAATTTTTTTTGATGGAAATCTAAATTCAAAGTCTTCTGGAATTTTTTTTAGGTTTTTAGCAACTCGAACAATCTCTGGCCACGGAGCTCTCCAAATATCTTGATATTCGAATAACTCGACTCCAAATTCCCGAATGTAATCCAAAACCAGTAAGTCGTAGTACGTTATTTGAAATGAACTCTTGGCTTTTTCTTCAATCGAATAATCATTGATGTCCGCAAACCACTTCCTTTCTGATTCATTGATCGGAGCTTCAGTTGATTGAAAGTGCCCATAAATTCTCCAGATAGCTAAATCCGAAAGTTTCCGAATATGGGCTTTTTCGTGAGCGCGATAGTATCGATGTTTGGATTCCATTCTATTCCAATTACAAAATTGGTAATGCAGGCAAACAATATCTTTAAGCCAGATTTCTTTTTGTGCCGTGAGGGGAGTATACACCATGTGAAACCCTTTTTCGCCGACATCGGGAATTTGAGAAGTGTCATCGTCCATCCAGAGTGTACGATTGTAGTTTCCATACTGCCCAGGGCAATCAACTTTATAGCGTGTGTGTTCGTGCCAAAGATTAACCCATTGTAGATGGATCAGAGTGCCGGGTTGGGAGCTTAGCACTTGATCCCATTCGTCTGAGTCTTTTAGATTTGCCGATAAAATTTCGTCACCGTCTAGTGGCACAATAAGTTTTGGACCGGGAAACAATTCGCGCGCTTTGTTAAAGGTAAAATTTCTCTTAATATCGTACCGGATCGGCTCACCATCATTGAAAAAAGGAATCACTTTAGGATACCGCTTGTAATAGGAGCGTGTATCGTCAAGTCCGGTGCTCTCGTCAAACACGATAATGTGATCCGAATAGGACGAAGCGTTTTCGAGGAAAGCAGGCATCATCCAACCTTCGTCTTTGACTACCGTTGTAACGATAACTGGAGGCCTGATTTTATTCACGATGTAAATCCCAGATCCAGTCCACCGTAGACTGGATTACCTGTCCGCTATCGATTTCGGGTTTAAGTCCTAAATCCGTCTTTGTTCGACTTAAGTCAGGTACATAGTCTCTAAGTCCTAACCCTAAATCACTCATTCCTTGAACTTCTACGCGAACTGGCTTACCTATTTTTTCCGATACGCGATTTGAAATGATGTTCGCAACATCTAATACCGTTAATCCAAAGTCACTTCCGATGTTATATTCTGCAGATTTTTTTGCATTTAATAAGGTCCAAAGTAGCCAGTGGCCGGTTTCAACGGAATCCAAATAGGATCGCCTACTATTGCCATCTCCAATTATGGTGATTTTCTGGTCACTGATCGCTTCCCTTGTAAATTGACTAACCGCATACGGTCCCATCAGCGGCACAAAAGGTCCTCCAAAAGTAAAACCTCGAGCAATAATCAAATCAGTTGAGTGATTTTTCAGAGAAGACTTTAGGCATTGCTCGACAACAATTTTGTGAGCAATGTATGGAGGGCAGTCATAGGGTTTTTTTTGAGAAGAATCTTCGCTGGTAGATGGGCCTTCGTAAACCCCACCTGAACTAAAAAATAATAATTTTTTTACACTTGATCGTTCACAGATTTGTATAAGTAAATCTGATTCGCGACTTGGGTTTCCAAGATCGGCTTCTCCGGTTCGATCCAGAAAAGGAGAAGCCGCCATGTGAATCATGTAATCAAATTTTTCGTTAATATTTGGAAGGTCTTCTATGGACCCACGAATCCAATTTAAGGGTAGGTTTAACTTCAGCTCAGTAAATTTCTTCTTTGCTTTCTCCGGGTCACGCGAAAGGAGTGTTAATTTCGGTGTTAAATTATTCGCTTCGATATACCGCAGCAATCCTTTTCCTATGAATCCTGTACCGCCCGTTATAAAAATTGATGAGGCGTCGATTTCCGAAATCGGTTTTTTCATTCCGTTACCGTACACCAAATTGGGTCTTCAGCGCAACGGATTACCCGATGCTTGCCTTAAGGGTGTCGCCGCAAGCGCCGCATTGAATAGTGATTTCATCATTGAGTTGGCTATCGAGATAGGGCCTGAATTTTTCATTTGATTTGCATTTTGGACATGGACCATCAACAGCGTAAAAATTTGCTTTTTCGTTCGCAAATTTGAAATAGAGCGGAATCGAAATCAAAAGTGTTGCAAGCAATAGCGGCAGGATGACTATCAGCAAGATGTGAACAAACAGACCGATTGAAGACACGGCCATTATTGTTCCAACGATTTTTCCTGTCTTTTTAAGAGCGCGTTTTTTTCTTTGGGCTGGGTCCCAAGATTTGTAATATAGCTTTCGGCTAACTTGTTTCCCCTTAACGAGAATCGATATGTCTAACACGTTGGAGTCAGCAGGAATGGATGATTCGGTCTTCGATTGCATTTTATTATCTATATATTACCAGTCGAACGTTTTTATTCCACCAGATTCCTTATCATAAGTTTTCGGCGGTTCGGCGGATACGTCGTCGGTGACTGGTTTATTGGGCGCCTCTGCTGCTACTTCTCGTGTGGAGCCAGTTTGGTGGTTCACGGATGCCGAGTTATTGGTCGTTTGACTTGAAGCTAGGTTGTCGTTTGGTTTCTCTTCTTTTTTCTTATTTTCGGCGAGCGACGGGTGACCGTCTGGATAAAGTTGCTTTTGTGCGGGTTCGAGAGAAAAGCTTGCGATACTTTTTCCGGAGAGGGCATTACTGGTCACGATCACTTTGTCGTATCCGCCCGGAACCGATGACTGATCTTTATAGACCTTGAAATCGTCTGCAATCGGTACAGTGATGATGTTGCGTCGAATGAGTTGGTTGGTCGGATTATTATTGAATCGGTACCCAATAACCATTACGGGCTTATTTTTATTTTTTTTGTCTATTTGGAGTGACAATCCGACTAGGCTTCCCGCAGGGTAAACATGAATTTCAAGATTTCCTGCCCATTCAATTACGTCGACGCGCTTGCCAGATGGGCCCCTTCCGTCAAGCCGATCGTAGTCATCTTCTTGCCCCGCCAGGCTATAACTCGAACTCAGGAAGGCGATGCTCGATAAAAAAACCATTGTTTTCAATAAGTTATACATTTAGCAACCCCTTCCACCGCGTTTGCCGGTATCCCTAAAACATATCGGCAAAATATTCCTATTCCTTAAAACAGAGTAAAAAGCGTGCTATAGATTTGAGCCATGAAACCAAAATACGTATACAGCATGGTCGGGTTATCTAAGACTTATCCGCCAAACAAGACAGTTCTTCGAGACATCAGCCTTTCTTTTTATTACGGCGCAAAGATCGGAGTCCTCGGATTAAATGGATCTGGAAAATCGACTCTTCTAAAAGTAATGGCCGGGCTCGACGACAATTATACGGGTCAAGCATTGCTCAGCGAAGGAATTACCGTTGGACTACTTGAGCAGGAGCCAAAGCTCGATGATTCGAAAACTGTAAAGGATATCGTCTTAGAGGGAATGGGCGAGATCACATCGTTGCTCCAAGAATTTGAAAATATCGGACATAAATTTTCTGATCCTAATCTTGATTCAGACAAGATGGAAAAATTATTGGTGAGACAGGCCGAAGTTCAAGAAAAAATTGACCTAGTTGATGGTTGGGAAATTGACAGAAAATTAGAAGTTGCTATGGACGCGCTCCGACTTCCTGCAAAGGATGCAATGGTGAAAAATCTTTCGGGTGGAGAGCGTAGGCGAGTGGCGTTGTGTAGGCTGCTATTGCAGAAACCAGATATCCTTCTTCTTGACGAGCCTACCAACCATTTGGATGCCGAGTCGGTATTGTGGTTGGAAAAATTTCTAAAAGATTATGAGGGCACTGTCGTTGCGGTTACCCACGATCGTTATTTCTTGGATAATATTGCGGGATGGATATTGGAATTGGACCGAGGTCATGGAATCCCTTGGGAAGGCAACTATACTTCGTGGCTGGGTCAAAAGAGCCAAAGACTTGCGAAGGAAGAAAAACAAGCTTCTAAGCGGCAAAAAACTCTTGAGAGAGAGCTTGAGTGGATCAACATGTCTCCGAAGGCGCGCCAAAGTAAAGGCAAAGCCCGAATATCTGCATATGAAAAACTTCTTAATGAAGAACAGCAAAAACGCGTCGAGGATATGGAAATATTTATTCCAGCTGGGCCGCGTTTAGGAAATCTGGTGATTGAAGCAAATGGCATTACAAAGGCATTTGGAGATAAACTTCTTTTTGAGAACTTGTCTTTCAATATTCCGGCTGGAAGTATCGTCGGTATTATTGGGCCAAACGGAGCAGGTAAAACATCTCTTTTTCGCATAATAACGGGACAAGAAAAACCTGATCGCGGAACAATCCGGATTGGCGAAACGGTTAAGATGGCTTACGTCGATCAGTCACGAGAATCGTTAAATGGCGACAACTCGGTATGGGAAGAAGTTGCCGATGGTAAAAACGAAACCGTGCTTTTAGGTAATCGAGAGGTAAATTCTCGTACCTATTGTTCTCGATTTAATTTTTCTGGACAAGATCAGCAGAAAAAAGTTGGTGTTTTATCAGGCGGTGAGAGAAACCGAGTTCATTTGGCTAAAATGCTTAAGTCGGGTGCGAACGTCATTCTTTTGGATGAGCCGTCAAACGATCTCGATGTAAACACGCTTCGAGCATTGGAGGACGCTTTAGAACTGTTCGGAGGCTGTGCACTTGTGATTAGCCATGATCGTTGGTTTTTAGATCGAATTTGCACGCATGTAATGGCATTCGAGGGTGACAGCAATGTTGTCATTGTTGAAGGCGGATTTGCTGAATATGAAGAAGACAAAAAACGACGATTGGGTCCAGATGCGATGGAGCCTAAGCGAATTAAGTATAAAAAACTTTCAATATAGTTTTAAAATAGGGGAGTGGTAAATGAATCGAAAGGTTTTATTAGTATACGCAAATCCTAATCCTAAAGCCTTTAATCATTCCATTTTTGAATCATTACAAAAAGGTCTTCGTACGAGTGGGCATGAAGTAAAGGTAAAAAATCTTTATGCTGAAGCATTTAACCCTGTGCTCGATTTTAAAGACTACAATGCGCTTAAAGAAGGATCTACTCCGGCGGACATATTACGGGAACAAGAATGCATTGACTGGGCAGATGGTTTAATATTCGTCTATCCACTTTGGTGGTTTGATCGCCCAGCTATTTTAAAAGGATGGATAGATAGGGTTTTTGCCTATGGTTATGCTTATGGCCCCAAAGAAGACGGTAGCATGTCTGGTTTGTTAAAAATTAAACGAGCATGGGCATTTCAAACCGCTGGCGAACTAGAATCAAGTTTTATGAAATTTGGTGGGCGCGCCGCAATCGAGACTCCTATGCTTGATGGAACTTTGAAATACTGTGGAATCGCCAATTCTGAAATGTTTAGTTATTTTGCTTTAGGGCAGAAAACGGGAGAGGAAAGAAATGAAATACTCGAATCTATTGAAAAAATGGCCTCTGACTTTTAGTCTAGTTTGCATTCAGCCCGCGTTGGTCGATGCGTCTTCGTTCAGTTTTGAGGACCTTGAACAGTGGATTACAAATGAAAAGCCAAAGGAGATTGAAGAAGTTTTTTCAATTCTACCTGAGGATTTTAAGCATGCGGTTTTGGTTCATGATAGCCAGAGCATTCAGGAATCATCACCCGAAAACCCAAGAGTTTTGTTGTTTGGAGATGGCGCCGAGTTAGTATTGAGTTTCAACGGGCACCCGAACCAGCGCGGGTATCAAGGACTTGAATTGGTTCAATTTCGAACTGATACGGCTAAATTCGAATATCGCGAAATTAAATTTCCGGGTAAAAATTCCGATGCAAGTTCCACTCCGGTCATTTCAGAGGCAAATCCCCGGGTTTGTCAGAATTGCCATCGAGGTCCTGATGTTCGACCGAATTGGGATCCATTTAAACATTGGCCCGGAGCCTATGGAGGTTTGCGTTTTCCGAACTGGACCGATTGGGAATCACAAAATCTAGCGAAATTCGTAGCCTCGGCGTCTTCTCATTCTCGGTATCGGAACCTTTTGGAGAATGGAAAGCTAAAAACCAATCCAATGTATGAGAATGTTCATTTGGCTGCTTATTTATCGGAACTGAATTTCAAAAGAGTGGCTCGATTGATGAAGTCGCATCCAAAATTTGACCAGTACAAATTTTTGCTCGCATTAAATTTTTTGACTGACGTATGTGGTAACGAAAAATTTGCTGAGGCTTGGCCAAACAGTGCATTGTTCGAAAATCATCGAGACTTTAAAACTCGACGCAAGGAGCGTGGCCGAAACGCCGGAAGGGTGGAACAGGTTGAGTGGTTGAACCGAATATATGAGCCATATGGAATTTTGACGTACACATGGTCAATGGAATTCAGGCAGGACACCGATTCGCCAGTAACAAATCGATTCAGCTCCGCAATTGATGATTCGATTCAGGTGGCGGCCCACCTGGCTCAGATTGATCCAGGGTTGAAGGCCTTGCTTAATCCGCGATTGGTTCCATGGGCCAACGGGGATAAGAATTTTAAATGGCTTACAGTGAGCCCGACTGTCGCGGAATGCGAACACCTGAGTGAGCAAAGTCGGCTTGCGCTCTCCGCTGTAAAATTCCCCTAAAATTTCGCGACGCATTACCGATAGGTGCTAAAAAGGGGTGGACATTGGACGGTAAAATCCGCGTATCGCAGATATTCAGATTGTTGAAGCAATGCAACGGCATCGGTCCAGAGCTCGAAAACTATTTTCGTTTAGAAAAAACCGGAAAACTAAAAGTCGCAGTATTGGCCCCACGGCAATTTAGGCAAATTCTAAGAGATCCGAATTCTGCTCAGGCTGGAGCTTTTACTTTGTGGGAAAGGGGCGCGGATGCTCTGATAGGAATTCGAGCCGACCTGGGAATGTATCTACAGGCTGCTTATCTGGCTCATGAGCTGTCACATGCTCGGGATTGGACCCGTTGGGGCAGGAGTTTTGAATCGGGAGGGGTGGAGTCTCTTGACTCGGAAGCGCGAGCGTATGCCGTTCAGGATCGAGTTGTTGGGGAATTGAAAAGACTATTCTCGACAGACGCGGAACGGGAGCTCAGTGGAATCGAGACGAATATAACGCAGCAAGACATTATGTTTGCGTACGCTCAAAAATAAAATCTATTTCGGAGTTGCGGCTCACGCACGTGCTCTAGTATATTTTCAATGCAATGAGCAGATTAGTTCGAGACATTATGCATGTGAAGCCCATATTTGGTGAAGTTGATATGTCAGTAGATCATGCGCTTAAGCTCTTGGTTGAAAATCGAATTACGGGATTTCCGATTGTCGATGCGAAAAAAAAAGTAATTGGAATAATTTCTGAATACGATCTTATTGTTCAGTTGAGTGAAAAAATTAATTCAGATCCAGGCGTATTTGGCGAAACGATTAAATTCTCGTCTAAAACAATCTGTGTAAAAGAAGAGACTCCCGTTTCTGATGTAGAAAATATATTTATTAATGACCGCGTGAGGCGTGTTCCCGTCGTAGATGAACTTGGTAAATTGATAGGAATCGTTACTCGTCGAGATTTAATGCGGCACTATTTTATTTTGGGCAAGTTTGCACACAACTGATAAATCTACAGATGGCGTCAAGAAAAAATATCAAAAATTTTCATTTTGAATTCTAATCGACTTCCAGAGAAATTTTTTGCGTTATGAACATTTTGAGTTCAAGTTTACGACTATTTTTGCTAGATCGTACGAATGATGATGAATTTCAACAGTGGGTGGATAGAAACAATTTGCGGCCCCATGTTTAGCGGAAAAACAGAAGAGCTTTTAAGACGCGTTCGTCGTGCTCAAATTGCGAGACAAAAAATACAGCTCTTTAAGCCAACCCTAGATGATCGCTATAGCGAAGATCATGTGACGAGCCACGACGCTTCGAAGCTTCCTTGTTTTAGCGTTCGGCGCGCTCATGAAATCTACGATCGACTTGGCGATACTACGAGAGTGGTTGGAATAGACGAAATTCAATTTCTTGATGAGTCGATTGTCACGGTTGTAGAGAAGCTAGCCTATCGGGGAGTTCGGGTCATTTGCGCTGGTTTGGATTTGGATTATCAGGGAGTGCCGTTTGGAGTATTACCGGGGCTATTAGCAGTTTCAGAAAAAGTAACAAAGCTCACAGCGGTCTGCACGATTTGCGGAATGGAGGCCTCACGTTCTCAGCGGCTAATGCTGACCACAGACGAAAATGATGAATCTCAGCAGCAAATTTTGGTTGGCGGCAAAGAATCCTATGAGCCTAGGTGTCGCGTTCATCACGAAAAAAACCCCGAAGCGGTTAATCTTTCGTTTCACATCCCCCCAATTTAACTGGATTAAATGAAATATTTCATATGGTTATGGTATACATAAATAATTGACTATTTATATATAGTATTATAAACTGGCTACTGGAAAGAAGGATTTTTTTTCCAACTCGGGGGAGTGCCATGAATACATACACTAACTCTAAGGGATTAGGGTGTTTTAAGAAATCTGAATATCGAATCATATCATCGCTTATTTTGTCCATGGGCCTGCTGCTGGCTATTTCTGGATGTACTGGGGGCAGTGAGACCTTTTTTGATACCAATGAACCAGAGGCCACAGGCAATGCTTTGGTGACTAAAGAAGACGTTGATGTCTCGGGCAAGCTCACTGGCGACTTTGGTGAAGAGTCGAAGCTTTCTTTTGAGATCGTTGATCTACCAAAATATGGAAAAATATCGGAGTTCAATCCGTTCACTGGCGATTTCACCTATAGTCCTCAGGAAAACTTTAATGGGAAAGATTCATTTTCATTCGTTTCAGTGGGTAATCTAAGCAGCGAAAATCGTAAAACTTCGCCCAAAGAATCAATTGATATTGAAGTTCTTCCGGTCAACGACCCTCCGGTCTTAACGAATCTAAGCGGCGCCAGCATTTCCCTTAAAGAAGGGGAGCGAAAAGAGAAAGTAGCTAAAATTACAGTTAAAGACATCGATACTCCAATTGACAGATATTCGATTACTGCAAACTGGATAAATCTAAATTTGCCAGCAGATGGTAACTGTAAATTAGCCGATAAGCTCGCTGTTGGTTCTGACTTTACTTCAAGAGAAGTAGTTGACTCATTAGTAAGTGGTGTTCCTAAGGGGACAGAGTTCTCTCAATTTTTGAATGTCGAGGAGCGGGATGAAAATTGCGGTAAGGGAGAAATTATCGTCCGAGTTCAGGACAATACGCCTGGACAAGCGTTTGAAGAGATTTATGTCTTCTCAGTAGACGTTACGTCTGAGCAAGATGCGCCATCATCAATTACGCTTTCGAATAATCGAATT
>Ga0066639_10001122_pt1 | contig 23924 bp, 20 predicted proteins | sample CryGeyCG2114_010_2_FD_59504 | JGI IMG/M metagenome (GOLD analysis project Ga0066639, IMG submission 59504) | Groundwater microbial communities from aquifer - Crystal Geyser CG10_big_fil_rev_8/21/14_0.10 | ecosystem: Environmental > Aquatic > Deep subsurface > Groundwater | place: USA: Utah...
TTTCTCGAGAAATTCACAAGTATGCAAAACAGCATGATGTTCTACTTTAGTAGTTATGATATGATCTTTTTTACCTTTATAAAATTTGGCCAAACCTTGTATAGCTAAATTAATACTTTCAGTTCCAGAACCAACAAATATAATTTCATCATTACCACAATTTAAAACAGAAGCAACTTTTCCCCTAGCTTCATTCAAAGCTTTTTTAGCTTTCAATCCATAGTTATTAAAACTGCCAGGATTACCAAAATCTTCAGAATAAAATCTATCCATTTCTTTTTTTACTTCTACATCAACAGGAGTAGTTGCAGCATGGTCCATATAGATTTGTTTCATTCTACAAAATAATCTCCATCCTTAAAATGTAATCTTTTACCTTTAAGATTTTCTTCACTTTTCTTTTCAATAAAAATCCTTATTCCACCACTTTCTAAAACAATATCATCTTTTTCTGCTTTAACAACAATAATTACCTTATTTCCATTTTCACTTATCCTTAACCCATTCTTTGAATCTTTCAACTCTTCTCTTAATTTTTTCAAAGCTTCTTTTGAAACACTCAAAGCACTATTATCATTTACAGCATTATTCATTTCCTTAATCATCCTATTCACATCAGCATCACTCATGCCATGGGCCTTACCCCCATCTTCTAAAGACTCATAAGCACTTACATGACATCCAATACAATAAAGTCCAAACTTCATCATTATATCCATTGCTTCAGGATGTTTTTGAATAATTTCAGCTATAGCCATATCCTTAGTTATTTTCATATAATTTTTTCTCCAGATTCTTTATTTATAATATGAACACATTGCACAGGACAGATTTCTGCTGACTCTTTAACTTTAGCAAGTTCATCATCATCAAATTCTTCTTTTTTAGGCTTAGCTTTGAAAGCACCATCTACTTCTGCTTGTTCCCAAACATCTTCAGCTACTGACTGGCAAGCCATACAGCCTATACATTCGTCCAAATTTTGTTCAATTTTATATTTTCCCATAATTTATCACCATTTACCCATTTTTGACGGTTTTTCCTATATAAATCTACCGCCTAAAACATAAAATAATCCATATTATTTAAACTTAATTAAATATAGATAGTTTCCGATTGGAAACCTTTATTTCAACAGAATTACGCCTTTTTTTGGACAATCTTTCTTCAAAATACACTCAGTACAAATTGGCACTGGCGCTTTACAAACTTTCCGACCATGTGCTTTCAAAACATGAGGCAAATGTTCCCACTCTTTCTTTGGAAATAATTCCATTAAATCTTTTTCAATTTTTTTAGAATCTTTTTCCAAAGTCCAACCTAACCTATAAGACAATCTAATAACATGAGTATCAACTACAATTCCAAAAAATTTCCCAAAAGCATTTTGTAAAATAACATTAGCAGTTTTCCTAGCAACTCCTGGAAACTTCAACAATTCTTCCATCTTATCAGGGACTTTGCCATGATACTTTTCTACTAACAACTTTGCGGAACCTTTTATTGCCTTAGCTTTATTTTTATAAAATCCAGCAGATTTTATCTCCCTCTCCAACTTATCAATTCTCATATTAGCAAAATCTTTAGGTTCCTTATATTTTTTAAAAAGTTCTTGCAATACTAAATTAGCCCTTTCATCAGTGCATTGTGCAGATAAAATAGTTCCAACCAACAATTGAAAAGGAGTTTTGAAATCAAGATAATATTTTACTAAGCCATACTCTTTCTTTAACTTTTTATAGAAACCTACTGCTTTTCTTTTATACTTAAATTCTTTTAACCAATTCATTTTATTTCTCAAAAAAACTTTTAGTTGTTGCAACAATCCATTTCCAATGCATTACTAAATGCAACAATACTAAAGCAGCCATAATTATACCACTCCAATCATGGATTAATCTTACAACATACAAATTAAGATTAGTAAATTTAAACAACCCAGGCCATTTTATTACACCAGTTACTGCCACCCCCAAAAAGGCAATAGTTAAAAATAAGTCAACAACATAATCTATTTTAGGTCTTACCATTATTAATACATAACAAAAGAAATATTTAAAGTTAATCGTTACTAACTCTAGGAGCCAAAATAAATCCTAACTTTAATTTATCCAATAAAACATACTCAACCTTTAAAGGATAATCTTGTCCAAAACTAATAACAACATTATCAGCAAGCTTTGAACCTTTAATTATCTTTTTCAAGTATTCAATAGAATATTTTGAACTGACTTTATCTACAGCATTAATTTGTGTTTCTTCAGTAGCAGAAATAACAACACTTGCATCACTAAAGTTGCTTTCAGATCTCACTGTAAAATTGTCACCTTCAACAACCAAAGAAACTGATTCAGCCACTACATCCATATCCTCAATAGCTTCATCAAATTTAGATGTAGAAGTTTCAATCCTCGCACCAAAATTCAAATTTGGTATTTTTTGATTATTCTCATCAATATTCAATAAAGCTAAATTAAATGTCCTCTTATTTTCCCCAACAAGTTCAATAGTTAACCTATTTTTAGATTTATCCAATGATAATGATATAGAATCAGTAGGTTTAGCTCTTTTTAATATAGCTTTAAAATTATCCAAGTTTACAGCCAAAGCTAAATCTTCCTTAACTTCATATTCTGCAAACGCAGTACTCAACAATTTAAAATCCACCATAGCAACATTTGCAGGATCCATAGCTATAAGTTCAATCCTTGATGAATCAATTTTAAAAGTAACTTCATTTACCAATTCAGAAATAATATTAATACTTTCTTTTAACAATCTTGGTTCTGCTAAGGTTAATTTCATTTCAGAAGAAGGAATGAACTAACAGTTTATTAACTTTTTGCTGATACAGAATAATATTTAACCAAAAAATATTTTTGACTTTCCAATCTGATACAATCTTAATAACAAATATAGACCTAATATCAAAAGTATTATACTCATCACTAAATTAGGAATAACAAACTTAATTGTGATTGGTGACCACCATAATAAATTATAATCCATCATCAAAGGGAATGCAGCTAAAAGAAATAATACTAAACCAATTATCACTTCACTAAAATCTAAAGTAGCATTCATTTCTTTAATTGACCAAGCACTAAAAAATAAGAAAGCACCTCCTACCAACAACGCAAATTTAGTTATAATTGGATTATACAAAAATGCAGGCAATATAAACATATTAATTCCAAAATTAGCTAATGTTGCAGTCCCACCTAATATTACTGCTACTATTCCTGCCAAAAATAACAACAACCTATTAGCAAATATGTTTATACTCATTACTTTTATTTATATTATTTTACTATAAAAACTTATCGAAAACCTATTTCCTAATGGTAAACCTTTTAAATCCAAAAACTCCTTCTAAATATCGTATGAAGTTGTTAAAACAAAAAGCAGTGTTTATGATATACCTTATAATTAGTTTGACATTTTTTATTTCACTTTCTTCAGCCGCTTATATAGAAGAAGAAACATTAGATACAAACGCTTGTTGCGAACAAACAATTTCAAAAGATACTTGCCAATATACATCTGAAGAAAATTGTGTAAGTGAAGGTTATGAAGTTGGCACTTTCCAAAAATGTGAAGATACTACTTTCTGTCAAATTGGTTGTTGTATTTCTGAAGAAGGTTCATGTTCAAAACAAACATCTAGAGCTACATGTGAATCTGAAGGATTTGATTGGATAGCGTCACCAAACTGTGAAACAGAAAAATGCCAGAAGGGATGTTGCGTTTTATCAGGTGCAAGTTGTGCTTATGTTACAGAAGGAAAATGTGACGATATTTTATTTGATTATCCAGAATTAACAAAAGATTACAGAACAGCATCTTCAGAATTTGAATGTAGTGCTATTTGTATGGAAGAAGATCGTGGATGTTGTGTTAATGGTGATAGTTGTGCTTGGACAACAAGAGGTAACTGTGGTTTAGGTGATGGCAATGGTGGAGAAGGATTCTATAAAGATGTTTATTGTTCTAATGATAACTTAGAATGTGATTGTGAAGAGAAAGAATACAAAGGTTGCCTAGAAGGTTTTGAAGAAGTTTATTGGTATGATTCATGCAATAATCCAGAATATATCGCAGAAGATTGTGATTATACAACTAAAGCAAGTTTATGTTCAGAAGCAGATGAAGATAATACAGAAGCTTATTGCAAGTCAGTAAATTGTGTTGATACTTGGGACGATCCAACTTCAACAGATCCAAAAAATGGTGGGTTAAGATTAAACGGAGAATCATGGTGTTCATATGATGCTAAAGTAGGCCCAACATTTGATGTTGTTGGTTCAAGGCATTACAAGCACATGTGTATAAACGGAGTAGAAATAGTTGAACCTTGTAAAGATTATAGAGAAGAAATTTGCATTTCTGCTACAATTGAAGATAGTCCTGTTGGAGAATTAGGTTTCGCACAATGCAAAGAAAATAGATGGCAAACTTGCACAACAAAATGTAATACTGCAAAAGAAGCAACAGATAGTGAGGAATCAAAAATTTTAATGCTTACAGATAAAAAATGTTGTGAAGATTCTGATTTAAGAGATTGCTATTGGATTGGAGAAGACGAAAATGGAATATGCATGCCCTTAATTGCTCCAGGCTTGAAATTTTGGAGTGATAATGAAAATCAGCAAACACCTGATTCAAATGCAGTTACAGAATGTGAAAAAGGAACAATTGAAACAACTGCAAAATGGGGAAGAATGCAATTACAATCAAAAGAAAATTCACCTTGGGAATGTAAAGGAAATTGTGAAGTTTATAATGATGAATATTTAGGTACTAGAAATCAATTTTGTAGAAGTTTGGGAGACTGTGGTGCACATTATAATTATTTAGGCGAATTTTCCGAAACAGGATTTTTTAGAAGTTGGGAAGGCACACCATTAGGAGATCCCTTAATTTGGGTTACTGAAGATATAGCTGGAGATTTTAAAGAAAAATGGCTTCAAGCAGGAAACGCTCTTGATTTTGGGAAATTTAATATTGGCACCAAATGGGGAAAATTTGGAGGAGCAGAAGGTTTTGGAGGGGTCATCGGAGGAGGATCAATCCTTATTGCAGGTGCAGTAATGATTACTACAATTGCTATTCTTAGTGCAGTATGGGTAGCAGGAACAAAACTTACAATCGCGGCAGCGATGGCAGCCACCCTAGGTCCTGTTGGATGGGTTATATCAGCAGCAATTTTACTAGCAGCAGCATTAACAATAATGTTCACTTGGCCTAAAACAGAAGATAGACCAGTAACAATGACATGCACACCATGGCAAGCACCTTTTGGAGGAGATGAATGTTCAAAATGCGATGAATATCCATTAAAGCCTTGCTCAGAATACCGTTGCAGATCATTAGGAGCAACTTGTAGATTCATTGAAGAAAATGAAGGTACAGGAAGAGAAACTTGTTACGAAGCAGCACCAAACGATGTAAAAAATCCAAAAATCATGCCAAGCTCAGATGCACTAAAAATAGTTTCAAAACGTCAAGATGTAACACAACAATTTACAATATCTAATACAGGAACAGGTTACAAAATATCCCCGGCAGTTCCATCATTCTCAAATATAAGATTTGGAATATTAACAGATGAACTTTCACAATGTTTCATGACAACAGAATACAAAGACCAAATGTTATTTTCAGATTTAAGCACACCATTCCCAGATACATATTTCAGTCTAGAACATAACATTTCATATAATAATCTTTTACCAAATAAAGAATACAGATTCTATGTTAGTTGTAGAGACAACAATGGTAATCCAGACCAAGAAGGATACATTGCACCTTACACAATAGAATTAGTAACAGACAACTCACCAGACTTAGAATCACCATTCATAACTTCAATAGAATTACCACATAATGGAAAGATTGCAGCAGATGGAAATGAAACAATAATAAAAGTTTTCGTTGATGAAGTTTCAGAATTTGATTGTAAAATTGCAAAAGAAGATCGTGACTTTGATTTAATGGAACAAGATATGTCTTGTGCACAAACTCCACCCGAATCATTACAATCTTCATACAGTTATTGTGCAGCAAAAGCAAACGTAACTGAAGGATTAAATACATTTTATATTAGGTGCAAGGATTCTGAAGAGAATTCCAATACAAATAGTTATATTATAAACTTCGAAAAAACTCAACCATTACTTATAACAGCATCAGGACCCTCCGGAGATATTTATGATAGAAATATTACAATGTTCGTAGAACTTACTCAAGGAGCAGACTCTGGTAAAGCAGTATGCTTATTTGACAGCGAACAGGTTTCAGGAACTTTCGGCATTAACAATGTTTCAAAAAACGAAATGGTTTTCTCTGATTTATCAGCAGACACTTTCACATTCGACATTAGATGTAAAGATTATGTTAACAACATAGCTTTAACAGAAATATCATTCACATCAAAAAGAGATTATGATGCACCAGAAATAACTTCCCTAAGAAAAGCAGGAACAGCTATAATAGTAGAACTTAACGAACCTGCAACTTGCGAATATTCAAACTCAACATTCGAAAAAGGTTACGGACAAGTTTCAGCAGTAAACTCTTATATTCATCCATTATCAGGAAAAGAATCTTACTATTTAATCTGTGAAGATATTTTTAGCAACATACTTTCGGGAATAACTATTTATCCAAATATTCCTAAAATTGAAAAGTTCAAAAGTATAACTCAAACAACAATTACAGAAACTCCTTCTAATATTAAGACTATAGGTTCATAGGCGTGCCCGATAAGTCAACGAAAAGTAAAACTTTTCGGGCAAATCTTTGTATCCTATTTTAATTTTAACATTTAAGTGATTAATACAACTTATCCCTGAGTTTTATTATTCTTCCCTTCTTGACGAAACATTTAAATCTAAAAACACTTTGTAATATCGTATGAGGTTTATCAAACAAAAAGCGGTATTTATGATTTATTTAACACTTAGTTTATTATTCACTATTTATCTAATGCCTGCTGCAGCTCAAGAAGTAGAAAAGGCATGTTGTGAACAATCAAATTCAGGTGATACATGCTTATACACAGAAACACAAAACTGTGATAATAATTATAGAATAGGCAACTTTCAAAAATGTGAAGATACTTCTTTTTGTAAAGTAGGATGTTGTGTTGATAAAGATGGTGGCTCATGTTCTAAATCTACATCAAAAGCAACTTGCGAAGCTGCAGGATTTGATTGGAACTCAAACACAGATTGTTCCCAAGTTAAAGAATGTGATAAAGGTTGTTGTGTATTAGGAGGTGCAAGTTGTGCTTACAATACAGAAAGAAAATGTGACGCAATTCTATTAGATTATCCTGAACTTGTAAAAGACTTTCGTTCTGCTGAAACTGAATTACAATGTAGCAACATTTGTAGAGAAGCAGACAAAGGCTGTTGTGTTCAATCAACTAATGAAGATTGCATTTGGACTTCAAGAGTATCATGTGGCTTAGATGATGGTGTAGGCCTAGAAGGTTTTTACCAAGATATTTCTTGTTCTAACACTAACTTAAAATGTGAACAATGTAGACCTAAATATACTAAAGGATGTTTAGATGGAACTGAAGATGTATACTGGTTTGACTCTTGCGGAAACCCAGAAGGTATTGCAGAAGATTGTGATTATGCTAAAGGAACTTTATGTGGAGAAACAGAAGATAAAGAATTTGTTTGTAAAAGTGTTCATTGCTCAGACACTTGGGACAATCCAGTAGTTGATGGTGATGGTGGCACAAGAATTAATGGAGAATCTTGGTGTGAATATGATGGAGCAATTGGACCAACATTGGATCTTCCTGGTTCAAGACATTCAAGACATATTTGTATTAATGGTGAAGAATTAGTTGAAGGATGTAAAGATTTCAGAGAAGAAATATGTATTCAAGCAGATGTTTATGAAGAGTTCTCAACAGGCGTAATTGAATCAGACCAAGGATTAACATCATCAATCAAAGGAGAATTTTTATTTAGCTCAGCAGGATGCAGAGATAACAGATGGAAAGATTGTACTACAACATGCAATACTGCAAATGAAAAAACTGATGCAAATGAAATAAAAATTGCAATACAGTTAGATAAAAAATGCTGTGAACGTTCAGATATTAGAGATTGTGTTTGGAACGGAGATGAAGAAACAGGCATATGTATACCATTACATCCACCTGGTTTTAAATTCTGGGCAACTGATGTAGTAAATATATTAACAACAGACATCACAACTCAAACCATCACAGAAGACAAATGTTCAGTTGCGACAAAATCATGCACTACAGTCTTCACAAAAATGATTTACACTAATTGGGAATGGGCATGCATGAAAGATGGAAATTGTGAATGTTATGATGATGATTACATAGAATCACAAAATAATTATTGTAGAAGTATTGGAGATTGTGGAGCTCATTATAATTACATAGGAGATTTTACTAATAATGGTTTTACAAGAGTATGGGATAAAGGTTATCAAGGTTGGGACATAATTTTTGACAGAGCCCAATCATTTCAAACAAGTTATTATAACAAAGAATCTAAAGAACCTAAGATAACAGTTGACAAAGATATGGTTGGTGCATTCGAAGAAGTCTGGCAAAATGCAGACAGTTCTGTATACGTAAAAGATGTTATAAATCCTGATACAAAACAAGCTCAAATTGGCATTGGAGTAGCAACTGCAACAATAACTCTTGTTACTGGAATCCTAAAAGCTGTTGGAGGAGCAGCTGCCAAATCAGCCGCAGCATGGATTGGTCCAATTGGAGTATTTGTAGTTGCATATTTCCTATTAACAGAAATTGCATTAAGAAAATATGAGAAGCGTACAGTTCAAACTACTTGTGGAGTTTGGCAACCTCCATCTGGAGGATATAATTGTGAAAAATGTAACGGCGAATTTTCCGTATGTTCAGAATACAAATGTAAATCCCTTGGTGCAAATTGTAAATTCATAGAAGAAAATGAAGGTACTGCTAGAGATGCATGTGTAAACGCAGATCCAAACGATGTTACAAGACCACAAATTAAACCTTGGAAAGAAACTTTAGAAATCAAAAATAGAAACTTAGACATTACTTTTGATTACAACATTGTAGAAAGCCAAACTAGCTACACTATTGCAGGTAAAAAGATTCCTGCTTTTTCTTCAGTAACATTTGGAATTGAAACTAATGAACCATCAAATTGTAGATTAGACACAGAACTTAAACAAACATACAAGGATTTATCATTAAGGTTCAATGAAGAATATTACGATTCAAAACACAATTTCACAATAAGAAACTTAATCCCAGCTACTGATTACAAATATTACATTATATGTAAAGATACAAACGACAATCCTAAAGATGAAGAACCTACTGCACCTTATGTAGTAGAATTTTCAACAGATAACTCACCTGATTTAGAACCTCCAAGATTAATCTCTGCATCAGTTCCAGATTTAGGTTATGTTTCAGCCAAAGCAAATGAAACAAATTTAAGATTATTAATTGACGAAGTTTCTCCATTTGGATGTAAAGCATCAAAAGAAGATACCTCATTCGACCAAATGCAAATGAATATGACTTGTTTAGCAATGCCACAAAATAGTTTATTTTCAGAATACGCAGAATGTCAAATTCAATTACCAGTAACAATCGGGCAAAACATATATTATTTCCGATGTAGAGATGAACCAGAAAATTCCCAAATAAGAAATGAAAATAGTGAAAGTTATATTTGGCGTGCAACAAAGGCAGAAGAATTATACATAACTGCAGCATCACCTGTAGGAAAAATTTACGACACTAATGTAACCTTACAAGTTTCAACTACTTCTGGCCCTCAAGATGGTAAAGCTATTTGTTATTTTGATAACATAGAATTTTTTGAAACTAACGCATCATATCACACACAAATTTTATCAGGATTAACAAAACAAGATTATTCTTACAGGATAGAATGTAAAGATGTTGCAAACAATAAAGCAGTAACTCAAATTGACTTCACTGTAGATCTTGATTTAGAACCTTCTGAAATTGTTTTATTACACCGTTCAGGTCCAAATATAATTTTAAATTTAAATGAAGATGCAACTTGTGAATATTCAACTGAAGATTTTATTTACGGAGAAGGAACATTAACAGGAACCTCAACAAAAATTCATTCTGTTTATCCAGATATGTTAAAAGAAAAATTCTCATTTAAGTGTAAAGATAAATATGGTAATTTAATGCAATCAGTAATATATACTAAAATTGATATAAAACCGTCAATCTAAAAGTTTAGGATCAAGTGCACCTGTTGAATATTTTTTACTTGAAGTTTTTAAATTTTCAATTTCATCTTCAGTAAGATATTTTTCACAATAGTTTGCAATAACCTCTAACTGATTATCAGTTAACGTCTTAAAAACACCCATTGACCCTTTAGATCTATAAAATGTTTCATAAAGTTCTTCCAAAGTAGAAATACCTAATAAATCTCTAAGCTCATTTTTTTGTTTATAAGTTAATACATTTTCTTCATCAACCAACAATTATAAAGATATTCCTTGCTTAAAACCTTAACTTCTATACAAATCCCTTAATATACTAATTTTACTATCCATTATTTCACTTATTAAAAGAATTAAACAATAAAAAGGTTTCTAAAATTGAAAATGACCACAATATAAACCATAAGGTTTAAATATACAAAAACATTAACTTTTAGATTAGATAGTGAGGTGTTTAGATGAATAAAAGAGGGCAAATAACAATCTTCGTAATCCTAGGTATAGTAATTGTTGCAAGTTTAATTTTACTTTTCACATTTAGGAAGGATATTTTACCACCTACTACAGAAGCAGGCATTAACGCACAGATGCGTGAAGCTAAAAATATGATCACAGATTGTCTTGAAAAAGAATCCTTAGAACCAATTAACAAAATAGCATTACAAGGAGGATATTTATCTCCTGGCGTTGATACATTTAGATTATGGAATGATACACAAATAAGTTATCTTTGTTTTAATATTGAAAATCAAGACAATTGTAGAAATCGTCTTTTAACAATAAGAAACATGGAAGAACAATTAAGTAAAGTAATCGAAAATAATTTGCCAACCTGTGTAGACTTGTCTGAAATTGGTGGAGTAAACATCGAAGCAAACAAACCATTTATAGTTACAACAAGAATATTGCCATTACAAGTTCTTGTAGAGTTAGAATATCCAGTTACAGTAAAATCAAAAATTGGAGAAGCATCTGCATCTGAAAAGAAATTTTCATATATAGTTGATGCACCTTTGGGTGACTTATACAATGTTGCTCAAGACATTTTAGATCAAGAAACATCAGTTGGAATATTTGATCAATTATCATACATGTTACTTAAATTAGGAAAATACACAGTTTATGTGGAAAAACCTTACCCAGATAAAATATACAGATTAAAATTCAGAGAAGGTTCATACATGTTCCAATTTGGAATTCAAGGAGAACCATCATAATTAAGGAAGTGAAATAATTGAAGAATAAATGGATCCTCTTCAACATAGTATTATTTGTATTAATCTTTCTAGCTGGCTCTGTATTTGCATTAAACGGATGTTGTGAAAAAACATTAAATAATGAATATTGTATTGAAACAGACGACTCAAATTGTGCAATTGAATCTGGCTTCCAATTTGTACCTACTACATGTGAATCTACTTCTTTTTGTAAATTAGGATGTGGTTATTCTTCTGATAGAGGAAGATGTTTTATGAACACTCCAAAAGCAGCTTGTGAAGCTGAAGCAAACTGTACTTTTTCTGAAACTCCTTCATGTGACATCCCACAATGTAATAAAGGATGTTGTATCCTTGGTGATCAAGCTTTTTACGTAACTCAAGTCCAATGTAAAAAAACAACATCATTATTTCCAGATGTAGTTATGCAATTCGATGAAACTATAAATACAGAAATAGAATGTATTGACAAAACTAAAACATTAGAAGAAGGATGTTGTGTAAAAGATGATAATACTTGTTATTTTACAACAAGAGGGAACTGCGAATCAGTTTCAAACATAGTAACTTCAATCAATGCTACTCTTGAAGCAAAAGTAGGATTCTTTCAAAACTTACTTTGTAGTAATGATGAATTAAATTGTGATTGTGCAAAACAACAAAAAACTGGTTGTGTAGGAGAAGATTTATATTGGTTTGATTCTTGTGGTAATAGGGAAAATATTTATAATTCTGATAGGAAAACATCTTATAACGAAGGACTAGTTCTAAAAGAAGAAGAAAGTTGTATTGGTGGACCATATGATCCTAATTGTGGTAATTGCAATTATCCTCGAGGCAATGTTTGTGGAGATGATACAGAAAAAGTTATGCCTATTGGTGGACAAACATGTGTAAGTTTAGGTTGTAAAAATGTATATGAAGATGAAACATCACCAAGCTCAGGTGGAGATAAAAAGAATGGTGAATCTTGGTGTCTTTATGATAGTCAAGTTGGTTTAGGAAGAGATTTAGCAGGTTCAAGACATTATAGAAGTGTTTGTATTAACGGAGAAACTCAAGTTGAACCTTGTAAAGATTATAGAGAAGAAATTTGTATTCAAGGAGAATTAGATGAAGAAGTCTTACGTAATATGGCATCATTTTTATTGGCAGGAGCTGATTATACAGAAGCTGCTTGTAGAGATAACAGATGGCAAGATTGTGATGCATGTAATACCTTAACTAATCTTCCAGACAAACCAACAGCAGAAGACACAACAGCTGGTAAAAAAGAACCTCAAGCTTTAATTGACTTAAAAATGCAATGTTGTAACAATGAAGATGTTAGAGATTGTTATTGGTTAGAATCAGGAATAACTGATGCTGGCGGTTTATGTGTTCCAATGATACCACCAGGTCTAAAACATTGGGGAGATCTTTCTCCAAGTGAAGTAGCAGGATCAAGTACAACTACCACTACTACTACGGCAGCAGATGGTACAACATCTACTGTTGTTACAGCTCCAACAACTTCAGCATCACCATCAGAACAAACTTGTGCAAAAGCTAATACTGAATGTGAGGTTGCATTTGTAGTTGGAGGTTGGACAAAATTGGGTGGAGCATTCAAAAGCAGAAAAGAAAGAGATGATTTCTTAAAAAGGAATTCAAAAGTAATAAAGAATGAAGAATGTATTTCTAAAGAATGGGTTATTGCAGGAAACAACTTCTGTAAAGCACAAGGGGATTGTGGAGCTTACTTTAATATTTTAGGTAAAGGCACAGGTGATGGTTATGTAAACACATTAGTTTTTGAAACTGGATTCTTTGACGGATCAAAATATATTTTAACTGAATCAGATTATGCTAATTTTAGAACATTAATGCAAAAACCTGACAATAAAAAAGAAACCAAATGGGATAAAATGAAAAACGATCCTGGATTTTGGACTGCAGTTGGAGGAGGATTATTATCAGGTATATTAGGGGCTGCTGGACCAGCAGGAACTGGTAAAGGAAACAGTTGGTATGAAGGTTTTGGAAAAGGATTATTTGGCGGCTTATCTGCCGTAATGAGTCTTGGAAAAGATTGTAAACCTACAGCAGATTCTACAAAAGGAAAAACTACTGTAACTAAAACTACTACAGCAACAGCAACCACAATAACTTCAAAAAGTCAATTCGAAGCCGAACTTATGACACAAACAGGAATATTACATTCATTGAATCTTGCTGAGCCTGGTGCATATCAAAAGCTTACGGAAATAAAAGCAAAATCAAATAAATATTATGAACAAATAGCACTATTAAATATTCCAGAAGGAGATAAAAAAGCATTAAATGACAAAGTTGATGAATTAAAAAAATTAATTGCAGCAAGAGAACAAGCATTTAATAAAATGGATAAAGATACAGATACTTTTGAAGATAAAAAAACTTCAACAACTACAACCACCCAAACATCTGGTGATGAAAAATTAACACCAACAACAGCTCCAACAGGAATAGTCCCACCACCTTCTACAGAATCCACTCAAACATCAGGAAAAGAAGATGAATTTGTTATTGATGTTTCTCCGCAAACATCAGGAACAGATGACACTTCTATGGAAATGGATATAACTGCTAATGTAATTGGAATAGACTCAATCACAGGAGCAGATGTAAGTTCCCTCCTAGGAATAACACCAGCTAAACCAGCAGCAACAACTACAGCAAAAAAACCAGCAGCAACTACACCAAACACTATAACTTCAATTCAAACTATAATCAAAAATCCAACATCAGCAGTAACCGGAGGACAATCAAACGTATGTGGAAAAGGTTTCGGAGGAAAATCCTCAACAATTTATGCAGGCGGTTCATTCGGAAGTCTAATTAATTTAGCTTCTTGGGGTGCAGCAATTTACACAGGTGTTGAATATGGTCAGCAAAAAGAAATGACTCAAAAATATCAAATTCAATGTAAACCATGGCAAGCTCCAACTGGTAGCACTGACTGTGAAAAATGTAACAATCCAAACAAACCATGTTCAGAATACAGATGTAAATCATTAGGACAAAATTGTGCAATTGTTAACGCAGGTACAGCAAATGAAACTTGTGTTCCTATGGATCCTAACGATGTAAATTCACCAATAATCACACCTTTACCTGACCAAATGTTACCTCATACAATAGAAGAAGTTACTGAAGAATCAAATAAAGGTTTCAAAATTAATGAACAAATAAAAGCCTTTACCCCTGTAACTTTAGCATTTGAATTAAATGAACCAGGTCAATGTAGATACGCATTTTCACCAGGATTACCATACGATTCAATGAGTGAATCTTTTGGTTCAGTATTATTTGAATACGTAAAAGTATTCAGTTTCTCTTTACCTTCCATATTAACCGAACCAGCTGATGCAGATACTAATCTTTCAACAGTTAAAGGAAGCGCTTCAGGTTCAGGAAGAGAATTTAAATTATACTTAAAATGTAAAGATGCTAATGGAAATGTAAATGCTAATGATAGAGATTACTTCATAAGATTTGATACAGATCCATCACCTGATTTGACTCCACCAATAATTAAATTTACAAGTTTAGACAACAATGCTTACATTAGATACAATGAAACTGAAATAACCTTAAAAATTTATATTAATGAACCATCAGATTGTAAATGGAGTAGAAGAGATACAGGCTTTGATTTAATGGAAAACGAATTTAACTGTGAACAAAAAGTTCTATCACAATCAATTGAATATGTTGAAACTTACGAATGTAATACTAGAATGAAAAATATGACAAACAGAGAAAACAATTTTTACTTCAAATGTAAAGATTTACCAGGTGCACCAATTGATGAAAGAAACTTAAACGAAGAAAGTTACAAATTTACATTAATAGGTACAAGTGAACAATTAAAAATAACATCAATAACACCTACAGGCACACAATTTGTACCAGATTTTTCAATGGAAGTTAAAACAGATGGCGGATCAAATAACGGCGTTGCAAAATGTGCATTTAGTGATAAAGATCTTCCATATAGTGAAATGATAGTTTTCAGTGAAACAGATACTCCAACTTCAATACAACCATTCACAAGTTTACCAGAAGGAAAATACAATTATTTCATCTCATGTTTAGACCAAGGAGCAAATGAAGCTAAAGGAGTAATTAACTTCACGGTAGACATTGACACTTACCCTCCAGAAATAGAATACTTATACGTAGATTCATTCCTTGGAACAATTAGCATAAGTTTAGATGAAGACGCAACTTGTGAATACATGGACTTACCAGACTTTGTATTTGGAGAAGGTACTAAATTCTCAGGAATTGATCAAAAAGAACAAGAAACCAATTGGGATGTTTCAATTTCAAAATACCATATTAAATGTAAAGATAAATTTGAAAATATAGGAACATATGTAGTGTATCCATTACCATGAAAAGAGGTCAACTTCTTTCTCAACCTTTTATTTACATTTTCGCACTAATCCTGGGAGCATTAGTTTTAGTTGCAGGATTCAAAATGATTATGGACTTAAAAGAAACTGCAGACATGGTAGAAGTTGGAGAATTCAAAAGCACTATCGAATCTGAAGCTAAAGCTTTTTACAACAGAGGAGAAGGAAGCACCAAATCAATCCCTATTTCTCTTTCAGGAATTAAGTTTGTATGTTTCTCTAACCCTGAAGAAAAATTAAATTGTAAATTCAAAAGTAAAGTTAGTGATGAAATCAAATCTTGTCCAGGAGGACTTAAAGCAATGAATGATGATAAACCAACATTCCAATTAAGACTATCAAAAGAAACTACAGATAACCTTTGGTTCTTACCATTAGGCACTGCAAAAAAAGATTCATTCAAAATTAATTTCATTAAACCTTTAGAAGGCGCAAATCCACTTTGTTACCAAGTAGGCTCAGAAATTATTATTGAATCCAAAGGAACACATGTTGAGTTAAGATAAAAACATTTAAATAAAATCTTCTACATTCTATCCTTATGAAAAAAAGAGGTATGGTTTCTCCAGTATTTAAATATATAATGGCATTGATAACTGGAACTATGTTTTTATTATTCTTCATAAACTTTGGTTTACAATATATGAAAACCCAAGAATCATTTGACGCTTACAGGTTAACTTCAGGTTTTGATGACATTTTATCAGCTTTAGGATCATCAATAGATTCAGAAACTAGTTATTCTTTCCCTTTAACAAGAATAATTTTAGAACCAGACAAAGATGGAAAAAACAGGTACATACTTAGTGCTGGAAAAAGTACAAAATCTATACCTAGTTATAAAATAGTATTTGCCCCTAAAGATCTTACAGGAAAATCATTATCAATTTTAACAAAAAGATGGTACATGCCATATGGTATTGACAACTTCTTTTACCTAACAAATGAAAGATACAAATACTTTTTAGTTTACAATGATGAAACAAAAAATTTAGTTTATGACATTGCAGGACCAGATGACGAAGTCACACCTGAAATTTCAAAAAAATTTGGAATAGAGACTGTTGACGAAAACACTCTCTTAACAAACATCCCTAAAATAGAAAAATTTCAAACTCCTACATTTGTTTTATTCCAAGAAAATGTAAACCTAGAACAAAAATTAAATAGTATAAGCAATGCAAAAGTTAGAATTATAAACTTAAATGAAAAAGACAATTTTGGAGAAATTCTTTTTGAAGATGGACAAAAAATTCCATTCATAGGAAAACCAATGCTTATTGGAGCAATCTTTGCTGAAAATAGTAAAACATATGACTACTCAACTAGCATGGCTTTAAACAAATTAGGAGTCATAACAAAAATCTATCAAGAAAAATTAAGAATGATAGCACAAAAACCACAATTCTTTACCTGTAACCAATACACATTAATTAAAAAAAGTTTTGACACATTGATTTCACTTACACGTTCATATGAAAAAGATCCAAACGAATACATAAACCTAGTAGAAGTTTTAGAAGAAACTAATCAAGTGCTTGGAGGTGATTGCCCTGAGATATTCTAAAAAAGGACAAATAGGAATGATGGAAATGTTCATGGTAATTTTTGTACTATTTATTATCATTGGATTAGGCATGTATTACTTCTACAAGTTCTCCTTCTCAAACCAACAAGAAACAGCAGAAGATTCTTGCGTACAATCAACAAATGAACAATTATCTTCAGTATTACAAATGCCAGAAATAAAATGTAGTAATTATGCTAACGATGAAGAATGTATTGACATTGTAAAACTCATTGCATTCAAGGACGAACCCTCTATCGAAAATTTAAGTAGAGGTTCATGTAAAAAATCAATAATATTCAAACAAATATATCCCTCAATAGATGAAAGATACAAAGATGTAGAATGTGGCGAACAAGAATTCAGAGATCCTAATTTCCCTAACAATTGTGCAATATGGAACTTATTCCAACCACTAGAAGCTGACATTAAAAATAAAAACACACAAATCATTTTAGAAACACCAGTATCATTATATTTTCCAACATTAAACCAATATAGAATAGGAAGACTTGAATTAAAAATTTATCAAAAATGAAATTTAAAAAAGCACAAGGCGGAGAGATGATTGGACTTTTAGTAATCATAATATTATTATTAGTATTAGCAGTTATGTACTTCAAATTTTCTTCAAAACCAGAAAGTACAATTTTACAAGATACTACTATAACAAAAACAAGTTCTAATTTACTTGAATCAATAAAAAAATACACTTTGTGTACAGGAAAGGATATAGATGAAGCAATCAAACAATGTATTAATGGTGATGGTTCAATTTGCGGCCATGATAGTAGTTGTAAATTAATAGAACAAGAAATTGAAAATATACTTAATTATTCAATGCCAGGGGAATATGCAAGAAAATCAATTCAGTTTATATTAAAAGATAATATTGCCGACGAGAATATTATAGACATATCAAAAAAAGATGTACCAAAAGATAATAATGGCTTAATTGATTGTAATAAAATGAAATTAAGACGTGACGTAACAGATAAACTTGTAGCATTAAGTAAAGCTAAGATAAATCTAGTAAGATGTTATTAGTAACGTGATAGTGATGAATCTAATACCTTCTAAACCTAAAATAGTTTAAAACTAGCTTAATTCATCAAAATTTTAAAGAATTAGCTATATTTATGGTATTAAAACATATAAAAATTTATAAAGGGTACAAGCCGCTTTCATAGTAATCAAATAGAAAACTTTGTAGAAACTTTGATATAATATTTAGTGACGATGACGAAGTTTGAAATAAGATTAAAAAGCATAATATTAAAGAATGAAAACACAGGGAGGTGTTTTACATATGCAAGAAAAATTTGTACTAAAAAGCGTTAAAGCTTTGAAAAAAGTTGCTGCTTTAAGTACAGGTATTGTAATGCTTGGTGCAACTTTAACAGGAGCACTAGCAGTAGCAGACCTAGCAAATTACCCAGCTCCATTCGTAGCAAGCGGCGTTTATGACGACGCAAACGCATTGGTTGCAGGTGATAATGCAGCAGCAGCAGACACATTAGGTATGGTTGATATCTCAACAAACCTACAGTTTATGGCTAAGACAGCAGTATCTACAGGTGGAAACACTGTAACAGTAAGTGGTCCAGCAAAATCTATGCAAGTTGCTTTAGGTAGAGGATTGTCAAACTCAACTTATTTTGACGCAGCATTGCAAGATGATGATCTGAGCAACTTATTCGACGGAGAAATCACATTTAAGGGAACAGCTTATGATACTTCTGAAGAAATTCAATTAGTTGATCAAACAACCCCTTACGTAGCTACAAGTCTTATGACAGACGATGACTATAAATCAGACGTATTCTTTGAAGTAGGTAAAGACAAAATTTACTATGCTTACAAGTTTGATGAAGACATTGACTTAACAAACGTAACTTCAACTGACACACTAAACATTGATTTCCTTGGAACTCCAATGAAATTTACAAGTGTATCAGCAGGTCAATTTGATGCATACGTTGGTGAAGAACACTACTTAAACACAGGTGATTCAGTTACTGTTGCTGGTAAAACCATAAAACTTATTGATGTAAGTTCAACAAGTGTTGTAATTGAAGTTGACGGAACAAACAAAATTGTTACAACAAGTTCCTCACAAACAGTTAATGGAATTGAAGTAACAGTTGACTCAGTTTTCTCAAGAACAGAAAGAGCAGAATCTTCAGCAAACTTGATTTTAGGAGTACAATCTTCAGAAACATACAAAGACGGAGACGCTTACATAGGTGAAGATAAAGATGATCCTGATTGGGTTTGGGATATTTCTACACTTACTACTGCTGGAACATCAGCTTACTCTGAAACAGCACTTGGTGCAGCTACAGCAAATAAAGTTCTAAGAGTAGAAAACGATTTCGTATGGAACGATGATACAGACAACCCAGTAGGTGTTGGAGGATGTATTGTACTACCAAATGAATATGTATCCATTTGTCTTGACAGCCTAAGTGTTGCTGACTCAGACTATAAGGAATTTGAATTTGAATTAGATACTTCAGCAGATTTTTCTGATTCATTTGCAAGCCTTACTGAAGTTAAAGCAATCCATATGTCTACATTAGTGGATGAAGGATTTGAATTGCCAGCATACACTGCAGCAAACGGAGACGTATTAAATGAATCCTCAGCTGTTAAAGCTAAAGATGTTTGGTTATATGAAAGTGGGGCAGATAGTAACTCTTCCAATGGAACTCAAGTAACCAATACAGATACTGAAGGTGGTTTATTAGATGTATTCTATAAAGATATAAGCGATAATAAAATAAAATGGCATGGATCTGTAAACGGAACAGATACAACTGTTATTGCTGCTATCAACTATGAAAATACCAAAGGAACTGGAACACAAGGGAATATTAGATTATTCAAAACTGCACACCTAAACACAACAGGATATATTAACTTTACATTAGATGTAAATGCAGATTCCACATCTGACTTAGATGATGGACAAGATAATATAGTAATGAAATGGGGATTCAGTTCAGGTAAGTTTAATTCCCTAGGATCAACAGCAGACACAGAAGAATCTTCAGAACTAGCTTGGGGTCCAACACCAACTTACATTGGTACAAAAGACGAAGACCACAAAACATACTACGGTATCGTTATTAAAGACCCTAAAGGCCAAGCTTCAAGTGATAGAGTAAAGCTACTTATACCTAACGACCAAGTTTTCGCAAACATCGTTATTAAAGGTAAAGCAGCAACTGTATCAGCTGGAGGAACAAGCTACGTACCTGCAGAAGTTTCAGCAAAAACAATGTTGGCAAGTGAAGTTAGTGACGCTACCTCATACAACTTAATCGTTGTTGGTGGTCCATGTGCTAACCCATTAGCTGAATCTGTATTCGGTGTAACCTGTGACGGTTGGGATTACAAAGAAGGTGTAGCTTTAGTTAAAGTAGTTGACAACGGTAACAAAGTTGCTTTACTTGTAGCAGGAACAACTGCATTAGATACAAGAAGAGCTGCAAAAGCAGTTGCTAACTACAAAGACTACGCATTCAGCGGTGCTGAAGTTCTAGTTAAGGGTACAACCCTTTCAGACATCAGCGTTGAATCAGCATAAGGCTTAAAACCCTTTTTTTCTTTTTTTTATTTTCGAAACATTTTTATTCTATTAACAATTCCCTACTTTAGATGAAAAGAAAATATAAAGCACAAAAGGGCAAAGGCTTTCTAGCCACAAAACAACAAAAATTAACAGCCATAATAGGACTTTTTATAATCTCAATAATGGTTTTAAGTGTACTAAATTCTTATGGAGATAATGAAGAAGAAAATTATACTTACCAAGGATTAAAATTTTATAACACAGAAGCAGGATGGATAGCTAACACAAACACTCAAACAATAACTATTATTTCAAATCCGAAAGATTTAGAAAATATTTCAATAAATTATATCCCATTAAATATTATGAATTCAATGGAAAAAATTTACTTAAGTATTAATCCAGAAGATCAAAACAGGGAAGCATTATTTGAATTCAACAGAGGTTTAAAATTAACTCCGAGAATTGTTACAGCATGTTATGAAGATAATGACCAATGTATTGACTCACCATTAAAAACTTGTGAAGACTCAACAGAAAATGTAGGAGTAATTGTAATGAAAGAGTCTAACGTAACAGAAGTAAGTTTAAAATATAACTGTTTAACAATTCAAGGTGAAAATTTACTTCAATTAGTGGACAAATTAATTTTACAACAAATATAAAATGAAAAAAATAATTTTACTAACAGTTTTAACAATCCTAATAGTTGGATGTGCAGGCATAAATGTAAATAAATCAGCAGCTTATATGTATTCAAACGGCGACTCAGAATTTAAGGTTACAAAAGTTTTATTTGAAAAATATGTAGGCTACCAAGTTGAATATTTTTATCCAAACAACCCACAACCATTTTTCATAAACTTACGTTATGATCCTGAAAGCCTTGAAGACATTGAAATCGACAGAACAATATTTCACAAAATAAAAAACGATGAGACAATATACATAACAATAAACCCATTTGAAAACCTAACTTCAAAAACAACAATTGCAGCAATGGAAATTGACAAGATTATTGACAACCAATATTTTTTCAATATAGAAGTTAAAAGTTCAATGACAGAAGAATATGCTAATTATCCAATTAAAACTTGTAATGATGCAACAAAAGAATCTTCAGTAATTTGGTTAAAATTAGGAGAAGAAACTAAAATAACATCTGAAGAAAATTGTATTATTGTAGAAGCAACAACTGAAGATGATATGATAAGGGCTGCCGATAGATTATCATTATACTTAATAGGTATTATGCCATGAATCATTATTATTCTGAAAAACCAACTTCTGAATTCAAACTATCTAAGATCAATGACATAGTTAGAAAAATTGACATTGAATTATTCACAGCCCCAGGCGTATTTTCTACAAAAAAAATAGACTATGGAACAAGATTATTAGCTGAAAAAATGATTATAGCAGATAATGACAAAGTCTTAGATTTTGGCTGTGGATTAGGGATTATAGGGATAATAGCAGCCCATTTAACGAAAAATAAGGTGGTTTTAATAGATGTTAATACAAGAGCCTGTAAACTAGCCAAGATGAACACAAAATCCCTTAAAAACATAGAAGTTTTTAAGAGTAATTTTTATGAAAATTTAAATGATAGAAAATTCAATGTTATTGTTTTAAATCCCCCACATACAGCAGGAAAAGACATTTGTTTCCAAATGATAGAGGAATCTAAAGAACACCTTGAAAAAAATGGATCTCTACAAATAGTAGCTAGACACAACAAGGGGGGAAAAGTTTTAAGTGAAAAAATGGAAGCAGTTTTTGGCAATATAGACACAATAACAAAAAAAGGTGGATATAGGGTATATTTAAGAAGGAAAACGCAGCAGATCCATGGGTTATTGCTTTGGCTGTGGAAATGTCTGAACCTCAAAAACAAACAACACTTATTAAGATTAAATGGTTAGTTGTAACAGAGGAACAAAAACGTGGGAATAGAATAAGGATTCCTCTCATATGTGGGGACTATAATATTGACTATTTAAAAATATTTGATATGTTTAGAAGCAAAGGGTGGAAATTTTAAAATGTTAATTGAAGAAAACATAGTCGATAACAACAATGTTAAATTATCAGTTTTCCTAAACAAAGTTCTCCATTTAGATCCAAAAACTAATTTAGACATAGCTACTGCCTTTTTTAATGTAGAAGGGTTCTCATTAGTTAAAGATAAATTGGAAGGTGTTACTAAATTTCGTTTGCTTTTGGGAAAAACGCCAGAATTAACTGATAATAAACAGACGTTAGGAAAAGTACTTCTAAAAGAAATGAACAAAGATATTGAGAATTTAGACTTAACGAAAGAAAAACATGACCACGTATCAGACTTGATTAATTTTTTAGAGAAAGCTAGTGTTGAAGTTAGAATTTTTGATAAAAACTTCTTACATGGTAAAGGATATTTTTTTAATAGTGTAGCTGTAATTGGTTCTTCTAATTTTACTCACGCTGGACTTACACGAGAAGGAGAATTAAATGCAGTTATCTATGGAAAAGACGTGGTAGGCGTTCATCGGGAAAACTGGTTTAATAAATTCTGGAAAGAATCATTAGACTTTAAAGATGATTTAATCACGCTTTTAAAAAACTCACGATTTGGAACTAAAGATTACTCTCCATTTCATATTTATATCAAATCACTGTTTGAATTGCAAAAAGATGAACTTGCGGCTGAACATGAGGAAGAAGAAAAGAGAAGAGAGAAAACAACAGTTTCGAACGTCGAATTAACTGAATTTCAAGGAGATGCAGTACAAAGAGTTTTTTCACGCTTAAAGAAATATGGGGCAGTTATTGTTGCTGATTCTGTAGGTTTAGGTAAAACTTATATC
>Ga0066639_10001123_pt1 | contig 23906 bp, 21 predicted proteins | sample CryGeyCG2114_010_2_FD_59504 | JGI IMG/M metagenome (GOLD analysis project Ga0066639, IMG submission 59504) | Groundwater microbial communities from aquifer - Crystal Geyser CG10_big_fil_rev_8/21/14_0.10 | ecosystem: Environmental > Aquatic > Deep subsurface > Groundwater | place: USA: Utah...
TGTCGGTGCTGTGGGGGGCGGATTTATTGCAGCATCAACACTTTTTGCAAACCCGTTATCTATCGGTGAAATTTTCCTACTTCCTCTGCGTTTATGGGGCATACTTCTTACTGCTTTTGGTTTGAAGAAACGCCGTCCGCCTTGGGGGGTAGTGTATGATAGTGTAACCAAACAACCGCTTGACCCTGCTTATGTGTCACTACAAAACGCACAAGGAGAAGAGGTTACTTCTTCGATTACCGACCTAGATGGCCGATACGGCTTCTTGGCCCCGCCCGGAAAATACAAAATTGTCGCTAATAAAACCAATTACGTATTTCCTTCACAAAAGCTTGCTGGTAAAACCGGGGACATACTTTACAACGACCTGTATTTCGGAGAAGAAATAGATACTGAAATTACAGGTGGGGTAATAAAAAGAAACATACCGCTTGATCCGGTCAAATTCGATTGGAATGAATTTGAAAAAGGCAAGCGTGGTCTAATGCACTTCTACACCAAACACGACAAGTTGATGCGTTCGATTACTGACGCATTCTTTATCTTTGGTGCCTTTGTAGCTATAGTTGCCCTGTTTGCCGCTCCTCAACCTTATAACATCGGAATTTTTGGGCTTTACGTAGTGCTCTTAATACTCAAAATAATAGGCATTGGGGGAAGAAGTTACGGGAGGGTATTAGATAAAATAACTGGCAATCCTTTGGCTTTTGCTATCATTCACATTTTCTCTGCAGAAGCTGACACAGAAATAGCTAAAAAGGTTACCGACAAACTAGGGCGATACTTTGCCTTGGTACCGTCTGACGGACTTTATTACATAAAAATAGCAAAGAGAAGTGCAGACGATACTTACACAGAAATTTATCATTCTCCAACTATGCGCATCTCAAAGGGAGTGATCGACAAGGAAATAAAAATCGTCTAATTCTTGCTACTTTGATACTCGAGAATTGCGTCTTTTATACTTTCTAATTCTTTTAACCACTCTTGTCTTCTTTCCCTCTTCCATTCTTCTTCAAGCCTATATAAATTTTTCACATCTTCTTTGGTAAACTGAATGTGACTTCCTTTAGAGATTGACAGAGCATTTTCTAATCTTTTTTGGATTTCTCCTTCTGTGATTTCTTGCGTAGGTTGTTGAAGTTCTGCTTGCAAAGGTCCCATTAGGTCATCTATGTAATCTAGTAAGCGACCAAGGTGTTTTTCTAAGTCGTGACTTTTTAAAGTCTTTGCGACTTCGACCTGTCTACTTTGAAGATCCTTCAATTCTTTTTTTCTTTCTTCTGATAGATCCTCCCTGTTCCTTAAAGAGCGCAACCTTAAGTGAGATATTACGTTTTGCCTTCTTGCCTGTGCTATTTTTGCTGGTAATTTTTGAGATATTTCTTCAAATTTTTCTAAAACTGTATAAGGATCATCTAAGCTAATTCCAGACATGGCCATTTTCAATTTGTCTATGGTTTTCCTGTCTAAACCCGCAACAATATCTTCAGATTTGCCAAAGGAGAATTGCTCGCCAGCGACACTCTCTGCTTGCCAAAGAGGAGTTTTAATACCTAAAACTTTTAAACCCTGCACCATGTCTTTTATCGTATGGCTGATAATATCTTCTAAGTTTGGAATCTTTAATTGTTCAGACTTAGGAAAAGATGCTTCTAAATTCATATAGTTTAATAAGTTAATGCTAATGACCTGATTATATCATATGTATTAACTTATTTTATATTCGTAAGAAGGGAAGCGAGAGTAGGGGAGCCGGACCATTTTGCTATTTGATTGCCAGCGCTGTCTACTTGCACCAATGTATGCTGATAAGTTACCCCATATTTCTGCTTCAAGGCAGTCGATGTATCGTAATTTACATCTAGGATTGCAACATTTTCAGGGATATCGCCGAGATGGCTTTTTATATCTGCATCTAATGTTCGGCAAGTCGGGCACCAAGAAGCCCTAAAAAACAAAACCACGTCGCCTATGTCTGCTAAAGCCAGCTTCTCTGGAGAGTAAGTCTCATAAGAGCCAGACTTCATCATCGCTTCGCCGTCGTCCATCATTTTATCTCCGTCCTCTTGCATCATCGAGTCTTCATCGTTCATCATGGAATCCTCGTCCTCTATCATCATAGCGTCGTTGCCTTCCATGACATCAAAGCTATCTTTTGAATTATTTCCAATATAAACCCCGCCGACAATCAAAATTAAAATAATAATCAAAACCCAAATGCTTGTATTTTTACTCATAACTTTTTATTAAGTTACTGATAATACCTTTATTGTATAAAATATGAAAATAAATGTAAAGTCCGCTTTACACAGACATAAATGATTTAATCAATGATATAATAAAACTATGCAAGAAATAACTTATGAGGATTTTGAAAAAGTAGATATACGGGTGGGGAAAATAGTAGAAATTAATGATTTCCCAGAAGCAAAAAAGCCCGCCTATAAGCTAAAAATTGATTTCGGAGCAGAGATCGGCACCAAAGTATCTAGCGTGCAGGCCGTAGGCGCACATACCAAAGAAGAACTTTTAAATTCTTTCGTTTGCTGTGTGGTAAATTTCCCGCCTAAAAAGATCGGACCTTTCATGTCCGAAGTTTTAACCCTCGGTTTTAAAAACAACGCTGGCACCGGCTGGGTACTCATTAAACCGAAATCAGACACTATTGATCTGGGGGTAAATTAGCGTAAAAGATTGTTGTTGGTATAATAAATTCATGAAATTAGAAAACAAAAACGTGGTGATAACGGGCGGAAGCAAGGGACTGGGTTTGGCTATGGCGCTTAATTTATCCAAGGAAAAAGCCAATGTTCTGGTCTGCGCAAAAAATACAGAAGAATTAAAAGGCCTGCCGGAGGGCATTTTCGGCGTACAAGCTGACGTGACCAAAGAAGAAGATGTGCAAAATCTAATGCGAAAAGCCAAAGATAAATTAGGCAATGTGGACATATGGATAAATAATGCAGGAATTTGGACTCCTCATGTACCCATAGAAGAAACAGATTGGCATAAACGAGCACACGACCTTATGGAAGTTAACTTCTTTGGGACAGTATTTGGGTCAAAAGCGGCAATGATAGAAATGAAAAAGAAAAAATCTGGCATGATAGTAAATATTATTTCTACTAGCGCTCTGGAGGGCAGAAACAATTCTTCCGCATATAGCTCTAGTAAATTTGCAGCTATGGGATTTACAAAAGCCCTTCAAAAAGAATTAGAGGGCACGGGCGTGACAGCATTAGCCATCTATCCGGGCGGAATGAAAACAAATCTTTTTGACGAAGGAAAACCCGACAATTTTTCCGAATATATGGACCCGATTGATGTCGCTAAAAAAATAATAGATAATATGAAAGAGGATAATCCGAAGGAAGAACTAATAATCAGGCGATAAAATCAATATTACAATGATAAAAAACTTTCCCGAATTCGGACAATTAGAAATAAACGATATAAAAGAAATCAATAAACTAACTGAAGGCTTTCATCATTATTCTGATCACAGCTTCAGTAATTTATGGGCTTGGGATAATTCTCTCTCCAAGAGAGGTTTTTCAAAATTAAACGGAAATTTAATAGTGCTCATGCATGATTACAAAACGAATGAACCGGTGTTATCGGTAACTGGCTCAAAAAAACCTAAGGAAACTCTAAGAAAATTAGTTGCATTAATGAAAAAAGAGAAAATCAAGCGCCCGATAAGGTTAGTCCCCGAAGAATTTACAAATAAAGCTTACATACCCGATGTGACAATAAAAGAAGATCGAGACAGTTTCGACTATATTTACTCAACCGAAGAATTAAAAAATTTTGAGGGTGGAAAATTTAAACAAAAAAGAAATGAGGTGAACGCCTTACTTTCTGCTTATCCCGAAATTACAGTTAGGGAATTGGATATAAAAAATCAATGCGTCAAAAAAGACTTAAATTGCCTTTTTCATCAATGGGCAAAAAATAAAATCGCAAAAGGAGATAAATTTGAAGCGCAAGAAGAAAGCGCATTTAATAATATTTTAATATTAGCCGAAAAATATAACCTCATTTTGATTGGAATTTACATCAACAAAAAGATGGTGGCTTTTATAATAAGCGAAATCAGAACACCAGAATATGCAGTGGGGCATTTCGCAAAAACAGATCCGTCAATAAGAGGCATAAATGCTTATTTGTTGCAATCTTTGGCAAAAATTCTTTTAAGAAGGGGAATAAAGTACTTCAACTATGAACAAGACATGGGGTTTAAAAATTTACGCGAGGCAAAAGAGCGATTTCGTCCTGTAAAATTTCTTAAAAAATATCTCATAACTCCAAATAATTTATGATTTTTACAACCCCAAACATAAAATACAAAGATACCTATATCAAAGCTGTGGAGGAATTAAAGCAGGAAGGCATAGAGAGATATCAAAAAACAGATATTGAAGACTTAAAGAATAATTTTGAAAAGTATCTAAAAGACTGGGGGAATCAAGAAAAAGGCATAGGCTTGGCACCCGGACGGGTCCCAGATACAAAATATTGGCTTATAGAAAATGGTAAGTTTGTTGGCGTTGCATATTTTCGTCACTTTTTAAATGATCACCTGTTAAAAATTGGTGGACATATAGGATACTTTGTGGCACCTGAAGAACGTAAGAAAGGATATGGCACAAAGCTTTTAGAGTATTCTCTCGTTAAAGCTAAAGAAAAAGGGTTAGATAAAGTTCTGGTAACTTGCGATGACACAAATATTGGTTCGCGAAAAATAATAGAAAAATGCGGAGGCAAACTAGAAAATATTGTTCCGGGTGAGAAACCCAGCGACCCGCCCAAGTGCCGTTTTTGGATAAGTTTGAAATAAAAACGTATTCTGATACAATCAAGGCATGTTTCAGGGATTATTCAATAATTTAACAGATACAGAGAAAAACGACGCCATAGCTGATATCATCCAGCACGCCTCTCCGCGCAAAGATTTTTTCTTAATGATGATTTTGTCTGTAGGCATGGCTAGTTTTGGTATTATCTTAAATAGCGTAGTGGTCTTGATAGGTAGCATGCTTATCGCCCCGCTTTTGTACCCAATACTATCGTTGGGGCTTGGCATCATCACTTATGATCGAAAGTTGATGAATCGGTCTATTATAACCTTAGGAAAATCAACACTGTTTTCCTTAATAACAGCATTTGTTGTGGGGTTCCTTTTTGCTCCAAGGAATACTATACTTTCTTTCTCTTTATTTGATAGTGTAGTAACTAATACGCCTTCGCTAGTCTACGCCATTATTGCAGCCATAGCTGGCTTCGCGGCAACTTTTGCAATTACTAAAAGTTATTTGAACAACGCTTTACCGGGCGTGGCCATCTCGGTAGCACTAGTGCCACCACTTGCCACCACGGGAATAGGATTCGCATTGTGGGATTGGGCTCTCATCAGCGGAGCACTTTCTTTGTTCATAGTAAACATAATCGGCATACTTTTCTCGGCCATGATCGTGTTTTCTCTGATGCGTTTTGCCTTCAAAAAACACGTAACTCAAGAAGCAGTAAAAGAAGAAGATAAGGTTATAAAAAAAGAATCCGCTCCAGTTAAATAATATAAGTGTTATACTTTAGGACATGCTGTTTATAAAACCCATACGCAATTTTTATGAACGGTTTGAGCGCCCTATTTCTTCTTTTTCCCTATTGGCGGGATTTGTTGTTGACATATTTACATTAAACCGTGTCGACGCCTTTTTCGAGAATTTTTGGATTTTTGGATACCTGGTCATAATCGGAACTTTTATAATATTGATCCATGTGAAAGAGGGGACAGCAAGCGCCCAAGCGCATTTCTGGTATGTAAACATATTGCAATTTGCTTTCGGCGGAGTTTTTTCTGCGTTTTTGATTTTATATTTCAGAAGCGCGGATATAATGGTAGCTTGGCCATTTATTGCTTTATTGGCTGGTATCTTTATTGCTAATGAATTTCTCAAAAAACATTACATACGCCTTGGATTCCAGATAAGTCTATTTTTCTTTTCAATTTATTTCTTTCTGATTTTTTTGATACCCGTGCTTTTGCGTAAAGTAGGAGTGGAGATATTCTTATTGTCCGGACTGATTAGCCTCTTGGCTATCGGCCTATTTATCAAGATTTTATTCTATTTTACAAAAAACGAATCTGTGAAAAGCAAGAAATTCATAGCGCTTCTAATAACAATCGTATTTATTTCAACCAATCTGCTGTATTTCACTAATCTAATACCACCCATACCGCTCTCACTTAAAGACGGGGGCATCTTTCATTCTATTCAAAAAAACGGGGTGGGAAATTATAGAGTTGTGTATGAAGATCGGGGATGGAGGGAATATTTTAAACTATATAAAGACTTTGAGTATCAAGCCGGAAACCCTGTTTATGCTTTCAGCGCAATTTTTTCTCCAAAAAATTTCAAATTTTCCATTGTGCACGAATGGCAATATTATAATGAAACCCAAAATAAATGGATCACCGAGCGAACAATAAATCTGCCTGTGACAGGGGGTCGGGAAGGGGGATTCAGGACATATTCGTTGCGAACCAATCTCAAGCTCGGAAAGTGGCGAGTAAACGTAAAAACAGAACATAATCAAACTATCGGCCGCCTGCGATTCAACATAGTTCCCCCGAATCCAAACACTAAACTAAAAACTGCAATCAAATAAAAGCAGTATAAAAAGAAAACCCGCCTCGCGACGGGTTTCCGTGCGCGGGCGGGTTTAAGATGAAGCAAGGTCAAAGGCTATCTTAAAATAAGGCCTTTCATCTTTGCCATTTTCAGTTAAATCCTTGAAGTTATTGGCGCAAAGCGCCAATAACGACTTAAAAGCGACCCTTGCCGCCTCTGCGTGCTGAGAATCCCTTCCTCTTGTTGTCTCTTGAAATAGAACATCACTAACGCGACCTACCAATTCCCAGTGGATGGCTTTTTTCAGCTCACCCCAGTCAGAAAAATCGAGTGGACCGCCCTTAGCATCCTGAAGTTCAAGCATCTTCTCCAAGAAAATCCTTGCCAACGGTTCTCCTCCTTCTTCTGGTGCAACAATACATACAACCATGAAACACAACAGAAGAAACATTAAGACCACAACCAAAAAGGCATGGCCATATGAGTCGTTGAAGATACAGATCCCCAATGGAATATCCAAGAACAACATCCCAATCAAGATCAGCACTTGCATCAGGAAAGACCACTTATAAGCACTGATTATCTTCTGTGCTTCCTCTATTAACCATTCTGGGCTAGTACTCTTGGACGGTGAGGGGAGGGATCGCGCATCAAGGAAAGACTGGGCAACGCAGCGGTCAATGTTTGGATTAAGCTGACGTATTTCTTTTGCTTTCATTTTTTTTAATGTGCGGTTTGACGTGGAATGCCGGCAAAAAGGTGGCTTCAGGCCACACCCAACAATGGCCTTCAGGGCCAGGGCTGAAGTGTCTTTAGCTTGAAAGCTTTAGAACTTCACATTTTCCGAGAAACTTTGTCAATATGTTTCTAAGTTTGATTATGCATCAAAAACAAAATAAATCAAGGTTTGATTTTATTATAAATTTTCACTACATAGTAAAAACGTCATTTTCACGCTTATATGAAAATCTTTCTTTGTGTTTTAGGAACTTGCTTTCGATATAACGGAAGGATAAGAAACTAATAAGAATTGTTCCAATAAAAGAAGCCACTGTTATTAAAATATAGATAGACCAACCACTATAGGGATACAACACACCAAAAGAGCTAAACAAAAGAAGGACTAAAAATATAGATATCATGTGATATGCGTACAAACCATAAGAGACTTTACCCAGAGAAGTAACCATTTTATGCCTACCTATTTTCCATAAAGAATTTTCAGCATAATTTTGTTCTGCGATAATAAAAGCAAATAACAGAGAAAAAGCGAGAGGCAACAGAGCGTAAACAATTTTATAAGAAAAACCAGAAAGCAAGTTGCCTAAATTCCCCTTAAAGGATACAAGTAAAAATAGAAAAAAATATATAAATGCAATACTAAATTTAGACATTTTTTTTAATCTATCTTGTATAAAGCTCATATAATACACACAATAGGCAAGCCCAGCACCCACGGCCAGATCAGACATTACTGAAAACGTAAAATATTTGCTTATATCATAATTATCGGTAACAAAAAATCTAAACAAAAGAGATATTAAGATGATAATAAGTATAGCTACGCCGATGGTTTTCTTTGAAATTTTTTTCATTAATACGGGCCAGATTAAGTAAAACTGCTCTTCGACTGAAATTGACCAAAGCACAGCCACAATAACACTCGGGGCCATATGAAAAGACATATCAATGTTTGCGGCAAAGAAAAGGTACCATGGCAGGCGATCAATGGGGGCAGTGGTGATAAATGGCAAATGTATATCGAAATTTGCCAAGAGCGGGGGGATGACAAAAAAACCCACGATAAGAGTCAGAAAGTATACCGGCCAAATACGTAATATGCGACGCATATAGAAATGGCGCAATTTAATGGTGCCCATGTGGCTTTTTTCTTGTAAAAGAAGGTATGTAATAAGAAACCCGCTCAAAACAAAAAAGAAGTTTACGCCGAGATCACCGTGTTTTAAAAAAGTATTTTTAAGCGCAGTAAAAAGGGGAGAGTTGTTTTGATAACCTAAGAAAATAACACTATGAGAAATAAATACCGAGAGAAAGGCAAAAAAGCGTAGACCGTCTAGATTCGGGAAATAAGTTCTGTGGATTTTATGTTTAGATTCCATTAAGACGCCTTAATCTCAGCTTTCAGTTTCGCCAAACCATTCTCGTCGTAGAGGATAGTTTTTAAATTCGGGCATTTTGACATGTCTATATTGTCGAAATATTTTGCTTTATCATCTATAAAAACTATTTTTTCATCTTTGTATCTAGCGCAAATTTTTTCTATCGCATCTTTTTTTTGCTCGGAAACTATAATGACATCAGCGAACAGGGGAGCAATCCCAGAACTTTTTATTTTATCTCTCTGCCAGTTTTCATTACCATGAGTTAGAACATAACAATTGTCTTTTCCGAGTTTTTTTATAATTTCTAGAAGCTCTTTATTAACAAAATCCTTAACGTCCTCTAATATTTTATTATATAAACCTTCTTCCAGATTAAAATACGCTAACATATCTTTTAGCCAAAATCGAGTTCCACCTATTTTCGCATAATACTTATCACCCTCACTACGAGACACACCAGCTTGCCCCAAATGCCGGTATAAACTTTCCTTGAGCTGTTTAGTGTTGTCTATCAGGACATCATCGAAATCAAATATGAATTTCATATCGCTTAATCTATTACTTATTTATTATCTTCTCTATGCATTCCGCTAATTTAAGAGAGTCGTGACGAATGAAACCGCGGATCGCTTTCTCTTTTTCGTCATATTGGGGCGCATGGATTACATTCGATAAAAGTTCTGCTCGCACTACTCGCTTGTCTTTCAAATCATCTTCAACCAAAACCCCCTTACCTTCTTCTAGCTCATACAATTTCGTTTGTTCTGGGCTCGGTTTTTTGGTATTAACTAAAATAAAATCTACCGGCCGACCCAGATACTTCTCAATGTCTTTCACATAATCACTTACTTTCCAGCCAGAAGTATGTTCCATCTTGTTGGTAAGGTTGACAGGGAAGATGATTTTTGCCTTGCTCTTCCTTACCGCATCTGTAAATCCATCAACGATAATATTGGGTATTACAGAACAGTAGTAGTTACCCGGGCCCAGAATAATAACATCAGCATTTAATATGGCTTCTTTTGCGTGCTCATGAAAAGTTATTTTATCTTTATAAAAAATTTTTTTTATGCCAACCTTTTGAATATCATGATCTTCTTGTATTTTAACTTCACCCTCTATCAGTTTGCCATTTTGCAGAAGTAAAGAGAGTCTAGCTGGATCATCGGTGATTGGCACCACCTTACCTCTTATTTTTAAAATCTTAGAAGCTATTTCTACGCCCTCGGCAAAACTGCCGGTCACTTTTTCCAATGCCGCGAGTAGTATGTTGCCAAAATTGTGTCCTCCAAGACCTCCATTTTCAAATTTATAGCTTACCAGTTCGCGCATCACATTGCTGTGGCCGGAAAGTGCCACTAGGCATTGGCGAACATCGCCCGCCGGCAAAACCCCGAGCTCGTCGCGAAGCACGCCGGTCGAACCGCCATCATCCGACATAGAAACCAGAGCAGTAAGAGAAACATCTTTTAAATTTTTAAGCCCCGACAAAACAGTATAACTGCCAGTACCCCCACCAACAGTAACAATTTTTTTCATATTTTTAGCCTTATATAATCATTACGGCCCTAAATCTAAACAGACAAAGGGCCACACCTAAATGATAGCTCAAAACCGTTTTTTTTGCTATCATTTCGCCATGTGTGGAATAGTCGGATACATAGGGAAAAAAGAAGCGTGGCCAATACTTATAAAAGGACTAGAGCGTTTAGAATACCGCGGATACGATTCTGCAGGTGTTGCTTTGCTTCAAGGTAAGTCTTTTTCAGTACACAAAAAGAAGGGAAGGGTGGCAGAACTTACAAAACTTGCAAGAAATGCGAACAAAACTAAATTTTCTGGCAGTATTGGAATAGCTCACACCAGATGGGCCACACATGGGGCGCCATCTGACGCAAATTCGCATCCACATCTTTCAATGGATGGAGAAATAGCAATAGTGCACAACGGCGTAATAGAAAATTATTTAACTATTAAAAAAGCACTTTCAGAAAAGGGGTGTAAATTTAAAAGTGACACTGACACAGAAATTCTCGCAAATCTAATAGCTGATATAAAGAAAAATGCGAAGGTTTCAATTTCAGAAGCTGTGCGTTTAGCTCTCCTAGAAGTCGAGGGTGCTTATGCAATTTTAGTATTGTCTAAAAACGATCCCAGCACTCTAGTCATAGCAAAATCCGGAAGCCCAGTAGTCATTGGCGTGGGAAAGAAAGAATTTTTTGTGGCTTCTGATGCTACGCCTCTCGTAGAACATACTAAGAAAGTTATATATTTAAGAGACGAAGAAATGGCAACCATCACAAAAAACAAGAAAAACGTACTTTCTCTTAAAATAAAAACGGTTCATAAAAATAAAACAGTAAAAAATCCGTACGCTCAAATCTTAAAAACAAAAATAGATGAACTAGAAAAGGGAGGATTTTCACATTTCATGCTTAAAGAAATTTTTGAACAACCTAGATCTTTGCGTGATACCATGCGGGGTCGTATTGTAATGCGTGATGGAAACGTAAAATTTGGCGGATTAGAAAAATTCCACAAAGAACTTGAAAGTTTACAAAGCCTTATCATTGCCGGAATGGGCACCGCACGGTTTACGGGACTTGTGGGTGAATACGCCTTTGAGGAATTAGCAAAAATTCAAACTAAAGTAGAATATGGTTCTGAATTTGCTTACAGAAATACTGCTATATCTAAAAAAACAGGCCTTATCGTAATCTCTCAATCAGGCGAGACAGCAGACACTTTGAATGCTGTGAAAAAAGCTAAACAAGAGAGGGTGCTCTCTGTTGGCATTGTAAATGTGATAGGCTCCAGCATCGCACGCGCAGTAGATGCTGGAATTTATAATCACATAGGACCAGAAATAGCCGTAGCTTCAACTAAAGCTTCTACCTCACAGGCACTTTTACTTATAATGTTAGCTATTCATCTCGGGCGCATGCGTGGCTTGCTAAAGACAGAAGGACAAAAAATCTTAAAAGAAATCGAGAAAATACCCAGTCTGGCAGAGAAGGTCCTTAAAAGTTCAAGAAGGATTGAAAGACTTGCAGCAAAATATAAAAAATATGATCATTTTTTCTTTCTGGGACGCAAATATAATGCTGGTGCGGCCTTAGAGGGGGCACTTAAGTTAAAAGAATGCTCTTACATTCATGCCGAGGGGTGCAACTCAGCCGAGCTTAAACACGGACCAATCTCACTTATAGATAAAAATTTCCCATCTCTCGTTATAGCTCCTAGGGACAGCATGTATGAGAAAAATAAAACTCATATAGAAGAAATTCGAGCACGAGGCGGAAAAGTTATCGCCCTGACAACCGAAGGAAATAAGGAACTTGAAAAAATCGCAGATGATGTAATTTATCTACCAGAAACCCTAGAGATACTCACTCCGATTTTAGCTTTCATTCCAATGCAACTTTTTGCATATTATATAGCAGTAAAGCGGGGTAATGACGTAGACAAACCTCGCAATCTGGCAAAAAGTGTGACCGTAGAATAAAAATAATGAACCTTAAAAAGAAAAAAGAAAACAAAAGCTACTCAATAAAAATAACCGCAGAAGAGGGTGAAGAAATTTTGGGATGGGTATACCTATATGTTATGAATAATGACTTGCACAAAGAACCCTTTGGATTTCTAGAGAATGTTTTTGTGGAAGAAAAATATCGAGGCAGGGGAATAGGCCAAAGGCTAGTAGAAGAAGTGGCTAACGTCGCAAAAAAAGAAGGCTGTTATAAACTAATCTGCACGAGCCGACACGAGAAACCCGAAATACATGCTTGGTACAAAAAACTGGGGTTTAAAGATCATGGCAAAGAATTTAGAATAGATTTTTGAAACACTGTTAAAAGTTTTTTCTATTTAATACCCTTATATATCACATCCTTATTCTCAAAACGACGATAAGGCTTCTCTTCGGTTGCTTCTTCGTAAGCATGGGCAATCATTCCCGGCAAGCGACCGAGGCAGAAAATTGCTTTACCAATCCTGTAATCAAAACCCAATTCTAACATACAGGCCGCTATTGCCATGTCGATATTAAGTACTAGCTTCTTGCCACTTTGTTTATTAAATTCTTTCGCAACATCTTGAGCTTTTTTAATGTACTTGTCAGAAAGTTCTAATTTTTTTGCCAACTTAAATAACGCTTCACTTCTCGGGTCGATATTTTTGTAAATTTTATGCCCTAATCCAGCGATGCGTTTTTTGCTTGCAATAGCATCTCTTACAATTTCTCTTGCATTTTTGTGGTCACTCAATAATTTCGCGGCTTTTTCTATGGCTCCACCGTGAAAATCCCCAATAGATAGCAAGCCACCAGCAAGCGCGGCGTTTATGTGATTTCCCGTAGACATGATCACGCGGGGCACATAAGCTGATGGCGCCTCAACGCCGTGTTCTATGCACGATACAAGCATTGCGTCTAGAAGCTTGATTTGATTTGCCTTGGGCAGTTTACCCATCCACAATAAAAAAATAGCTTGAGAAAAGGAGAATGAGCCTACAAGTTTTGTTAACTCTTTGCCACGTAGATAGAGCGATCCATTTTTATGCGTACTGATTTTTGTTGTCCACTTCATTGTTTTTTCTTTAAGATTTTATTTAATAAAAGGGGAATTTCTTCTGGGGTTTTGGCGATAAGGATGCCAACTTCTTTCAGGGCTTTTATTTTTGAATTATATCCCCCTTTTCCATGGGAAACAATGGCTCCCGCATGTCCGAGCACAGTTCCAGAAGGAAGCATGTGGGTGAATTTTCCACCTATCATTGCTACGATCGGTTTTTTTATCTTTTTATTTTTAACTGCTTCGGCTACTATTTCTTCTCCCGCGCCACCAACCTCACCAAACATAACTATTGCTTTCGTATCTTTGTCTTTTTCAAACAATTTTATAATGTCTAAAAAATCAGAGCCGGGAATGGTGTCAGCACCGATACCAACTACCGTGCTTTGACCCAAGTCATACTTTCCTAAAACCACAGCAAGTTCGGCAGTCATACCACCACTTTTAGAAATAATTCCAATGGGTCCGGGTTTGAATACATGCCTGATCTCTGCAGAGCCAATACTGCCAACTTTAGATTTACCCGGGGAAATTATGCCTATAGAAGAACACCCAACAATACGAACCTTGTGTTTTGTTGCCAAGGCAACGATGTAAGCACTGTCTATTGGTGGTACATATTCTGTTAAAATATTTATCAAAGGAATATCAGCCATAATCGCTTCTTCTGTTGCGCTCTTTACATGCCCAGCGGGTACAATAATGAGGGACACATTTATATCTGGGTGACGTTTTAGGGCATCTTTGACTGTATTGTATACCGGTACGCCTTCTATAAACTGACCAGCTGCACCAGGCCTTACACCAGCCACTACTTTAGTGCCATAAAGAAGCATTTCTCGACACGCCCGAGAACCTTCTGTGCCTGTTATTCCTTGTATTAGTACTTTTGTGTTTTCATCAACTAAGATAGACATAATATTTTTACTTTAATTTTTTCTTTTTTGAGTATGCCACATCGACAACCATTTTTGCGGTTTCTACCATCGGCGTTTCTGAACCATAAACATGAAAATTATATCCTTCTTTTTTCGCAAAATCTTTCAACATTTTTTGAGCTTCTTGCGCGCGTGGCCCGTCGCGACGAATAATGAAAGGAAACTTGGGTTTTGGTTTAATCTTTTTTAATCCTGCCAAAAAGCCTTTCATGGTCTCGTATATATCCGTAAAGCTCGCTGTACCGCCTACCACCCAACAAGCTTTTATATTCGGCCTGGATAATACTTCTCTAGTTATTTTTTCAACAACCTCTTTTGGGGGATTGCCAGAATATTCTGCATAGTTTGCTGGCCTGCCACCTGCAGTTAAAAGCGCATCAATGTTAATAAGCGAGGCACCTCCGCCAGAAGCTATGATGGCGATATCTCCATCCATTTTTTCTACTGCGCGCCGTTTGCCATAATCTATTTTTGCATCACATGCAAGGAAAGATCCGTCAGAATTTTTTATCAAGGGATTTATCTCAGCTAAAACAACCTTCTCTTCTAAAAAGAGCTTCCATAAATTCATAATTATCTCGCTGAGCGGTTTAATATCTTCATTCAGAAATTTAGATTTTAACAAGGTGTGTTTTATAAAAGCGGGGCTAACTCCGAGAAGGGGATTTATGGGGTAAATATCTGCCTCATCTATACCTGAACCCCCTTTTTTCGAGATAGCTAAAACTGGCGCACGTAGAACGCCGCTGAAACTAAAAGACACATAATATTCTTTAACTCCCTTGACTTTCTCCTCGACTAAAATTTTCTCTACTCGTTCGCCTTTGATTTTTTTATTTAAAAGAAATTTAATTTTTTTATTTAGTTCTGTGCTGGTATTTGCAAATAAAATACCTCCATGTTTTTTTCTGTCGCCTGATAACACTTGGGCTTTCAGTACGACAGCGAGGGGAATATTAAACTTATCATCAACAGAAGTGACTAACTGCCTTTTAGGCACTGAAATGCCGTATTTCTCTAGTAAGTCTGCCCCCTCATGCTCATACAATTTCATGTCACAAAGTATATATGAAAAAACACAATATTCAAACCCTCTTTTATTTGTTTTTAGTATAAATATACTGTAATATACCAACATGATTTCCCGGATTTATGTCGCTCCGAAAAAAGATATTCTGAAAATTAATTCCTATCTTATAGATGCGAAATTGTCGAGAAAAGAGCTAGAAAAACTGGCTCAAACACTCACTAATCCAACATTAGAAGAATATTTTATAGATAGGTCACCAGATCTGTCAGACTTTTCTTATGCCATAGAAATAGGATTTCTGCCGGGGGTTACAGATAACGTTGCCACCACCACAAAAGAGATAGCCACAGATCTCTGGCGTCTTAAAAAAGATTCAAGTTTTGCTATTTACAGCTCTAAAATATTTCTAATTAAAAAGGCAAAAAATATAGACGAAGTGAGGGGGCAAGCTGTCGCTTTGTTTAACCCTCTGATCGAAAGGGTCTATGTGGCGAAAATAAAAAATGGCAAAATGGATCTTCCAAAGCAAGTTCCGAAGGTAGTCTTAAAAAAAACAACTGCCGTTGCAAATGTCCAGATTCTAAGAGCTAGTGACGAAGAGCTGCAGGAGATAGGCGAAGCGGGAATAATGGACGAAAATGGAAAAAGGCGCGGACCATTGGCACTTGATATTTCCTATATGCACGCAATAAAAAACTACTTCACCAAACTAAAAAGAAACCCAACAGACATAGAACTCGAGTCTTTGGCTCAAACCTGGTCGGAACATTGCAAGCATACTATCTTTGCTAATCCAATAGATAATATCGAAAAGGGACTCTATAAAACTTACATCAAGGGCGCTACAAATGAGATAAGAAAGAGGAAAGGAGAAAAAGATTTTTGTGTATCGGTTTTTTCTGACAACGCCGGCGGAATAATTTTTGATAAAGATTATCTGATTACTCATAAAGTAGAAACACACAACAGTCCTTCAGCCCTTGATCCGTTCGGCGGAGCGGTTACTGGTATAGTAGGAGTAAATCGGGATACTATAGGATTCGGTCTGGGAGCTAAGCCAGTAGCAAATGCTTACGGATTTTGTTTTGGCGAACCGGAAGATAACAGAAAACTTTTCCGGAATAAAAAGCTGACTCAGCCTATGCTCTCCACTAGGAGGATCATCGACGGAGTAGTGCAAGGAATAAATGTGGGAGGAAATTGCTCAGGCATTCCAACCTTATCGGGATTTACTAAATACGACCACAGATTTCGGGGCAAACCGCTAGTTTTCGCTGGAACCGTAGGTCTTATTCCCAGAAAAATAGGCAAAAGACTTTCGCATGACAAAAAAGCAAGAAATGGGGATTATATAGTTATGATCGGCGGACGAGTGGGCCTCGACGGTATCCATGGCGCCACGTTTTCTTCAGTCACCATAGACTCAAAATCTCCCGCCACGGCAGTGCAAATAGGCGACCCGATTACTCAAAAAAAGTTGAGTGACGCTATAGTCAAAGAGGCTCGCGGTTTGGGATTGTACAACAGCATTACTGACAACGGCGCAGGGGGGCTATCTTCTTCGGTAGCAGAGATGGCTAAAGAATCAGGCGGACTAAAAGTGGACTTGGAGAAAGTGCCAACAAAATATCCAGGATTGAGGCCCTGGGAAATATGGATTTCAGAGTCCCAAGAACGAATGACTCTAGCCGTGCCAAAAACCAAGTGGAAAAAATTAAAAAAACTTATGGACATCCGCGGAGTGGAAGCCACAGTGATAGGAGAGTTTACGAATTCAGGGAAAGCCAATGTCTTTTGGAAAGGTAAAAAGATAATGGATTTGGATATGGAATTTCTGCACGATGGTTTACCAAAACATCATTTACATACTGCGCCGTATTCCTACCTTAACCCCGAACCCAAGTTCCCAAAGATAAAAAATTACAGCAAAGTTTTAGAAAATTTACTAAAAGTAAACAATATTAGCGGGTTTTCTTTTATTTCCGACCAGTATGATTATGAAGTGCAGGCCTCATCTGTCTTAAAACCGATTTCCGGCGCCGGACGAATAAATACTGACGCTCAGATATTTTCTCCTGTCCTTGATTCAAAGAGAGGTGTAGTGCTTTCGACCGGCATTTTTCCTTCTTACAGCGACATTAATACTTACGACATGGCTGCTTGCGCACTCGACACAGCAGTCAGAAACGCCATAGCTTCTGGGGGAACTTTATTACATTTAGCACTTCTGGATAATTTCTGCTGGTCTTCTTCAAATGACGAAAAACGCCTAGCCCAATTAAAAGACTCAGTAAAAGCTTGTTATGACTATGCCACAGCTTACGGCACCCCATTCATATCCGGCAAAGATAGCATGTTTAATGATTTTAAGGGCTACGACGAAAAAGGGAATCCGATAAAAATATCTGTACCGCCCACACTTCTTATTTCAGCTATTGGGGTAGTGAAAGATATTCACAAAACAGTTTCGCCTGAATTTAAAAATGGTGGAGATGCTATATATCTTCTAGGTGAAACAAATAACGAGCTTGGCGCAAGCGAGTATTTTAAATATCTGGCGAAAAGGAAGAAAAATAATGCTCTGGGAAACAGCATACCTAAAGTAGATGCGGGGAAAAATCTAAAAACCTATCAAGCGCTAGAGAAGGCAATTAAAACCGAATTGATATCTTCTGCAATTTCAGTAAATTCCGGCGGACTTGCTGTGGCGCTATCCAAGGCATGTGTGGGGGGAAACTTGGGATGTGATATAAACATAAAAAAATTACCCGGGAACGCTTCCTCAATAGACGCAAAGCTGTTTGGAGAAAGCCAAGGTAGAATTTTGGTTTCCGTATCATCTAAAAACATAGTTAAATTCGAAAAAATAATGAAAAATATACCCTTGATCAAAATCGGCAAAACCCAAAAAAGTGGTAAGGTTATAATAAGGGCAAGTGGAAACAAAATAGTAGATACAAGTGTAAAAAAATTACACAACGCTTACCATAGTTTCTCTAAAAAAATGAGATGAAGGAGGAGACTAGAAAATGCAAAAACTGTGAAAAAGACTTTGTGATAGAGCCCGAAGATTTTAATTTCTATGCAAAGATAAAAGTCCCGGCGCCAACCTGGTGTCCGGAATGCCGGCAAATGCGACGAATGAGCTTTCGCAACGAGAGAAACCTATTTAAAAGAAAATGCGACAAGACCGGCGAAAACATAATTTCTGTTTTTTCTTCCAATTCGCCATTCATTGTCTATAACCGAGCATATTTTGATAACGATGAATTTAATCCGATGGAATATGGGCGAGATTTTGACTTTTCTAGGCCCTTTTTTGAACAATTTGCGGAATTCCTGAAATCTGTACCGCTTCCGACCTTAAGTGTTGGTTCAGCTGAAAATTGCGATTATAACAATGATGTAAGCAGATCAAAAGACTGTTATTTATGTTCTCGCACCCACGATTCTAATAACATGCTATATGTATATAGAGGTAATAAATCCAGAGATTGTGTAGATTGCATGCAGGCCGTAAAAAAATCGGAATTCTTGTATGAATGCGTAGAGTGCGCAACATGCAATAAGGGAAATTTTTTGTATTTTTCCGAAAATTGCTCAAACTCAAATTTTCTCTGGAACTGTAAAAATTGCTTAGATTGTTTTATGTGTTCTAATTTACGCAACAAACAATATTGTTTTAAAAATCAAGAATTATCTAGAGAAGAATATCAAAAAAAGATTGCCGAGTACTATTTGGGTTCTTTTAAAAATCTAGAAAAAGCTAAAGAAGAGTTTGAGAATTTTAATCAGACAGCCATCAGAAAATATTTAAATATTGCCAATTCGCAAAATTGTACAGGCGACAATATTTTAAATTCTAAAAATGCCAAGATGTGTTTTGGGGTAAAATCCGCAGAAAATGTAAAATATCTTTGGGATGTAATGTTATATAAGAACTCCATGGATTGTTATAGCGGAGGACGAAACAATGAATTGATATATGAATGCACGGCGGTGGCTGGATCTTATAATTGCCAATTCTGCGTACGTGCCCCAGACTCGCATGACATATTTTATTCCACTTATGTGCGCAATTCCAAGAATATATTCGGGTGTACAGAGCTGCGAAATAAAGAATACTGTATTTTAAACAAACAGTATTCAAAAGAAGATTATGAAGCGTTGAAAGAAAAAATAAAAGAGCATATGAAAAAAACAGGGGAGTGGGGTGAATTTTTCCCAATGAACTTATCTCAATTTGAATACAATACCACGATAGCGCAAGAATATTTTCCAAAGACAAAAGAAGAGGTGCTGGTAATGGGTTTGCGATGGGCTGACCCAGATGAGAAAAATTACACCATCACCCAAACACCGAAAACGATGGAAGACTCTATAGAAAATGTTAATGAAGATATTTTGAAAGAAGTATTGGGTTGCGCTCATGTGGGAAACTGTGAACATGGATGTAGCACTGCATTTAAAATAATCCCTCGAGAATTGGAATTTTATAAAAGAATGAACCTGCCACTGCCAAGATTATGCCCGAATTGCAGACATTATGGAAGGCTGGGCAAGCTCAATCCGCCAAAACTTTGGAAGGGTAAATGCCAATGCGCAGGAAAACAGTCGGAAAGTGGCATCTATAAAAATTTAGCAGAGCATCACCTGCATGGAGACAAACATTGCCCAAATGAATTTGAAACTTCTTATGCCCCTGGCCGGCCAGAAATAGTTTACTGCGAAAGCTGTTACCAGCAAGAGGTTTATTAGTTTTTTGTTAATGTATTAATTCAAAGAATAACTTATAACTCTGCTATCGCAGAAACATAAGTAAAAAACAAAATGAGTCATCAAAGTGAAAATAGAATATGCCAAAATTGTAAAAAAGATTTCAATATTGAATCTGAGGATTTTAATTTCTATGCAAAGATAAAAGTCCCGGCGCCGACCTGGTGTCCGGATTGTAGATTTCAAAGAAGGTTACTTTTTAGAAACAATCGAGTTTTTTATAAACGAGAATGCGCCTTATGTAAAAAATCTGTTATTGCCATATACCATAAAGATAAACCCTACACTATTTATTGTCGGGATTGCTGGCTTTCAGATAAATGGGATCCAATGACTTACGGGCAAGAATATGATTTTTCTAAACCATTTTTCGAACAATTTAAGGAACTTCAAAAAGAGGTTCCGAGAGCCAACCTATATCAAACAAATTTTATTTCCAGCGATTACTGCAACTATGGAGACGATTTCAAGGAATGCTATTTGCTGTTTGGGGGGAAAGATAATGAACGCGTCCTTTTCGGCAACCAAGTTTTTGAGTCGCACGACTCTTTGGATATTTCTTTTTGTTCTAAAATTGAATTCAGTTATGAAATTTTTGAATCTACCCTAATGAACAAAACATTTTTTAGCTGCTACTCCCAAAACTGCATAGAGAGCCACTATCTTATTGATTGCCGAAATTGCATAAATTGCTTTGGCTGTGTCGGACTTATAAATAAAAAGTATCATATTTTCAATGAACCGCACACAAAAGAAGATTATGAGAAATTCGTAAAGGAAAATTTAGGAAGCTATAAAAAACACCTAGAAAACATAAGGGATCTTGAAAAATTAAGATTAACCTCCCCATATAGATATGCCCGCATATATACTTCTACAAATTCTGATGGAGACGACATAAAAGAATCAAGAAACACCCACACAGCTTTTACCTCCGGCCAGGCAGAAAACTCAAAATATCTTTTTTTTACCAGACGAGGGGTTAAAGATTGTTACGACAATTGCTTCCAGGGTTTCAATAGCGAACTTCTTTATGAAATAGCTCACGGTTTCGGAGGATCAAATGGAGCCTTTGGGGTTAGAAATTTTAATAACCAGGATGCGCGATACAACGAAGAATGCCATGAATGCAAAAACATTTTCGGCTGTGAAGGATTACGGAAAAAATCATATTGCATTTTAAATAAACAATACACAAAAGAAGAATATGAAAAATTAATTCCGAAAATTATAGGACATATAACTGACATGCCGTATATTGATGAAACAAAAAAAATATACAAATATGGAGAATTTTTTCCAGCAGAGTTGTCTCCTTTTTCTTACAACGAAACTATAGCGCAAGAATATTTTCCCCTAACCAAACAAGAGGCTATTGAACGAGGTTACAATTGGCAGGATATAGAACAAAGAAATTATAAAATTGATATAAAAAATGAAAATATTCCGGATAATATAGACGATGCGAAAGAAGATATTGTAAATAAAACTATAGCCTGCGCCCACGGTGGACAGTGCAAAGACCAATGCACGGAAGCGTTTAAAATTACTTCCGAAGAATTCAAGTTTTACAAAAGAATGAATTTGCCACTACCAAGATTGTGCCCGAATTGTAGGCATTATGCTCGAATAGGCCAGCGAAACCCGCTGAAACTATGGGATAGAACATGTATGTGCGATAAAAAAAATCATTTCCATGGAGAAGAAAAATGTGTGATAGAATTCAAAACGACATACGCGCCAGATAGGCCAGAAATAGTTTATTGCGAAAGGTGTTACCAGCAAGAAATATATTAAATATGAAAAAGAAAAAACTACATTCGAAAAGCTCAGTACCTACGGCAAAAATCATAATCATGTCCGGATACGGGCTGAACTGCGAGGAAGAAACCAAATTCGCCTTTGAAAGAGCAGGAGGTAAAGCAGACATAGTGCATATAAACGACTTGATAGATAACCCGAAAAAACTTTTAGAGTATCAGGTGCTTGCTTTCCCGGGGGGATTTTCTTATGGCGACGATACGGGAAGCGGAAAAGCATACGCAAACAAATTTAAAAATCATCTAGCAAAAGAATTGAGAGAATTTTTGTCTCGCGACACTTTAGCCATAGGCATATGTAACGGCTTTCAGATTATGACCAACTTGGGAATATTGCCGGGAGCTCTGACATATAATAACGGCGGAAAATATCTTGACCGCTGGGTAGATCTCAAGGCGGAAGGCAAGAGCCCGTGGCTAAAAGGCATCAAAAATGTATCTTTCCCGATAGCTCACGGAGAGGGACGTTATATGATCTCTGAGAAAGAGTATAAAAATATGAAAAAGTCTGGTGAAATTGCCTTTACTTATGCAAAAGGCGAAATTTGTAAATTCCAAAATCTGCCACAAAACCCTAATGGATCAAATCATGACATCGCCGGGATTTTGGCGTATAATGGTAGGGTACTAGGAATGAAGCCCCACCCGGAAAGAGCTATGTTTTCACACCAAAGTCCGTTATGGTACAAAGGGGGAAAGGTAGAGAAAAACGGAGCGGGATTACAGATATTTAAAAACGCAGTTAATTATTTCAAAAAATAGGATGAATGAAGCAAAAGAAAAATGCGGAGTCGTAGGCATATACGGCAAAAATCTTCCAGTTTCCAAACTGGCCTTTTTTGCTTTATTCGCCCTGCAACACAGGGGCCAAGAAGCTTCGGGGGTCACCACCAGCGACGGAAAAAAAATCCACACCCATAAAGGTGCTGGGTTAGTGGCTCAAGTTTACAAGACGGCAGATATCGAAAAATTGAAAGGTCACATAGCCATAGGCCATAACCGATACTCTACTTCGGGTGGATCAGCGCTTGACCATGCGCAACCGATAGTGAATATAAAAAAAACTTTTGCCCTGGCCCATAATGGTAATCTTCCTAGTGTAGAAGAACTGGAGAAATTTTTAAAATCCAAAAAAGCCTTAAAGAAAAACCGTAGTGATTCTGAATTGATTACCGACGCAATAGACTACTGCTTAAGAGAGGGAGATGCGCTACCCGAAGCTGTAAAAAAAATCTTCCCCCTGATTACCGGGGCTTTTTCTATAGTCATGATGAATAAAGATACCTTAATAGCGGTTCGAGATACATTTGGCATGAGACCGCTAGCCATCGGGAAAACAGGAAAGGGGTACGTCATAGCTTCTGAAACCTGCGCTATAAAAACTATAGCAGCTAAAGTAATCAGAGACGTAAAACCGGGCGAAATGGTAATCATTAATTCTAAGGGCCTAAAAAGTGTACAGATAGCCAAACCAACACCCAAACATGACATATTTGAGTATGTCTATTTTGCTCGTCCAGATAGTACTCTAAACGGCAAACTTGTGTATGACGTCAGAAAAAACTTCGGCAAAATTCTAGCAAAAGAATGTAGGCCGAAAATAGACGCTATAGTGCCAGTGCCAGATACAGCTATGCCCGTGGCTTTGGGCTACAGTGAAGCTACCGGCATACCCATAGAGATGGCATTGATAAAAAACAGGTATGTGCATAGAACCTTTATCGAGCCCGACCAAAAATCCCGCAAACACAGCGTGGCGCTCAAATTGATTCCATTAACGGAAGCGATAAAGGGAAAAAGGCTGGCCGTGATTGATGATTCTATTGTGAGAGGCAACACATTTAAAAGATTAGTGAAAACATTTTTTAAATTGGGAGCCAAAGAAGTGCACCTGATCATCTCTTCTCCGCCGATACGCTTTCCAGATTTTTACGGTATGGACACTCCAAACCAGAAAAAACTTATTGCCTCTAAAAAATCTGTGGGTAAAATACGAAAATTCTTGGGAGC
>Ga0066639_10001124_pt1 | contig 23899 bp, 19 predicted proteins | sample CryGeyCG2114_010_2_FD_59504 | JGI IMG/M metagenome (GOLD analysis project Ga0066639, IMG submission 59504) | Groundwater microbial communities from aquifer - Crystal Geyser CG10_big_fil_rev_8/21/14_0.10 | ecosystem: Environmental > Aquatic > Deep subsurface > Groundwater | place: USA: Utah...
TTGTGGCTTTACAATCTGGTATTCCTCAAAATGTTTCGGCTCACACGGTGCATAGAAACTGCGCGTCGGCTATGGAAAGCATCGCCACGGGTTTCGACAAAATTAAAGCTGGAGTGGTGGATGTTGTGGTGGCAGGCGGTACTGAAAGTATGTCCAATATGCCACTGTTGTTCACAAAAGAGTTCACTGATGTTTTTGCTAAGGTGATGGCGGCAAGGTCCTTAGGGAGTAAGTTGAAAGCCTTATCACAAATGAAGTTACAATATTTAAGGCCTAGGATCTCTTTAGTAGATGGCCTTACTGATCCCTTTGTTGGTATCAACATGGGCCAAACCGCTGAAATTTTAGCCAAAGAGTTTCATCTAACTCGTGAGATGCAAGATCGCTTTGCCCTTGAAAGTCATCAAAAGGCAGTAAAGGCTCAAAAGGATGGGATTTTAGCTCAAGAAATCACTCCTGTATTTTTGCCACCAAAGTTTAAAGATGTTGTGTCTGAAGACATAGGACCTCGTGATGGTCAGAGCATGGAGCAACTTGGAAAGTTAAAACCTTACTTTGATCGCAAGTATGGAACGGTGACGGTGGGTAATGCATGCCCTATCACTGACGGAGCCGCCATGGTGCTGCTGATGAGCCGAGGCAAAGCTCAAAGCTTGGGTTATAAGCCTGTGGCCACCATTCGCTCTTACGGGTTTGCAGGTTTAGAGCCTGAGCGCATGGGACTTGGACCTGTGTACGCGACGCCCGTGGCATTAAAAAGAGCAGGATTAACTCTAAAAGATATGGGCCGAGTGGAGCTCAATGAGGCTTTTGCTGCCCAGGTACTTGCGTGCTTAAAAGCCTATGACAGCGATGATTTTGCTAGAGAAAAATTAGGCCTCAGTCAGAGACTGGGAAGTGTGGATCCCCAAATTCTTAATGTGCATGGAGGAGCCATCGCTCTGGGACATCCAGTGGGAGCCACTGGGACTCGTCTTGTGGTGACTTTGATGAAGGAAATGCAACGTAGTAATGTTCAGTTTGGTCTTGCCACTCTTTGTATCGGCGGAGGGCAAGGTGGTGCCATAATTTTGGAAAGAGAGGCGTAACTCATGAGTATCCAAGAGAGCATCAAAGTGACATCAAAAGGTTCCATCGGTTTGGTAGAGTTCGATCTTGTGGGAGAGAGGGTAAATAAGCTTTCCACTCCTGTGATGAAGCGCTTAGAAGAGGTTGCTGATGAGTTAAAGAATTCTAGCTACAAAGCTGTGATTTTTATTTCTCGCAAACCAAAGATTTTTATTGCAGGTGCTGATATTGAAGAGATCAAAGGAATTCGTGAAAAAAATGAGGCTGTTCGTTTAGTAGAAAGCGGACAGGCCATCATCAATAAATTTGAAGATCTACCTATGCCAACGATTGCTGCTATTCATGGTGCTTGCTTGGGTGGGGGGTGTGAGTTCTCTTTGGCTTGTGATTATCGTATAGTCACAGATGATAGCTCCACGCGCATTGGTTTACCAGAAACAAAACTTGGAATTATTCCTGGCTTTGGGGGCTGTATTCGGCTGCCTCGTGTGATTGGTTTGCAAGGCGCTTTAGATATTATTTTAGCAGGTAAAAGTGTTGATGGAAAAAAAGCCACAAAACTAGGGCTTGCGGATCTTTGCGTTCCAAAAGAACAACTGGAAGAAAGAGTTTTTGCATTTGCTAAAGACAAGATTAAAAGTGGTGCGCGTAAACGAAAAAAATACTTTTCCCCTAAAGGGACAATGCAAAGGTTTATGGAAAGTTTTTTAGGTCGTCCCCTTGTTTTTCAGCAAGCTCGAAAAATGTTATTTAAGCAAACTCGTGGGCATTATCCGGCTCCGACGAAAGCCATTGATGTGATTCAGTCCACCTATGGAATGAGAAACCGTGGTAAAGCACTTGAAATTGAAGCTAAATGTTTTTCTGAAGTTGCTGTGACGGATATTTCTAAAAATCTTATTCATATTTTTTATATGACAGAGGCCATTAAAAAACAAAATGGTGTTTCTGATCCTAATGTAAAACCTCACTCAGTAGAGCGTGTGGGCGTATTGGGTGCTGGTACTATGGGTGGTGGTATTGCCCAACTGGCGGCAGATAAAGGTATGGATGTTCGTGTTAAAGACATTAGTAATGAGGCTATTGCGAAAGCTCTTCAAACAGCTTATTCTATTTGGGAAAAATCCTACAAGCGTCGCCGTATTACTAAGTATGAGCTAAACGCAAAAATGGCCTTGATTAGTGGCACAACCACTTACGATGGTTTTGGACAATTGGATCTTATTGTTGAGGCCATTGTGGAAGACATGGAGATTAAGAAAAAGGTCATCGGAGAGACGGCCAAACACGCACCCGCAACCTGTGTGATTGCCACAAACACTTCCTCTTTAAGTGTTACAGAAATGTCTCAAGGTCACCCTCATCCTGAAAATTTTGGGGGCATGCACTTTTTTAACCCTGTTCATAAAATGCCTTTGGTAGAAGTGATTCGTGGCGAAAAGACAAGCGATGAAGTGACAGCCACCATTTTTGATGTGTCTAAGCGCATGGGTAAGTTTCCTGTGGTGGTGAAGGATGGCCCAGGCTTTTTAGTGAATCGACTTTTATTGCCCTATTTAAATGAAGCCGTTTACATGCTTGGTGAGGGATTTAGTATTGAAGATATTGATCGGTATTATTTAGATTTTGGTATGCCTATGGGACCATTTCATCTCATTGATGAGATTGGGATTGATGTTGCTGTCAAAGTGGCAAAAATATTTCATAAAGCTTTTGGTGCTCGAGCTGAACCTTCACCCTTAATGTCGAAGATTGTAGAGACAGGGCGCCTAGGTAAAAAGAATGGTAAAGGTTTTTACACCTATGATAGTCGCGGTAAAAAGCTAGAAATAGATCAAAAAGTCTATACCGATCTAGGCCTTTCACGTCCCAATAAGAAAATGGATAAAGACGAATGCATTCATAGGGGTATCTTTGCCATGATTAATGAGGCGGCTTTATCTTTAGTCGAGGATCGCATTGTGGAATCGGCCCAAGAGGTGGATTTAGCGATGATCATGGGCACGGGATTTCCTCCTTTTCGTGGTGGTCTCCTAAAATATGCTGATGCTGTGGGGACTACAAAGATTGTGGATGAGTTGGAGGAGTTTGCTATCAAGTATAGTGAACGGTTTAGACCCAGCACCCCACTAAAAAATATGGCCAAAACCAATCGTCTGTTCTATTCATAGACTATGAAGTCAAAAGGTCAGCTTCAGTATTTTCAGGAGCTTGAGCGTTGTTTAGAAAAACTACGCTCACAAGAATCCCTATTTAATAAAATTGCCGAAAAAATTTTTGAGTCGGTCAAGGTCAATGGGGTTTGGCATGTTTTTGGTTCAGGACATTCGGTGATGTCAGCCGAAGAGCTATTTCATCGCGCGGGCGGTTTAGCTTGTGTAAACCCTATTTTTGAAGAAGCCTTGATGCCTCATATGGGGCCCAAACGTGTTGGTCCTTTAGAGAGAACACCAGGCATTGGTAAAATTATATTTGCAGCCAATGATTTTCAAAAAGGGGAGCCTCTTCTCTTGGTTTCTAACTCTGGAATTAACCCTTCCACTGTAGAGTTAGCACAGGAGGCAGGCCAGGCAGGTCTTTATACCTTTGCCATTATGTCTTTAACTCACTCAAAGGCCGCTCCCTCTCGTAGCGGAAAGAAACTCTATGAGGTTGTAGAGGATGTGATTGATACAGGCACTCCTGCTGGAGATGCCTGTGTGGCTCTATCTGGCAGTGATTTAAAGGTGGCTCCTTTATCAAGTGTGATAAGCCTTGCTGCCTGTGAGTTATTAGTTGTCCGTGTGGTAGAGCTGTTTCTAGAGAAAGGTCTAGAAGCTCCGGTCTACAAGAGTGCCAATATGCCCGGTGGGGATGAGAGAAATAAAAGCCTCGAAGCCAAATATCGCCCCCGCATTCGTCGCTTATAAATAATTTGTTTCATTAATGCCTCTGATCCCTCTCAAAGTTGGCGTAGGCTTTGCTATATAAGTGGTCATTGGTGTAACTTTGCACCAGTTAAAGGGGGAACAAAATGAAAAATCTATTAACAATATCTTTATTAAGCTTAGCATTTTCTTCGGAATTTGCGTTGGCTCAGCAAACTTGCTACCGCCGTGCAGAAGAAATTAATCGCGGCATTGAGCGGGATGCTTTAACGGTGGATCAAATCAATGGTTCCAGTCGTACAGTTCTTCGCGTAGCAACGGCACTGAAAGGCGCTGCTTATAATGTGAAGCAAGCAGCCCAGCAAATTCCTAATCTTGAGTCCGAATTGAATTCATCCATTGAGAGCAGTAAATCTCAAATTTTAAAAAATCGACAGGCACTACATAATGTTCACTCTCTGCTCAATGATTTAAAAGGTCGCTCTGATATGAGCGCTCAAGCCATTGCTATTGTGGAGAACGCGTTAAGTAATAACCTTGTCCCCGCAGAACAAAATGCAGAGAGCGCAATGTCGGGCTTAGATAGTCTTAAAAGCCGGGTGGCTAGTTTGAATGGCAAGCTCAAGGGCTCTGAGTTGAGCAGAAGTGCAGATCAGATCTACGATTCTGCCACCCGCATTGAGTCTGAAGTAGGCATTACGGATCGTGATTCTGAGCGAGTGGCTCGTGATCTACGTTATGCTCAACGCTCTATTCCTGAGCTCTGTCGTTAGGATTTGTTGATTTTTTATATAGTCAGGTAAATATTCCTCTCTGTTCTCTAGTCAGATTGTCTGATTTTTTCATAGCTGACTTGGCTATAATGTCGCCCGTTGACTGTCCCCCTGAGTATGAGGGAAATGAACCTCAACCTGGGGGCTGTCTTGTTGAGGCAAAGTTTTAAAAAAATCTTTTTAAGCGCATTACTTGTTCTGTATTCCAATAACGTTTTTGCTCAGATCTTTATGGAAGATGAAGGGCGAAGTTTTCTTGATAAGTCTATTCAACAAAGAACCATCGGCATTGAAATTGAATTTGGCCTAGATGATCAAGAGATTATCAAAACAATCAAAAGCTTTTACCCAGAAGCGACTCAAACAGGTTCTTTGGCCAATGGGACTCTTATATTTGATACAGAAATTGGACCCATCAAATTAGTGATTGAAGGGCAAGCTTGGCGTTATGAAAGTGACCCAGTAAAGCAAGAGGCCCAACGGCAAATTGACCTTCAAGAGGCTCCTAGAGAAATTGTCTTTCCTCCAACCTTGTTTCAAAGCATTCCAAAAATGGATGCTTTGATAAAAGAGCTACAGTCTAAAGGTGCTAAGGGCACAAACGATGGTCTTTCTGTGTCTTTGCAAGTCAACTTTGAAATGAAACCCTTAAAGTCCAAACCAGCGGTTCGTGATTTGTTGAATCTTATGAGGGTGTACTATTTAAAGGAACATCGTGCACAGTTGGATAAAGTTCTTAATGTTCCTGAAACACGCCGGCAATACGTTCTGCCACCTAGCTCTGGTTTTATGAAAAAGTTGATGGATCCAGATTACGATCCAACACCAAGAGAATTTTACGATGATTATATGTATCGACAAAGTTTGGAGTTGAAGGGTACGCGTAAGGCATGGACTCTTCCCATTGCAGATGTAAAAGAACAATTGCTCTCTTATGAAGGAGAAGAGGCCATTGTTCCCCGAGTGGTGAAGATGAATCAGCTAAGGATTTCAAGCCTATTACTACTGGCTTTTCCTGAGGAGGCTCTTACAAAAAGAATTATTGCGTCTCGTTGGGCAAGACCGGCTCCAATTGTAGAGTTTAGAGAGTTCAACAATGATTTTAGTTTGCTGACGAAGGTGCGATCTGTACTGGGCACTGTGCGCGCCACAGAGCTGTTTGGTGCTTATGACCATGATAAGCTCTATTCAGATCTAACAGGCCTATCACCTGAGGATATTAAAAGATTGCGCACAGATTTTTTGAGTGGTCGCAAAAGATTTGTGAGATATGTCTTGCAGGATCCAACGGACAATCTATTGGACCCAGCCACAAGAAAGTATTTGTCATCTATGAGCCCACAAACAGTGCTGTTGAGTTTGGCTCCCGATAAAGTTGGTGCGATCCCTTTAAAGCTTTATGAAGGCAGTGTTGTTTGGCATCGTCGAAATATCCATAGAAATACAATTTTAGGTGATTACAATCCTGGTTTAGAAAATTGGCTGATCCAGCAAGTACTAGAAAATAAACTTCTAGAAGCTAAGGTTTTTGAAAGCTATGTACCAGGAAGTTTTCCAGAAACTGTGGCTTACCGAGAGATTATTCAGGAAGATAGAATTTCTCACAAAAAAATGATTGAAAAATTAAACCAGCGTTTTTCAAGGGGTTGGGTTTTAAAGGGAGCCTGGGATTTTAGTTCAGAAAAGATTATCATCACAGACAAAACAAACTTTGATGAAGCCCTTCAGCTCTATAAAAATGGATTTGAAGCCTACAAGAAAAAAACCATAGAAAAGTATTCCAGCGAAGACCCTGAGTTGGTGCTGTACTATTTAAAAAAGCACCCTGGTTATAGAGGCTATCTTATAAAGAAATTATTAAAAGCCCCTGAACTGTTATTAGTACAAGAGAGAAAAAGGTTGGTTGAAGAGTTCAGAGTGGAAGTCTTAGGTGGAAAAGTGTTGGGGCAGGGATCCACGGTTTCTCGCTTTGGCTATGGTCTCAAGCGTCCTCCCAAAGTGCCTGGTTGGGTGATCAAACAAGCAGAGGCCTTTGCTCAAAAGGTGATTGATGGACTACCTGAAGTACTTAAGGTGATTCCCTATGGTTTAGATGTTGCTGTTACTGAAGATGGTCAGTGGGTGGTTATTGAAACAAATCCTGGTGGTAACTCTTCATTCTTAGAGGAGTTCCCTAAAAGTAGTCGTGCATTGGTGAATTATTTAAATCAATATCCCGAGTTATTTAAAAATTTAAAGGGATTGTTATCTGGCAAAGAACAAATTCAGTGGATTAACAATACACTCAAAAATCTTGGCCTCGAGAAAAGTGTTTTATTTCCAGGCTTGACCTTCACTGCAGACGACATCCAAGATCCAGAGTTTGTGCCTCGAACGCCTGAGGTTTTGAAGTCATCACCGAAGGGGCGCATGTGTGGCCCGCTGTTAGGTGCTGCGTAAGTTACTGAAATAAAAATTTTAAGAGATCAACACCTATATCCATGTCGGGTCCATCAGGATCTTGAAGTCCCGATTCTGTAAACCATGCTGGTGGTGCTTCAGGGTGAGGGGCTGTTAGAATCACTCGACCTTTGCCAAAGGGAAACGCAATGATAGAGGGAGCTCCGTTAGGGTAGTAAGCAAGAACTCTAGTTGTACTTAGTGGTTGTAGGTGAAAGGCTGGTCCATCTTGAAAAAAGAGAGATCGAAACCTTCCCTGCCAAAATATGGGCATAATCATGGGCACTTTGTTTTTACTATAGTCTTCAGTAATGCCCGGCAGGAGCCCAAGGCCCATAATGCTGTCATTGTCGTCCACGGTCGTATCTGCAAAAAAAGCACCTGCACAAAAACCAATATACTTTCCACCCCGATAGATCCAATTACGAAGAAGTGACATTTGATAGGCTGTCATTGTTTGTGCCACTTGAACGGCATCGCCACCTGGTTGGACCCAGAGCTGTAGGTTTTTAAAAAGAGAAGGCACTATCGACGCGGTATTGATCAAGTGCGAAGACAAACCAAATTGTCCCACAAGATTTTGTGCGGCTTGCGCGCAGCCTTCTTCGCAGGCACCAGGGCCTGCGTAGACAACAGCTGGTATAGAATAGCTTCCTTTGTTCTGTGCATGGGCCAGGCTGGTCAGTGGAGACAAAGTTAAGAAGAAGAAACTCCACAAAGAGAAAGTAGCAATCCCCAAATGATAAAGAGTTAAAAAACTCTGAAGCCTCATTTTCATTTGTCCTCATTTCAAAGGGATTTTTGATTGATGTCTATATTTTTTTATGCCACTTTGTGCCCCGCAAGGGGGACAAAGTGTATCTGCAAGCTAGTTTAATTCTGTGTTATTTACTGTTTACGGCCTGTAGCCACTTGGGCGCCACAAAAACATCTGCCTTAAGTGTACAAGACTTAGAAGAGCTTAACCAAATCCCCATATATGATGCCCATACTCACATTGATTTTGATAGCGAGCTCCAAGAGGACACGGGCTTTCGCTACACGAAGGAAGAACTAGAAGCTCAAATGAAAGAGGCTCACGCAGTGGCCCTTGTTTCTCATAGCTCGCGCTCTGGTGCTTTATTGCCTCATAACAACATTCCAGCGGTGAGATGTCTTGCCGTGACAGATAAAATGAGTGTGAGAGAGGCCAACCAACTATTGGCGAGCAAAGAGTATAGATGTCTCAAGATATATCTGGGTTATGTCTATCGGTGGGCAAAAGATCCCTTCTACAAACAATTTTATCGTTTAGCTCGAAAGTACAAAGTGCCAGTCGTGTTTCACACAGGTGATACTTATGATGTTAATGGTCACCTAAAGTATGCGGATCCCCTAACGATTGATGAAGTGGCTGTGGAGTTTCGTGATGTGAATTTTGTGATCGCTCACTTGGGAAATCCGTGGATTGCGTCAGCGGCGGAAGTTGTCTATAAAAATCCAAATGTCTACGTAGAGGCCTCTGCCATGATGATTGGGGATTTCAAAAACTACACGGAAGAGGAGCTGCAGGAGTATGTGATTCAGCCCATTGCTTGGGCCTTTGGATATATTGAAAATCCCAAAAAGTTTATGTTTGGTACGGATTGGCCCCTTGTTCGTATTAAGGACTATCGAGATGTCTATGCCCGCGCTATTCCAAAAAAATACTGGCGAGCGGTCTTCTACGATAACGCTGTTCGCCTTTTTGGTCTGCCTTAGGTTTCTTTACGGCTGAATAACAATTTTGGTCACCATAGAGAGCTCAGGCCCTCATCGAGCCTCAAATCGTATATATTCTATTTGAAAGCATAAAATACGGCATCCTCTTTGCCCTACCTAAGTGTAAGTGAAAAGGGGATAGACATATGAGACGTACATATTATTCGGTGATAGTCCTATTATTGGCAGGTTTAGTGGGCCTTAGCGGTTGCGGTGAAGCCAAGAAAAGTCGCGGCACTGTGAATGTGAGAGGTGGTAATCGTTTAGGCAATGCGCCCATTGATTCCAATGGAAAAGTGGACTTAGGAAATATGGCTCAAGGGCGCCTTGTAGGCGTTTTGTGGGGCAATAATGATCAAGATTTTCAGATGCAAATGCAAAGCCTTGTTTCCGCTTCTATTCCAGTCAATGAACTTGGACCAGTGAGTGGACAACCGAATGCTAACACAGGAGCTCGTATCGTGGGCGATGTAGATGCTGGCACAGGCTTGAATGCTTTAAATGGAACAGCTCAAATCAGAGGTGGTCAGTTTTTAATCGGTATTTGGGATGAGTATGCTATCAGCGGTCAGCTCTCAGAGATCAATATTTATTTTGGAAGCATGACTGGCAATATCACAAAAAATGGCCAAAGCGGTAGTGCTCAAATTCAGATGCAAGATTCCTACGGTTCTGTGACTTTGAGTGGTCAATTTGATATGAATCAATTTACAGGCACAATGAACTTCACCAATAACTGCACTATTCCAGCAGGTTCTCAAACTTGTAGCGAAAGTGGCAGCCATTCTGGGGCCGTACAGTTTAGGGTGCCGACCTGTGGCTTTTTTAGGTGCTAAAAGTTTTTAGATATTAATATTGAAACTGCACTGCATAAGAACCTACCCTGACCTCTATGCAAAATCGATTAGAATTTTCGGATGTGATTTTTGATTCCGTTGTTGGTGGGGTCTCTGTTCTCGACTTAGCTCGATTACATCTTAAAGATCTCCATGGGGCCAGAGAGTTCATCAAAGCCTATGGCTTTGATATGGAAAAAAAAGAGGACTTAGAGTCCGTTTGGGATTTACATAAAAATGCCGTCACCATGTTGAGAGATCGTATTCTAGAACCCACAGAAGAAATCCCACTAGAGCTGGCAGAGCGCAATGCTTTGACTGATGTTTCAAAACTTCTTCTTTATGCCTCTTCCAGTGAGCATGCCAACTCTTCCTTGCAAAAGTGGTCTTGTGCTTTGTTACGGATGATGCATGTATTGGCGCATTTGCAAGATGGTTTTTACAACGCATTTTCTGATAAAATTTATCAGGCCATTTTCGATCCGCTTCAGTCTCACTTGTATCATGACCCTGAGGCTGGCTTATTTTTGGGCCTAAAAGAAGACTTAGAGCAAGTCCCATTAACTCGCTTTGATATGAAACCTTCAAAAAGTTTAGCCAGTAGTGTGATTAAGCTATTGACCAAAAAGGATGCAACAGCCCTCAGTATTTATGACAAAGTGGGGGTTCGTTTCGTCACTAAGAATATTTTTGATTCCTTTCGTGTCGTACGCTATTTGGTAGACCATAACTTGATTAGCTTTCCCAACGTGGTGGCAGATCAGTCTCGAAACACTCTGTACCCCATGAATTTATTTTTGGAGTGTATGGAGGAGCTAACCAAGAACACTCGTCCTTTAACAGACGAAGAAGTGGATGAATGGCTCCAAAACAAACTCATAGAGAGCTGGGATCGAGCCGAATATAAGGAGAGAAACAATCAGTTTTCTGGCGCGAACTATCGCTCCATTAAATTTATTACTCGACAAATTATTCAGGTCAATCAAGAGGACAGAAAACTCAAGTTCTTTTATCCCTATGAAATACAGATTATGGATAATGAAACTCATCTCAAAAACATTTCTGGTCCAGAGGCTCATGAGCAATATAAAAAGCGCCAATTGGAGGCCGCTCGCCAGAGAGTTTTGGGCACTTTGTATAAATCTCCATGAACCCTCTCCTTGTGATGACTGCATCGGGTATGGAGTATCAGTTGCTTTGGCAGTGTTTATCCCATCCCAAAGTTTTGCATCATCGTCGAGACCATGGGTTTGCCTCTGTGACTTCAAAAATAGAAGATAGAGAAGTTTTATTAGTTATGAGTGGAATGGGCTCGAAGGCCATTCAGCACGCCATTTTAACTATGACACAGACCTACACTCTCTCTGGTATTTACCATACTGGGCTTTGTGGAAGCTTAAGCGAATCTTATTCTGTGGGGAGCGTCTCATCACCTTCAAGGATTTATGGAGAAGATCATTCTTTTGTTGAATGTGTTGGGAACGCTGGTCATATCTGGGTGAGTGTTGATCCGCCAGCCTTGAGCCGAGAAAGAAAGTTAGCCCTGGCTAGTAAATTTAGAGCCACCCACGTAGATATGGAAAGTTGGGCTTTGGTTAAGCTTTGTCAATCAAAGCAAATTCCCTTTACAATATTAAAGTATGTTATGGATGATTTGAATACTGAGGATTATAATTTTGTGGCCTTAAAAAGAAGTTCTGAGATTGCTCAAGAGCAATTACGAGATGAATTTTTAGGGAAAACTCAAAGATTGTTAGGGCAATGGTTTTGAAGCTTTTATTAAGAATGATTCTTTTGATTCGCGGCCTACTGCTGCCTTTTTGGCTGGCTATTTATACGGCGATTTGTTGCACGAGTGTACTTGTCGCCATATTTATTTTGCGAAGTCGCTTCATAGAGTATTTTCTTTTGCGTATTTGGGCCAAGCATATTGTGTGGGTTGTGGGTTTGCGACTGCATGTGACTGGCTTAGATAAAATTCCTCCACAAGGTGTGCTTTTTATATTTAATCATCAAAGTTTGCTGGATATTCCCGTGATCCACTCAGCGATTCCTCGTGATTTACGATTTGGCGCTAAAATAGAATTATTTAGTATTCCCATTTTTGGTCGAACCATGAGGGCCATGAGAGTTTTGCCCATCCCCCGAGGTCAGCGTGAAGAGGCCATACGAGTTTTGGAGCGCTCTGCCGTAAGAATCAAAAAAGGGGAGAGTTTTATTTTAGCTCCAGAGGGAACGAGGCAGAAAGAGAACCAACTTGGCGAGTTCAGATCAGGTCCCTTTATTCTTTCAATACAGGCTGGGTGCCCCTTGGTACCTGTGGTTCTTCGTGGCATACATGACGTTCTCCCTAAAAATAGCCTACTGATCCATACTTGTCGGTGGGTGACTGATGTAAATGTGGATATATTAGACCCCATTAATGGTGCGGAGTTTAATTTTCCCCAGCGTGAGGACTTTAAAAAGCTAGCGCGAGATCGGATGTTAGTGCGCTTTTTAAATAATTGACGCTCCCCTTCCTTCCTGATCTATTGTTGCGATACCTAAGGAGTTTCAACCCTTTGAAGAAATTTCTTCGCACACACATTCTAGCGTCCGCTTTTATTTTATGCGCACCATTATGGGCTCTTGCCAATCAAGAGCATTTGGGCGAACTAAAGTTATCGGATTTTTTACTAGAATCTGTTTATTCCTCAGAAACATCATTTTATGAGCGAGGTTTTTCTTTAGGCCGTTCTTATTTAGGTGCCACTTGGAATTTAAACTCCCTTGTTTCAGGGAAAATTAGTTTTGGTTCCAAAAAAATCTTAGTGGTGCCGGCCCGCTATGGAGCTGAAAGCCGACAATTAGGTATCGTTGAGGGCTTTGCACAAGTAGACACTCCTTTGGGGCGAGTGAGGGCAGGGCTGCAGCCGATTCCTTTTGGCTACGAAGGTGGCATGAGTGAAAGTGAATACGTTTTTTATCCAACACTATTATATCAAAATCGTTTACTCCTCCGCAGAGACTATGGTGTGAGCTATTTTATTTCTTATAATGATTTTAATACTTATTTTACTGTTCATAATGGTGAGGCGGGTGAAGATCAGGATGAACGATACTGGGTGACAGGTCGATGGTCTTGGAGTGGTCCTGCAAAAAGTGAAGTCGGTGTTTCTGGTACAACTGGCAGGAGCTTGGATTCGCTCACTGGAGTGGAGCAACATATCAGGGCTGGAAATGCTTTTGCTGGCTTTCATATTTACGGTTTAGGTTTCGCTGCTGAGGGAACAATGAGCTCTAGTTTTATTCGAGGTAGCTTGTACCGACAGTTGTACAATTGGCACGTAGATCTAGAGCATCCTCTGTCTGATGTTGTTGGCTTACAGGCACGCTATGATTTTTTAGAACCAGCTCATGATGTGGCAAATGATCAAGTGAGAGAACTCAGTATTGGTTTCAATATTCACAGTAAATATAATAATTCGCGGCTCTACTTTTTAGCTTCCACTCAGTGGCATGAGGGGGTCGCTCAAAATCATAATTTGGGTATGGTGGTTTGGAGACTAAACCCCTCAATTCAACAGTAAAGGTTAATAGTGATGGAAATGAAGAGAATTGGAGTTATTGGTTCAGGTCAAATGGGAAGTGGTATTGCACAAGTGGCCGCACAGTCTAGTTATGAGGTCACTCTTATGGATGTGCAAGCGGCCTCCTTAGAAAGAGCTTTAAAAACCATTACTAGCTCTTGTGATCGATTGATTAAAAAATCTGTTTTAACAGAAGAGGCTAAGTCTCAGATTCTTTCTAAAATTAAAACAACCACAAAGATGCAAGATCTTAAAACGGTAGATTTTGTAGTAGAGGCAGCTACCGAAAATGTACAGCTAAAGTTAGATATCTTTCGACAGCTAGATGAGGTTTGTCAAAAGGGAGCTATCTTGTGTTCTAACACATCATCGATTTCTATTACTAAAATAGCTGCGGCCACTCAACGACCAGAACTTGTTTGTGGTATGCATTTTATGAATCCTGTTCCTGTAATGAAACTTGTTGAGGGTATTCGTGGGTTACAAACCTCTGATACAACCTTTAAAAATGTTAGAGAGCTTGCGGAAAAGATGGGCAAAGTTTTTGTAGAGGCTAGGGACATGCCTGGCTTTGTGGTCAATCGTATTTTAATGCCAATGATTAATGAGGCTGTATTTGCTTTGCATGAAGGTCTTGCAAACCCTAAAGATATTGATGAGGCTATGAAGTTGGGCACCAACCAACCTATGGGGCCTCTCACTTTGGCAGATTTTATTGGTTTGGACACTTGTCTTTCTATTATGAATGTCTTGCATGATGGCCTGGGGGATTCCAAGTATCGGGCTTGTCCTCTTTTGGTGAAGTATGTGGAGGCTGGGTGGCTTGGTAAGAAGTCAGGCCGAGGTTTTTACAGCTACAATGAGTAGGTAAAATATGGGATATAAATTTTTAAAAGTTCAAAGTGAAAATCGAGTGACAACCCTTGCTTTTAGCCGACCTGAGGCACTCAATGCTCTCAATCAAGAAATGATGGATGAGTTTTTGAGATTTTTAAAAGAAGTCAAGGAAGAAGGAAGTACTGGATGTTTGATTCTTACAGGGGATGGCGAAAAGTCTTTTATCGCTGGTGCGGATATAAAAGAAATGCATCATTTTACAGTAGATCAAGCCAAGCTTTTTTCTGACAGAGGACATCAAGCTCTTTTGGAGATTGAGTCTTTAAATTTTCCTGTCATTGCTGCTGTAAATGGTTTCGCTTTAGGTGGCGGTTGTGAAATGGCAATGGCCTGTGATTTTATATTGGCCTCTGAAAAAGCGAGTTTTGGCTTGCCAGAAGTGACCTTGGGTTTGATTCCAGGTTTTGGTGGGACTCAGCGACTTCCAAAATTTGTGGGTTTACCAAAAGCATCAGAAATGATTTTTACCGGTCAAAGGTACAGCGCTCAAGAGGCTCGGGCCATGGGGCTTGTGAACCAAGTGATACCGCCGGGAGAGCTTATGGTTACGGCTTATAAAATAGCCACAACAATTGTTTCTAGAGGACCTGTAGCCATTGCTCATGCCAAAAAATCTTTGCGTGCTGGTTATTCCTTACCCCTAAAAGATGGTTTGAAAATTGAAGGTGAGATGTTTTCCAAACTATTTGTCACTGAAGATCAAAAAGAAGGTGCTCAAGCTTTTATTGAGAAGAGAAGCCCTCAATTTTGTGGAGTTTAATAAAATGAAACGATCTATCCGTATTGTGACCGCAGCCAGTCTATTTGACGGTCATGATGCTAGCATTAATATTATTCGTCGTTTGCTTCAGGATGCCGGGGCAGAGGTCATACATTTAGGACATAATCGTTCAGTACAAGATGTTGTGGTTGCAGCCATTCAAGAAGGGGCACAGGGTATCTGTGTGAGCTCTTATCAGGGTGGACACATTGAATATTTTAAATATATGAAAGATCTCTTGGTCCAGTATGGCGCCCCTTATGTGAAAATTTTTGGTGGCGGCGGTGGAGTCATCATTCATGAAGAAAAAAAAGAATTAGAGAGCTATGGTATAGACCAGATTTTTCACCCTGATGATGGGCGACGCCTGGGCCTAGAGGGAATGATATCTCAAATCATGGAAGTTTGTGATTTTGATGTGTGGAAGATCTCTAAGGATGTTGCCATACCAAAAACAGACCTTGAGTTGGATGTAGCCCTTGGAAGATCTCTATCATTTCTTGAAAATCATGTCCCACCGACAAAGGATTTACAAAACCTACTGGCGTCATATGATAAAAAGAAAAAGCCTTGTATTTTAGGTGTCACTGGAACGGGTGGGGCTGGTAAATCTAGTCTTTGTGATGAGCTGATACAGAGGTTCTTAAATACTTATCCTGAATGTCAGGTTGCTATTTTGTGTGTAGATCCCTCAAAAAGAAAAACAGGTGGATCCTTATTGGGGGATCGTATTCGAATGAACTCTATATCTCGAGGTAGAGTTTATATGAGATCTATAGCCAGCCGGGGCTCGGGTAATGAAATTTCAACAGAGCTTCCCGCCTTAGTTGACTATTGTAAGAAGTTAAACTTTTTTGATCTTTTGATTGTTGAAACCAGTGGCATTGGCCAAGCAGATTCAAGGGTGATAGAGGTTTCTGATAAAAGCCTTTACGTGATGACAAGTGAGTTTGGAGCCCAAAGCCAACTTGAAAAAATCGATATGATTGATTTGGCAAATTTTATTGCTATAAATAAGGCAGATAGAAAAGGGTCATTGGATGCACTTCGTGATGTTCGTAAACAGTATCGGAGATCGCATAAACTTTTTCATGAGCCAGCAGATGAGTACCTTCCAATTTACCTCACAAAGGCTTCACAGTTTAATGATGGCGGAGTTCATCAGCTATTTTTTCGCATTGTTGAGGAGTTGGCAAAAACAGAAAAAAGTTGGGTATTGAAAGAAGAAGTTCAAAAGAATATGCGTATTGCTGCATCCCACGTTATTATTCCGCCGGAACGCACAAATTATCTCTCTGAAATTGTAAAGACAATACGAGACTACAAGAAGAATGTAGAGGCTAAAGCGCAACTGGCTCAGAGTCTGCAAGCTCTTCGCGAGACAAAGACTTTACTATCTGAGACCTCGGAGCTGGATCAGAAAATTCAAGAGCTAGAGAAAAAACTTGGTGCAGAAGCCTTGGAGGCTTTAGAAGGATGGGATGATTTAAGAAAGCAGTATACTAACGAAGAACTCATTTATTTGGTGCGTGGCCGAGAAATACGACAAAAATTGATTCATCGTTCTCTTAGCGGACTAGAGATTAGGCGTGTGGTTTTACCTCAGCTGACAGGTTGGGGCGACCGTTATCGTTATTTAAGATTAGAAAATGTGCCAGGGGGGTTTCCTTATACAGCTGGTGTATTTCCACTGAAGCGAACCGAAGAAGAACCTCGTCGACAATTTGCTGGAGAGGGCACCCCGGAGAGGACAAACCGTCGTTTTCATTATTTGTGTGCTAACGATAAGGCAAAACGAATTTCAACGGCTTTTGATTCAGTCACTCTTTATGGAGAAGATCCACATGAGCGCCCTGATATTTATGGAAAAGTAGGGGAGAGTGGGGTGAGTATTTGCACCCTAGATGATATGAAAAAGCTGTATCATGGTTTTGATCTTTGCAACCCACTGACCAGCGTATCAATGACCATTAACGGACCTGCGCCTATCATATTAGCTTTCTTCTTAAATACTGCCTTAGATCAGAGAGTAGAGGCAAAAGAGAAATCTTTGGGCCGTCCTCTTAAGCTAGAAGAATGGGACCTGCTGAAAGCAGAAACTTTTAAACTTGTTCGGGGAACCGTTCAAGCAGATATTCTTAAGGAAGATCAAGCTCAGAACACTTGTATTTTTTCTACAGACTTTGCCCTTAAAATGATGGGTGACATTCAAGAATATTTTATTCAAAACGAGATTAGAAATTTCTATTCGGTGAGTATTTCTGGCTACCATATTGCTGAAGCTGGGGCCAATCCCATTAGTCAATTGGCATTCACTTTAAGTAATGGTTTTACATATGTTGAGTACTATATTTCTCGAGGCATGAAGATTGACGATTTTGCCCCCAGTTTATCTTATTTTTTCAGTAATGGCTTAGACCCTGAATACTCAGTGCTTGGTCGTGTGGCCCGGCGTATTTGGGCTATTGCTATGAAAATTCTGTACGGTGGAAACGATCGCTCCCAAAAGTTAAAATACCATATTCAGACAAGTGGCCGTTCTTTACATGCACAAGAAATTGATTTCAATGATATTCGTACGACTCTTCAGGCTCTATTAGCAATTTATGATAATTGTAACTCTTTACATACTAATGCCTATGACGAGGCCATTACCACGCCCACTGAAGAGTCAGTTCGTCGTGCTATGGCGATACAAATGATTATCAACAGTGAGTTTGGCCCTGCTCGCAACGAGAACCCTATGCAAGGAAGCTATTTCTTTGAAGAGCTCACTGATCTTGTAGAAGAGGCTGTTCTCAATGAATTTTTAAATATTAATCATCGTGGTGGTGTTTTGGGTGCCATGGAAACTCAGTATCAGAGAGGGAAAATACAAGAGGAATCTTTGTATTATGAGCAACTCAAGCACACTGGAGATTATAAAATTATTGGGGTAAATACTTTTATTGACCCTAAGACGCTTCAAAAAGGTTATGTCCCAGTAAAAATTGAACTGGCCAGAGCTTCATCTGAAGAAAAGCAGCATCAGTTAAACTCATTAGGACAGTATAAAGAAAGTCATCAATCAAAAGCTCAGACAGAACTTTTAAATTTAAAACAAGTAGCCATTCGCGGTGGGAATATTTTTGATGCTCTCATGTCTGCAGCTAGATTTTGTTCGTTGGGAGAGATGACTCATGCTCTATATGAAGTTGGTGGCCAATACCGTAGGAGCATGTAGATGCACTTAGATCAATGGCTATTGGGCTTCATTGTTTTTATGTTGGCGGCTGTGATTTCAGTGCCTCTTTCTAAAAGGCTCGGTCTAGGCTCTGTGCTTGGATATCTTATTGCCGGCAGTATCATTGGCCCTTGGGGTTTGCGACTCATCAGTGATGTTGAAGCCATTATGCATTTTGCAGAACTGGGCGTTGTGTTTCTTCTTTTTATTATAGGTTTGGAGTTAAAGCCACAGAGGCTTTGGGTCATGAGAAAGGCTGTTTTTGGAACTGGGGGGGGGCAAGTCTTTGCCACTAGCCTTGTTTTTTTTGCTTTTGCCTTATTACTTCAGTTCCCATGGAAAACAGCTTTTTTGATTGGCATAGGACTATCTATGAGTTCGACAGCCTTTGCTTTGCAAATGTTGTCAGAGAAGAACCAAATTAATACTGAGTACGGTCGTCTTTCGTTTTCAATATTATTATTTCAAGATATTGCTGTCATTCCTGTGATGGCGATGGTGCCCATTATTGGAGCTCAGTCCGTAGAGCATGCCTCCAATGGAGAAGTCCTTAATTTTTTTCTACTTTCCACTGCAGCTATTTTAGGTCTTATTTTTGGAGGTCGTTATCTTTTAAGACCTATTTTTAGATTTGTTGCTCAGACACGTATTAAAGAAATATTTACTGCGAGCTCACTTTTATTAGTTGTGGGTATAGCCTATTTGATGAATCTTATTGGGTTATCCATGGCTCTTGGTGCATTTATAGCGGGAGTGCTACTGGCCGATTCAGAGTATCGCCATGAAATTGAGACTGACATAGACCCCTTTAAAGGCTTGCTCTTGGGTTTGTTTTTTATGTCTGTGGGGATGAGTGTAAATTTTGGGTTACTATTTGAAAACCCTTTTATGGTCTTAGGCGTAACATTGGGTATTATGGTTTTAAAAGCCATTATTATTTATTTTATAGGCAGAATCTCTGGACTTGGTAATGAGGCAGGAAAAAATATTTCGGTCACGCTATTGCAAGTGGGTGAATTCGCTTTTGTTTTATTTGCGGTGGCCCATCAATCTCAACTTATGGATGCTCCCCTCGTAGAACTTCTTATTTTAGTGGTGAGCTTAAGTATGGCACTTACACCTCTCTTCTTTAATTTTAATGAGATTTATATTAAGAAGATGTCTCACTCGGCTCCCACAGAGTATGATGAGGTTTCTGTTGAAGAGGCGCCAGTGATTGTGGCTGGCCTTGGACGTTTTGGGCAGATTGTGCTAAGGCTTCTAAGAACTTACGATATTGACGTGATTGCCTTAGAGCATAACTCTGAGCAGGTAGATCTACTACGTAAGTTTGGTGTTACGGTTTATTATGGGGATGCCACTCGTCTTGATCTTTTAAAAAATGCTGGAGCTGAAAAGGCTAAGGTTTTTATATTAGCAATTGATAACGTCACGGATAGTATCAAGACAGCCCTCCTTGTGAGGCAACACTTTCCTCATCTAAAGATTTTTGCTAGAGCAAGAAATCGACAGCATGCTTTTGAGCTGATGGACTTGGGCGTAGAGGTCATTCATCGCGAAACATTAGGCTCCTCTTTGGCTATGGCTGAGGACCTTCTCGTAGAATTTGGATTTGATAAAGTAAATGCTAAATCTATTGTTCATAATTTTAAACAAAAAGATCAGGAAATACTTCAGGAGCAGTTTTTAAGACGACATGACGAAAAAGAAATGATTAATTATTCGAAGCAAGCAGCTCAGCAGTTAATTCAAACCATGAGGCAGGATCAGAAGACAAGATCATAATAAATGGTTATGCAGATTTTGATTTTTTAGTAACGTAATAGTCTAATATCCACTTACGTATATGTTTCAAATAGTGGTCATTCATGCCAAAGAAAACAAAATAGAGTTTGTTACCTGCATCTTTACTTTCAGGTTCCGCAGTGAAATGACAGCGAGCCAGAATCTCTTCAATTTGTACCCCTGTGGTATTATCATCTTTCTTTTGTTGCATCGGCATATAAAAGGCGCGGAACTCTCCAACGGGTATTTTCCTGCTATATTGCATAACTAAATTGGCTTCAGAGATAGATTCGATTTTTACTTCTTTAGACACTTTAATTTCAATTTGATGTCTTTTCATTGAAATCATTTTAAGAAGTTCATTGCTATCCAGTTGGGGCATAGCAAGAGCTAATTTTGCAGATATAGAAGCTCTATCAAATGGGCGATAAAATACATCAAATATCTCTGGATATAAGTAGCTATTGGAGCCTGTCCCTTTCAGATCATTAGCGGTAATGAAGATGGGAGTATAACCTGTGGGTGCTAGTAAATTTCCATTCTTAAGAGTTTCCATTATTTTAGAGATACGCTCAGGAATATTCTCATTTAAAAACGCTTCATCAATGAAAATAGCATCGACAGTGCCTTTAAATTTTCTATTTTTTTGTAAATATCGGGCTCGCTCCTCGGGAGTTAATTCGCGAATTTCTAACAATTGCTCAGTAGGGCTATTGTGTGCCTTCTGTGTGATCTCAGCGTATGTAGATTCTTTATTTTTAGAGATTATTTTAATGACTTGAGGTTCATTATTTTTTAGGGCCTGTTGAAATTCAGGCAAGCTCTGGGAGTTGATCATGTTTTTAAATATATTTTCTTTTTGTAACTCCGCAGCAGTATAGCCAAGAAAGAATTGCTCTTTTTCAGGTTGTGGATCGAGCTTAATAAGCTGCAGAGTTTTTTTGTTTAATGTTAAACTAATCTTCGTATTATAAAGTTTTGGACCTGAGTTCTTTCCTTGATTTTGTGGGTCGAGCATAGGATCTAGATCAATGAGAAAACTTGTATAGTCTTGATAGTGAGAAACCTTAATGTTTTTAAGGTTGCGCTCGATGAGTTGTTTTAGATCATCGGCCTCTGCTGTTTGAGGGTTTACAATAAGAACATTCACATCTGAAGTATTGGTCGCGGCGCCACCTTTTTTGCTGTATGGAAAAATAAGATCTCGCTTATTGGCCGCTTTGAGGAGTTTTCGAATGGTGCTTAATTGAGCTGTTGTCGCTCCAGCAAAAGTAAACTCAGATAAATACTCATTGGGATACTTTGTATGTTTAAATGTTCTAAAGCAGCGGGCGTACATACCAATTCTGTTGCCTGCATTAAATAAAGGTCCATGGTATTTTGCAATTTGACCAGGTTTGATTTCTACGTCCGATCGAGATGTAAATCCATATTCTGATAGAAATTCCATTTGAACGTCTTTGAGCATTTCAATGGTTGCTTCAGCCTGTTGTACATAAAGTTCGCTGCTAGATGGAGGAGGCCCCGGGGTTAGTGCTAGATTTAGGTTTTGATTTAAAACAGGTTTATCAAAAGGTTTAAAAATAATATTATTCACATATTGGTTCCTACAGGCCTTAACCTTTAGGTTCTCATGCTCATAGGCCGTTAATATGAAGTTTGGAGGAGTCTCTTCATCTGCAAAATTGTTATTAATAAGAAATTGGCGTGCTTTATTTATGAGGCGTACAAAACGAGAGCCCATACGATCAATACCAATCACTAACAATAAGATGCGATCTGGTTCCGCCTTTTCTTTAGGCTTTTTTTCTCCATCAGCCTCCGAGGCCTTTAATTTATCTTCTCTCATTTTTTGGATTTTGGGTCTAATCCAACCTACAAACTCTCTGATATCTTGAAATTTTTCAATTTGAACATCTTTCTTCAGGTCAATGAGTGCCTGCTCCAGCTCTTTGCTGGATCGTGGGTCATCATCAATGATGATTGCAAATTTCATAGATATACGCCTCTATATATAGGCTCTCATGGCCAAGAAAATATGTCCATACAGAGGTATTTGAATCTCATATTTGGAATTGTTTTTGCCGGCAGATCGTCTAGTTTTGAGACTCTAATATGAGCTGAATCTAGCCTAAGGTTTGTTCTGTATGGACTTTTAGCGAGTGTTGACAGACAAAGTATGAGTGGAAGAATAGGGAATATGGAAGAAAAAGAATTACAGGCAAAAATAGAATCTACAATAAAGCTTCTTAAAGACAAGGGTCGTGATATCCATACCTATCACTTAACGACATTCTCTCACGACAGCCAGAAGGCTCGTGCCAGCATAGCTATGCTAAGCTTGTCTCAATCTGATCGATTTATTACAGCATTTAAAAAATCATCTTTGTTTTTTGCCTTGGCAATAGGATCAGTGTTTCTTCCTGTATTGCATTTTGTGCTTGTTCCTACCTTTCTGATCGTCACTGTGATTGTATTCATGAAAGGAATGAAACAAACGAGTTGGGTCGTGACTGGATACACTCAGTGCCCTCAATGTAAGAAATGGGTTGAAATCTCTCCTCAGTATTACACAGAGCCATTAAGAACTTCTTGCTCGCAATGCGGAGAAAGATTGCTACTTAAAAAGCAGTGAGTTCGCTGGTGAGTTAGTTTCCAAATTTTGTACTGTAAACAGAATGTACAGTTGATAATGATATCCTGTGAAGCACCTTGAGGTCTGTTCCTCTGTGTCTCTTTATCTCGCTCTCATCGTGGCATGCCTCTTGCCCTATATAAATAGTATGCAAGGGGGTTGTCTTATGTTGAGACACACAATGATTACAAGTTTAATGGCTTTAGCCTTCATTTCGAGCATATCCGCATGTTCATCCAAAAGCGATAAAGCGCAGGCGATGAGCACGACTCCGGCTCCAGCTCCTGAGCCCAATCCAGGGGCAAACTCGGAGACTGTGATGTTAGATATTCAACTATTAAAACAAAGTGATGAGTCCCCTTTGATCAATAAAAGCGTGAAAGTTAAAAGGAATGGCGAAGATGCTGAAATTCTGAGGACAACGGATGCAGAGGGTAAAGCTAATTTTGGTACTGTAAAAACTGGTAGCTATATTGCTACAATTTATTTAACTGAAGGTGAAGATCCTATTGTCTATAATTTTTCAGTATTTTTTGCCAATATCGTAAAAATACGTGTGGGTACCGAAACAACAAATCCAACAGATCCTGTTTTAGTGAGTGCTAGTATTAATGAATGCACAATGGCTCAAGGACAAACTTCCTGTGTTGTGAATATAAACTGGAGTGTCCTTAATGCGCCGAATGCCGGTATTCGTTATCGAATGCTTGGGCAGACTGAGACTCAACGAATTTGCTTAAGTGGTTCACCCTGTCAAATATCAGCAAATGAAGGTACTTACGAGGTATTCCTACATGTAGATGGAAACAATGCCAATTCAGCATTACTAGCGAGCAAAACAGTGAGCATAACAAAAGAAAGCAGTACAGGCGGAGGGTCAGAGCCTGTCGTTGTCTCTGCCCAGCTAATACCTTGTGCTATTGCCCAAGGCCAGGGCTCTTGTGTTGTGAATATAAACTGGAATGTTCTTAATGCACCAAATGCAGGTATCCGATATCGAGTGGTAGGGCAATCTCAGAGCTATAGAATTTGTTTAAACGGTTCCCCATGTCAGATCCCTGCCGGACCTGGGCAATATGAGGTTGGGCTTATGGAAGATGCTGATAATCCTAATTCAAGAATGTTAGAATCTACAAGGGTGGATATACACTAAATGTCAGTAGGAAGAGCTACGGTTTTATACCAAAATCTCTCTAGGTTTTTTGGCAATATACCTCAGCTCTTTCTAACTCGAGGGTTTGCGAATATAGCAGCAGGCATGCTGGCTGTGGCTACTTTCTAAATCACCCACATACAAAGGTCACAGT
>Ga0066639_10001127_pt1 | contig 23867 bp, 16 predicted proteins | sample CryGeyCG2114_010_2_FD_59504 | JGI IMG/M metagenome (GOLD analysis project Ga0066639, IMG submission 59504) | Groundwater microbial communities from aquifer - Crystal Geyser CG10_big_fil_rev_8/21/14_0.10 | ecosystem: Environmental > Aquatic > Deep subsurface > Groundwater | place: USA: Utah...
TGCGGGAGCTTGTCTTTTCTTATTGGCATGTTCCAACGAGGCTGAACCACCTGGGGCCAGTGGCCCAGATACTAATTCTTTGAGCTATGAGCTCTGTCGAGAGGCTTCCTTAAATCTAAAAGAACAAACGGTGGCATCCTTTCGTGCGACCATTCGTTGTTTGAACGGGCCAGAGGGCGTTTTGCAACCTTATCAGGAGCTGATGGGTTCTCTGGATGACCAAGAGGTTCAAGTGATTGTGGATAGTTTCAATCGACACTTGGGTCCTAATCTTGGGGCGACAGTGGACTTATTAGATCGCATGACAAGACAGGGATCGCTCAGAGATTTTTCTAAAAATTTGGGAGTGTTAATTGATACGGGCCTTGCCCAAAGCTCTCTGAAGTGGTTTGTCTCCAGTTATTTTGAAACTCAAAATACGAGCCTGAACTCATCTCAGACAGCCGTCCTACAAGATCTAATGATTGAAATGCTAGAGCAGAATGAGTGGACTCCTGTTTTAAAAACAGCGGCTCGCTTGAGTGATAGTCCATCGGCATGGGCTGCTGCATACTTCTTGGGTAAAAAAGGAGCCGATGCTCAGTTTCAGAAATATTTAGAGTCTATTGTTGTTGAAAAGAGTCTTCGCTCAATTTTACTTCTGTTTACAGATAACTCCTTGGTACAGAGCCTACGTCAGTACAAAGACATGGATTTTGCTGAGCTCGCTCATTTCATAAAAGTTCTCACCCGTGACCCTCAGTTGAGTGGGGAGCTAGGAAAAGCAAAGAAACTTTATCTCAGTCTTCATGACAAGGTGACATGTTATAAGGGTGGGCCTGCGCCCAGAGTGACAGACCCCTTATATGTTATCAATTCTCAAGAGCTAGCGCGTAGACTCAGGCAGAGAGAGAGCTTGGATCATCTTTTGGGAGTGGAAATCCCCTTTATGATTTCTGCCATCAGAAAAAATTGTGATTTGCCTTCGGATCTGATTCAAAATTATGACTATGTGTATTCACTTTTAGATCAGGGCGCCTCAGTTGGTTTGTCAGTTCTTGAATCTTTATTTTGGAATGCAGGTCGCTCAGATTATTTAATGCGTGCCATGACCTCCAACTCTCTACAAAGCTCTACAATGCTTGCTCATGATTTGGGTGAGGCAAAAGTTCTTCCATACCTTTTAAATCAAGTTCGAAACATAGAGCCTGAGGAAGTGGGGCGGCTTTCAGAGTTTGTAACGAGAGTGTCTAGTGAAAGCCTTGAACCAAGTGTGCTGGGTCGAAGACTTGTTTCTTATGCGACTCAAGGGGAGAAGTTATCTCAATTGTTATTAAGCTTGCCTAAGGAGCAGCAGACGTTGGCAGGCTTGCTGTTGGCCGTACAAAAAATGGCTCCAGATTTAGAGAAGTCTTATCGTGAGTTTTTAGTGGATAAAATTTCTCCATCTGAGAGATGGTCCTACTTGCAGCAGGTGCTTGCAACAGCTCTAAAGTCAGATCATTTCCGCAAATTTTATGCAGATCTTGTGAAGGTTTGGTCTAATCAAGACGGCGGCCTTGGACGTTGGTTATCCTCCATGGCTGAAGCCACAGATTTAGCACAAGAAACACCTATTCAAAGTTGGCTATTGGCTATTCTCAAAGATCGTTCACAGACAGAAAAGCTAATGAAGATACTTGCCACACATATTGATAAACCAGAGTTTCAAAAAGCACTGGAGTTTACAAAAACTTTTTCTCAATCCAATGAGTTTGATAGTTTTTTAAGATTTATAGTCACAATATTTAAATCATCTTTAACGGGAGGCTTAACAAGTTCTCCTCTGGCTTCGCAATACCATGGCTCTAAGGGGTCATATCCTGTACCGGATGCAGGGCAAGTCATTCAGCCCACACCATCCAAGGTGAATTATCAGTACTGCAAAAATTTAAAGACTGATATTTTAAATGGGAACGGAGAAGGCTTGTATAAGGCTTTTCAGTGTCTGGCACAGGGTAAAAAAGATGATGGCTTAGGAAAGTTAGCGGAGCAGTTGTACTCACAGGGTCTTTACGATGAGGTGGTGCGCCTTTTACAGGCCGGTATTTTTAACTCTAACTATGCTCACTACATCCTTGGGGATTTAAAGCTTCTCCAAAACAGTCACAACTTAGATGATCTTATCACTCTTCTAGGCTTAACGGTAAAAGAGGCCCCGGGCCAACTGGATCTCTTTATTTCCAAATTTACTGATTCTAAGCTTGCACCTGCGGCCTTAGCGGGAGTGGGACAGGTTTTGGGTCACAAAGACTATCAGAAGGGTCTTATCCCCTTTGTTGATAGCGTACTGTATGGTCAAAGTCTTCCGTTCTTTGAGTCTAATAATAATTATGTGATGCCAGTTCGTGAGTCAGAGTTACTAATAATGGGCAAGGCGGTGGCTCCTCATTTGCCAGAAGCAAAAATAAAAACAGAAATTCAAAACTTTGCAGCTCGGGATGAAGGCTATTTTTATGATCAGGGCATTTACGAAAATGCGAGTAGCGATGTAATAAAATCTGACATTTTACGTATGTTAGAGTTGCTGTTGCGCATACAAGGTAAGACGGGAGATTTAGAGGAGCTTGTCAAAGGCTTACGTGATTTGGCAGATTGGCAACACTCCGGGCAGATTGATGTTGTTGGATTTATTCGCTGGGGTGTTACGGCAGTAAAGGCCATTCCATATTATACAGGCGAGAGCGATGAACCTGAGGTTCGCTATGTAACACCTTTTGATCAATTAGATCTTCTTGTTAGAAATGCAGATATTGAAGTTGTGGGTTGGGTTCCTATTTTTGGTATCGACCATATGGGTACATTTTTTCAGATTGAGGTGGCTAAATCTAAAAATCTCAAGAAAACCTTAGAAGGTCTTAGAAAGAAAATGGAAATTGGCCTCTCGCTCTATGACCTCAAGCTCATCAATAAAACTCAGTATAATATGATTCGCAATGGTCTCACTAACTTTGACACCCTCGAAGAAATGAACAACAGGGGCTACCTTGTGATTATGCAAAGGCTTTATAGTGCTTTGATGGCCGCTACGCCAGAAAAGTATCGCGAAAAACAAAAGCCAGATGTGAACCATATTTCATTGATACACCAGCCAACTCGTTGGGCCATGTTCTCACGCTTTGTTTCTGGCCTTCGTCATGTTGAAGAGCAAGGGCAGTTAGAATATTTTATTAAAGCCATTTTGCAAATTGTAAGGGTTACTCCTGCAGAAGATGTTCCAATGTTGCGGTCTATGCTATCGGCCTGGTTGCAACCAGGAGATGACGGCCATTCTGTGATGTCACATCTTTTAGATTTTAGTTTGAATGTAGATGCGCAAGGACGCAGTTTTGAGTCTTATAAAGACACCCTTTACCATGGCACCTTTGCACTTTCTCAATTGTTAGGGCGAAGCTTCGGATTTTTTGAGGTGCTCAGAGAGCTAAATGCTCAACAAATTTTGGATGTCATTGGTTGGTTGCAAAAAAATAAGGATAGAGATGCTATACCTTTAAGGGCAGTAACTCAGTTGGCCTCGTTGAATGCTGAGGTGGCAACTGCAATGAGAAATATTATTTGGGGGCTGTCGAGTCCTGGTAAGCAGGGTTTCTCGTCATTGTACGCTATCAGCTCCCCTTTCTTGAGTGTTTGGAGAAAAGATCCTGAGCTTATTTCCAACCTCTCTGAGGCTCTTTTAAAGATGTCTGAAAGCAAAGACTTTCATCAAATTAATACGCGAGCTTTACTCATGAATCTTTTAAAGAACTATAAGTCTCTGACAGTTGTAGCACCTGCCATTTTGTCTCAGGCTAATTTTCAAAAAGATATTCTCGACCTAACGCGAGGTCTAGCTTCAGAAAAAGGTTTTGAGAAAATTGTACTGGCCTTAGAAAAAGATCAAGCCAATCAACGTCTGCTCAATGAACTTTTAATACTCATCAATCGCTACTCTCGATAATTTATTAGGTCTTAGGTCAAAGTTCTTTCATCATTAATCCCTAAAATCCATTCCTCGCTTTATACTCATTCTATGGTCTGTTTACTGAGGCACACATGCCTTTTGATTATTCTAATGACTCACTTTGCATGGGCGAGGGAGTTTAACTTCACAGGCCCATCACAGTCGGGGACCTATTTGCAGGGGACTGGTGGGCCCTCTCAGCTTTATAAGGCGGCCTATGATCGTAGCGATGTGAGTTTTGCTAATGAAGTGAAGGTCAACTACACTTTGGAACTGGGCTATATGGCCAAGTATAAGGGGGCCCTCTTAAGCCTCGGTTTAATGGTTGTTCGCGCTCAGGCCATTGAGGGAGCTCAGGCAACACTAAATGATGTGACTCAATATCGTGTGAGCAGCTCACTCATTGGTTATGGTCCGGAGGTGGGTTTAGATCTCATTCTTCTGCATGGCCACTCCATGCGTTTTTATGTATTTGGCTCGGGAGCTTACCTCATCACCACTCTTAAAAATGATTATGCATTAACCACTGATGGGCAAGGGACCTATGCAGTGCCTGATTATACAGAAGAAGGCACTGCCTATGCTTATCTTATGCAGGGAGGTTTGGGTTATGAGGTGTTGTTTGCTGACAATGTCTCTTTAGCACTCTCTGTTGGCTACCGAGTTTTTTCTCCTACAAATTTCACTCACACCCGAAGTCATACAAACTTAGACGGGACAAGTATTAGCGAAGGGCAGACCATGAAGAATAAAGAGGGGACTAACTTAGCGCTGAACTTAAATGGAGCCTTTGGGGGCTTTGCACTACGATTCTATATACCTTAGTAAAGACTATCTAAAACATCCTTATATTTTTTATCGCATAATTTTCTTTTTACTTTGAGCGAGGGAGTGAGCTCGCCTGACTCCACAGTAAAGTCATCTTTTAACAGAGCAAAGTTTTTGATTGATTCGTAGCTGGCTAATTTTTGATTCACCTCAGATACCCAATCGCGCATCAGGGATTGAATCTCCTTATGACCTACTAATTCTGCTTTATTACTGTACAAAATATTATTTTCTTTGGCATAGCTTTCAATATTTTCATAACTGAGAGTGATAAGAGCAACAATGTATTTTCTTTGGTCGCCGTGGATGAGCACATTAGAAACATATTTATTAAGTTTTAGTAGGTTTTCTATTTTTTGTGGTGCTACAAACTTTCCACCGGCAGTCTTAATGAGATCTTTTTTTCTATCTGTGATTTTTAAGAAACCGCGGTCGTCAATTTCACCTATATCTCCGGTGCAAAACCAGCCGTCCTTGAAAACTTCATTGGTTGCTTCTTTATTTTTATAATATCCAGGAGTGATTTTTTCGCTTTTTAAGAGAATTTCTCCATCACCAGCAATTTTCACCTTCACATCCCCAATGGGATGGCCAACAGTTCCAAATTTATAATCGAAGGTGTTGTTGGCAAAAACTCCTGCTGTGGTCTCTGTTAGGCCATAACCCTCTAAAATGAGTAAGCCAGCTGCATGAAAAAACTCTGCAATTTCGCGGGAAAGAGGGGCTCCTCCAGAAAAAGAAAATCTGAGCCGTCCACCTAATCGTTCTGCTAACTTATTAAAAACCAGCTTTTTGGCGACTTGATACTGTAAAAGTGTGGCTAAAGAAGGACTGGTTTTTTGAACACGGTGTCGGCTGATTTCTTTTCCGATGCCAAGTGCCCAATAGAAAACCTTCTTTTTTGTGGCACTGGCCTCAGCCTGCGTGATCATACTGTTATATATTTTTTCAAAAATCCTAGGCACAGCCACCATAAAGGTTGGGCGAATGGTTTGTAGATTAGCTCGTATGCGATCTATGTTCTCTGCATAACCCATGGCAAAGCCACAGTAAACATGTCCCCAGTGCTCTACGCGTCCTAAGATGTGTGCGAAAGGCAAAAAGCTTAAACTCATATCAGATTCATTAACACCGATATGGGCAAACACATCTTTGGCTTCACTGGTGATATTACTATGGAGAATTTGAACCCCTTTAGGTGTTCCGGTGGTGCCTGAGGTGTAGACGATACTGGCTAGTTCTGACAATGTTCTTTTTTGGATGCTTGAGGGCAGCATATTAGGATTTTTTGATTTTAATTTGCTGCCAGTCTCAATGAGGTTTACGAGTTTGATATGATCTTGTTCAGATTTTAAATTATTATCAATCAGGATGGCTTTTTTAATGGTTGTGCACTTCTCTTTAACCTCAAGGTAGCGTTGTAACAGTTGTTTATTTTCGCAAATGATAAAACTTGAGGTGGAGTTGTTTAATATAAACTCAATATCCTCAGGTGTACTGCTTGGATAAATAGGAACAGTAATGCCACCAAGACTAAGAATCGCCATATCACAAATCGCCCATTCCAGGCGAGTGTTTGAAAAAATAGCAACTGTGGTGCCTTCTTTGACTCCAAGGTCTTGCAAGGCATGGGCAATGGAATCACACTGCTCATAGTATTCATTCCACGTGACAGTAGTCCATTGTTCATTTTTAACGTGGTGAACAGCTATTTTTTCACCATCTTGTTCTCTTCGCTCTAACAGTTTATGAAGTATTGTTTGATCCATCATTTGTTTTGTCCTGATTTTCTTTTTAAAAACATGGTTATGCTTTGATGTGCATTTTCTTTTAGCATGAGAATTTTTTCATCGCTAGTATTTGTAAATGAATCGAAAGCCCTTATTTTGAGAGCTTCATCAGCCGGCACTGCGTACTTATCTAAATGAGATGAGCCCACCTTTTTATTATTTATATAAAGATCCGCTGTGCCAGGAACGACCCGTATGCTAATATAGCCAACTTTAGATTTTAAAAGATCAAAGTTATATGTCTGTCCTGGTTTTTGTGCCAGAAGCGAGCGCTGAAGATCTTTATAGCCATCCTTTTTGAGTTTTAATACGACTTGCTTGTTTTGTGGCAGACTCACTTCCGCAGGAGTGCTCCCTTTTTCTTCATTATCAATATAAATTTTTGCTCCCGGAGGACGAGTCATGATAACAGTGTTGTAGCTTGTACTAGCCAGAGTGATTTGATCAGGGTTTATATTTGAACTTTCATTGTTTTGTGCAACAGTCACTGTGCTATGACAAAAGTCAAAACTGTGAATTTGACAGACGAGCCCACTCACTTTTTGTGGTTTATAAAGAAACAATCCACCCAAAACAAGCACACTACAGAGGGCCACGACAGAGGCCATACTGCTTCGGTCAGATGGAGCCTGAACCACTAGAGGTTTTTGTTTTTGCCGTGGAGTCTTATTATTTTTTGATGGTTGGGCTGAAGATGTTGGTTCCGCTTTTTTACGAGCAGACGAGGCTTGGATGTCTGTTTTTAAGACGCGACCTTGAAGAGGTGCTAGATTATCTAGGCGTTTTCTTTGTTCCTCTGAGCTTATAGACTCTGTATCAGTAACGGTGTCTAGATTATCTTCTTTTTTCTCAATACCAAGGGCAATGGCGGTCTTTTCATCCTCATTGGGAGTGACGGATAGTTTGGCGTACTCGATGAGTTTCCTGCGACTTTCCAACAACTCTTCTGCATATAAAAGTTTAAGAGTTAAGCTAAGATCATGAGGTGAGAAATCAGGAAATTGACGATTCAGATAACTATTTAAATCTCGGTGTAGTTCTGCCGCTGAGTTGTAGCGCGTGTTTTTGTCTTTGGCTAAGGCTTTGTTGACGATTTTTTCTAACTCAGGCGAAAGAACTGGATCTAGTTTATGTAAACTAGGGATATGACACTCTTTAATTTTCTTAAGAGTGTTCATCTCGTTATTGGATAAAAACAGTCTATCACTGGCTAGAATTTCCCAAAGAATAATACCTAAAGAAAAAACGTCTGTGCGAGAGTCGATCTCTTGACCCTCTGCCTGCTCTGGACTCATATAACTAAATTTACCTTTGAGGGTGCCAGCTCTGGTACTTTCAACTTGGCTTTCTGCTTTTGCTATTCCAAAATCCACAATTTTTACACTGCCTTCAAAACTAATCATAATATTTTGTGGGCTAATATCTCTATGAATAATATTAAGAGGGTTTCCTGTGGTTCCATCAATACACCGATGAGCATGATCTAAACCTCTAGCGGCATCATTGATGAGGTAGATGGCCTGATCTTGTGGAAAACTGCGTCCCAACTCTTTCATGCGATTGAGAATTTGTCGAAGGTTGCGACCTTCAACATACTCCATTGCGAGATAGAACTGCCCTTTTTCAACTCCGAATTCAAAGATAGAAACAATGTTAGGGTGAGCCAGGTTCACAGCAATTTTTGCTTCAGCCTTAAACATGTCTATGAACTCAGAGTTATTTGAAAACTGAGGGAGGATGCGCTTAACAGCTACGAATTTGGAGACATTTTCCGCCCCTTGGATTTTAGCTAAGTAAACCTCAGCCATGCCGCCGGCGGCTAGCTTCTCAAGAAGTACGAATTTACCAAAGAGTTCGGGCAGAAAGGACACTGGACCTCCTCATAAATTTATCGGAGAATAGGGAAGCGTTCTTAATGAAAGAGGGAGAGAAGCTTTGCTCTGGGTGGGAATTACAGGTTCTATTGGTTCAGGAAAGAGTACCTTTGCACAAGGCCTAAGGGCTAGGGGCTATGCTGTTATAGATGCAGATGAAGTCTCACATCGTCTTTTGCTAAAAAATAATACTGCATACAAGAAAGTTGTACAGGACTTCGGTCTAGGGATCTTGAATGATGTTCAAGAAATTGATCGAAAAAAATTAGGAGCATTGGTTTTTAGAAATAAAAAATTATTGTCGCAATTGGAGTCAATACTACACCCATTGATACGCGAGGAAGTGGCGCAAAAGAAGGCGCAATGGGAGAGAGAGGGGAAGACAATCGCATTTTATGATGTGCCCCTGTTGTTTGAAAAAAACATGGAAAGCCTATTTGATGAAATTGTTCTTGTTTATGCGCCAGAAGCTTTAGTTAAAGAAAGAGTCCAAAAAAGGAGTGGTCTTACTGTTGAAGAAGTTCACCAACGACTATTGGCACAAATTCCTATCGAGCAAAAGAAAAAGCGCGCTCATTATGTTGTCGATAACTCTCAAGGCCTTGAGCATTTGAATGCAGAGTTAGATACCTATTTACTTTCTAAGGTTTGAATTACCATGCCCAGGTATAGCCAATGGCCACTTGCGCCCCGACGTGTTGGCTGTGAAAAATCCAGTCGACATCAAGTCTTGCACTGCTATTACCCTGTAGAAAGTATTCAAAACCTGAAGACGGCCGTAAGAGTAGATTTTCTGTTTTAAGAAGTCCGGCGAGTGAGTCACTGGCATAAAGGAGAATTCCTCCAGCCATCTTGAAATAGGGACGAAAAATAGAGGTCCTATTCCATACCCATTTAAGGCCAAAATGGGGTATGGCTCCACCATCATTCATGACATCAATGCCAGTCTCCCAGTACTGTTGATCTGTGTTCTGGTAAGAGTATTGAATTCCAAAAAAATGATAAAATATTTTTTCAGAAATAAGTTCAGTGTTGGAACCTATTCCTAAGCGCGGATTTAGAGCTGAGGGGTAGGCATAAAAAACATCAGGTTCAGCGGTGTGTTGGTGATGAGTCGGTGGCGGTGTTGCAATTTGATAATTTTTAATCTCATCAGGAAACTCAGTCGTTGTTGGTACTGACTCTTCTTGATTTACAGTATCAGCAGGTGTTGGTGGCTTTTGGTCGGGGTAAATTGGTGCTGAAGAAGCAAAATTAATATGAAACACAATGGTAGTGTAGACAAAGGTCAAGATGATGGGTTTAAGATATTTTTTCACACGTATAATCTATACTACATGTTCGTTTCATAATTACAATATTCCTTATAAGCGATTTGATGTTTGGAGGATCTATGAGTTTCATTTTTAAGAAGGCCTATCGGAATATATTTTTGTTGTGTCTTCTTTTTGCCACCTCAACTTATGCAGCTAGTTCTGCAGATAGCTCCTTAACTAATAATATTCGTCATGAGTATGTTTCGCCTCGAGCTTTAGGTATGGGAGATGCCTTTACTGCTGTTGCCGACGATCATAACGTTTTATTTTATAACCCAGCAGGCCTCGCATTTTTGACTGAAAGTGATTTGAATTTAAAGTTGCAGGGGGGCATTGCAGACGGGACTTATAATTTTACACAAGATATGAAGGCGGCTTTAGATAAATCAACTGATAGTGAAAAAGTCAGTGCTGTAACAACACTATTACAAAATAACTACGGAAAAGACTATTGGCTACGACCAACCATTGGAGGTATATATGCTAAACCTCGTTGGGGCATGGCCTTTATTCCCATCGATTTTGACCTTACTCTTTCTTTACATCAACAGGTGGGGCCCACTTTAAACGTAGAGGCCTATCAAGATTCTACTTTGGCCTTTGGCTATGCTTGGCTAATGGATCAAGACAAATTAGGAATTGGAATTTTACCCAAAGCTGTTTACAGGGCCTACGTTGGTAAAGCTGTTCCAGCTGGAGAGATGCTTGTTAACTCAGAGTATTTTACAAAGCAAGATGCTCAGGAGGGACTGACTTTTGATATGGATGTTGGAGTCATGCATAAGTTGAACAATTGGGGCATTGTGAAGCCCACGGTTAGTTTTGTTGCGCGAAATATTGTGGATTATGGTTTTAAACAAAACTTGCATTTGATTGATGGTAATAGTGCCAGTGAGCCTCCCACTCTAGGGCGTCGATTTGATCTTGGAACTGCTTGGGAATTTCCTAATTGGGGAATGTTTTCGCCCAAGGCAACCCTCGATATGAGAGATATGGGTCATAAGTATTGGACATGGTGGAAGGGCTTACACATGGGGGCTGAATTTATGTTTGATGCTGCTTGGTGGGCTCGTGCGGCTCTTAGAGGTGGCTTTTCACAAGGTTATATTTCTGCTGGCGGAAGTGTTGTGTTTGCATGGTTTCGTCTTGATGTGGCCACTTGGGGTGAAGAGATGGGCACAAGTAATGCCCGTCGTCAGAACCGACGCTATATTTTTTCTGCATCTTTGGATTTCTAGCATCTGAAAACCTAGAAGCGAATGGCAAATTTACCCGTATACCGACGATCTTCACGGAAGGAAGTGGCTGTGCCTATCTCCTCACCATAGGTGGCAAATTGAATTTGCATGAAGCGCATGGAGAACTCTAATCCAGCAGTCCAGTAGCGTTGGTTCACCCCAGCTCGTAGAAAGATCATATCTCCTAAATTTACTTCCCAACCACCGTGGAAACGGCGCCATATGTCGGTTTCATTTCCAGCTGTAAGTACGTCTTGGTATTCAATAGAGATGGATGAGCGAATATAGTTAGAATGAATAGGAAAAAGACCAATACCTACGTCCACCGTCTGCGGCACACTTTGGGGCTTTCTTCCATTCTTATAAAAAACGCCGTCGTTGATGTTGAAGCTTGTTGTTCCAATGTCACGAATGGTAGCTCCAATGGTTGGGAGGAATGTCCATGGTCCCGTTAGAAGAATGCCGCCATCTCCGGCAATACCTGCACCCTCTTTGATCAAATCTCCGCGCTGTAAGCTTGTGGAGTCAGAGTCTAGGTCCTCAATGATTTCAGAGCGATTCAAGTAGCGGCCTGCAAAACCTATTTTTACTCTGCCATCAAAAAGACGGAGGCTGTAGCCAAGAACCAAAGCCACATCATAGGTGTAGTCCAAAAGATAGCGAGATGTGGTGGAGATAACTTCAGCGTCATAGACTTGCTTGGCAAAAACACCAAAACCAAAATTGCTAAAGACAGCACTTGGAAAGAGCTGTGCTTTTGCATGCCAGTGTTTGTCTTTTTGTTGGTTAAGAGCGTCTAGCAATCCTTGGGGCTCTAAAAGTGTAAGAGCACCATTAGCTCCTAGAATTTGCATATTTTCTTGCCCGCCAGAAATTTCTGGATCTGCAATTGTTGCTATATATCCTCTGAGACGTCCAAGGGCTGCAGGGTTTGAGAGAAGAGCTGTTTCATCGTTTACAGTCGTTACGTACACACCGCCCATACCGTTTTGTCGAACGCCGGTAAAAAACTCATAGCGTTCGCTGCCAAAACTGGGAGTCACAAGGCAAGCCGTGATGGCGCTCATGAGACAAGAAAAATGAAATAAAAAATGTATCCCTGCTCTCTTCACCAAGCTGCTCCTCTCCATCTACTAGTATAGATCTCCCTGGCCATGAGCACCCGCCTTCACTGAATTTTAAATTTAAATCTTGGCCTAAGTCAGAGAGCAAAAAGTGCCTCCACTTAAGGCTTAAGGAAATGAAAATAATAGTCCTTACGGTAGGCGTTAAACCCTCAAAGAGCTACACTTAATAGAGTGGGAATAGGTAAAGAAAAAAAGGTTTTTCAGGAGGAAAAATGAAACAGAAATTAATGAGCGTTTCTTTGACTTGCGGGCTCGCCCTTGCGAGCATGTTGACTCTTGCGGGTTGTGAGCAGACAGAGGATGATAAAATTGCAAGTGCCCAAGCCTGCTTGGACTCTGCAACAAATGAAACTGTCGCTTCTTGTGAGGCCCTCATAGAGGGAGTGAGTGGGGCTGCCGCAGCTGCCATTCGATGTTCTGCCAATTTTATTTACCAATCTGTCACAGCTGATCGCATGTCGGCGGCTTTTTTGGAAATGACTCAAAACACATCCAACAATGAAACTTTGGGTATGATGAGTTATTTAACATTCACGGTGGGAAGCTCAAGCAATGATATTGTGAACAAAGCTAAGGTTGCTGTTACAAACTGCACGGAGAGTGGTTACAAAAGCATGATCATGTTGGCTAATTCCGCAAAGGCAGCCACGGTACTTCTGATTGGTACAGGTGTTGCTTATACTCCTGGAACTCCACCAACGCCTTCTCAAATACAGGCGGCTTTGGCTTCCTTCAGTGACAATGGCAATGCCACAGACGCAGAGCTTGGAGAGTCTGCAGTTGCTATTTCTGACATTTACTGTGGTTCCACCAGCGCTACGAAGGACGCCAGGGTTTGTTCTGAAATCACCAGTGCTGTTGCAGCGGGAACATCGTACTCAAGCATAGGAGCGCAGCTAAGAGCTTTGTTAGCTTCATCATAAATTAAATACGTTGGCCATGGAGGGCTTTCGCGTGAATCAGAAAGATATTAAAAGAAAGATTTTTAATTATACCGTCTTATTTTTAGGTTTTGTTTTGTTAAACCTCTCTTGCTCCAATCTTTTTACTGGCTCGGCCACAACAGATTCAGATGAAGCTAAACTCTTTGACGCTCGTATAAAAATAGATTCCTCCAATTGGACAGGAGCCATTGAGGCCATTAACTCCATGAGCTCAACTTATTTGTCTAAAAGGGAGGTTAAAACCCTTTTGGCCTCTGCCTATGCGGGTCGTTGTGGTTTAGATATTGTGGGCATTGCCAGTAATTTGCAAAACCCAGGGACAACCTCCTTCTTTGGTATTTTTCTTTCAGCCCTCGTCGGTTCTTCTTCAACCGAGGCCGATGATTGCACAACAGCGGAAACCACAATCAAAAGCATTTCAAGTTCTGCCGCCTATCGCACTGTCGATGAGAACATGCTCATGGCCTTTATTGGTTTTGCAAAAGTGGGGGCCTATTTAGCAAAAACAGCCGACCTCGATGGCGATGGAACAAGGGATGCCGCTTTTGAAACCTGTGACGATTTAAATGATACGGACACGGCTGAAGTTGGAACGGGCATCACCAATGCATTATTAAGTTTGGTGGCGGCGGGTTCTGCTATAGGTGGCACAACTGTGGAACAAATAAACACGACTTGTGATGCTCTTGCTTTGGCTATTGGAGAGGATATTTGCGCTTATACAGAAACCTCACAATTTGATAGCACACAAAAACTAGATGCCATACGTGGAATGGTTGGCGAATCATCTTATGGAGTGGGACTAGGATCTCCAGCAAAGTGTGTGACTCCCAATGACACTATTGAATTATGTTATGCCGCTTGCCAAATATAGTAGGAAATAAAATTTGATTATAAAATTACTGAGTTTACTCATTCTTACCAAGGTTCACGCTGCAGAGATTCTGGAGACGAATCTTAGCGTGCGCGCACTTGGTATGGGGAATGCCTACACAGCAGTGGTCACTGGCAAAGACTCTTTGTTTTATAATCCAGCAGGTTTAGCAAGAACAGAAGGCGTGACTCTCACAGTTGTGGATCCCTATGTGGGTATCAATGGAAGAGAGGTATACGATCGTGTGAAAACAGGCCTTGATGCGAATAATTGGGCCAGCAATGTGAGTGATTATTATGGAGCGAGAGTTTGGCTAGGAGCTGGCGGTAAGGCGGCTTTAACTTTTCCTGGTTTTGCCTTTGCTGCTTACGATAATTTGGAGTTGGGTGCCTACCTTAATAACCCTGCCTATCCTAATTTAGATATACGTTACTTTAATGATATTGGATTTGCTACGGGCATAGGAGTGCAAGTGCTTCCCACTGTTCACTTTGGAATCGTGGGCCAGAGAATTGAACGTTATGGAGGGGCTTTTCCTATTGGCGTTAGTACATTGGCGAGCTTGAGTCAGCAGGATATCTTAGATCAAATTAGTAATAAGGGCGTGGGCTACTCAGCCACAGCGGGTTTGATCATTGGCGCACCCACTCCCGCTTTTCCTCGCATTTCTGCTGCCTGGAAAAATATTGGCCAAACCACATTTACTAAAACAACGGGTTCGAGAGCTCCGGCTCCCATGAAAAACGATGTTACTGCTGGCTTTGCTTTTGATATTGATTTGCCTTTAATAAAAATCACGCCCAGTTTTGATTTCAAGCACCTCACAGATAACGATGAGCAGATTGGTAAAAAAGTTCATATGGGCATAGAGGTTGGCTTGCCACTATTGGCTTTAAGAGGTGGTTTTAGCCAAGGCTACTACACTGCAGGTATGGGCTATAACCTGCCCTTTTTAACCATAGATGCCGCCACCTACGGAGTAGAGCTTGGAGCCTATCCGGGGCAAAAAGAAGATCGGCGATATATTCTTCAGGCAACCATGGAGATTGATTTTTCTGGGGCCTTTGGATTTTTAAAATTTGGCGGTGGCGACAGTGGAAAGTCTTTTTCAAAGCCCAATCCTTACCTCAAGCAGCGCCGCTAGGCGCATACCTTGTCTGACGTAGTAAACTTTTCTAAGTTAATGTCATGAAGTTTTATGAAATCTCTCATCCTAGGCTCCGTCAGCAATGGTTTGAGACCTTTGATCCACTTGTTCAAACCTGGATTGTTCCTGATATTAGAAGTAAGTTGGATTTGCAAAACCGTCTTTTACAACGCCATGGATGGATTCCTGAGGAGTCTGTCTTGCGCTCCGGTGAATTGTGGAAAAAATCAATTCAACGACAACTCCCGGAGTACCAATTTATTTCTCAAAGCTTAGCGCTCGTACTAGTTCAAAGGTGGTTAAAGCCAAGAGAGGCTTGGGTACAGGCCCCTGGGGTAGCTCCTTTGGCTTTAAACTATCTTTCTATTTTTTTGCCGGTACTTTCTGCTGAGCAGGGACCAGAGCTAATGACGGCTTGGTTAAAAAGAAACTCTGAGGCCTTCGAGCGTTGGGGGCATTGGTTTATTGAAAGCTATTTTTTATGGCAACAATTTTTAACACACAAGTGGTTGCTTGCCTCTTGGGCGCCATCTCTTTTGATTCACTTAGGGGTTAAGCCGATTGTCTCGCGTGATTTAATTTGTGATTTAGGTCTTCGCATTCAACCTAGTGAATTGGAACTTTTTCGCCAAATGTCTAATGAAGCTAGTGATGTGGAAATTCTAGTTCCATTTCCTTCATGGCAAACAGAATATCAAGGCCACTATAGTGCTTATGAACAATACAAAAACCCTGGGCACAGTTTTGAGAGGGTCACTGAAGATTTACAGACTCAGTCTTTGCGACAATACAAAAGGCTGACCACTCAACTTGGGGAGGTCAAAGAAGCCACAGCACAAGTAAGGCAATGGTTGGATTCGGGGGTCGCTGCCAACCAGATTGCAGTGGTGGCGCCTCAAGTGCATGAATATGAAACTTCTTTAAAAAGCTACTTTCATGCAGAGGGTATCTCATTACAAAAACTAGGATTGGTGTCTTTTAACAGTTTGCCTAGTGTACAGCAATGGTTGGCAGATTTGAAATTATGTTTAACCGTTGGCGGTGGCGCCTCTTCAGAGCTAAATGCAGAGGACTTAGAGGCCGCTATTTATTTAGAAAATAAAAAGCCAAACCTAAGTTATGAACAGTTTCATTATCTTTATTCTATAGTATTTAATGTGGCTGAGTTATCAAGATCTCCACAAGTTTATGAACGTTGGGTTGATTTTGAAAAAACTAAAAAGTTTCAAAACCAGGAATTTAAAAGAGACGAAATTTTTGAGTGGATGCTTTTGCGTTGGACCTTTGATGACCAAGAAACATTATCTCGTATAGCTGAAGCCTTTATGAAGGAGACTCCAAAGTCTTTAGTTCTTTCTCCTCGAGAATGGATACAACACTTAAAAGTGGTTTGTCAGAGAGGAACTTTGCATTTAGAAGACATTCATCTTCATGGTGTAAAACTTCTCGAGCTTCATGGGGCTGATAGTTTTGAGGGAACTCACCTCGCAGTATTAGGTTTGACAGACCAATCTTTAAAAAAGTCTTCTTCTTTGAGTCTATTGCAAAAAGATGTGAATCAAATTGCCAATGATCTAGGGTTTCAATTGGGTAGTTTGGAAGATCAGAAGCTTGAGTTTGAAGCTAAATGGCTTGTGGAAGATTTTCAAAAAACATTTTTACTGACCTGTGCCTCTTCTGATTTTAGCGGGGAGCCCCACAGTCCCTCTTTCATTTGGATTCAGGGGGCGAAACAACAGGGCGCTGTGCATGAGCCCCAAGCCCCTCGCTCCACTCGCTGGGACGATATTCATCAAAATGTATTTGAATATCTAGAAGCTCAGGGGGCATCGACCCAACTTCTACAGCATGCCTTTGAAGAGGATGTTGGTCTTAGAGAAAAGTCTTCTTTTGCCTCAAACACTATAAAAAAACTCTCAGCCAGTGCTTTAGAAGATTATTTGAATTGCCCCTTTGTTTTTGCTGCCAAACGAGTGTTTAGACTTTCAGACGAAGAGGAGCTGGATCTTTCTGTTGATCGGCGTAAGTGGGGCTCACTGACTCACTATGTTTTAGAGCATGTTCTTCAAGAAAAACTAGAAACTATTTCTGATTCAAAGATTTTAAGTATTATTGATCAAGGGAGAAAAGAAATTGCTCTAGTACTTTTTTATGAATCTAGCTGGGAAACAATTAAGAGTCGACTTTTAAAGTTGAGTCGACAGTTCATAGAAGTAGAATTGGAAGACCAGAAAGAATCTCCCCAGCGCCGTCATATCGCCTTCGAAGTACCTATTAAGGGTTATTTGTCTCCAGAGGGTGAATTAGATTCTTCTCCTCAGGCCTATGAATTCCGAGGTAAAATTGATCGCATTGACGACTATACAGATGCTCAAAATAAACATTATGCAGTTGTCTATGATTACAAGAATACAGGGGCTCAATGTCTTCATTGGTCTAAGTGGGGTGAGCAAAACAAAATACAATTATTTCTTTATGCTGAGGCGCTAGAGAGGGGTTTGGTAGAATCTATCGAATCTCGGCCTGTGGCGGGATCATTTTATTACATTCTTAAGAACTTTCATCGCCGTAAAGGTTTTTTAGATCGTGACAAGGCTGAGGTGCTTGGTCTTAAGGCAAGTCACCATGCCCTGGTGACTCAGGAACAAAGAATTCAAATGAAAGATGATTTGAATTCAAAAATTTCAGTATCCCTCAAGAGCCTCGAAGAAGGAGTGTTTCCATCCACCCCAGATGATGAGCAGCATTGTGAGCGTTGTCGTTGGCGCCGTTTGTGTCGAGGAGTGCATTTATTATGAGTGAACTCATAGATCAACTCCATAGAGCGGGTGCCGGGGCTGGAAAGACAACGGGCCTCACAGAGTATATTATCAGCGCTGCCTTAGCTTTTAAACAGAAGCATCGTCGTTTTCCTCGTTTTGTGGTCACAACTTTTACAAGAAAGGCCACCCAAGAGCTAAAAGAGCGCTTGATGTTAAAGGCCGATGAGTTAGGTGATCCAGAAGTTCTTCAGTTTGTATCTTCAGGACAATACGTGTTTATTTCTACTATACATGGGGTTTTGAGTTTATTTCTTTCTCGAGTTGGGCACCGCTTAGGCCTCGATCCCGCTTTTCAAATTCTAGATTCAGCCCAAACATCTTACCTTAGCAAAAAAATATTGTATGAAGCTCTTCAGTCTAACCCTGAAGCTCAGCTTCTTTTGGAAACATTTGGTCAAGTTCGTTTAGAGAAAATGTTAGATGAATTTTCTAGGGCTCTCTTAGCTTGTCCTGATATGCGACCCATATCTATAGAAGATATGATGTTGTATTTGGAGCAGGAGAAAGAAGAACTTCATTTGTTGGCAAAAGAGCTTTTACCAAAAATAGAGAATGAGGCTACCAAGGGGGCTTGGCAAAAATTTATTCCGTTTTTACAAGAGATGGTTCTAACTTTAAATTCCAAAAACTCGGATCTTCCTTTTCAGATGAAAAAGCCTCCTTATGGTAAAAATACGGGTATTTCGGAGGAGACCAATGCTTTGACTGTTAAGTTGAAGTCAAAAGTAGAGGATTGGAATACATTATTAGATGAAAAGAATCGTTTCTCTTCTTTTGAGGAGACAATGAATGTGTTTAGTCATTTAGCTCATAAGTATCATGAACTATTGCTTCAGGAAAAAAAGACCAAGGGTCGTTTGGCAATGTCTGATTTAGAGCTCCTTGCACTGGAGGGTCTTCGTCAAGACCCTTCTTTGAGCGATAGTTTTGCTAAAGAATGGGATTATTGGTTTATTGATGAATATCAAGACACAAGCCCAATACAGGAAGAGCTGCTTAGAAAGTTAAAAGGCAATAGCCCTAGTTATGTTGTGGGAGATCCTCAGCAGAGCATTTACCTGTTTCGAGGGGCTAGATCTGAAGTTTTTTTAAATCAAGAAAAAGAACTTTTAGATCGCGGTGATGTAGTCACTCGCATGACTAATAATTATCGATCACACCCTCAACTGGTAGAATTCTTCAATTTGTTTTTTAGTCAGTTCATGGATCATGACTTTCAGAAAATGATACCTCAAGTGGAGGATATATCTTTAGGCCTAAAGACAGAGGCTCGAATTCAACTTTTGGAAGCTGAAAATGAAGAAAAAGAAATTTTAGGAGTTAGCCAATGGATTTCTAAATTGATCAACGAGGGAGTTCGGCCTGAGGAAATCTGTGTGCTCTCTGCGACAAACAGATCATTAAAAAAAGTGGCTCAAAAGCTTTATGAAATGAATATTCCGAGATGTTTGCATGCCTCAGGAGGATTTCAAAGACGCCGTGAGATTCTTGATGCTATGGCACTGCTTAAATTTATTCTCAATCCCCATGACACAGAAAATTTACTCTTACTATTGAGAACACCATTTTTAAGAATGAGTGACGATGTCTTGGCTCAATATGCTTCAAAAAAACAATCGTCATCGCTTTGGAGTTCTATTGAAAACAACCCAGAAGACAGTTCATGTGCGAGTCCAGATGATAGTCTAGATGACAATCCAGAAGGTAACTCCGGAGATGCAAAGAAGAAGACAACTGATTTTGAACAGATGAGTGTTAAACAAAAGCTACGGGAGCTTTTGCAAGTTTCAAAAACAGAGGGTATTTTTCGCAGTTTTGTTCATGGGTTAACGGCCTTGCATGTTTTTGATCTGTCTTCTGTTTATGATCCCAGTGGTCAGCGAGAATCTAATTTATGGAAATTAATTTATCTTTTAGAGCAAGAAATGAGAAAACCAGATTTTAACTTTTTTTCTTTTATAGATCGCTATCAAAAAAGTGAAAGTGAAAAAGAAGAGTCCGATGCTATTGCTGCCAGCGAGCCTCAAAGAGTGAATTTAATGACTATACATGCCTCTAAAGGACTTCAATTTAAGCATGTTATTGTGACTCGACTTTCTAAAAAAAGAAAAAAGGCACAAAGAGAGGCCTTTTGCTTTTCTCAAGAGGCTCAAAGATGGACTGTGGGGTATATTGATGAGGAGACTGGAAGCATAAGCTATTTGCCACTCATTACACCTTGGATCACTGAGTTGCGTGAAAGAGAAAAGGAAGAAGAGCTCAGACTTTATTATGTCGCTATGACTCGCGCTCAAGAGAGCCTATTCTTATCTTGGACAAAGCCATTTGATAAGGATTCTTTTAGAAGTCTCTGGACCTTTGAGCCTGAGTTAGGTTTGCAGCAGTGGGAGAGTGTCCCCTATGTATTACAGCAAACGGTTTCCGAGGTCGCCTCTGCATCACTTGAGAAAAAGAAAGTACAAGTGAGAGATCCATGGGGTGGTGATGATGTAGCTACCTTGTCCTTAAGAAGTTCAGTCACGTCATTACTTGCTCAGTCTAATGAGTCAGCAAGTTCTAAAATAAGAACGTTTAAGCCGGCGCAATTTTTAGGACTTTTACAAAAAAGTTTTTTGGGAACCGCTGTTCATCGTCTTTTTGAAATTCGTCGCTACTATGATGATACAAAGGTCCGTGAGATTTGTGATCTTTGGTTCGAAGACAAATCTCAGGAAGTTTGGGATGCCTATGAGTTTGTATTGAAAACAGAGCGAATACCTATGTTGGAGCTTTTGCAACAAGGTCATGCGGAGTGGGGTTTTATTTTGAACCACGAGGGCCACCAAATAGAGGGGCAAATAGATCTTTGGGGTGTTCATAATGGTCAGGTTTATATTTTAGACTATAAAACTGGTAATTTTGATTATGTTGAAAAGGCCTTCGATCAGTTGAAAATTTACAGCTTAGCTATTCGAAAAATTCATGCCACAGAAGCGATAAATTTAGTGGCTGTGTTTCCTTTTGATAGAAAAATTGAAATTAGAAAACTTTAGCCACCAGCGCCAGCGTCGGCAGCGCCATCTCCTGCGCCAAGACGAAAGACAAAACCAAAACCAATATAAAGTGCTGTACCTGGGTTTAAATTGAATTTCATTTCAGAGCGAAACCACATGCTATTGCCAATAGGGTAGAGGATGCCTCCACCAAGGTGTCCACCTCCCACTGTTTGAGTGGTATCAGTGGAGTCAGACCATTGATGCAGATCAATACCTGCGTAGAGAATGCCTCGCAGATCATCCAGCGTGACGTCATAGCGGTAACTTGCAAAGGCATTGTAATAAGTCACGCCGTTGGCCCTACTGTTTGCAAAACTAAACTCAGCCATACCAGTTCCCATTGGCATACCATACCTGGGGCCCCACATAGGTTGAATTTCGGTCATTCCATCAATTTGATTGGGGAGTAATGGACCCATGTGAATTCCAAACTCTGATCCCTTAGGAGCGGCGTCTTGGCCAGCAGCTCCTTGGTCTTGAGCCAGAGCCATTGATGCCAATAGCAGTACAGAAAGTAGACTGTTTGCAAAGATGGATATGCGAGATGTCATAGTCCTATTTTAGCCATACTTCAAAGGGTTGAACAATCATCTCTTGCTCTATGACAGGACCTCAATAACAATAACCCTATGATGAAGCGTAGTGAGGGTGAATTTAAAGGTCTTGATCGCATTGAATTATTTTACCAAGTCTGGACTTTTGCACAGGTTAGAGGAGTGATTGTTGTTACTCATGGTTTAGGCGAACACTCTGAATCATACACTCGATTGGCCGAAGGCCTTTCAAAAACAGACTGGGAACTGTGGGCTTTTGATCTTAGAGGACATGGAAAGTCTGACGGAAAAAGAGGAACAGTTGGTAAGTTCAGTGATTACACGGCAGATCTACATAAATTTATTCAGCTAGTAAAAGAGGCCCGGCCTGGTGTGCCAGTGGTTTTGTTAGGTCACTCAATGGGTGGCCTTGTTACAACAAATACTATTATTGAGTATCCAGCATTGGAGTTTACAGCCCTTGTTTTAAGCTCGCCATTGTTTGCAGTGGCTGTGGAAGTGCCAAAAATTAAAAAATTGGGAGCTCAATTTTTAAATAAATATGTTCCTGATTTAACTTTGTATAATGAGATTGTTTATCGACAGCTTACTTCTGACAAAGAAGTTATTAACGAATATTATAAGGACACCCTTCGCCACGATCGCATTAGTTCTGGGCTTTACGTTCAAATGCTAGGTGCCATGGAAAAAGCCATGGCCCACGCAGCACAAATCACTTGTCCTTTGTTATTGCAGCAGGCGGGGGCGGATACTGTTGTGAGCTGTAAGGCTTCTGAAAAGTTTTTTAAAAATGTAGGTTCTGAAGAAAAGAAGCTCCAGATTTATGAAGATCTTAAACATGAGATTTATAATGAGGTTTATCGTCAGCAAGTTTTTGCAGACTTGATCGATTGGTTAAATCCTTTTTTAAAGGTAGAACAGTGAATAAGGGGTCTTTGAAAACTGAGCTACTTCATATGATTCGAGAAAAGTCCTATGAAAAGCGTCAGGTGATCTTAGCTTCAGGAAAGACCAGTGACTTTTATATCGATTTAAAGCACACACTTTTGCATCCTCGTGGCATTTTTTTGGTGGGTGAACTCATGGCCTCGGAGCTAAAGACTCAGTACGAAGGTCAGTTGGTAGGTGTTGGGGGTTTAACAATGGGAGCCGATCCCATTGTTACCGCAGTCTCCATGTCGACTCTTCAATGGTCGCAACCTCTGATGGGCTTTTATATACGCAAAGAACCTAAGGGGCATGGGACACAAGCCTGGTTGGAGGGCATGAAGAATTTGCCTCAGGGTTCTGAGGTTTATATTATGGAAGATGTGGTGACCAGCGGTGGTTCCAGTTTAAAAGCAGTGGAGCGAGCCCAAATGGCTGGGCTTTGTTGTGTGGGAATTTTTACTGTGGTTGATCGTGAAGAAGGCGGTCGTAAAAATATTGAAGCTCAAGGTCTGAAATTTAGATCTTTGTTTACCAAGGCCGATATTTTGTCAGCCTAGTTATTGATGTAATTATTTTTGTGATCTGTAATGGGTATAAGTAATTTGAGAGGAGCAGGAAAATGAAAACAATGAGTTTACTGTGGCTATCGAGTTTCATTTTCTTAACCCTTTCATGCTCTAGCGTTCCTGAGAAAACATATTCTTCCTTTGATGATGTGATGACCGATGAAGAATATATGTCTGTCATTGAGAAAAACACAAAAGAGGATGAAAAGTATGCTGGCTTTATGGCTGCATACCAATTTCATGCAACAATCCTTAATAAAAACGTTAGGGAGGCCCAAACCTTATTGCGTGCCAAGGATTACAAATGGACTCGTGAGGTTTATTTAGCTGAAAAACAAAAAGTAGATTTAGATTTATCCACTCGTGCAAAGTTCTTTTTGAGCTTCTTTTCTCCTGTGAATGAAAATGATAATTTGGACAGTAGTAAGACATTGTGGAAGGTCTATTTGTACGTGAATGATCAAAGGTATGAAGGGCAGGTGGGTAAAAAGCCAGGCCTATTAGCTGAGATTCAGAGATTATACCCCTATCATTCTCGCTTCCTAACCCCTTATCATGTGACTTTTAAGGTGCCGATGACAGAAGTGCAGAAAAACACTGCCCGTCTTGTTATTACTGGCCCCATTGGTAGCAGTGAGCTTAAGTTCTCTCCCATTGATTAAGCTTCACATTTAATATTTAAATCACACAATAGACTAAGATTGGGTTACGCAGTATTCTCGTAGGGTTATTTGTATCTCTGAGGTAGTTACGGAGTGTTCTCGTAGAGCTTATTGTACTTTTAGCTATCTGTATCTGTATCTGTTAAATTTGGATTTCCCTTACCGTTTTCACAGGGTTTATTTTTAAGCAATAAGTGCTTTA
>Ga0066639_10001128_pt1 | contig 23841 bp, 32 predicted proteins | sample CryGeyCG2114_010_2_FD_59504 | JGI IMG/M metagenome (GOLD analysis project Ga0066639, IMG submission 59504) | Groundwater microbial communities from aquifer - Crystal Geyser CG10_big_fil_rev_8/21/14_0.10 | ecosystem: Environmental > Aquatic > Deep subsurface > Groundwater | place: USA: Utah...
AAGAAGAATTATTGGGGTTAAAAGCCGTAGAGGCGCGAGGTAAATGGTTTTCGATTCTTCACAAAATTGCTAGCCCGGCCAGCAGGCACCCCGGTAAGTTTGAAGCGCAGCGGATTATAGATGGTGTTGAAGCTGGAGTGATTACGATTCTTGCAAGGGAAGGTAGTTTGGGAGCTGGACCATCGGCGAAGCTTCTTAAGTTTAAATGCGACTTTGGTCGGCATGTAATCCCAGTTATTTTGTTAGACGTGAGACGTATTGGTAGGAGAAGTGACGAAGCATTAATACATTCAACAAGTGGTCTATTGGCTGATTTCAGTAATTTAAGAACAAAGGAATCCGTAGGAAGAGGTGAACATGGAAGAGAGTTTTGCCGAAAAGAAAGGGTTCGCAGGTTTGCCAGTAATCCTGCGATTATTGGGTTTAGAGATTGAAAATCAGCTGGAGGTCAGGAATATGGTGAGCTTGTCTAACCATTGACTTTTTAGCTTCAGTTTTATAAACTTCCAGTACTTTAGTGTTAGTTTGTAGTACGTAGTAGGTAGTCGGTAGAAATTCTACGAATTATGAACTACGAACTTATAGCATATTAATGTTCCGACTTTCACAAAAATCTGACTACGGCCTGATTCTTTTATCTTCAATTGCGCACAAAAATTCACGGGTCTCAATTTCCACTATCGCAAAAAAACATAAATTATCTGCTAAATTCCTATCACAGGTAGCACAAGAACTGAAAAAGGGAGGAATTTTATCTGCAAAAGAAGGCGTGGATGGTGGATATCAACTTGCAAAGGATGCGAAAAAGATTAAGGTTCTGGATGTTTTAATGTTGCTTGACGGTGGGTTGGTCAAGGGTGATTGTTTTGAGGATGACCATGAATGCGAATGCGGGGCTAAAGAAATGTGGATGGAAATGAAAGAACAAATGGAGGCGACGATCGGCAAAAAAACGGTTGCCGATTTGGCGGCAGGATGAGCGAGAGACTGGTTGGTGAGATTGCATTTGACCCAGCTTTTAGAGACCTATACTTGGGTGTAAGAGGAGAGGAAGGTCATACCGGTATAGTAATTGCTTTTGCACCTGATGCCGAGTATGTCCATGCGGCATTGAAGCGGGATCAGAAAATAGAACGTCCGAGAACCAAATATTTTTTCTTTAAGCCGGCCAGTAAAGATGACATTAGAGAATCATGGACAATTGGAGGTGAAGAATGAATCAAAGAAACATTGTAAATAGAACGAGAGCAGGAACAAGTAAACAGGAGACGAATTGGGTGGGCTGAGCAGCAATTATGGGGGCCTACCAGTGGAAAAGAAGTTGGATCTTTGGATATTCCTGTAAGAACAGGAGATGGTAGAGAATCCGTTATGAAATATCCGATTACTCGGGAAAGGGATGTGTAGGAATGGAAAGGATTACCAGAAGTAATGCGGCGAGGAGGCTGCCGAAGGGGATAAGAACTCCGGTAGTTGTGGATGGATTGTTTCCATTGCCTGTAAATCCCGGTTCTGAGAGATTACCTGACGGGCGATCTGTAAGAAGAAAGCAGATAGTCGAAAACAATGTTAAGGATTTCTAATTTAAGATCCAGCGTTGAAGGCTCCTCCTTCACCAAAGCTTCCGCCGTCACTAAAGTTTTGGCGGACAGGTCGGAGGGCAGGAAAGAGATTTTGAAGGGGATTGATCTGCAGGTTAAACGTAGCGAAATTCATGTTCTGATGGGGCCTAATGGGAGCGGGAAGAGTACATTGGCGCAGGTGATTGCGGGTGTGCCACTATTCAAAGTTCAAAGTTCAAAGTTCAAATTTATGGAGAAGGATTTAGGAAAGTTTACTCCTGATAAACGGGCGAAGATGGGGATATTTTTGGCGTTCCAGCATCCGGTAGAAATACCCGGAGTTTCTGTGTTTAATGTCTTGCGCAAAGCGAAAGTAGTAACAGGAAACAAGAAACCTCGCACCAGAATAAGTTCGGTACGGGGCAAGCCGGTTTATTCGGGCTTGGTTGCGCCCGATTTAGGAAGGGCGAAGGAATTGAGACAAGAATTGGTGGGGTATTTATCTTCTTTAAAACTTTCCGAAGATTTTCTTTCTAGGTCTTTGAATGAGGGTTTCAGTGGAGGGGAGAAAAAAAGATCGGAAATTCTGCAGATGATGGCCTTGAGGCCGAAATTAGTAATTTTGGATGAGATTGACAGCGGACTTGATGTAGACGGGCTCAAAATTGTTGCTCAGGCGATTAAGAAATTTGCCACCGAAAATCCTAAATCATCAATTCTTTTGATAACCCATTATGCGAGGATCCTGAAATATTTAAAGCCGGATTTTGTACACATTATGATGGACGGGAAGATCATCAAAAGCGGTAAAGCGAGTTTAGCACAGAAAATAGAAAAAGAAGGGTACGAGAGAACGAGGAACGTTCTTGAGCAGAGACCTATCAAGGACGCACCTCGTTCTAATTAATAAAAATGAACGATCTACAAGTTAACGATTACCGATACGGTTTTAGTAAACCGGAGAATTATGTTTTTAAGGCTAAACGTGGCCTGAATCGGTCTGTTGTTGAGCAGATTTCTTCCATAAAGAGCGAACCGGGGTGGATGAGGGAATTCCGTTTGAGGGCGCTTGAGATATTTGAAAAAAAGAAAATGCCAAAGTGGGGAGCGGATCTTTCGACAATCAATTTTGACGATATTTTCTACTACATAAAACCGACAGAGAACCAGAAAAAATCATGGGAAGATCTACCAAAAGATATTCGCGATACTTATGACGCGATCGGGATTCCGGAAGCGGAGCGCAAATTTTTGGCAGGGGTAACTGCACAGTACGAAAGCGAGGCGGTTTACCATTCTTTCCAAAAACAGTGGGAAGACAAAGGTGTGATTTTTTGCGATATGGATACGGGACTTCGCAAATATCCCGATATTGTCAAATCTTATTTAGGAAGGTCAATTCCTCCTGCAGACAATAAATTTGCCGCACTTAATTCTGCAGTTTGGAGCGGTGGTTCTTTTATTTATGTCCCGCCCGGAATTTCTGTAGATATTCCTCTTCAGGCTTATTTTAGGATAAATGCTGCCAACATGGGGCAGTTTGAGCGGACTTTGATTATTGTCGACGAAGGTGCGTATGTCCACTATGTCGAAGGATGCACGGCGCCTGTTTATACGACAGATTCACTGCATGCCGCGGTTGTCGAAATATTTGTTAAAAAAGGGGCGCGTTGCAGGTATACAACAATCCAAAACTGGTCTTCCAACGTCTACAACTTAGTCACAAAAAGGGCGTTTGTGGAAGAAGACGGGATTATGGAGTGGGTGGATGGGAATATCGGAAGCAAGATAACGATGAAGTATCCTTCCTGTTATTTGGTTGGAAGGGGAGCAAGAGGGGAAATTTTGTCTCTGGCATTAGCAAATTCCGGACAACATCAGGATGCAGGCGGAAAACTGATGTTTCTGGCGCCGGAAACTAGCGGGGAAATTATTTCGAAATCAGTTTCGGTTAACGGGGGAAGGACTTCATATCGGGGTTTGGTCAAAGCTATAAAAGGGGCTAAAGGGGTCAAATGCAACGTGCGGTGTGACGCGCTAATTCTTGATGAACAATCGCGTTCTGACACATACCCGACAATGAAGGTCGATGAAAAAGACGTGACGATGGGGCATGAGGCAACAGTTGGCAGGATCAATGCAGAGCAATTGTTTTATTTAATGAGTCGGGGATTTTCCGAAACCGAAGCAACCTCCTTGATAGTAAACGGTTTTATCGAGCCGATCGTTAAAGAAATACCTTTTGAATATGCGGTGGAGCTTAATCGTCTGATTCAGTTGAACATGGAAGGGAGTATTGGATAAACTCAATAGTCTAGTGTATTAGACCGGAACATGATGGACGGGTAGTTAATTTAAAGTTAAAAATGCAAAATTCAAAGTTGGAGGTAAAACTTAAAAGGGGACAGAGAGAAGTTATTCCTTTCGAACTTTTGGAGAGTAAAAGGCTTGAAGTGGTTTTGGCCGGGGAAGGGGCAGAGGTGGAGATTGTAGGGTTGGTTATCGGTCGAGGGAATGAGGAGAAGACGCTTGAGGCGTATATAACGCACGCGGCGCCGAATACGAAATCGAATGTGAACGTGCGGGGAGTTCTTTCGGGTAAATCCAAATTTGATTTCCGAGGGAATGTGCGAATTGAAAAGGGGGCAAAAGGTTCGGATGCTTATTTGAGATCCGACGTTCTCTTATTTGATGAAGCAAAAATGGGGGATGATACACCTGCTTTGGAAATTCTGGAGCCGGATGTTAAGGCTGGGCACGCGGCAACAATTGGGAAGGTCGATGAAAACATGCTTTTTTATCTGATGACGAGAGGACTTTCAAAAAAACAAGCAGAAAAGCTGCTGGTGGAGGGGTTTATAAGACCAATAAGAGAAAGGGTAAGTGCTAGAGAATAGGGTTAAATAAATATTTAGATAGGTATGCAAGAAACACTAATTTTGATTTCCATAGCCATAACAGTAGCGATAGTCATTATCTTACTTTGTGCAATGTTGTGGTTCTTTTTAAGAAAGGTAAAGCTGGTTATTTTATTGGTATTACCTGCTTATTTAATTATTGGACTATGTGTGATTGCAATTATTTCTTCATTCTCAGGCGGCTGGAAATTTAACTCTATTGCTGATGAGGGCACATCACTACTTATGTGGCCGCTTGTATTGTTTTGGACACTGATTGGAAGTGGATAAAAAGTAAATGAAAGAAGGTGATGATTATGGTAAAAGTTAAGGTTGCAAAAGTAACAGATGTACCCGAAGGAGATCTTATCAAGGTGATGGTTGGTAACGATCCTGTTGCTTTATATAAATTAGATGGGAAGTTGTACGCAACGACGAACATTTGTACTCATGAACAGTGTACTTTGGATGACAACCATATGATGCATGGGGATGTTGTGGAATGTACCTGTCACGGTTCGCAGTTTAAAGTTTCGGACGGATCGGTGGTTGTTCTGCCGGCAACAGAACCGCTAAAAACATATTTGGTAAGTGTCGAGGGAGAGGATGTGTTTTTGGAAGGTTGAGAAAAGACGATGAGAGAGACAGGGTACGGTTCGTAAGGGACTTTGCCAGTTCGAGGCTCGATAGGATGCTTGCGCCTGCATAGTTTGCGAGTTTTCAGACTTTTATGCGCAACAGGGCTGTCCCTGCTGGGAGATATGCTCTGTCTGCCGCTTTACTCGATGGCAGGCTATGGGGGCTTTTTGAAATTCGAGTGACTGAGCTTGCGGATCAGGAAAAAGTTACTTTAACCTCAGGCACTATGTTTATAGGCGATGAGGATGCAGGTGTGCCTCTGGAGTTAAGCGGTGTCCCTGTATTTTGGATTGAGGATTCTCACGATGAAGCAAACTAAGAATATTGAAAAAGTTAGAGCACAGTTCCCATTTTTAAAACGTCGATTTAATGGTAAATCGGTGGCTTTTTTGGACAATGCATCGACGACACAGAAGCCGCAGGTTGTCATTGATGCGGTTTCCGAGGTTTATAAAAACCATTACGCGAATATTCACCGAGGAGTTTATGATCTTTCGGTCGAAGCAACAGAGGCGTATGAGGGAGTGAGAGCTAAAGTCGCCAAGTTTATTGGGGCAAAAGAAGAAGAGGAGGTTATTTTTACGAAAAACACTACGGAATCGTTAAATCTTTTAGCGTACTGTCAAGGAGAGTCCTTGACAGGGGGTGACGAGATTTTGCTGACAGAAATGGAACATCATTCCAATATTGTGCCGTGGCAGATGCTTGTTCAGAGACCGAAAACTCGAAACTCGAAACTCGAAACTCGAAACATAAAGATTAGATACTTACCGATTGACAGTGATGGAGGGTTGAGAGTGGATCTTTTGCCAAAGTTTCTTTCCAAAAAGACAAAGGTTGTATCCATAACTTTAATGTCGAATGTTTTGGGGACGATAAATGATATTAAGCGTATAGCGTATAGCGTTAAGCGTATAGCGCCTGAGGCAATAATAATTGTCGATGCGGCGCAGGCGGTGGGACATATGAAGCTAGATGTCGATAAGTTAGGAGCGGATTTTGTGGTGTTTAGTGCTCATAAAATGTATGGGCCGACAGGAGTTGGGGTTTTGTGGGGCAAGCGAGAACTTTTGGAGAAGATGCCGCCTTTTATGGGAGGCGGGGATATGATTCTTTCCGTTGGTTTTGACAAAACGACGTTTAACGAAGTGCCTTGGAAGTTTGAAGCTGGGACCCCAAATATTGCGGATGTGATTGCATTTTCTGCGGCAATTGATTTTATGGAGTCGGTTGGGCTTGAGAAAATCGGAAAACATGAAATGGGACTGACTAAATATGCGCTTAAGAAACTTTCACAAATTCCGGAAGTGAAAGTTTATGGATCTAATGGTGAGAACGAGGACCGTCCTCGCCAGAGGCTCCGCAAGGACGGTCCTCTATACAGGGGGCCGGTGGTTGCATTCAATGTGAACGGAGTTCATCCGCACGATGTGGCTTCAATTCTAAATGAAGAAGCTGTTGCTATTAGAAGCGGGCATCACTGCGCCCAGCCTTTGATGAGTGTTTTGGGAGAAGTTACCGTGTGCAGGGCGAGTTTCGGGGTTTATAACACGAAAGAAGAAGTCGATAGGTTGGTACAGGGGATTGAGAGGGTGAAGAAGGTGTTTCATAAAAACTCTAAACAGAACGTTTTGCTCCGCAAAAGCGAAAATCTAAATTCTAAAGAAATACAAAATAAAAAAGTTCAAAACTCGAAAGTTCTTAGATTTAGAATTTTAAATTAAATGGATCTATACAGAGAAGAAATTTTGGAGCATTGGCAGAACCCGCAGAATTTTGGGGAAATAAAAGGGGCGGATGTGGTTATTGACCAAATCAACCCTTTGTGCGGGGATAGGGTGCGCTTTTTTTTCAAATTTAAAAAAGCAAAAAACGGGAAAATTATAAAGGAGGTCAGTTTTACTGGTAACGGTTGTGCGATTTCGATCGCCGCATCATCAATTTTATCTGAGGTTTTGAAGGGTAAGAGGGTTGATGCGGTTAAGAAAATAACCGGTGAGGATGTATTGGAATTGGTTGGAGGAAAAAAGGGATTTCCACCGGCAAGACTTAAATGCGCTTTTTTAGCGCTGGAAGCGATCAAGAAAGTCGGATAGACTATTTTTATGTCAAATACAAAAAAGTGGAAGATCGTCATTGACCGCGACCTTTGCATTGGGGCGGCTTCTTGCGTCGCACTGGCTATGAAGACATTTGAACTCGATTCCGAAAACAAAGCCATTTTATTGGAGGGGGAGGGCGATCCTCCGAACATGATAAAACTGGCGGCAGAAAGCTGTCCGACAAAAGCGATCATTCTGGTTGACGCCGAAACAGGGGAACAGGAATATCCATAGGGGAAAACTCTGAATTCTAAATACTAAATTCTAAAGATGAAGGCCGTTGATTTTTTAATTATTGGAGGTAGTGCAGCTGGGACAACGGCGGCTGAGGTGATCCGTGGTTTAAAGCCGGAGGCTTCGATTTCTATTATCAACGAAGAAAACCACGAACAATATTCCAGAGTTTTACTTCCTCATTATATCAGGCACAAAATTGGCAGGGAGCAGGTTTTCCTTAAAAAAGCCCAGTGGTATAGCGAAAAGAATATAGATTTTATAAAGGGTGTTAGAGCTCATAGGTTAGAGGTTAGTTCGAAAAAAGTGAGTCTTTCAAACGGTGGGGAAATTGAATACGGAAAACTGCTTCTGGCGGTTGGCGGAGAAGTAATGAAGCTGGATGTTGGCGGAAGTGACCTGGAAAATATTTTGTATTTGAGGACGATTGAGGATGGTGACAGATTAATTAATGCCTGCCGGGGAGGTAAAAAAGGGATTGTTATCGGCGGGGGTTTTGTAAGCCTGGATTTTGCAACCGGTTTCCGTCTGAACGGAATTGAAGAAGTAACGGTTTTGGTCAGGGATGAGTATTTTTGGTCGAAACATTTGGACCATGAGTCGAGTCTACTTATGCAGAATATTCTCGGAAAAAATGGGGTCAAGGTCGTTACCCACGACGAGGTAGACCATTTCGAAGCAAAAGGAGGACGGTCCTTGCCAGAGACTCCGCAAAGACCGTCCTCTTCTAGTGTTGGGCAGGTTGTCACTAAAGCTGGCAAAAAACTTGATGTCGACGTTGTTGGAGTCGGAATCGGAATAAAGCTGGATTTGGATTGGATTAGCAGTACGGGAGTAAAAATTAACAGAGCGGTTCTGACAAACGAATATCTTGAAACTAATATTCCCGATATTTATGCGGCGGGGGATTGCAGTGAATTCCATGACGTTTTTTTCGAGAGACAGCATGTAATGGGAAACTGGGCGAATGCAATTTCACAGGGACTTGCCGTTGCCAAAAATATGTGCGGAGTAAAAACGGTTTACGAAACGATTTCTTCATACTCCGACACGTTTTTTGATCCGCCAGCCGGCGGAGCGTATTCTTTTATCGGTGTAACGGACGAAAGTTATGCGGATAAAGTTATTAAACGGGGTTCGGTTGAGGCAGGAAAAATGGCAAGAATATTTGTTAAGTCAATTAACGGAACAATGCGCATAGTAGGGGCGTCAATTATAAATGACCCTTCCGAGGTTTCTCCAATATCATCACTGATCAGATCAAAGAAAGATATTTCATCTGATATAGAAAATTTTTCCGATCCTAATTTTGACCTGTTGGGAATCTCTTAGTAATCTTAATGTAGCTATGAAAATATATATTGCTTCCGATCATGCGGGATATCAGCTAAAACGACAGTTAAAAAAGTACCTTGAAGTTAAGGGATATAAAGTAGAGGATTTTGGGGCGCACGAACTTGATGATGACGATGATTACCCTGATTTTATAATTCCTTGTGTTCAAAAGGTTGTTGAAGAGAAGGATGCGATGGGAATAGTAATCGGAGGGTCGGGGAATGGGGAAGCGATAGCTGCAAATAAGGTCAAAGGTATAAGAGCCGCGGTTTATAACGGGGGAAAACCGGAAATAGGAAGGCTGGCGAAAGAGCATAACAATGCGAACGTGCTTTCTTTAGGAGCAAGATTTATTTCCGAAGAAGACGCCAAGCGGGCTGTTACTATGTGGCTGGATTCAAAATTTGAAGGCGGAAGGCATGAAAGAAGGTTAAAAAAGATTGAGGGAATTGAGAAGTGAAATATTTGAAATTTAAAAAACCAAAAGATATTGTTATAGTAAATGTTTTGTTTGTTATTGTTTTTTTAAATGCTTGGGACATTGCTATTTCCCACAAGATTTTTAATTCGATGGCAATAGGAATTTTTCTATTCAGCCCGCCTGCCATTTTGTGGCTGGTTTCTAAAATATGGTCGATTGCGCTTTTGACCCTTATTTCTTTCGTCCAATTTATTATGATTTCAGTCCTCTTGCTCCAGGGAATTGAAGTGAGCGGGATAGGAATTACATCAAAAACAATATTTTTTACGCCTTTTTTAGTGATGAATATCCTGAATATGGTTTGGGGACTAAAATTTTATACCAACTTTAAAACTCGGAAAGCTTAATTTTGCCGCGTGCACGCGATTCTGGAACATCAGCTTTTAATAGCTTTCGTCCACGCTTTCTTTCTTCTTTCTGCTCTTCTGCCTTTTCCCTGCCATCGGCTTACCTCCTTTCAGGTTACTACCATCTGGTGATGGTTCTTCCAATAAAGAGTAGTAATAGCGAACCTGCGACAGCAACGATCAGAGAAAACAGGTTGAAACCCGTGATTCCTTCGCCCAATATAAGCGCGGCTAAAAATCCGCTTACAAGAGCGCCGGCGATGCCAAGAAATATGGCACCTAAAATTCCGCCTCTTTCCGAGCGGGGATCGATTAGATTTGCGATTATGCCTGCTATCAGGCCGAATACTATCCAAGCGAGTATATTCATAGGGCAGATTCTAACTTTGCGAGTTAAAAAAATGGATAAAATAGAGTAATAGTATAGTAAGAAATTGCAAATTTCGGTGACAATAGTGTTTTGGCGATATATAATTGCGCTGTGAGAAATTCCATTTTACTCGTCGAAGATGATGATAATCAGAGGGAATTTCTAGCCGGTCTTCTGACTGATAACGGGTATTTGGTAAGGACTGCCAAAAACGGTACGAGTGCCTTTAAACTTATTGAAAAAGTAACGCCCGATTTGGTTCTTTTGGATTTGGGTTTGCCGGATATTAAGGGGAAACGGTTTTTACCGAAATTAAGAAAAATTTCCCGCAAATCCCGGTTGTGCTTTTAACTGCCAGAAGCAAAAGTTCGGATATTGTGGAAGGTTTTAAATTAGGGGCTGACGATTATGTAGCCAAGCCATATAACGACGATGAACTTTTAGCCAGGGTCGAAGCCAGGCTGAGAAACCGGGGAGCCCAGGTTAAGCTGGTTGTTGCAGATTTAGAACTCGATACTAAAACTTTTGATGTAAAGAAAGGGAGTAAAAAAATTAACCTGACGCACAAAGAATTTAAACTGCTGGAATATTTAATGTCCAATAAAAACCAAGTACTTTCGCGTGAGATGATCCTAAACAGAGTATGGCTTTATCCGGAAGATATTGAAACGAGGGCTGTCGATGTTTATATCGGATATTTAAGGAAGAAAATTGATACGGGTATTAGTAAAAAATTGATTCAGTCAAGAAGAGGTTACGGCTGTTCCATAGGGGAATGAAGCTATATTACGTCTGATTTCAGAACCGTATATAAATGGTATACAAGGCTTTTTTTAAAAAGCCTTTTGACGCCTTGTGTTTTGGGGTATGTCATGTGAGTAATATAGATTTAATATTGGGTAAAAGAGGTTAAAAAAAAGTAATAGTTTTGTAAGAGTTGGGGCGGCAGGGTAAACTAAGATAAATATGAGTCTTCACGATTGGTTCGAAAAAGCACAAAAAGAAGGGTTCGCAATTGGTGCGTTTAACATTGATACGCTGGAAACTTTGAAGGCGGTAGCGGAAGCGGCAAAGGTTAAAAAATCACCTGTAATTGTGGAATTTTCCTCCGGCGAAGTCGAGTATTTCGGAATCAAAAACGTAATTGATTTAGCGACAAACGTTAAAGAGGACTACAAGTTGCCGATTTTTCTTAACTTGGACCACGGAAGGAGCGAAGAAGCTTGTTTTGATGCAATTGGCCTGTCGGAAGGATTTAGCGGTTTTGATGAAGTACATTTCGACGGATCGGATTTGGAAATATCAGAAAATATCAAAATTGCCAAAAAAATTGCGGAAGAGGCGCATAAAAAAGGAATTTTAGTGGAGGGGGAGATCGATCGCGTCGGCGGGGCGAGTGAGGTGAATACCGGAGAAATAAATCTAGAAGCACTGAAAAAGTCTTATTCCGACCCCAAAAAAGCGGCGGATTTTGTCTCCCAGACAAAAGTGGATGTTTTTGCGGCAGTTTTCGGCAATATTCACGGAGTTTTTGAGGTCCAGCCGGATCTTGATTTTGAACTGCTTTCGGTAATTCGAAATACACTCGGAAGCACTTTTATTTCCATGCATGGCGGGTCAGGAATTCCGGAAGAACAAGCTAGGCGGGCAATCGAGGAGGGAAGAGTCGTAAAAATAAATGTGAATACGGAACTGAGACAGTCATATAAAGATGCTTTAAATGAGGAACTTGCCGAAAATGAAGACGAATACGCATTCTATAAAATTTCTCCCGATGTTGTACGGGTGGTGCAGGCCGTAGTTGAAAATAAAATCGACGTTTTCGGGTCATCTGGAAAGATTTGAACTGACGCGATTTTGATTCTCACTGCGTTCGAAATAAGCTTGATGCCTTCGGATCGACCGGGAAGGCCTAGATCAACTGCGATCTTCTTTTCTCACTGAGTTCGAAAATAAGATGGATGTCTTTGAGTCTTCCGGTAAAGCTTAGCTGTTTGATCGGTTTTAAATTTTTTGCTAAGGTGTGTAATCTTGGTTGATTTTTTAATTATTAAAATGAAGGAGGTGATGTAATGAATATCAAAAGAATTGCAGTTACGGGAACTTTTATAGCTTTGGCATTAGTACTTTCCGGCTGCAGCTTATACAAAACGCAGTCAAACGCAAATCCGACTGCAAGCGAAAATGAGCAGAAAAGTACTTCGGCAACCCAGTCAAGCGGGATCATTGCTTACACCGACAGTGGTTTTTCTCCTGCCGAAGTTAAAGTGAAGGTGGGGGAGACGGTAACTCTTAAAAACGATTCAAGCAGTAGTGTGCAGGTTAATTCCGCTCCGCACCCGCAACATACGCAGTTTCCGGAGTTGAATCTTGGGGCAATTGCACCTGGTGAAAGCAAGACAGTGACTTTTACGACTGCGGGAACAAAGAAATATCATAACCATTTGAACCCAAGCCAGAACGGAACGATTGTGGTGGAGTAGGCGGTTTGTTGGTTAAGTCAGGGGTTTTTGGCCGCTTTTTTTAAAATCGTCCAGGAATTGTTTTACTCCTTTATCGGTCAGCGGATGGTTTATAAGTTTTTTGAGAACGGCATAGGGACAAGTGGCGATATCCGATCCGATTAAAGCTGCTTGTTTGACGTGGTTTTCGTTCCTGATGCTTGCAGAGAGTATTTGTGTCTCAAAGCCGTAGTTGTCGTATATCTGACGAATATCTCCGATTAAATCCATGCCGACTTCGCCGATATCATCCAGGCGTCCGACAAACGGGCTGACGAAGAATGCTCCGAGTTTAGCTGCTAATAGAGCCTGATTGGGACTGAAAACAAGCGTCATATTGATCCTAATTCCTTCCGACCGCAAAATTTTTAAAGCTTTCAAACCTTCTTCGGTTGTCGGAAGTTTTACAACAACTTTTTTGCTAACTAGCGAAAGCGCCCTAGCTTCTTTAACCATTGTCGGCGCATCGATTGCAAGTACCTCGAGGCTGATATCGCCGTCTACTGTTTGGATAATTTGATCAACGGCAACTTTGTAGTCCACTCCGGCTTTTGTTGCAAGCGTCGGGTTAGTGGTAACTCCTTCGATGATGCCAAAATCCCAGATTTCTTTAATTTCTTTCGGATTTGCGCTGTCTATGAAGAGCTTCATGACTTTATTCTAGAGTAACAATTAACAACTGACAAACAGAAGCTTATTTTTAGTTATTTGTTATTGGTTAATTGTCAAATGTGAACACTTTGTGTTCTAATCGATTTAATGAAATTTTCACCCTTAACTTTATTATCGAACCTTTTTGACAGCTGGCGTGCGTATATGGCCGAATTTTTCGGAACCTATATTCTGGTATTAATTTCATTAGGACTCGTTTTGGTGAGTAATCTTTACCAGAACTTGGATCCGCTTGCGATTGCCCTGTCGTTGGGATTTTTGTATGCGGCACTTATTTATGCTACGGTCCATCTTTCCGGGGGGTATCTGAATCCTGCAGTTTGCCTGAGCCTTTGGTTTGTTAAAAAGTTAAGCGGAATTAAAACAATATTTTTTATAGCCGCACAGCTTCTTGCCAGTTTTGCAGCTGCGGCTAGTGCTTATTACATATTCGGGAAGAAGAGCTTGGATTTCGGCTTAGGGATTTCGGTAATTGCACCCGATAAGCTGCAAATTGCCATTATTTTAGAGTTAATTTTTACAGCCTTTTTGGTTTTTGCAGTTTTTGCAACGATGATTGACAGAAGCGGACCTGTCAGTTTCGGTCCGCTTGTAATAGGCTTGATAACGGTTCCCTTGACACTCTTTGCTTTGCCCGTTTCAGGGGCTTTTTTAAACCCTGCTAAGGTTCTTGGTGCCGGAATTATTACTAAAAATTACGCACCTTTGACTGTGGGATTAATCGGTCCGTTAACGGCATCGCTGTTTGCCTTTATATATAATTTTATTTATTTAAGAAGACCAGGAAAGCCTCATTCTTAGCTTCAAAGTTTATCCGTTTTCTGTTAGAATTCTCGCATAGATGGCAACGAATACTGTCCCGGTTGTTGGTGATAAAAAGCCTAAAGCTCCTCCGACGCAAAGTTCATCACTTCATAAAGAAAGGGAAGTCGCCTCCGACAATTTTGGTGTTTCTGAAGTAAAAGAACATATAAAGAGCCAGGAAGCATTAGACGAACAAGCCCTTAAAGCTATTAGCGGAGAAATTGAAGGAGCGAGACTCAAAGAGCCGACACCTAAAGTGGGAGCGGATATTTCGATGCACCTTAAGTCTCCACAGGAAGAAGCGGATAATGTAGTTAAACAGGGTTCGACAATCAGTGTAGGGGTAACACAGGAAGAGTATGAGGAAGGCAATAAGGAAAAAGTTGAGGTCAAAAAAGACTGGACCACACTTGTCTACTGGGGGCCGAAAAGTTTAGTTGCTGCTGTGATTCGTGCTGGGCGCTTAATTAAGATTGCCCATACGCACGCCCTGAAAGTAGTATTCAGAAAATCCAACAAGGAGGCTGCCTGATGCCGGTTGATGGCGGTGGAACTGCTGTCGGGACGCTTGGACAAATAGGCCCTTTGTCTGCAATAGGAATATTTTTAAGTTCACTAGCATTTTTGGGTGTTATTCTTTTAATTTTGGTTATACTTGCCGCTGGAGCTGGCTGGGCCTGGATTGTGTGGATGCGAAACAAAGATAGGGAAAAAAGGTCTTTGGATTTTATTCTTTTACAAATTGCGGTTCCTAAAGAGAACGAAATAAAAATAGATGCTGCGGAGCAGATGTTTTCTTCGCTGTATTCGATTTACAAAAGCAGTTCGTTTGCTTTTTTTAGGCCGCAGGACCATTTTTCGCTAGAAATTGTCGGCCTACCGGAAGAAATCAGGTTTTATATTTCTTGCCCCAAGCACTTGCAGGATTTGGTTGAAAAGCAGATTCACGGAGCCTATCCGGGGGCTGATGTTAGGGAAGTGGAAGAATATAATATTTTTTCCGATAGCGGAAAACTGGCTTTTGCCCAATTAAAACTAAAGAGTAAAAGTTATTATCCTATCAAGACTTATAAGGAACTTGCGACTGACCCGTTGAACCAGATTACATCGGCACTTGGGAAAATGCAGGAAGGGGAAGGCGGTTTGGTCCAAATTTTAGCTGCCCCTTCGGATGCCGGCTGGCGTGGTGCGGGTAAAGGATTTGTTTCCAAAACAAAGGAAGCGGAACTTTCACTAAAAAATGAGGGCAAGAGTGTTCCGGACCCGAAAAAGATGGAGGCAGTTGAAAACAAATGTTCAAAGGTTGGGTTTAATGTTATTGTCAGAATAATTGTTTCCTCAAAAACGGAAGAACAGGCTAAAGTCCATGTCGATAACATCAAAAGTACCTTTGCCCAATTTTCCAGTGACTATAACGGATTCAGCGGATCCAATATTAGGTTTAAAAAACAATTTTTGGTTGATGTTGTTTACCGCTATATGCCGCTTTTTGCCAAGTTCGGGGTCATGAATATTGAGGAACTGGCTACCCTTTTCCATTTTCCGAATAAAACGGTTGAAACGCCGGGAATTTTCTGGGTTTACGCAAAACGGGCACCGGCACCTGCACAAATTCCTTCAACCGGTATTCATTTGGGTAAGAGTGTGTACAGGGGCAGTTCGAAAGAAATATTTATTGCCGATGATGACAGAAGAAGGCACGTTTATATAATCGGAAAAACGGGTACGGGTAAAACAGAGCTTTTGAAGCACATGATTATGCAGGACATCCGCGCCGGCCACGGAGTAGCCTTCATTGATCCGCACGGTGATGCTGCCGAAGACCTCCTTTCGCAGATTCCTCCGGAGCGGGCGGAAGACGTAATTTACTTTAATCCCGCTGATACGGAAAGGCCAATCGGCATGAACATGCTGGAAGCCCAGACCGAACAGGAAAAGCATTTCGTGGCGACATACATTGTCGGTTTAATGTATAAGCTTTACGACCCGCATAAAACGGGTATTATCGGGCCAAGGTTTGAACATGCAGTCAGAAACGCGATGCTTACCGTAATGAGTGAACCCGGAAATACGTTTGTGGAAGTAGTAAGGGTGCTGACCGATGCCAAGTTTGTACAGGAACTTTTGCCGAAGGTAAGCGACCCGGTAGTCAAAAGATATTGGACGGATCAGATTGCCCAGACTGCCGATTTTCATAAGAGCGAAGTTTTGGATTATATCGTTTCTAAGTTCGGAAGATTCGTTACCAACAGGATGATGAGAAATATCATTGGTCAGTCGAAAAGCGCATTTACTTTCCGGGACATAATGGACAACAGAAAAATCCTAATCGTTAATTTATCTAAAGGAAGAGTAGGGGAAGAAAATTCGAATTTCTTAGGTTTGATTCTTGTACCGAAGATATTCGTGGCCGCCATGTCCCGCGCGGAAGTGCCGGAAGACCAGAGGCCGGATTTTTTCCTATATGTTGACGAGTTCCAGAACTTTGCGACGGACACTTTTGCGGATATTCTGGCAGAAGCCCGAAAATTCCACTTGAACCTGATTGTTGCAAACCAGTTTATCGGGCAAATCGAAGAGGAAGTTAAAAATGCAGTTTTTGGAAACGTCGGATCCGTTGTCAGTTTTAGGATTGGAGTAACGGATGCTAATTATATCCAGCATGAATTTAGCCCAGTATTTAATGAGACGGATTTAATCAATATTGAAAGATTCCATGCCTATATGAAGACGATTGTTAAAAACGAGCCGGTTCCGCCTTTCTCTCTTGATACTACAAGGGACCTTTCGAAAGTTGATAAAGACCCGAGGATTGCGGAGATGATTAAACAGCTTTCCAGACTTCGCTATGGGCGTGATGTTAATGTGGTTGATGCGGAGATAGTACACCGGGCCCGTCTTTAGCTTGCGCAAAATGGCGGGTAAACAAGGTTCTTTGAATCTTTGACACTAAACGAAGTTATTTTCCATAATTAAACTTGTGAAGGAATTTATTCTTAAAGTCTCTGCGCCTATTAGGAAGCATTTGTATATTTATCTTGCTTCCTTTGTAATTCTTTCTATTTTGGTTTCTACTTCTTTAATCCTGAAGTTTGAGTCAGCTTATCTTAATTCTCCAATTAAGACCGTAAACGATGCTATTTGGTGGTCAGCCGTTGGTATTTCGACGATCGGTATTGCAAATATTATTCCAGCCAGCCCTGCAGGGAAATATTTAACTTTGTTTTTAATGCTGGTTGGAGTTGTAATTTTAAGCGTTTTAACTGCCAAAATTCCGCTTTTTTTACGGAAGCCGAGGTTAGGGAAGATCTGGACAGGGATTTAAATGTAATCGAGGGGGATTTACATAAAGTTGAAAAAGATATTGAAGGGGAAGTTCGAGTAGACGACAAAATTGTTGAGGAGAAACTGGAAAAGCTGGAAGCGAAAGTAGAAAAATTAACAGAAAAGAAGTAGTGGGCGTGCCAGGGATCGAACCTGGGACCTTCTGTTTATAAGACAGATGCTACTGCCACTGAGCTACACGCCCCTTATTAGTACGATTATAAGTCCGAACTTGGAAAGTATATCAAATCTCAACTATTCTCTGAATAATGATCTGCTATTGCAGAAATACTCATCATGATCTTTTCTTTTAAAAGTACATTGTTGACAATAAGGCAGCAAGTACCATGTCCGAATCCTTTGTGTGTCAAATTTGATCTTAAAGATTGCTTGATGTAAGGTTTTAGAAATTTGGAATGGTTGATCTTAAGAACTTTACTCCAAAAGAGATTTTCTTTATTGATATCCATATCTTTGTAAAGATGCAGGTACACTTTAATTTTTGATGTGGGTACCAAAAGTATCTTGTTTAGCCAAAATAGGGCAAACTCTAACATTTGCGGGTCTGTATTGTTAATATTTATTTGACTGGTTGTTTTTGAACCTTCACCCCAATAGAGGAATAGTCCCGAAATAAAAAGTTCCTTTCGGCTAAGAGGTAAAAGGGATTGTTTTTGTAATTTATAGGTTTCTTTAAGTCTATTTTCTCGCTTTAACCTCATTGTTTCTCTAAATTTTTCGATTCTTTTTAAATTGTTGGCTCTTAAGCTGTTAATCTGGTTCTTAGAAAGGGGATAATTTCTTAACCATAAACTTAGAGTGCTTTTGCTTAGGCGGAGTGAAGACTTAATCTGGCTGTAACTCATCCCCTTAAGCCTCATTTCGAGTGCTTTTTGCCTATCTTGTTTGTGTGCCATTGTACTTTTGAATTATTATTATAAAATTATAAATCTATTGTTTGGTATATTTTAAATTCTCTGATTACATAGTTCAAGAGTTAATTGGAAAATTTTTTTGTAAGGCTTAGAATAACTTCATGGATCAATTGGGCGATAAAGAGAATCGGCCAGTAGAAGAAGTTTCAACTGATATTGTGAAGCCTTTTGAATTTACAGGTGCAACCGCACCAAGTTTGAAGCACCCTGAAAGGAATGAAGATGCTTATATTTTTGACGAACAAGGGGCTTGGGCTGCGGTTTTTGATGGTGTTGGAGGTTTGGAAGCTGGAGATAAAGCTAGCAGGATTGCAAAAGGAGTTGTTGCGGGGAAAATGGCTGCTTTGGATTCCAATGATTTGGATTTAGTTAAAAAAACCATAGAGGCTTCATTGGTTGAGGCCCATTATAAAATCCAGAGTGAGACATCAGGTGCAGGTACAACTGGTGTAATTGCTAAACTAGTTGAAAGTGACGGTAAAAAGAAATTGGTAGTAGGCAGTGTAGGTGATAGTAGGGCTTATGTTCTTACCTTTGGTGAATTATTCAGGTTGACTAAGGACGATAGTCTGATGTCGGATGATGCAAGCTTTGATATTGATGAGGCTGGTTCTCTTGAAGAATTAGCCGGGGAAGCTAGGGTGCAGTTTCCTAGGAGAAACATCATTACCCAGGGTTTGGGTTTAGGGGATGAAGAACCGGATGTGCAAGTTAAATCAATGGGTGTGAAGCCTGGATACAAAGTTATATTGACTTCCGATGGGGTTCAGGACAATCTAACAAGGGAAGAAATTCAAGAAGAAGCAAATAAGGCGAAAGGCGAGGCTTCTGGTTTGGTAATGAGAGCAAGAAAAAGATCGCAGGAAACAGGCCATTTCAGATCACATAAAGACGATATGTCAGCAGTTGTAATTAGGGTTAAATAAGAGAGCTATTAATAGCAATAGTTTAAAAAATATGAATTTTGGAATTGTATTTAAGGAAGATAACGAAAAAGCGATAAAGCTTTCCGAAAAAATTTCCGATTATCTAAAATCAAGAAATCACAAAGTTGCGGATTCCGAGAATTTGAAAGGTTCTGATTTTATTTTGTCTATTGGAGGCGACGGAACTTTAATCCATAAAGCTTGTGAATATTCGGAACTCGGTATACCGCTTATTGGGATAAACGTGGGCAGTTTGGGCTTTTTGACAGCAATTGAAGGAGAAAATTGGAAGGAAGCAATAGAAAAATTAGAAAAAGAGAAAGTTTTTGTTTCGGAGAGGATTATGCTTTCGGCAAAAGTAGGGAATAGAGAGTTTAAGGCAGTCAATGAGGTAGTTGTTAAAGGTCTTTACAGAGTTGTCAGTTTGAACGTTGAAGTTGATGAGGAAAATTTGGCGAAAGTGACTGGGGACGGTGTGATTGTAGCGACGCAAACAGGTTCAACTGCATATTCACTTTCTTCTGGAGGGCCGATTATAGATCCTGATTTAGATGCGATTTTAATTACGCCGATTAACCCGATTGGCTTGCCTGTTCCTTCTATTGTTGTCTCTCCGGATAATGAACTTAAGGTAAAAGTTGAAGCAGGTGATGATGTTTCATTAATAATTGACGGCCAGGAGCACACAAAACTTTCAGAAGGGGAGGAAATTTTCCTTACTAAAGGTAAGCGAAGGATAAAATTTGCGTATTTTGACAAACACCATTTCCTAAAATCTTTGAATGCGAAATTCGGACTGACGGGAAGATTTAAAACTTAAACCTCTCTGAACTTTTCAATTATTTTTTCCGCAGTTTTTTCTATGGGTAGGTTTGTTGTATCAATTTCCAAATCGAAAAATTTGGGATCCAGGTAATTTTCGTCGGCGTATAATTTTCTGAATTTTTTATCCAAACCTTCTTCACGTTTTTTAATTTCTTCGGGCGTTTCCGTATGTGTATGCTTCCGGGAAAGGGCGCGCTTGATGCGGACATCTTCGTCGCAAGTAAGGAGTACTTTTAGGACATTTTCGTTGTCGCGGTTGAAATAGCCTGCATAGTGTGAATCGATGACAGCACCTTCTTTTGCCTTTTGCGTTAACTCTTCATCGATTTTTTGCTCAATGTCGTCCGGAATTTGCGCTTTATCGTGCAAAGGAATGTTATGGTCTATTACATATTGCCTGAAAAAATCACCTGCTGAATGGTAAGGAAGGTTGAGTTTTTCGGCAACAGCCTTTGCGGCGGTTGACGTGCCGGAAGCGATGGGACCGGAAATGATGATACTTCGATATTTCATTCAAATTTTAAATTATAAATTATTAATTTTTATTCAATACTTAATTTTAAAAATTTAAACATTTAGATTTCAATTAAAATTTAAAATTGTAAATTGAAAATTATTAAACTCGCCTATGTCGGCGTTTAATCTTAAGTTGTGCTAATGCTTTTTGCAGGTTTGCGGCTGCGGTTGCGTATTCTTCTTCGGAAAGTAAATGTTTTTGCTTTAGGGCTTCCTCTGCCTCGCGTTTAGCCTCTTCAATCCGTTTTTCTTCGATTTCTTCGGCTTCTTTTGCCAAATCAACCAAGATTTTGACGTTTTTTGGACCAATTTGAGCAAAACCATGACCCGCTGCGAGCATTGATTCCTTGCTGTTTTTTTTGTAGACTAACTCTCCGGGTTCAACGGATGTAATAAGTGCTGCGTGCTGGGGCAAAATCGTAATTTGTCCAGTGGGGGTTGGGATTGAAACCTGGTCTACTTCGTCGTCGTAAACAGTTTTTTCGGGAGTGATGATTTGGAGATGGATCATAATAAATTTAAAATTTAAATATCAAATATCAAAATTGTGGAAGTTCTCAACAAGCTCGAACAATATTATTCGACCTTGTGAAGAATTTCTTTATTTTTTGACCGTCGAGATGTCACCCTTCATGTAAAAGTCATTCTCGTCGACTGAATCGTACTTACCGTCAAGAATTGCTTCGAATGATTCCACGGTTTTATCTATTGATACATATTCGCCTTTTCGCCCGGTAAAAGCCTCAGCGACAAACATCGGCTGGGAAAGGAATCTGGAAATTTTGCGGGCCCGTGCAACCGCTATTTTGTCTTCATCCGAAAGCTCGTCGACGCCAAGAATGGCAATAATATCTTCCAGTTCCTTGTATTTTTGCAATACTTTTTGGACGCCTCTGGCAACTTTGTAGTGTTTTTGACCGACGATTTGCGGGTCAAGTGCGCGGGAATCTGATGAAAGCGGATTAACTGCCGGATAAATGCCTTGTTCTGCAATTGACCGCTCGAGCGAGATTGTTGAATCCAAATGTGCAAAGGTTGCAACAGGGGCCGGGTCGGTGTAGTCGTCTGCCGGTACATAAATTGCCTGCAAACTGGTAATTGAACCCTTCTTGGTAGACGTAATTCTTTCCTGAAGCTGGCCCATTTCGCTTGCAAGAGTCGGCTGGTATCCGACTGCAGAAGGAGTCCTGCCTAAAAGTGCGGATACTTCACTGCCTGCCTGGGCAAAACGGAAGATGTTGTCGATAAAAAGAAGAACGTCCTGGTTCTTTTCGTCGCGGAAATATTCGGCAATTGCCAGAGCGGTTAGCGGAACACGGAAACGTGAACCCGGCGGCTCGTTCATCTGGCCGAAAACCATGGCAAGTTTATCAAGTACGCCCGCTTCTTTCATCTCACGGTAAAGATCGTTTCCTTCCCTGCTTCTTTCTCCGACACCGGCAAATACGGAATAACCTCCATGTTCCTTGGCAATGTTATTGATTAGTTCCTGGATGATGACGGTTTTACCAACTCCGGCTCCGCCAAAAACACCGATCTTGCCCCCTTTTAAGAATGGGGCAATGAGGTCAATAACTTTAATTCCTGTTTCCAGAACTTCCGGCTTGGTTTCCTGTTCGGTTAATTTTGGAGCCGGTCTGTGGATGGGGTAGTACTTTTTAGCTTTGACTTCACCTTTGTTATCAACCGTTTCACCAACTACATTGAAAATCCTGCCTAGTGTTTCGGTTCCAACAGGAACAGTGATGGGTTCTTTCGTGTCTTCTACAAGTGTTCCTCTTTTGAGGCCGTCTGTAGAACCCATGGCAAGAGCCCTAACTATTTTATCACCTAAATGCTGTTCAACCTCGAGTGTCAGTTGTTCTTTAGTGTTCAGTTTTATCTTAAGAGCGTTGTAAATTGCCGGAAGATGACCTTTTGGAAATTCGACATCAACTACAGGGCCGATGATTTGAATTATTTTCCCTTGATTTGTACCTGTGTTTGCCATATTACTGGAATGCCCTTTGGGCGGTTACTATATCCAAAAGTTCTTTAGTAATTGCTTCCTGCCTTGCCTGATTATACGTAAGTGTCAGGTCATCTATTAAATCATTGGCGGCATCTGTGGCATTTTTCATTGCAATCATTTGGGCACTGTGTTCCGATGCTTTTGAATCTAAGAGTATCTGAAAAATGGTTGTTAACAAGTGATGGGGAAGTATTGATGCCAGAATCTTGTTAAGGTTTGGCTCGAAAAGCATGTTTTGAGAGTCTTTTTGTGCAGGAGCCTCTTCGCCGGCGGCTTTTTCAAGGTTTATGGGCAATAACTGAATAAAAGTAGGAACTTGGGTGACAGTAGACTGGAAACGGGAATAAAAAACGGAGACTTTGTTAACTTCCTTATTTAGGAAGGATGTCACGGCTATTTTACTTAGTGATCTTGCCAGTTCCAGATGTGAAATTTCTTCAGAGCCGAAGCTTGCGATAACATCATGGCCGGTTTTAGCTGCAAAATTCTTGGCTTTAGTTCCAACGGTTACAAACTTGGCATCCTTGAGGTCAGCTTTTGTGATTTCGCGGAAGAGGTTAACGTTTAAACCGCCGACAAGGCCGCGGTCTGATGTGACAAGAATGACCATTTCTTTTTGGGCTTCATTTATCTTGAGGAGCGGGTGGGAAACATTGGGATTTTTCTCCAGCTCCCTGAGAACTTCTTTCAATGTCATTTCATAGGGGCGGGAAGCAAGGGCGGCTATTTGGCTTTTGCGCATCTTGGCAGCCGCAACCAATTCCATGGCATGGGTAACTTTTTTGGTGTTTGAGACCGACCTTATCCTTTTTTTAATCTCGCGTATTTGAGCCATTATAGTTTTTGTCCCGTAATTTTTTCATTGAGAGTTCCGTTGGCTGTTGAAACTAAGCTAAAAATTGTCAGGACTCTCGGAAATTCCCGTTGGTCAGTTTCCGTTTCCCTAACATTTTTTAGCAAGTTCAAAGACGCCAACTCCACAATCAAGAAAAAATTAGAGACATTGGAAATTAGATTCATTTTTTCGCCTTTCTTTTTAGACTGGAGACTTTTTTCTTTGATGGAGTTGGTTTTTTTTCGGAATTTTGGGGTGAAATAGCCCTACCTTTTATCGTACTGAACATTTTTTCTATTTCTTTTGTGGCAAATTCATCAATTTCCTGATTTTTGACGAGAAGTTCTTTTAATTTTTTATTCGCCTCGTAGGAATTGAGGATTCTTTCCTCAAATTCTTTAACTTTATCGAGCGAAATATCGTCAAAATGTCCATTTGTTACAGCCCAAAGGACTACAACCTGCTGGTCTGTCGACATCGGAGAGAGCTGTGGTTGTTTTAGGACCTCGACAATTTTTTGTCCGC
>Ga0066639_10001130_pt1 | contig 23826 bp, 25 predicted proteins | sample CryGeyCG2114_010_2_FD_59504 | JGI IMG/M metagenome (GOLD analysis project Ga0066639, IMG submission 59504) | Groundwater microbial communities from aquifer - Crystal Geyser CG10_big_fil_rev_8/21/14_0.10 | ecosystem: Environmental > Aquatic > Deep subsurface > Groundwater | place: USA: Utah...
CATTATTAAAATCGGAATTCATAAATGATTTCATATCCAGATTGGGCGAACTAAAGTATGTTGGCGTATTCTTAAGCGGAATGTTTTTCTCTTATGGCTTAACGACAGCACCAGCAATATCAATCCTGTACCTGCTGGCCAAAAATCTTAACAACATATTCCTTGTTGCATTAGTTGGCTCTTTTGGGGCTTTGCTCAGCGATTATATTATTTTTACATTTGTTAAGTATAAGGTTACGAAAGAGATTAAGCAGATAGCAGACGAAATACATTTCCATCCCAAGTTTAACAGATGGGCCTATAGATTAATGAGAAAAATTGCCCCTTTTATTGGTGGCTTGTTAATAGCATCCCCATTGCCGGATGAATTGGCTATTGCTGTGCTTGGAACATCCAGGATAAAAGAGGGGTCATTTTTAATAATAAGCTATGTATCCAAGTTCATCGGCATATCTATAATAGCGGGCTTGGCAATAGCAATGTGAGGTCAAAAACATGAATAGGGCTGTATACGAAGCAATATCCACTTTGATAGGGGTTATGATTGGTGCTGGTATTTTTGGTATACCTTATGTTTTTGCCAAGGCTGGATTCTTAACTGGATTAACTACATTGTTTATAATAGGAACAGCAATGACATTAATTAACCTTTACTTGGGGGAGGTTGTATTAAGAACAAAGGGAAATCACCAGCTAACCGGATATGCCTCTATTTATCTTGGCAGGACCGGGAAGTTATTAATGACAGCTTCTATGATTTTTGGAATATATGGAGCATTAATAGCCTACATAATTGGGGAGGGTGAATCCTTAAATGCAATTTTTCCAATAAATACGATGTTTTATTCTGTTGTATTTTTCCTTTTTATGGCAGTACTTGTATATTATGGGTTAAGGGCAATCAAGGAGTCGGAGCTGTTGATGAGCGGAATTAAGCTTGTTATATTTTTGATTATTTTTGTTGCCTTGTTTTTCTCAAATAATCTAAGAGCAGAGAATCTTACGGAATTCAGCTTAACAGACATATTTATTCCATTTGGTGTAGTGCTGTTTGCCTTTTTAGCAACAGCGGCAGTGCCTGAAATGAAAGAGGAGCTTGGCAAGAACAAAAAATATCTAAAAAAGGCCATTATAACAAGCAGCTTAATTGCCTTGGTTGTTTATGCCCTCTTTGCCTTAGTGATAGTTGGAATAAGCGGACAGGAAACAACAGAGGTCGCAACTGTTGGCTTATCACATTTGCTTGGACAAAAGATACATATACTGCTTAATTTATTTGCGGTGTTTGCCATGGCAACTGCATTTTTGGGACTGGGGCTGGCTTTAAAGGAAATGTATGTTTATGATTTTAAGCTTAATAACAAACTTGCGTGGTTTTTGACATGCTCTGTTCCTATAAGCTTATTTTTATTGGGCGTCAGGGGTTTCATAAAGACTATTGCAATTACCGGCGCGGTTAGTGGGGGGTTGGCGGGGGTTTTGATTGTATTAATGGCGGCCAAGGCCAAGAGCATAGGAAGTAGAAAACCAGAATATATAATGCCAGTTAATAATATTATAACATTTGCCTTAGCTGTTATTTTCCTTTTGGCTATTGTTTATTCTATTATTTAATAATTTTCTGCCTTTAAAGTAATATGGTTTGGACCCTTGTTAACTTTTGCTTCCAAGCTTCTGTATTTTTCAGGGGTACCTACTTCTACAACAGACTTATTAGCTACCAAAGTCTCATATTGAAAAAGGCACTTAACACTATTTTTTCCATAAAACATACAATTTATCCCCCTTTTCTTTCCATCTTCAAATATATTCCTTGGATTTACATTAAATAAACCATCCAGAATGCTTTCAAGCTTTAATATGCTTTCTTTTTCTGCTGGGGAAAATGGTTTTTTTGACAGGTAGAAAACCATGCCCCTTTTTTGCTGAGAATATATTTTAATGCCTACTTCTTTATCCCCAATTGAAATCGCTGAAGAATATTTTTTATTATCCTTTTCAATTACATCCTTGAGTTGTGGGAAGGATTCGTTGATAAAATCTGTCTGGGATTTATTTGTCCCATATTCCACTTGGCAAGTTATTTTGTTTCCTGAGGTGTAACAATCTTTCTTAAATTTTTTTTCAAGTTCTTTTGCTATATTATTGTCCATAAGCTTATTAGAGGCATCTATTATCACATCTTCATCAGAAATTACAACTTTATCAGAAAGTGAGTTGCATCTTGGAAGCATGGCCAAAGCTAAGGATAATAGCATGCTTCTTAAAAATTTCCTTATAGTCGCCATAACAGCGGTTTACCAAAGGCAGTATATAAATCTTTCTTTTGTAACTACTTTATAATTATTACATTATTTAATTAATTTCCTCAAGATTTGATTGACTTCTTTGGGTGTTGCTTTTCCTTTTGTTTTTTTCATAACAGCCCCGACAACAAACATCAGGGCTTTCTCATTTCCTGATTTATAGTCTTGAACAGCTTTTTTGTTCTCTCCCATAGCATCTTTGCAGTATTTTGTCAATTCATTTATATTAGAAACAGCAACTAAACCCTCATTTTCAATATAAGCTTTGACATCAAATGGTCCTTCAACAAGCTTCTCTATTATTTTTTGTCCAGTACGCTCAGTTATTGTCTTATTTTCTATTAAAAAAAGAAGCTCAATAAGATGTTGCGCTGTAATTTTTGTCTCATAAATTTCCTTTTTATTGTAATTCAAAACCCTTAATAATTCCCTTCTTATCCAATGGGCTGCCAATTCCGGAGCAATCTTGTTTGCAACTTTTTCAAATAGCTCAACTATCAGAGGGTCTGCCGCAATTATCTTTGCATCTTCTTTATCAATTTTATATTGCCTGACAAACCTTTCAACTTTTTCATGGGCGAATTCTGGAAGCTCTTTCTTAATTTTTTCTACCCATTCCTTTGATAATTCTATTTTTGTCAAGTCTGGATCATACAGATAACCATAGTCCTCTTCTGTTTCTTTTTTTCTTAAGGTAATTGTTGTTCCTGTTGCCTCGTCCCATGCCCTTGTTTCACGCTCCACTTTTAACTTATTTTTAATTAATTCTTTCTGCCTCTCTATTTCATAACCCAGAGCTTTTTCCACGTCCTTAAAACTGTTTATATTTTTAATTTCAACCCTCTCATAGCCTTTTATTGAGGTGTTACAGTCTGTCCTTATTATACATTTGTCAATATCAAAAATTTTCAAATAGTTTAAAAGCGTAATTAATTTTTTTAAGAATTCCCTTGCTTCCTCTGGGCTAGATAATTCCGGGGCTGTAACTATCTCGCATAATGGGATTCCAGACCTATTGTAATCTACTAGAGTATATTCAGAGATGTAAATTCCTGCTTCATGAACAAGCCTTGCTGGATCTTCTTCCAAATGAACCCTTGTTATATTAACCTTTTTTCCAGAATCTAGCGTTATAGAACCATTAACACCTATTGGGATCTCATATTGAGTTATTTGGTAATTCTTGCTCATATCCGGATAAAAGTATGTCTTTCTTGAGAAAAATATTGATGGAAGGATTTTACAGCCGAGAGCCAGACATAATTTTATTGCAAAATCAAGGGCTTTTTTGTTTAAAACTGGCTTGCTTCCCGGATGCCCAAGGCAGACAGGGCACGTAGCTGTATTTGGCTCTGTTGCATCAGTTGGACAGTTACAGAAGAGCTTGCTTTTTGTCGCCAACTGTACATGGCACTCAAGACCTATCATTGTTTCATTTTCTTTCATAAGCACCAGCAACCTGTATTAGTTTAGATTCTTTAAGGTGGTCTGCAATCAGCATTAATCCAATTGGCATTCCTTTTTCCTGACCGCATGGAATTGTCATATGTGGAAGACCGGCTAAATTTGGACCAACTGTCAAAATATCCATCATATAATTTTGCAATGGGGTTAGCTTTAAAGTGTCTAAAAACTTTGGGGCTATAACAGGCATCGTCGGGCTAAGCAAAATATCAAATTTTTTAAACAAGCCCCTGTACTCCTGCGTTATTAATGTCCTTACCTTAGCTGCTTTTAGGTAATAGGCGTCCCTAAACCCGGCCATCCTTGCAAATGTTCCAAGAATTATCCTGCGCTTAACCTCTTTTCCAAATCCAAGACTTCTAACCTGAGAAAAATATTCATTGAAGTTTCCTTTCAACTCTTCGTGCAAACCATAGCGCATACCGCAGTATTTTGCCAAATTTGTGCTGGCTTCGGTCATGGCAAGCAAATAATAACAAGCTATGCCATACTTATATGTCAGAGGCAATGAAATTTCCTTGTACTTTATACCTAGTTTTTCCAGGTCTTTTATAGCATTCCAAACTGCTTTGTTAACGGGCTTATCTACTTTCAAAGACTCTTTTATCACTCCAATTTTTAATCCTTTTACATCCTTATTTAAAAATTTAGTTAAATCGATAGTGTCCTTTATAGAAGTGCTATCTTTTTTGTCGTAACCCTTGATAATGTTTAGGGCTGTTACTGCATCTTCTACATTCTTTGCCATAATTCCTATTTTGTCCAGGCTATTTGCATAATCAATCAAACCGTAACGGGAAACTAGGCCATAAGTCGGGCATAAACCAACAACACCACAAAAACTAGCTGGATTTACTATGGACCCTCCTGTTGATTCAGCTATAGCAAAATGAGCAAACTTAGTTTTTTGAGTATAACCAGCTGCCCCTCCTGAAGAGCCACCAGTAACTCTTTCTGTATCAAATGGATTTAATGGAATCTTGAAGTCTATGCCAACATTAATATTAAAGCCACCAAAACCAAATTCATCCTGAGAAGTTTTTCCAATTATAACTGCACCATTATCAATTGAATTCTGCACAGCGGTTGCATTGAACAAAGGGGCGTAACCCTTAAGTATTTTCGAGCCTGCTGTTGATTCAATATCTTTAACACAAATGCAATCCTTAACAGATACAGGCAATCCATTGAGCTTTCCTTTATTGATTACTGGCTTTTCTATTATTGTATTGAAGTAATTGTATTCCTTGTTTATTTTTTTGGCCTCGTCAATGACTTTATTTATGTAATCCTCTTTATCTATGTTCCCTGATTTCACCTCTAGGATAAATTCAGAAATTTTCATATTACCTTTGGACCCTTGAAATAACCTTCTTTTTTGTGCTGTGTATTTTTCAATGCTTCTTCTTGACTCAAACATTTTCCAATTTCATCATCCCTGTAAACATTCTTTATTTCTATTGGCTGAAAGCTTGGATCAATGCCTTTTGTATTTACCTTGTCTATTTTGGAGAAGGACTCAAGAATCTCTTTTAATTGGGGCAAGAATTCACTTATCTCATCTTCTGTCAAGTTCAATCTTGCATTTTTAGCTACATTCAAGATTAGTTCATTGTCTATTTTCATTTTTGAATATTTTAATTAAATACAAAAACAAAAGCACAAAGATTAATAAAAAAAGTGTAAAACCCATAATTAAAAATATAAAGGAGATGTCTATTTTGCTAACCCCCGTTAAATAATCTATAAAGAATATTAAGAACAAAAAAAGAATAAGAATTAATCCTATCCTTTTCCAAATCTCTAAACTCCTCCAAAAGTTGACTAATCTACCCATTTTATTAACTTACCCCTCATCATTAATCGATATTTTATCTTTAAATATCTTTTGCTTACATTTTGTAAAATTACTAGTTACATCAGATAAATTAATAATTGTATCACCAGCATTAGCTTTCCTTGCCTTCATTACAAAATTAACTCCTTGCTCTGGATTGCATACATCTATGTAAGAGATTTCTGCTGATGTGAAGTTTATTCCTCCTTGGGGGCTTTGACTCCCTTGCTTTAAATTTCTTTTATTGATTTTTCAATATTTTCAACAAATTCTATTGCATTTCTTTTCATATTATCTAAAATTTCTTTATTTACAGATGTTTCAGTTCCATATTGTAATTCTTCTCTTAGCATTTTTGCGTCTTTTGGTTTATTTTCACTAGTTCTTCTTATCATATCAATATATTTTACATCTAAATTTATTTTCTTATTTTCAATAAAATGTTGAACAGCATTTATTGCACATTCCTGATTTCTAGCTTCGTAACCTAATTTTAATAATAAAGCCAATAAAGAATGGTACATCGCATAAAAGGCATTAGATACAGCAATATCTTGAAAACCACCATTAATATTAAAGTCCATTGCCCTTAAGTAATGTTTTGCTTTATTAATATGGGCATCAATTTCTTTACTATTAGGAATTGCTTTAAATAATAATTTCTTTCTTATACATTCATTAAATTTTCTTTCAACTTTCTGCATTTTTTAAGGTCTCCATATATTTAGATTCTCCTTTAATTATAATGCCTTTATTTATTATTTCTAGTATTACTTTATGTCTATTTTTAATATTATTAATTAAATCGCCAAATGTCATTATTGTTGGATTTATTGGTTTTGTTCTTACTTTTGATATTTCATTACAAAATTTATTTACTTCTTTTACTTTGTCTGTGATAAATAATACATCAACGTCATTGAAATCTTTTTTTAGTAATATAGATCCAAATAGAATAATTAATTTTGCTTCTTCAAATTTTTCTATCTCTTCAGCATAAACCTTTGCAATAGAGCTTAAATTTCTTTTATTTTCTCTTAATATTAACTTACATATGTCTATTGTGTCTGGGTTATATAAATTTAGACTGTAATAGATGGCGGTTTTTAAATCTATAATTTTAACTATTTTTTTTGACCCCAGTTCCTTTAGAATCTCGTGGGCGCTACCAACACTTATATTTAACAGTCTTGCTATTTGATTAACATTAAAGCCCGGTTTATAGATGTTCCTCAGTAAAAATTCCATTATTTTTAATGTATTTTTTGTTATATTCATTTTTATCGAATACCTATTCATTTTTAGTGAATATTAATATATAAACTTTTTGGTTAGCTACTTAGAACATTTTTACGTTAAAAATACCTATATAATATTTAACTCAGTAAACCAATAAGCTTCATTTCTTAACAAAATCCAATTTTAAATGCAACTCTTTTAACTGCTTATCGTCAATGTCTGAAGGGGCGCTTGTCATAAAGCATTTTGCTTCCTTGTTTTTAGGGAAGGCAATTACTTCTCTTATAGAATCGCTTCCTGTAAGTACTGCTGCTAATCTATCTATACCAAAGGCTATACCGCCATGAGGAACTGCAAATTTTAAAGCATCCAAAAGAAAACCAAACCTTTTTTTAGCATCTTCTTTGCTTATTCCAAGAACTTTGAATACTTCTTCCTGTAATTTTGGATTGTGAATTCTTATAGAGCCGCCACCAACCTCTGTTCCGTTTAAGACTAAATCGTAAGCCTTAGCTTTTACTTTTTCTGGGGATTTGCTTAATAATGCCATATCCTCGCCTTTTGGAGAAGTAAATGGGTGGTGAACGCTTACTAGCCTATTTTCTTCTTCGCTAAATTCTAGTAATGGAAAGTCGGTTATCCAAACAAAATTAAATTCATCTTTCATCAATTTCAGCCTCTTGCCGATTTCAAGCCTTAATCCAGCCATAGCTGCATTTGTTATTTTTTTATTATCTGCAACAAAAAATAAAATATCCCCCTTAGAAGCATTAACCTTTTTAATTATTTCTTTTTGAACTTTTTCGTTAAAGAATTTTGATAAATTTCCTTCAAACTTTTCCCCTATCTTAACATAAGCTAAACCTTTTGCCCCATAAGTTGTTACAAATTTTGTTAAGTCTTCTATTTCTGTTCTTGAAAAATTTGCTTTTACCTTTAAGCATTTTACTAGTTCAGCATTTTTAAAAACATTGAAGGATGATTTCTTTGCTAGATCTGTTACATCAACCAACTCTAAACCAAATCTCAAATCTGGCTTGTCTATCCCATACTTGTCCATTGCTTCCTGATAAGGCATTCTTCTGAAGGGTGTTTTTATGTCTTTGTTTAATATTTCTTTAAAGATTTTTTTAAATAGGCCCTCCATAGTTTTGTAAATATCCTCTTCGTCTATAAAACTCATTTCTATATCCAATTGCGTGAATTCTGGCTGCCTGTCTGCTCTTAGATCTTCATCCCTAAAGCATCTTGCAATCTGGTAGTATCTATCATAACCTGCAACCATTAATATCTGCTTGAATAATTGTGGGCTTTGCGGCAGTGCATAGAATTTCCCTGGATTGACCCTGCTTGGAACCAGATAATCACGGGCTCCCTCAGGCGTTGATTTTGTTAATATTGGCGTCTCCACATCGATAAAGTTCAAGGAATCAAAGTAATTTCTTATAACTTTTATTAGTTTATGCCTGGTTAAAAGATTTTTTTGCATCTTTGATCTTCTCAAGTCAAGATATCTATACTTTAACCTTATATCTTCATTAACCTCCACCCTGTCTTCGATTTCTAGAGGGGGGGTTTCAACCTTGTTTAGAATATTTAATTTGTCAACAAACACTTCAATAGAGCCAGTTGCTAGAGAAGGGTTTTCCATACCTTTAGGCCTGGCCTTAACAGTACCTTCTATTTGTATGACATCCTCTCTTCTTAGTTTATCAGCTTCTTTAAAGATTTCTTTTTTATCTGGGTTGAATACTATTTGCGTAAGACCATACCTATCTCTTAGGTCAACAAATATTACCCCCCCATGGTCCCTCCTAGTATGGACAAAACCACATAACTTTACCTTATTATTTACATTTTTATTGCTTAATTCGCCGCATGTATTGGTTCTGAAGGATGTTTCCAACATTATCTCACCTTATTTAAGTATTTAATATTTTAATGCTCTGTTTGTTATATAAATGTTTCTAACTGTAAAAACTAAAATAGATTAAATTTATAAAGCAGGAAGCTAAAAAATTTATATGGAGAGCTACATTAAATATGCACAAGAAAAAGGGACTGATTATATAGAGCTTCATAGCGTAAACAACAAACAAACTATAATAGATGTGCAAAATAGGAGTATAAAAGATGCTTCTTTCAATAGTGCAAAGGGCTTCTCGGTTAGGGTACTATACAATGGGGCCCTTGGAACGTCTTATTCAGATAGGGATGATTATAAAAAATTGATTGATATTGCAATTAAAAATGCAAGGGCTTTAAGCAAAGAAAATCCTGGAATAAAATTTAATGAATACAAAGCAGTAAAGAAAAGATTTAAAATTAAATGTAAAGTAAACCCTAGTGATGTAGATTTTGAAGATAAGAAAAAGAAGTTATTAGGTTATAAACAAATTCCTGGAATAAAAGTATTAGATCTTATTTATGGAGACAATAATAGGATTTATAGGTTTGTTAATTCCGAAGGAAGCAATCTAGAATTTAAGGATGTAACTCTTGGGTTAGTTGTATATGCCTATTCACAAAAAGGAAAGGTTAATGAAAGTTTTTTAGATACTTATAGAATACATGGTGGTTATGAAAATATTGACAATGCTGATGTAACTGTAAGAAATACGATGAGAAATGCTGTTGAAACTCTAGATGCAAAATATGTAAAGGGGGGAGATTTCCCTGTTCTCATTGATCAGAAGCTAGCTGGTGTTTTTGCCCATGAGGCTGTTGGGCATGCATGCGAAGCTGATTTTGTATTAAAAAATGTAAGTGCCCTGAAAAAAGAGTTATTTGGAAAGAAAATAGCGTCTAATAATTTAACAATTGCAGACAATAAACAAAAATTAAAGTGGGGTTATACTCCATTTGATAATGAGGGTTTTGTTGGTGGAAATACTATATTAATCAAGAATGGTATGCTTAATGGATATTTACATACCAAAGAAACTGCTGCTGTCCTTGGAATGGAACCAACTGGAAATGGCAGGGCAATGACCTTATCAAACAAACCAATACCAAGAATGACTAATACAATAATAGAAAACGGTGATTCAAACTTTAATGAGATGGCCAGGAGTATTAAAAGGGGGTATTACCTTAAAGGCTCAAGGGGTGGAGAGACAAATGTGCTTAATGGACAATTTTTATTTAATGCACAGGAATGTTTCCTAATAGAAAATGGAGAGGTAAAACAAAGGATGAAGCCCACCTCTCTTAGCGGAAATATTTTAGATATACTTCCAAAAATAAGCCTAATTGGAAATGATTCAAGAGAAGATACTGGTTTTTGTGGAAAGGATGGGCAGTATGTAACTGTATCTGAGAATGCACCACATATAAAAATTGATTTAGCAAAGGTTGGTGGGCAGGTATGATAGAAAAAGTTGTTAGTTATATTAAAAACAAAGCAGATATGTATGAGGTGTATTTTAGCGATTCTAATTTACTGAACATAGAGGGAGAAAGCATGAAACCTAATTTTGTTTCTGAGGGTACTACAAAGGCTTTAGCATTAAGGGTGGTTGTAGATAAGAAAATTGGGGTTGCAAGCACACTTAACATAAATAATTACAAAGAATGTGTTAATAATGCAATTAAAATTGCAAAGCTCAATAATGTTGATAAAGATTTTAAAAATTTTGCTTTTCCAGACAAATATAAGAGAATTATAAATTTTTCAAAAAGTTTGGTTAATTTTGGTTCTGAAGATTTTATCAAACTTAATAAAGATATAGTTAATGAAGTGACTAATTTAAATAAAAATATAGAGTTTGTCAAGATAATTTATTATAAAAATATGAATAATAGGAGAATTATAAACTCTAATGGCATTGATGTAGAAGATAAAACAGTGGATAATTCTTTTGTTTATACATTAAGGCTTGGGGGAGAAGCTATTGATTTATATGACAGCGATGTTTCAATCTTAACCACAAAAAATGTTGGAGAAACTGTCGAAAGATTGGAAAGTTTATTTAATAAACAAAAAATTAAAAACGCTAGAGTTCCAGTGATGCTTCACCAGAATGCACTTTCTACATTTTTAGACCATACTTTTACATTTAATATAGATGCAGAAAATGTTCAGAAAGGGAAGTCTCTATTCAAAAATATGGTTGGAAAGAAAATTGCTGATAAAAATGTTAATATTTGTGATGATGGAATAAAAAAGGGATTAATCAATAGCAGAAGTTTTGATGATGAGGGAGTTCCATCAAAAAAAACAGATATAATCAAAGATGGTGTATTAAAAGGCTTTCTTTATGATGTTTATACGGCCAATAAAGAAAATAGAAAAAGTACTGGAAATGCTGTCAGGGGTCTAAATTTCATTCCTAAAATAAAAACTAACAATTTGGTATTCGGCAAAGGAAACAAAACAAAAGAGCAACTAATTGATAGTATTGATAAGGGGTTGTATATCATTAGTACTATGGGTGGGCATACAATGAATGAATCAACAGGGGATTTTAGTTTAGTTGTTTCTGAAGGACATTATATTGAGAATGGAAAGATAAAGTACCCAGTTAAAGATGTTATGATATCTGGAAACTTCTACGATATGCTAAATAAGATAGAGTGTATTGGAAAAGAAATAAAGCATTATGATGACGGATACTATTTGCCATTAATTTTATTTTCCGAAGTCAATGTGATATGCTAAACAATTTCTTTAAGTTTTAATATTTATTTTTTAATAGAACGCTTAAGAATTCCATTACTTTTTTTCCATCAACTCTTCCACGATACTTATCCATTATCATACCCATCAATGCATTTATTGAAGCTTCCTTATTTTCTTCAATTAACTTTTTTATTTCTTTTTTCAGTTGAGATTCTGAAATTTCCTTGTATTTGGAAAACTCAATCTTTTCGCCTTTTACTATGTCTATTAAAACATTTTCAATAGCATTCTTGCTTATCCTATTTTGGGCAATGTTCTTAAATAAAAATTCTAAGTTATTTTCGCTTAATTTACTTGTATCTAAATTATGCCTGCTTTTAATGTCTTTTAGTACTAGAATGAGCGTATTTGCAACTAATGATGGGTTCACTTTGAGTTTAACAAGACTTTCAAACAATTGCTGCTTATTTTCTTTTATAATTTGTGTTGCCAATTCCGAACTTATTTTATATTTCTTTGCAAGTTTTAGAGTTTTTTCTATAGTAAGCTCTGGCAGTTTTAGCTCTGAAAGCATTTTTTCTGTAACGGGGATTAATGGATGATCGGATTCGGGGTACATTCTAAAGGATCCAGGCATTGGCCTTAGGAAGGTTGTTGTTAGGTTCTCATTGGCTTTTCTTACTTCTGGCCTTATCTTTTGCCTTCTTCTTAGCAAATCCAGCTGCCTCTTGATTTCATTTTCTATTATTTTTGGTATTGATTTAAGGTCCTGGAATCCTTTTATTTCAATCCTTGCCATATTCCTTATTGACAGATTAACATCCTGCCTTATAGTTCCTAAGCCGCGCCTTACAGTATCAAAGCTTCTTAGCACCATACCAAGATACTCTGCAACTTCTTTTGCATGCTCGGCATCCTGTATATCTGGCTCTGTTCTCAACTCAATTAATGGGATACTTAACCTTGACAAGGAATAAAGAATTGTATTGCCAACATTGGATAGTATCTTGCAGGAATCTTCTTCGAGGCACAAGCTGCTTATCCTTACCCTCCCCTTAGATGTTTCTATAAAAGAGTTTTCACTTTCTAAACCAACCTGCATTGTCCTTTGAAAAGAACTTATAGCAGAGCCATCTACAACTATTTTTCTCATAACCTGCAGAACTGGTGGAATCTTCATTTTTAGCAAAGTTGCCAGCTCCAAGGCTGTTTTTAAAGCTTCATGGTTTATGCAGTGTATCGGTTCTTCATCCAGCTCAACCAGGCAGTATTCATTTGCATACCCATGATAAATTAAATTAAGGTCTTTTGCCTGTTCGAACTTGGCTGCTATGTCTATGTTGCCAAACTCGCCTGCTGTTGCCCTTATCTTTCTTTTTACATCAACTTGCAGCTCCTTTTCATTTAAAGTTGAGGAACAATCACAGAATAATTTTTTTGTATTCAATTGCTGGTGTATTTCAAGACCGCATTTAAAATTAAGCTTTTTGTAGTTTAGCATTTCTTTCCCACAATAATTTATTTTCTTTTTTTACTTTTACTATCCTGTGCAAGGGAATTTGCGTATCATCCTTAAGCGTAATAAATACAGCATCATTGTCCTTTATGCTGTCGTATTTTATTTCTTTCAGCTCCTTAGTTATCCTATCTGTATAAAATAATGAATATTCTCCTGGATTTTCTGAGCTCCATTTTATCTTGTTTAATAATTCCCTTATTGTAATCATTATTCTAAAAATTCTATTCTTGTCTTTTCTGTAATTTCTCCAGCAATGTTTTTATGCATCATTTCCTTAATCTTTTGTAAGTCCTTTGTTTGAGCGAGTATCCAACCAAGCTTTACATAGGCTGTTTCTGAAAGCATGTCTTCTCCTGAAATAACGCCTGCATTTATCAAGTCTCGCCCTGTTGAGTATATATTTAGGTTGATTCTCCCAAAGATGCATTGAGATGTTATGACTATAGGTATTTTTTTAGACATTTCTTTTATAAGGTTAAGAGTATTTTTATGGTCTTTTGTAAATTTGTCAATGGTGTTTACAGGGAGATGGCCCAGACCAGTGCCTTCTATAACTATCCCATTATAACCACTTTTGTAATAAAATTCCAACTCCTTGTAATTAAAACCAGGGTGTACTTTTACTAACGCGACCTTTTTATCAAATTTATCTATTACTTGCAATTTTTTATCTTCCCTTTTTGAATAGTCTGTGCTTAAAAAGGTTATTTTGCCGTCCATGCTTACCTCTGCTATTGGACGGTCATTTACGGATTTGAATGCATCTCTTCTGCTTGTATGCAACTTTCTTACCTTTGTTCCTTTGTGGATATAGCTGTAATCATCGCTCATGGACTTATGCATACACACAGCAACGCCTGCATAATTACTGTTTGCTATAAATCTTGTAGCGCATATTAAATTAAGAAAAGCATCGCTTGACCCCCTGTCAGAGCTTCTTTGGGAACCAACTAAAATTACTGGCTTAGGGAGACTCTGCAACATAAAAGATAGGGCTGCTGAAGTATAATGCATTGTGTCTGTACCGTGGGTTACAATTACGCCATCCGAGGTCTTAAGCTCCTTTTCTATTTCCCTTGCTAAGATAAGCCAATGCTCGGGCTCAAAGTCTTCTGAAAGCATTTGAAACACTAATCTTGATCTTATATTGGCTATTTTCTTTAATTCTGGAAATTTTTCAAGTATTTCTTCTGGAGTTATTGCTGTTGTTACTGCTCCTGTCCTGTAATCTATTTTTGAGGCTATAGTACCTCCTGTGTGGAGCAAGGATATTGTTGGAAGGCTTTTGTTGAATTCTGCCTTAGCTTTAATTTGTTTTTCTTTAGGTATAAATTTTTTAATCAATCTTATTTTTTTTATGATATCCTTTTTTATAGCTATGTTATAACCAGAGTCGAGTTTGAGCATTAAGATATTCGGATCTTGAGATGGTATTAAAATACCCCTTGTAACCCCTAGATCTGAAGAAACTTCTATTAAGTCACCCTCTTTTATATTTTCTTTCATTGATTTTATAAGAAATTACAACATTAATAATAACATTTATATTCTGTAAAATATATTTTATACATTAAAAATGTTTATATATTGAATATCATATAAATAAATAATAAAATTAACTAACTTTCATTTCGTAAAGCAGTTATAACTTGGGCGTTAACCTGCTTTTGGGCGTTGAAATGAAGTTGTATTCATTTCTTGTTGTAGTTAGAGCTTCAATTTTGGGCAATTAAAACTCTTTCTAAGGGAGCTGTAGTTTAACTTAAATATAAACTTTATTGTTTTGTAAACTATAACTTCAAGAATAATAATCATACAAGGGGGAGAAAAAAATATGGAGTTTATTATACAAAATGCGTTGCAAAGCGCTAAAGATCAATTCAAAGAGATAGACACTGTAGGACAAGCCAATATTAAGGTTATAGGTGTTGGTGGGGCTGGCAGCAATGCTGTTAGCTGGCTGTACAAAAAAGGAATAAAAGGTGCAGAAATTGTTGCCCTAAATACAGATAAACAGCATCTAGACATAACAAGCGCTGATAAAAAGATACTGATAGGAAGAAATCTGACAAAAGGACTTGGTTGTGGTGGATTTATGGAAAAGGGTAAGGAAGCTGCTAAAGAGACTATACAAGAAATAAAAGAAGCATTAAGGGATATTGATATGATATTTGTATGCGCGGGAATGGGAGGTGGGACTGGTACTGGAGCTGCTCCTGTTGTAGCAGAAATAGGTAAAGAAATGGGTGCAATTGTTATAGGAACAGTAACAATGCCTTTTGATATAGAAAGGGCAAGGGTAGACAAAGCAGAATTTGGATTACAACAGTTAAGGCAAGTCAGCGATACTGTTATAGTAATAGATAATAACTTACTGGTTAAAATAGCCGGGAACTTACCAGTGCAACAGGCATTTGCAGTTGCTAATGAGCTTATATCAACTATGATTAAAGGCATAGTAGAAACAATAGCGGTACCTAGTTTGGTTAACCTAGATTATGCAGATGTCAAAGCAATTATGGCTAATGGAGACGTTTCTGTAATTGGTGTTGGAGAGAGTGATTCTGAACATAGAGTAGAGGAATCAACAAAGAGAGCATTAACAAACCCATTGCTTGATGTAAGTTATGAAGGAGCAACTGGAGCGCTTATACATGTAACTGGTGGAACAGACCTTACATTAGATGAGGTTAATAGAGTGGGCGAAATAGTTACAGATGCCCTAGACCCAGATTCCAATGTTATATGGGGAGCTAGAATCGACGAGAATATGACAGGGAAATTAAGGATTATGACTATTATCACAGGAGTCAATTCGCCATACATACTTGGAAAAGTTGATAAGAAGGCTCAATCAGCCAAGGCTGAACGTATGAGCCAAGAACTCGGAATTGATGTAATTAGATAGTCAAGTAGGCAAAGAGAAGAGACTTTAACCCCCCTTTGAATTGCCGTACCTTGATTTTTAAGCTAATGCCCTTCCATGCATTAGCTTTTTTCTTTTTTAATAATACTTAAAATAATCTTTTGAATAATTTGGGTTTACTCATTTGTGTTTTATCTTTTGCATATTCTCCCCATTCCTCAAAAAAGGTTAGGTTATCCAGACTGTATCTTTCTGCTGGTTCTTCCTTTTCTTTTGGGTAACCAACAGTTATTACTGCTTCTATTTTAATATCATTGGGGATTCTTAATATTTTTTTAATGGCATCCTCGTCAAAGGCTCCAATCCAACATGTACCCAACCCAAGGGAATACGCTGTTAAAAGAAGATTCTCAATAGCAGCTGCGCAATTGTGTATGGAATAAACCAATTCGCCCATTGATCCATAAAATCTTTTTACATCTTCAATTTTATTGCAAACAACTATGTGAACAGGGGCTTCTGCCATCCAGTGCTGCTTAAGACACGCTATGGCTATGTCATTCCTCTTCTTATTGTCTTTTACTATTATAAACCGCCAATTCTGCAGATTACCAGATGATGGGGCATACCTTGCACTGTCGATAATCTTAACTAATTTTTCATTTTCAACGTCTTTTTCGAGATAATCTCTTACAGACCTGCGTCCTTTAATGCATTTATCAAGTTCCATTATACCAAAACCTTTTTATCTTTATTAGAGTTTTGTAGATTATGGAATATTTAAAACTTGTTAAAGTCTATAAAAAATTAGAGGCAACCACAAAGAGATTGGAAAAAACAGAAATTATAGCCAATGTGCTTAAAGAGGCTTCTGCTAAGGAAATTGCAAATCTTGTTTATCTTATAGAAGGTAGGGTATTTCCTGAATGGGATGAGAGAAAAATAGGATTTAGCGACAAGTTAATGATCAAGGCTATTGCAAGGGCTTCTGGTGAGAATGTTAAAAATGTTGGGATCTTGTTCAATAGAAAGGGTGATTTGGGATTAGTCGCTGAAGAGCTTTTAAAAAAGAAGAAACAGGCTACGCTTGTAAAAAAGAGGTTTATGACTGATAATATTATTGAAAACATAAGGAAGCTGGCTGGATTAACCGGGGGGGGAACTGTTGAAAAAAAGATAGGAATAGTTACAGAATTATTAACACATACATCTCCGGAAGGAGCAAATTATATCATCAAATTTACACTTGAGCAATTAAGAATAGGGATTGCTGAAGGGATTGTTAGAGATGCGATTGCCAGGGCTTTTAATAAAGATGTAGATGATGTTGAAAGGGCATTCAATTTAACTGTGGACTACGGTAAAGTAGCAGAGGCTGTCAAAAGTGGAAAATTAAAAGTTTTTGATTTAACTCCTGGAAGACCAATGAAATTGATGCTTGCAATTCTAGTTGAAAGCATTGCTGAGGGTTTTGAGGCTTTAGGAAAACCTATGCAGTTAGAGTTCAAGCTAGATGGTTTTAGATTGCAGATTCATAAAAAGAGCAACGAAATAAAGTTATTTACAAGAAGAATGGAAGATGTTACAAAACAATTCCCTGATGCTGTTGAGTATGTCAAAAATAATGTTAAAGGAGAAAGTTTTATTCTTGATTGTGAGGCTGTTGGCGTAGACAAAAATACAGGTAAGTATAGGCCGTTTCAGGAGATTTCCCAAAGAATTAGGAGAAAGTATGATATTGAAGAGATTATAAAAAAACTCCCTGTTGAGCTTAATATTTTTGACATAATTTATTATAATGGAAAAAGCCTTATAAACGAACAATTACAAGAAAGAAGAAATTTGCTGGAAAAGGTTATCAAGGAAAACAAAAAGGAAATCATCCTGACAAAAAAGATAATTACTTCTGATGAAAAAGAAGCAAAGGATTTCTTCAAAAAGGCTCTTGCAAGCGGTGTTGAAGGTGTAATGCTAAAAAATTTAAAATCGATGTATAAGCCAGGAAGGTATGTTGGGGGGTGGTGCAAGCTTAAGAGTGTTTTGGAACCTTTAGATTTGGTTATAGTCAAGGCTGAATATGGTGAGGGCAAAAGGGCAAAGATGTTGAGTAGTTATACTGTTGCTTGCCAAAATGATGAAAAATTGCTTGAGATAGGTAAGGTAAGTACAGGCGTTAAGGAAAAGGCTGTGGGTGTTACTTATGATAAAATGACAAAGTTGCTTAAGCCCCTAATAACAAAAGAGGAGGGCAAAGGGGTTGTTGTCAGACCAAAGGTTGTTATAGAAGTTGGCTATGAAGAAATACAAAAAAGCCCAAGCTATAGTTCTGGTTATGCATTAAGATTTCCACGAGTTCTGCTTTTACGCGAAGAAAAACCAATTGATGAAATTTCTGACATAAAAACTGTAGAAAAAATATACAAATCGCAAAGAGGAAAAAAGAGACGATAAGGATATGATTCAATATCGTAACTGCATAATAAAAATGTTTATATATAAGTAGATTTACTATTATGTTAACATTACAATGAATAAGTTGCTAATAAGTAGCGAAAATTGTATATTTATAAAAAAAGAAAGGGTGAATATCTCAGGAGGGGTTGCTTAATGATAGTAAAAGAGGAGTTTCTTAGTAAGCTAAGGCGTTTCTTTGGTTTAAATTTATACGAGGTAAAAATTTGGACTGCACTACTGTCCAGAGGAGTTTCTACTGCTGGTGAATTGTCTGAAATAGGAGAGGTTCCAAGAAGCAGGGCTTATGATATTCTTGAGAGTTTGGAAAAGAAGGGCTTTGTTTTGCTGAAGCTTGGAAAGCCAATAAAATATGTTGCAGTAGAACCAAAAGAGGTTATTGAAAGGGTTAAGAAGCTAATAAAAGTAAGGGCAGATAATGATATAGACAAGTTAAAGGAATTGAATAATAATGAAGTGCTAAAGGAATTAGAATATTTACACAAACAAGGAATAGAATTTATTGAGCCAACTGACTTGAGCGGAGCAATAAAGGGAAGACATAATTTATACGCTCACCTTGAGACCATGATTAAAAATGCTGAAAAAAGCGTAACAATAGTCACAACCTCAAAGGGTATTTTAAGAAAGATTGAAACACTAAAGCCAATATTTGAAAAGTTAAGGAAGAAGAATGTCAAAATAAGAATAGCCGCTCCTATAACAAAAGAGCATAGCAATGTGATTGAGGCTATGGGAAAACTGGTTGACATAAGACATTCGAACAAATTAAATGCAAGGTTCTGTGTTGTAGATGGTAAAGAAGTGATGTTTATGGTATTAAACGACGATGAAGTACACCCAAGCTATGACCTTGGGATATGGGCAAACACACCATATTTTGCAGCTGCACTTGAAAGCATGGTAGATACAACATGGAAGGATTTAGAGCCTGCAGAGAAAGTAGTAAAGAGGTAAAAATGGAAATATTTTTTGATGGTGGTGCTGGAGCAGGTGTCTAAAATGTCTGATAAAACTATAACATAATACTGTAAATTTAATAAGAGAAAAACAAGGGTTAATAATTCTAATAAACTTAAGGAGAGGCTTACCGTCATATCCAAACTTCGGAAAATAGCTAAGAATAAAGAGGAAATAACAAAAACTGAATTAATTGAAATGTTAAAAATTGGTAGGGTATATTTGATATACAACGAAAGAAATAATTATCCAATAACCACAAATCCTGGGATATTTAAGAGTGTTGAAAAAAGAAAGTTTTATCTTGGGGAGATATTAGGTTTAAAAACAAAGCAGGATGTCAATAAATTGAGGAAAGAAATTAAAAATAATTGATATTCAAGTTATTAATAAGGAGGTAAATTAATTTATTGTTAAACAAAATAATCTCTGCTTTTCCTTATTTTATTAAAGACCTTAGTAACGATTATAGATCTTCTTTTAACTTCTTGTGTTGGCAATAAGCTTAGTTTGGATGCCCTTGTTCCTGGCCTTGGGCTGAATTTTGAAATGTTCAAAACCTCTGGATGAATTTCTTTTATCAGGCTAATTGTTTTCTGAAAATCCTTTTTTGTTTCTGTAGGATAGCCAACTATTACATCTGTGCTTATTGTTGGATTAGGTATGTTTTTCCTGAATTCCTTGACTATGTTTTTAAACTCCCGCACATTATATTTTCTGTTCATATCCTTTAAGATATTATTTGAACCACTTTGGACAGGAATATGCAGAAACTTGATTATTTTATCTGACTTGTATATATGTATTAATTCTTTTAGAAATTTCTTAACATGCTCCGGGTTCATCATTCCTACCCTTACCTTAAAATCCCCTTTTATCTTTGTTATTTTTTTAAGTAAATTGGGCAAAGATGCTCCAATATCAACCCCATAGCAGCCATTGTCTGTTGATGTCAAATTTATCCTTTTATAACCCTTTTTGATGTAACTTTTAATTTCATTTATTATGCCTTTTTCAGGGAATGAAACCAAATTACCTTTTGCCAATTTTGTTTCGCAGAAATTACAATAAGACACACAACCATAAGCTATTTGCACTGTTGGTGTTTTGGTTGTTATTTTTGGCAAGCCCAGTTTAGGCTCTTTTCTTTTTCCCAAGGCATCTGTACTTGTTTTAATTGTATTTATAATGTCTGTAACATGCTGCGGGCTTACTAATAATGCATCTGGGACTGATTTTTTTAATTTTTTTGACTCTGCTTCGGCCATGCATCCTGCTATTACAAGCTTTTTATCTGGAAAATTATCTTTTATTTTTTTAATTTCATAAAGCTCTCTTGTGTAAGTCCTATCTTTAACAACGCAGGTATTAAGTATAATCATGTCAGCAGAGCCTGCATTACTAACTAATTTATATCCAGAATTTTTTAGCAGCCCGGCTATTAAGGCAGAATCATCGTAATTTGCTGCACAACCATAAGTTTTAATAAATATCTTTTTCATTTCAAATTATCATAAAAGTAATATTTATAAATTGTTTTGTTTAACATTTAAGCATGAAACCTATAAAACAAATAGATATTAAAAAGGGAATGAAAGTTGATGACTTAGTTAAGGAAATGTCTTCTAGCGGTGTTTTTGGCGCAGGAAGGATTGCCAGGGCTGCTGATATTTTTGAGGAAATAATTGAGGATAAAGAATGTAAGGTATTTTTTGGTTTAGCCGGAGCCATGGTGCCTGGGGGAATGAAAAATATAGTAATTGATATGTTAAAAAACAACTACATACACGTTTTTGTAACAACGGGGGCAAATTTAACGCATGATTTGGTTGAGGCTCTTGGCCATAACCACTTTCAGGGAAGCGCAAATGTTGACGATGGAAAGCTGCATAAAGAGAAGATAGACAGAATTTATGATGGCTATATGGAAGATAAAGTCTATATTACACTGGAAAAGTTTTTTGATGCTGTAATTGATGAATTTCCCAGAAGAAAGATGAATATAAAAGAGTTCTTATGGGAAATTGGAAAGCATATTAACAGCAAGAACTCTATATTGAGAATATGCTACGAGAAGAAAATACCTATTTTTTGCCCAGGAATAGCAGATTCTGGCATTGGGATGATGATATGGGGGAATCTGGCTAAGGGAAAAAAGATAGCTGTTGATGCATTTGCTGATTTAAAAGAAATAGTTGACATAACATGGACAACAAAGAAAAGGGCGATATTTTATGTTGGCGGGGGTGTGCCTAAAAATTACATACAGCAGGCAATGCAGTTTTCTGACAAGCAGGATGGCGCTAATTATGGGATACAGATTACAACAGACAGGCCTGAATATGGAGGAAGTTCTGGAGCAGAGTTAAGAGAGGGCATTTCATGGGGCAAAATGAATGAAAATGGTAAGTTTGTTGATGTTTATTGTGATGCTACAATTGCATTGCCTTTGATTTATGCTGCTGTTAAGGATAGATTAAAATGGTTTTAGTTAATTTAAATTTTTTATAAAACTATATTAACCACCAGTCCCAACAAAGGATTCTGGACTCTAGTATAGTTGGTTTATTTACTAAATCTAATTTTTCCTTTCTGACATAGCCTTATTATTTCAATTGCTATTCGTTTAGTATCCGGCACTCCGCCTTTCTTAAGAATATTTTTCTTAATAGCAATATCCTCCAGAATTTCAAATAAATCTTCTTTCCTTTCAACTCTAAAGTAATCTTCTATTTTTCCATCTAGTGATTCGATTAGTTTAACAGCAGACATTTCAGGATCTTCAAGAGATTCTGCATTTAAGACCCCAATAGAAAGCAGGTCTGTACTCTTAGTATAATGTAAAACTCCAGGGGTATCTATCATCATTATACTCCTAGTAATTCTTATCCATTGCAAACCTTTTGTATATCCACTAACAGAGCTAGTTCTGGCACTTTTCCTCCCTTTTAGTGCATTAATTAGTGTTGATTTTCCTGTATTTGGAAACCCCACTACACCAACTGTAATCGGTCTTCTTCCTTTTGCCAACCCTATTATTTTATTAAGTAATCTTACAGTGCTAATATGATTTTTTGAACTTACCCCTATTGAATTTTTTAAATTTATTTTATCTTGTTCTTGTTTGGAAATTAAATCAATTTTATTTATTACATACAGATATTTTTTTCCATATTTTTTTATTTTACTATCTATGAATTTATTCATGCTTTGATTAACCATTCTTGCATCTATTACAATAAGAACTATATCTGAATTTCTCATTACTTGATCTACTAAATCATTTGTTTCTTTCATCGTTATAAGAATAATCAGCTCTTTAAATGGTTATCTTAAAAACTGGCCATTAAATTTAAAAAGGTTTAAATATCGTTTAATTAACAAAAATTTTATGATAGTAGATGTACACTGCCATTTAACATATGAACCTATTAATAAAGACATAGATAATATTATAGAAAGAGCTAAACAAAATAATGTTGTTGCAATAATAAATTGCGGAACTGAGGCAAAAAGCAATAAAGAAAGTTTAGAGTTAGCTAAAAAGTATAGTGTTGTAAAAGCTGCTCTTGGCTTTTATCCAACATACTGTGAAGAAGTTTCTGAAGAAGAATTTGATAAAGAGCTTAATTTTATAGAAAAGAGTAAAGATAAAATAACTGCTTTATCTGAAATTGGCCTAGATTACAAAAATCCAGATACAAATAAAGAAAAACAAAAGAGATGCTTTGAAAAATTTATTCAATTAGGTGAGAAAATAAAAAAACCATTAATAATACATTCAAGAAATGCTGAACTAGATGTCATAGAAATGCTTGAAAGTTCAAAAAATAAGGCTATTGTAATGCATTGCTTTTCAGGAAGAAAGCATTTAATTAATAGAATTATAGGTAATAATTGGTATTTTTCTATTCCTTGTACAATTGTAAAACTAGAGCATTTCCAGAATATAGTTAAACTTACAGATAATATTTTAACAGAAACAGATGCTCCCTTCTTAAGCCCATTTAAAGATAAGCCAAATGAGCCTAGTTTTATTACAGAAACTATAAAGAAAATAGCTGGGGTAAAAAACATAAATAAGGAAGAGGTTGAAGAAACTGTATATAAAAATTATCAAAAGTTATTTAAAATAGTTAAATTTATTAAATAATTTTATTTATATTTATTTTAGATCCCTTTTTCATTATAGATAAAATTTTATTTTCTAACTCATTAAAAACTTTTTTGGATTGAAAACTTTCATCTGAAAAAACACATAAAGATAGTACCTCGTCTTTTTCATCAAATGCTAAAGTAACTGTAGATTTAGAATAATGATACACCCTGCTACTACCTGCAGTAGGTATATTTTTCCCCCCAACATCTTCTAAGTAAAGTCCTAAATTATTAAGTACATAATTAATAATATCTTGATATATGTAAATATTTGTTTTTGTTATACTTACCATACAAATATTAAATAATAAACTAATATTAATATATTTCTATTCATATTAATTTAATGTTATTATCATAAACTATTTAAATGTCTATTAATTG
>Ga0066639_10001139_pt1 | contig 23774 bp, 25 predicted proteins | sample CryGeyCG2114_010_2_FD_59504 | JGI IMG/M metagenome (GOLD analysis project Ga0066639, IMG submission 59504) | Groundwater microbial communities from aquifer - Crystal Geyser CG10_big_fil_rev_8/21/14_0.10 | ecosystem: Environmental > Aquatic > Deep subsurface > Groundwater | place: USA: Utah...
CTCATGAAGTCGGAATCGCTAGTAATCGCGGATCAGCTACGCCGCGGTGAATACGTTCTCGAGTCCTGTACTCACCGCCCGTCAACTCAAGGGAGCCGGGAATACCTGAAGCTTGCTATTTTGGTGAGTTAGGGTAAATTCGGTGACAAGGAGTAAGTCGTAACAAGGCACGGGTAGCGGAAGCTGTTCGTGGATCAATTAAACTACGACCAAAATTTTTTTTGGTCGTGTGTCGATATATCAATCATTATGGTTGAAGGCTAAATTAACTCTACGAGTTTTTAACCGGACAATCACTTAGTTATTGATTTAAGGCGTTAATCGATGAGCCTTTAAGTCTCGATTCGCTTGCCATTAGCAATTTAATGGTCGCGTAAGAATTGGGACAACTATAAGCGGTTATAATTTTGGTTTCACTTTGGTTGCCGGTTGCGCTCTGGTTGCCGGGTTTTGGTTTCTGGAGGTTGGATAAAAAATCACACGATATGTGTGTTTTTTTTATAATTTATTTCTGATATAATAATAACTATGGCTAAGATATTATTAGTGGAAGATGATGAATTTCTGTCATCGTTATTATATAACAGGTTGAAAAAAGAAGGTTATGAAGTGACACTCGCGCACGATGGGCCAAAAGCTCTTGAATCTTTGCGAAAATCGGTTCCAAATTTAATTCTTTTAGATATTATACTTCCCGGAAAGTCCGGATTTGATATTTTAGAAGAAGCAAGAAGCGACCCTCAATTAAGGAATATAAAAAACGTGCCTGTTATTATAATCTCAAATTTAGGACAAGAATCTGACATAGAAAGAGGCAGGGAATTAGGCGTGGTTGACTATTTTGTTAAAGCGCGCGTGTCAATAGATAGTTTGGTTGAAAAAATAAATGGAGTTGTTGAGAAAGCGAACGATTAACGATAAATAAAAAATAATTAAACATATTCTTTGCGCATTCCCGGCGCATTCTTGGCAATCCGGTTCGGAAGTAGTTATCCACACCGATATTTTGCTGAAATATGAATTGCGGTATAATTAATATAAAACAAACAAAATAACAAAAGGGTCGATAATTTTGATTAATACTAAAGTCTGGTTTTAACTAATGTGAGGTTAGTTAATTGTAGATTTTAGTTATAATAAAAGTAATTCAAAAAAATAAAAAAAGGCTTTCTCCGTTAATGATTATAAAAAGCGGAGTATAGCCGAAAAATAATTTATTAAATAAGTTATGGAAAATCTAAATAGAAAAAATACAGGAATCTCTAAAAAAGGATTTACATTAATTGAACTCTTAATCGTTATTGGAATTTTGGCGATTTTGGCGACAACGGTTGTTTTAGTCTTGAATCCAGCGCAGATATTGGCGGAAGCCCGTGATACGCAAAGGATTTCGGATTTGGGGTCGGTTCAATCCGCTATTGGTTTAATGCTTGCAACAGCTACAAATACCCCTACTTTCATACTGGGCCCTAATTGCACAGTTGCTAATGCGGTAAACTTAGGTCTTAGTGGTAGTTGTGCTACCGTTACATCTAGAGCTGTTGATGGAACTGGTTGGGTAGGTATAGATTTAACAGGAACCGCAGGAGGACCGCCCTTAGCTAATTTACCTGCCGATCCCACCAATAGTATTGTATATTATTATGCTTACAAAGGAGTAGATTCAAATAAAACGTATGAATTAAATGCCAGATTAGAGAGTAAAAAATTAAGAGTTAGTATGGAAAATGACGGAGGCGATAAAAACACTTGCCAAACATATTTGGAAGCAACTTGCTGGTATGAAATCGGCACGGATCCCGGTCTTGACCTTTAGAGAAATTCTATTTTCAAAAACACCCCGCCCTTTTGGTCGAGAAAAAAAATTCTTTTCCAAAAGCTCGGGGCTGTTTTTATTAACTTGACTTTTATATTTCTTTTGTAGGCTTAAAATTAACTTCTCACGGTGAGGAGTTCTTGGTCCTTTAACAACAGAATAAGAGGCAAACCAATGTGGAAAACTTCGCTTCTCTTCGCCCTTTTAGGGCTTATCGCTCCGCAGACATTTAGCCAAAAACCCTGCGACCTTTCTCATGCTTATGTCGCTTTTCCCGAGGCGACCTTTGACGCACGCCCGTGGATTGACGGCGTGATTCCTTATGAATTTGACTCTGCTGTAACCTCACAGAACCGCGCAAGAATGTTCTCCGCCATGCAGAGGTGGGAAGCGCTTTTCTCGGTCAATTTCAAAGAGCGCGGCAAAGAAAATGATTATGTTGTAATTCAAAACGGCAGTGCCAACTATGCTTATGTCGGAAGAAAAGGCGGCAAACAGTTTGTGACCATCTTTGACTGGAGCTTCCAAAGCGTCCTGATTCACGAGCTGGGCCACACCATCGGCTTTTGGCACGAACAGCAAAGACCTGACAGGGACACTTACGTTACAATTCATTGGGACAATATCGTTGGAGGCACAACAGGTATCAACGCCATCAACTTCAAGCTGATGCCTTTTGCCGACGGTCTTGGTAAATACGACTTTGACTCTATTATGCATTACCCGGCTTTTATCAAAGACAAAACAATCGCAAAAGACCCCAACAAACCGGTAATCACGGTTCAATGGCCAAATCAGGCAAAGCAAAGCACAATGGGCAATGCAATAGTGCCAAGCGCCGGAGATATTCTTGGGTGCCAAACTGTTTACGGTTCAATCAGAATCAGGCGTGTAAGCGTTGATTCAGTTGGGACGCAGGCAAACCAAGGCAGTGGTCCATCTAGGATTTCCGCGGACGGCAGGTATGTTGCTTTTTCAAGTGGTGCCACTAATCTTGTGTTTTCAGACTCAAACGGTTTCCCAGATGTTTTTGTCTATGACCTGAAAACCGGAATTATGGAGCGCGTAAGCGTTGATTCTTCAGGGAAACAGGCAAATGGCACAAGTTTTGTATCGGATATTTCCAAAGATGGAAGATACGTGTTGTTTGCAAGTTATGCCTCCAATCTCGTTACTGGCGATACCAACGGTGTCTATGATGTCTTTATTCGCGACAGGCAAACTATGACTACTATTCGCGTGAGCGTGGATTCAAATGGCAACGAAGGCGATAAAGCCAGCTTCTTAGGCGCTATTTCCTCGGACGGCAATTATATCGCTTTTGAAAGCGATGCCACTAATCTTGTATCTAAGGATACTAATGGTGCTAGCGATGTCTTTGTTCGCGACAGGCAGACAAACCAGACAATTCGCGTCAGCGTTTCATCTGGCGGAGCCCAAGCTAACAATTCAAGCACTTATCCTGATATTTCCGCTGACGGCAGAATGGTGGTTTTCTATAGCGGTGCTACCAATCTGGTTAATGGTGATACAAACACCGTCCCTGACATTTTCTTGCATGATACGGTTCGGGGCAGTACAATCCGCGTAAGTGTAAGCTCAAAAGGAGCACAGGCAAACGGTAGTAGCGTTACTCCCAGTATTTCAGGCGACAGCCGCTATATAACTTTTTCTACTCAGGCAACAAATCTTGGACCTTCACGACCGGGTATGTATCAGATATATATCCACGATTTATTGTCATCGACAACAAGTATTATTAGCGCAAATATTCGCGGCGAACCTGCTAACGAGCCTAGCACTTTGGCTAGGATCTCTAATGATGGCCGATATGTGACTTTTCAAAGTTACGCGACAAATTTGACTGGAGCGCCCAATACAAAACCGAGAGGCGTTAACGAGATTTTTATCCATGACCGTCAGAAAAATGATATGGTGCTTATAAGCGTGAATTCGCATGGAGGCGAGTCGAATAATGGTAGTTTATCTCCTGATATTTCAGGAAACGGCAGTTTGGTAACTTTTTATTCCACCGCTAATAACCTTGTGTATTCTGACACAAACGGTTTTCCAGATATTTTTGTCCATGAGATTGAGCCGTGGCGGATGAGCAGTATTCCGGCTTTGGCTAGTCAAATCGGCAAGCCATGCCAAGGAACGCGCGGCCTTCCAATGCTCTATCTGGACAAAACCTGGCCCAGAATAGGGAATACGGCTTTTACGCTCGCGGTTGACAACGCCGAACTGAATACTGTTGCGCTTTTTGGATTCGCGCTAAGCGGCGAAAAGTTAGGGCTTGGTAAGTGCACGCTGGAAATCCCGCTTGCTAATTCATTCTTTTTAACGGTAGTTACGGATAAATTCGGAAAATCGGTTTTACCGTTTCCGATTCCGAATGATTCATGGTATCGTGGATTTCCTCTCTATTTCCAGGGGTTTGTGCTTGACCCCAAAGGAGAATTTTTAGGCATAATGTCATTCACGAACGGCTTGAAAATCCTTTTGGGAGATTGAGATTTGAGACTCATAAGCTGCAGAGCTTTTTCGTTCTGCGGCATTTTTATTTGTTTTGTGATTTATCTAACGACATCGCAAGTCGTAATACATAATTTAACGACATCGCAAGTCGTTATAAAGTCGTTATTTAGTATGTTTATTATTCTAGTAAAAGGCTCCTATCTTGAATATCTGAAATATTTAAATCATTCAACCATTTTTTTATACTTTTTTTGTATTGATTTGAATCTCCAAAAAAATCTGTTAAAAATTCCCTTTGAGTCACTGACGGGAAATTATGCACCCCAGCATAATCCAAGTGGCTAGACCAACGATAAGAATCCAAAAAACTAATTGCTTTTTGATAATTTTTCAACTTACGTTCACGCCACTCCGGCGCCGCTAAATCCAAAGGGTTTAAATGAATATAATAGGGAATGTGAATAAAATGCGCCTCGTTTTTAATAGGAACCGATTTGTATCTTCCTTCAAATAAAGCGCCAACTCTCTCATATTTTTGGTTAAAATATTTAGCATATCCCATGTTAACTTTTTTCATGAATTTAGAGATTCCGTTTTCAATTTTTTGAGAAAGAAGAAGATGATAATGATTGGGCATAAGGGCAAAGGCGTGGACGTTTACTAACAATTTTCTCGGTCGTCTATCAACATTAATTTTACGACTTGCGATGTCGTTAGATTGGCGGAAGCGGTAGAAAGTGGTATTAACCCATTCCTGGTCGTTAAACTCAAAGAGATCGTGAATAAAACGAAAGTAGTCTTGGCGATCAAGGAAAATTTTGCGCTTATCCACCCCTCTATTTAAAGTATGAATGAGTTCCATTAATTTTGATTATACGCAAATATTTACGACATCGCAAGTCGTTAATTAACCTGTTGGTTGTCATAGTTATGCTATAATTAAATATGATGCCGTATCAGCAAATCTTTTTTTACACATCCTTAGCAATTTTTTTAGCTGTTTTTTTAATTCAGATTTTTTGGCGTAAGAATATTTTTAAAATTATTCGTCCTCTTTTTTGGGTAACGGTTTTTGCGACTTTTGGTTATAGCTTTTATATTTCCTTCTTGCAATATCAAGCTTTTCAAAGCGGGCCTTTAAACCTTATTTTAGGCACAAGCAAAGGTTTGTTATGGTTTATCGGGTATGTTCGTTTACATTTCTGGAATCAATTTGTAATTTCATTACTCGGGGCGCTTTTAATCTTTTTGTTCGCAAAGTATATGAACAAAAAAATGGGAGAAAGATTTTTTGAACGCGAGGAAATTTATATTGGCGCTTTAGGCGTTTTTCTCGTCGGTTATCCCGCCTGGATTTTTTATATAGTTTTGGTTTTGCTAGCTTCAGTAATTGCTTCAGCAATATTTTTACGAAAAGGAGAACGTATGCCGCTTTATGCTTTTTGGATACCGGCGGCGATTATAACAATTTTAATAGTTCAATTTTGGGCGATGCATCAATCTTGGTGGAATTCGCTAAGATTCTAAAATTTATAATTTATAAACATTAATCTTCAATAAATTTTTAGTGTTATAATTTAAAAACTAGATTCAGTATATATAATTTATGGGGATGATATAAAATAAATATTTATTTTGTAAAAGATAAGAAGAAAATACTTACAGAGCATTGATTAGTAATAAATTAACACAAATCTAGATTTAAAAATTAATTTTTATGTTGCAGATACCGGATCAAAAATTAAAGAATTTATTACTCTCGGACGGAGTTATTAGCGATGAGCAATTTGAGGAATCTGTCAAAGAAGCGGGAAGAATGGGTATCGGAGTTTCAAATATTCTTTTGGAAAAAAATTTAATAACGACGAATTATTACCAAAACCTTCTTTCAAATTTTTATAAAGTTCCAAAAGCAAACCTTGACGAAAATCAGATAGACGAGAAAGTTATGAAGCTTTTACCGGAAGAAGTGGCTCGTCAAAAACGCGTAATCCTGTTTAAGCGCGAAGAAGATGGGGTAATAGACGCCGCAATGGAGGATCCGAGCGATCTTATGACGATTGAATTTTTAAATGGCAGATTAAGTTCAAAGATTAAGCCTTTTTTGGCTTCCCGTGACGATTTGAATAAAGGATTGGCTCTATACGGGAAGAAGGGGACGGAGGATTTTGAAAAAGTTTTAAAAGAAAGTATTGAAGCGACCTTAAAAAGCAAAATAAGTGAAAAAGACTTAACAGAAGCATCAAAAGAAGTTCCTATTGTATCTTTAACAGACAATCTTTTATCTTACGCAATCGCGCTGCGCGCTTCGGATATTCATTTAGAAGCCCTGGAAAACGAAATTCTTGTCAGATTTAGAATAGATGGAATCTTGCATGAGATTATGCGAATCCAAAAAACAATACTTCCGGCGATTGTGGCAAGGTTTAAGTTTTTATCAGGTTTGAAATTAGATGAACATTACAAACCGCAAGATGGAAGATTCAGGTATAAAATTGGAACCGATGTTTCGGACCTCCGTGTTTCGGTTATCCCGACTTTTTACGGAGAGAAGGTTGAAATGCGGCTCTTATCGGCAACCGAGAGACCTCTTTCTTTTCAAGAATTAGGGCTTTTACCGGAAATGATAAAAACTTTAAAAGAGAACATTAGTAAGACTTACGGGATGGTGCTAGTAACCGGCCCTACCGGCTCCGGCAAGACAACTACTCTTTATTCGGTAATGAACGCAATAAATAAAACAGAAGTGAATATCGTTACCATTGAAGACCCGATTGAATATTATATGAAATATATAAATCAAACTCAGGTTAACACCGCTGCGGGAATTACATTTGCCAATGGTTTAAGGTCGATTTTGAGACAAGACCCGAATATCATAATGGTCGGAGAAATTAGGGATGAAGAAACTGCGGAAATTTCTATTCACGCAGCTTTGACCGGGCATCTGGTTTTGTCAACGCTTCACACTAATGACGCTCCGACAGCTATTCCAAGGTTCGTTGATATGAAAATTGAGTCATTTTTAGTGTCTGCCGTTTTAAATATGATAATGGCGCAGCGATTAGTAAGGCGTATTTGTCTTTCGTGCATTACATCGTATAAATTAGCGGAAAAAGAAAAAGCGGCGATAGCAAAACAAATTCAAGAGTTTAATATCGCAGAAAGTTTTCAGGTTCCCAAGACAATGTTCAAAGGTCGAGGTTGCGTGGCCTGCGGTAATACAGGGTATAAAGGCAGAGTTGGGATATTTGAAATTTTGAGTATTACGGAAAATATCAGGAGATATATCATAAGTCAGGAATTTGATTTAGAAGAGTTAAGAAAACTTGCGCGCAAAGAAGGATATCAAACTATGCTTGAAGATGGGTTTAGGAAAGTGGAAACCGGAATGACGACATTAGAAGAAGTATTAAGAGTTATTAAAGAATAGATTATGAAATTTTATTACAAGGCTTTTCAGCCCGATAACAGAATAATGGAAGGCGAGGTTGATGTTGGATCTCCTGATGAAGTTTTGCATTTTTTAGCCAGAAAAGGATTGCGTCCGATTACGGTAAAGCCAGTGATGTCAGGTTTGGTTGAGAAGAGCAACAAGGGGTTGGGTCAAAGGATTACGATAACAGATAAGATTTTCCTTACAAAATATTTATCTTTAATGCTCAAAGTTGGAACTGACCTTTTCAAAGTTATTGATATTCTAATCGCAGATTTTGACAAGCCTTCAATGAAAGTTTTTTTAAAGGAAGTCAGAAACGACCTTGAGAAAGGAAAACCTTTTTATTCAAGTTTCGAAAGACATCCAAGATATTTTTCAGATGTTTTTGTTAATTTAATAAAAGCAGGAGAAGCTTCAGGAAATTTAGGAAAGGTATTTGATGACTTGAGCGTTTCTCTGGAAAAGGAAAGAGAATTAAAATCAAAAATAAAAGGAGCTCTTATATACCCGATTCTGCTTTTGGGATTAGCCGGCGCAATTTTAACTTTTCTGGTTACATTTGCATTGCCAAAAATCGCTTCTGTTTTTGACGGCGGAGGCATTGAGCCGCCGTTATTTTCAAAAATTGTTTTTGGAGTGGGGCTTTTTCTAGAACAGTATATTTTAATATTTTTAACTTTAGGCGTTGTAATTCTAATAATTTTTGGATTTTTCTTGTTTAGAACCAATCCGGGAAGGCGGTTGCTCATAAAGATTTTAAACGCTATCCCTTTTGTAAAGCCCGTAACGAGCAAATTGGCTTTGCAAAGATTCACCGGAACGCTCTCATCGCTTTTGAAATCAGGAATGTCCATTATTGATTCTTTGGAAATTACGGCAAGCGCTGTAGGCAACGGAGAAATAGCGGAAAGCTTGCGCAGAATTGCAAGGCAGGGGATTGCCAAAGGTCTAACAATAGGCGGCGCGTTCAAAAAAGAATCTGTTTTCCCGAATGTAGTCTCAAATCTTATAGCTGTTTCGGAGAAAGCCGGCCATCTTGACGAAATTTTGCGCACATTAAGTGAATTTTATGAAATAGAAATTGACCGCTCGCTTAAAACTTTGGTTTCTTTCTTGGAGCCTGCTTTGCTTATAATTATAGGAGCGGTTGTTGGAGTGATTGCGCTTGCGATAATTGTTCCGATTTATCAACTTGTTGGCCAGTTCTAAATGAATAAAAACAAATATATATCCGGGCTAACGCTTATGGAATTAGTGATAGCTATCGCTATTATTGTTGCTTTGGCTTCGGTGGTTATTCTGAGTATTTCCGGATTAAGGAACGATAGGGATTTGGATTCAGACGCCAAGATAGCCGCTGCTTTTCTGCGCGACGCGCAACAACGGGCAATCACAGGAGAAGATGATAAAGAATGGGGAGTGTATTTTACGAATACAGACAATGATTTTTACGAGTTATTCAAAAGCGTGAGCAGCACAAGTCGTGAGGTCGTTGCAAGGCGAAATTTTAAACCAACAGTTGAATTGTCTTCCGGTTCGGTTGAGATAAAGTTTAAAAGAATATCCGGAAAACCTGTTATCGGCATTTCATTTGAAATCCGTTTAAAATCAGACAATTCTAAGACAAAACTAATACAAGTAACAGATAATGGAGCGATTAAATATTAAAAAGCAAAAAGGAGCCGCCTTGATAGAACTTTTAATCGCGGTTACAGTCGGAGGCATTATGATTATAGGTTCTGTTGCTTTGATAGCTGTTACTCTTCGGGTGAGCGTTCAAAATAAATATTTTCAAAGCGCGGCATTCTTAAATCAAGACTTAATTGAAAAGGTGAGTATTTATGCGGAAAGAGAATGGATTTGCGATGATTCGAGTATGAATTGCGGAATTTACCAGTTAAAAAAAGGGAGCTTAAATAAATATCATCTTACCGCTTCTTCTTCATTCAAAGCGGTTCAAGACGAGGAGGTGATTACTTTAAATGGCATTATTTTTAAAAGGTATTTTTATGTGGAGAATGTTTCGCGCGATTCAAAGGGAAGAATAGAGGAAAATTATGAGTCCATAAGAGAAGATCCTTCAACTCAAAAGATAACGGTTATTACCACAATTCCGAACGGAGAAGTAAGGTTTATTAGATATTTAACAAGAAGCGAAAATACGGTTTTTATTCAGACTGATTGGTCGGGAGGGTCGGGCTTTGGGCCGCCTAAAAAATATAGCGCTGATGAATTGATTGATGTGTTTGATTCTCATAACAATATAAAATATGACAAAAGAGGTTCAATAGAAATAATGCCTATATAAAAATATAAAAAAATGAAAAAAGAATTTATATTGTTAATTGCGTTCATTATCCTTGTGTTTTTAATTGTTCCGCTATATATCTTTGCCTCTTCGCATAGTAATATAAGTAAAATCAATGAAGAACATTGGGCGTGGAATGACGTAATTGGTTGGATAGATTTTTTGTATGAGGATAATAAGAATGTTGAAGTCAGGTCTCTTTATCTTACAGGCCAAGCGAGCTCGTCAGTAGGCATTATCGCGTTAAATTGCGCTGATACTCCTAATGGAGATGTTTGTAATGGCCCGGCAGGAGATTGGAGGGTGGCAAATGATGCGGCCGGCGGCCTTTCCGGTTGGGCATGGAATGAAGTTATCGGATGGATTAGTTTTTGCGGAAACAAAATTGAAGGTTCTATCTTGGGAGGCGGCTGTCCCTTAAACCCGACATATCAGGTAAGGATTAAAACCGGATTAGGCCCCACTCAAGGAGATTTTACAGGCTGGGCGTGGAATGACGTTATCGGCTGGATAAGTTTTAACTGTGACCATTTAAATGACAATCCGCAGATTCAATCTCCATTTCAAAGTTGTTCTCCACCAACTAATCCCGCTGTTTCTTATAAAGTTAAGACTTCTTGGACACCGCCATTATTGGGTTTGCCCACGGGAGATTTAACCTCTAGTATTTTTGACACTTGTCCGGATTTGGAACAAGGTGATTGTTATACGACTTTAAATACTATAATGTGGCGAGGATATGATCCGTTGCCTTCAGGCGACATAAAATTTGTTAAGTTTCTAATAGCGACTGAGTGCGTCAACGGATTAGAAGTTCCTCCTTATTGTTCGGATTGGAAATTTGTAGGACCTACGGGGGTCGGGAGTTTTTATGGCCCGGCGCGTTCTGACGAAATAGTAAAATTAAACAGCTTACAGCATAAATATATAAAATATTTCCGATACAAAGTTTTTTTAACTCCTTGCGATTTTACTAACGGTTGCGAGATTGCCGTATCGCCGGTCATAGATGAAATAATTATTAATAGAACGCCCTAGTTATGCATTTTTTAAAAAGAAAGAATGATAAAAGAGGAATAGCTTCTCTCGGAGCGACTCTTATTTTGGGAGCTATTGTAATTGAGATAGGGTTGGCAATTGCGATTTTGGCATATCTCTTAAACTTCAGCAATTTAGGAATTCGTTTATCGGCCGAGGCATTGTCCGCGGCGCGTTCCGGAGTAGATGACGCATTTATGAGAATTATAAGAGATGATTATACTAATAATGTAAGTTATAATTTTGGAGTTGGCGCAGCAGGGGCAACTGTTGTTATTTGTAAAGGAGGAACAGGGGACTGCATGAGTCTTGATGATAGAAAAAAAGAAATAAGGTCAACAGGGGCCGTATTGGGCAGAACGCGAAAACTAATAGCGATTGTTGAAGGCGGGACTTCAACTCCTATGATTATAGAATCGATTAAAGAGACTTCTTTATGAATTTATTGGCAAGCGTAAAAAAAATAATAAAATTATTAAATCCTACTCCGGCAATAGGGGGATTAACTATAAGCGAATTTTCAATAAGATTTTTGCTTTTAAAAGAGGATAAAATTTTCAAAACGTCTTTAAGGTTGCCTCCGGGAATTATAGAGAAGGGAAGAATCAAGAATAAAAAGAATTTTACGCTTGCGCTCAAGAAACTTCACAGCCAGATAGGAAAAGCTAAAAAACCCGTTGATGTCATTGTTAATTTGCCTTCTTTCAATATCTACAGCCAGTCTTTTTCCATTCCTCTTTTGGCAGAAGATAAGATAGAGGAAGCCGCAGAGTTGAATTTAAAAATGATTTCCCCGATAGATTTCAAAAACGCATATTCAAGTTGGCAAAAAATCGGGGAAAATTTTTCCGGGAGCGGCAAAATTGACATATTAGGAGTCTTTGTGGAAAAACAGCTGGTTGACGAATATATAGTTTCTTTAGAAGAGGCTAATTTTGTAATTTCCGCCATTGAATTTTCCGGACTGGGGGTTTCCAGACTTGTTGCCGAGAATGAAAAGATGTTGGCAGATAGTTCTTATCTTTTAATTGATATATCTGAAGAAGGAGTGAATTTAATGATAATAAGAGGTTTAAAGTTGTATTTTAATCATTTTCACTCATGGAGTTATATTAAAGAAGAATCCGGAGGAAAAGAAATCGGACATAAAGATTTTGATGATTTTATAGTCAAAGAAGTTCAGAAGCTTATAAATTTTAATTCTAGCCGATGGGGAGGAATGATTGCGCAAGCATTTTTGATTTCTTCAGAAATATCCGATGAAATTACAAAGGTAATAGAAACTAATTTTCCGATAAAGATAAAAAAATTTGAGATTGAAAAATATAAGACGCTTGAGCCATTTTGGTTTAGCGCTTTAGGTTCTGCGGTTCGCGGACTTATGCCAAGACAGGAAGATGTGTTTTTGAGTCTTACAAGCGCAACCGTTCGCTCTAAGTATCTGCAAAACCGGATTTTGAATTTTATAATTTTTTGGAAAAAATTAAGCATTACGATTCTTGTATTTATTTTACTCATTTCTGGAGCCGTAGATTTATTTTTGGCAAATCAAGAAAAGAAAACTAATAAGGAATTTCTTTTAAATAAAGCATCTAAGGAAGTTATAGAAGTTCAGGAATTGCAAAAAAAGGCGAAAGAGTTCAATGTTTTGGTAGAGAAGGCTTTCGAAGCGAAAAATCAAAGTTCAAAATGGTCAAGCTTTTTTGAGTTGGTTAACGGACTAAAAGGAGAGGATTTGGTATTTAAAAGAATAGCGGCGCAAGGCCAGAATATTATAATAAACGGGAGCGGTAAGACCGAGCAATCGGTTTTGGATTTTAAACTGCGTCTTGTAAATGAGGAAAACTTTCAAGCGGTATCTTTGCCGCTTTCCGAGATAAAATTAAATCCTGACGGCTCAGCTGATTTTAGCATTGAATTCCAGTTAAAATCGCTTTTTTAAGAGGCAAGCTTAAGACTCGAGTATCTGCTTTTGCATATTATTAATTATCTCATCAAAGATTTGGCTTAATATTTTCTTGTCGTGTTGAGTTATTTTTTTGAGGACAAATTTTTCCGCCTTTTGGCGTATTTTTTCATTAAGCGGCCGAATTCCTATCCTAATTCTCCAGAAATCACCAGTTTTTAAGGTTTTTTGGATATCCAGAACGCCTTTGTGCCCTGCGGCTCCGCGTGCGAATTGTATTTTAAATTTGGAAATTTTCAAATCACTGTCATCGTGGACGATTGCAAGATTCTTTGTTTTAACACCGTGTTTTCTCATCTGTCTATTTACAAAATTTCCCGAATTATTCATATACGCGTTTGATTCGACAGCTGATAATTTCGTATCCGGAAATTTATCTAAATTTTTATTAAGATGGTTAACAAAAAGAAGCCCGACATTATGATAGGTATTTTCATATTCTTTGTCAGGATTCCCAAGCCCGATTATCAGTTTAAGTTTGTCCATATATTTATGAAGCGGTTTTGGTAATATTCTATCATTAAAGGCCTGATAAGAAAATCTTTAGGGACATCAGCTTTTTTTATCTTTAGGGTTTTTCAATTATAATTAGTTTTAATAAGGGATGCGTTAATTTCTAATTCGGCTAGTAGGGGTATTATTATTTCAATCCAGTAAAATCAGTGGTTAACGATAGGCGGTTACGAGTTCGCGCGCCGCCATCATTTGTGAGTGTTAAAATTCTTGAAGACTTCGCGTCCATCTGGTATATTATATGAAGCTGATTATGATTATTAATTAAGTTTAAAAAATATAGCGAAAATTATTAATATAATATGAAGAAATTTCTAGCGAGCATTTGGGAAATTTTAGAGATTGCGCTTATAGCTATTGTTGCCGTTTTCCTGATTAGGAGTTTTTTGGTTCAGCCGTTTTTGGTGAGCGGCGCGAGTATGGAACCAAATTTTTCAGACGGCAATTATTTATTAATAGACGAGATAACTTATAGGTTTAGAGAGCCTGCAAGAGGAGAGGTTGTTGTATTTAGATATCCGTTAGATAGATCGTTATTTTTTATAAAAAGAATAATAGGAATGCCTAATGAAAGGGTTGTATCGGAAAACGGCCGTATAAGAATTTTAAAAGACGGACAAAGCGTTTATATAGAAGAAAACTATCTGTCGGCAAAATTCAGTGATAATTTTGAAATTGCATTAGCCGAAGACCAGTATTTTGTTTTAGGGGATAATAGATCTCATTCGTTTGATTCAAGAAATTGGGGAGCTATAACAAAGGATGATATAGTCGGAATAGTAAGAATAAGAATTCTTCCGGTGAATGATTTTGGCACTTTTGAAGCGCCGAAGTATCAATTGAATTAAGTTATGCCTAGAACTAAAAAAACAAAGATAGAATCAATTCAAAGCCCGAAAGGGATGCATGATATCCTGCCGGAAAGTCAGCCTTTGTGGGAGAGAATCAGGAAGACCGCCAGAGATATATGTGAATATTATAATTTTAAAAGGCTGGATACTCCGATTCTTGAAAAAGCTGAATTATTTGAACGTTCGGTTGGCGAGGATACCGATATTGTGGAAAAAGAAATGTTTATTTTAAAACCGAAAGGAAAGGAAAAGTTGGCGCTTCGCCCTGAAGCAACAGCAGGAATCGCGCGGGCATATATCCAGCATAATCTAAAGCAATTAGGGTTTCCGCTCAAAATTTATCATGAAGGGTCTATGTTTAGATATGAACAGCCGCAAGCCGCAAGAGTTCGGGAATTTAGGAATATTGATTTTGAAATTATCAGCAATGATAATGACCCTATATATGATGCGCAAATTATATTGGCGGCTTTTAGATTACTTGAAAGTTTGAAAATTAAAAACTTATGCATAAATATAAATAGCATCGGATGCAAAAATTGCAGGCCGAATTATAAAAAGAAACTCCAAGCATATTATAAAATTCATAAAAGTAAACTCTGTAAAGATTGCGAAAGAAGATTGGTTTTGAATCCTTTGAGATTGCTTGATTGCAAACAAGAAATATGCCAAGAGCTTAAAGCAGGAGCTCCGATCGCTCTCGATAACATATGCGCGAATTGCAAAAACCACTTCAAAAAAGTGCTGGATTATTTAGAAGAACTTGAGCTTTCTTATAATTTAAATCATTCTCTTGTGCGCGGACTTGATTATTACACTAAGACGGTTTTTGTAATCAAAGTGAAGGATGTTGGATTTGAAATTGCAGGCGGAGGGCGATATGATTATTTAATCAGTCAGTTGGGCGGAAAGATGTCTCCTGCTGTCGGTTGCGGGGTTGGGATTGAACGAATTATAGAGGTGTTAAACGCGCAGGGAGTTAAATTTACGCCAAGACTTAAGAATAAGATATTTTTAGTTTATATAGGCGAACTTGCCAAGAAGAAGAGTTTGAGCTTAATAGAGGAACTTCGTAAAGCAAATATTGATGTGATGGAATTTTTTGGCCAAGCGTCATTAAGCGCTCAATTGAGAAAAGCCGATCGGGTCGGGGCTCCGTATGCTCTGATATTCGGGCAAAAGGAAGTTTTTGAAAAAAGCGTGATTCTGCGTGATATGAAAACAGGCATTCAGGAAACTGTATTGTTCGCAAAACTGGCAGATGTGATAAAAAAGAAGAAATGAATATGGACTGTGTTTTTTGTAAAATCTTGAATAAAGAAATTCCGGGAGAGATTCTTTATGAAGACAACCAAGTTTTTATAATAAAAGATATAAAGCCTTCCGCGCCGCTCCATTTTTTAGTAATTCCTAAATTACATATAGAATCAATTGCTGATTTAAAGGGAGAGAATCACGAAATCGTGTCGGCAATGATTTATGCGGCAAAAGATTTTGCTAAAAGTAAAAATATCAAAGGTTATAAATTAGTTTTTAATGTAGGGCGTGATGGCGGGCAAATCATAGACCATTTACACCTTCATATCCTTGCCGGATGGGAGCTGAATAAAATAAAAACGCCAGACCCGAAACTTGATAAATAGTATAGTTTCTGCAATAATATATTCGTCATTAAAAGAAAATATAGATATAGATAATTAGATTAATATGCAAGTCAAAAAAAGAGAAGGAGAATCAGCCGGTTCGCTTATATATCGTTTTAATAAAAAAACCAAACAAAGCGGTCTATTAAAAGAAGCCAGGAAAAGGCGGTTTAGGGACCGCCCGGTAAGTAAAATTAAAAGAAGGCTTTCTGCTATTCACAAGGCAAAAAAGAAGGCAGAATTTGAAAAAGCCAGAAAATTGGGCGTCGCTTAAGGTTATGTCTTTAAAAGAAATTTTAAATGAAGATTTCAAAAACGCTTTTAAGTCAGGAGATAGGCAAAGGGTTGATGTTTTGAGGTTGATAAATGCAGCTATAAAAAATCGAGAAATAGAACTCCGGAAAAATCATTCAAGCGATGAATTGACTGATGAGCAAGTAATAGAGATTCTTAATAAAGAATCAAAAAAAAGAAAAGATTCTATAGAGATGTTTATAAAAGGAGGCCGGGCGGATTTGAAAGAAAAAGAGGAGGAGGAATTGGAGATTATCGCGAGTTATCTGCCGAAACAATTAACTAAAGAAGAGATAGAAAAAGAAGTTGAAAATATCCTCAATAAAGAAAACGTTACAGAATTTGGCAGAGCGATGGGTTTGGTTATGCAAGTGTTAAAAGGCAGAGCCGATTCAAAATTAATATCGGAAATCGTTAAGCGAAAATTAGGCAATTAGAAATGAAATGACAAGCCGGATTGTAATTATATGCAGTTATAAACGTTTTCAAACGCTTTCAAAAGAGATAGAAAGGAAAACCGCTAAACTTTTTAAATTAGTCAATCAAAGAAATAGCTGTTTAGAGATATATTTAGTGGGTAAGGCCTTTATGGATAAAAATGTTTTGGCTTTTCCTGCTTCAAAAAACTTTCCCCGCCCTGATAAAAAAGGGAAATTTTTAGGTGAAATTTATTTGAATCCTGATTATATTAAAAAACATAATGAAGATATTTTTTTTATGTTATGTCATGGATTCTTGCATCTTCTGGGCTATGAGCATAAGAAAAAAGATGATAGAATCAAGATGGAGAAGAAGGAGCGTGAATTACTTCGGAAATTAACGACTGGTAATTAGAGATTTAAGCGCCAACGTGAATCTTTAATTGCCAGTTTACATTTAGAATCAATATTTATCTATTAATCTATGCCAAATCACATTGTAGGATTGGATATTGGGTCCCACAGCATTAAAGCTATTATTGGTGAACTAAAAAAAGACGGTAAATTGGAATTAATCGATATTTTAAAATATCCTTCAGCCGGACTTATGCGCGGCGTGGTCCACGACATAAGCGATATGACTCAAGCTTTATCCGAGCCATTGAATCAAATTAAGAATATTTCAAAATCAGCCATCTCAAATATATATCTTGGGATAGGGTCAAACGATATGAAGGTTCATCCTTCAATCGGCGTAGTCGCGGTTTCCCGCGCTGATTACGAGATTTATGAAGACGATATTAAACGGGCAAAACAGAGCGCTCAGGCGATTAATATCCCACCAAACAGAATGGTTATGCATTCAATTGTTAAGGAATTCGTTGTTGATGGCGTGCGTGATATTCGCGATCCATTGGGGATGATCGGGAATAGATTGGAGGTTAATAGTATAATAATTGATGCGTTTATTCCTTCGGTGAAAAATATCAGCAAATGCGTTGAGATGTTGGGCGGGGGGTTAAAGGATTTAATTATTAGTCCATTAGCCGGAGCTCGCGCGACATTAAATAAGAATCAAAAGGAGCTGGGAGTTGTCTTAGTTGATATAGGTTTCGGGAAAACCAGTATTTGCGTTTACGAAGAGAATAAACTTCTACATACTCATATCTTGCCGGTCGGTTCAAGAGATATTACGAACGATTTGGCGATAGGGTTAAAAATTCCTGTAGAGGTTGCGGAGACGATAAAGTTTTCTTTTGGCTCTGCTTTACCTAAGGAGATTTCCGCAAGGGAGACTGTGGATTTGACTAGAATTGACGCAAAATTAAAAGGGTCAATTTCTAAAAAATTCATTGCCGGCATAATTGAGGCAAGGCTTGCGGAAATTTTTGAACTAGTAGATAATGAGCTTAAATCAATAGGGGTGTCTATGAAGCTTCCGTCAGGGGTAGTTTTAGCTGGAGGGGGCTCTAAAATACCCGGGATTGTTGATTTAGCAAGGCAGGAGTTGAAATTATCCGCTCAGATTTGTTTGCCGAACCCGACGCCATTGTATTCTCGAACCGATGGCCATAGTGAACAGCTGGAAGATCCTGAATTTATCGTAGCGCTTGGACTTATCCTTTGGGGTTATGATAGGACTGTGGAAAAGAAACAAATCAATGTTCCGTTAAAAGGTATGCTGAAAAAAATTTTTGGATATTTTAATCCATAAAAATATGAAAAAGAAAAAGCCAAAAAATAAAAATTTGAAAAAAGTTCTTAAGAAAAAAGTTATTGGCGAAAAACGAACTCCGGCAAATAAGAAGAAATCAATAAAAGAACCTTTAAAACAGAAATCAACTTCGTTAAATAAAATATCTCATAAGAAAAATTCCACTCCTAAAAAAGTTTCAGCGCCAAAGAGAAAATTTATCAACCCGGGTGTTTATTTGGCTTCTATCAAAGTGGTTGGCGTCGGCGGCGGTGGAGGAAATATCTTAAGCAGAATGTATGAAGATATCGCTGTTCGGGGTATAGAATTTATTGCTATTAATTCTGATTCGCAAGCTCTGGATTATTGCAATGCAAAAAAGAAAATTTATATCGGCAAAAATTTAACAAGAGGATTAGGCACGGGAATGAATCCTGATATTGGAAGGCAAGCCGCTGAAGAAAATCGCTCGGATATCGTTGAATCATTAAAAGGTGCAGACCTTATTTTCGTAACAGCCGGACTTGGAGGCGGGAGTGGTTCAGGCGGAGCGCCTATTGTCGCTGAAGCCGCTAAAGAATCAGGCGCGCTTACAATTGGCGTCGTAACTAAGCCGTTCGCTTTTGAGGGGGCGGAGCGCGCGAGGATAGCCCAAGAGGCATTGGCAAAAATGAAAGAAAAAGTGGATACTTTGCTTGTTGTGCCGAATGATAAGATTTTTTCATTGATTAAAAAAGATACTCCGATAATAAAAGCCTTTGAACACATTGACGGCGTTTTGCGTTCGGCCGTAGAGGGGATTGCCGAACTTATCGCTTCTGCCGGAATAGTGAATGTTGATTTTGCGGACGTAAAAGCAATTATGAAAGATGCGGGTCCTGCTTTGGTTGGGATAGGAACCGCGAGCGGCAACGACAGAGCGATAAGCGCTGTTACGCAAGCTTTAAGTTCTCCTTTATTAGAACTTTCAATTGATGGAGCGCGCGGAGTATTGTTTGGCGTTGCGGCAAATAAAGATTTAAAAATGTCTGAAATCAATGAAGTGGCGAAACTTGTGACGGCAAGCGTTGACCCTTCGGCTAAAATTATTTTTGGAGCGTATAATGATCGTAAACTTCGTCCCGGTCAACTCAAAATTACAATTGTGGCAACAGGCTTTAACGGGCAAGTTGTTCGTTCCATTGAGCCGCCCCCGTCAACTTTATTTGACGAAGATGCTCCAAAGCCTTTAGAAAAGGAAGAAGATAATAATGAAAATTCCGATCATGGAGAAACTCGTAGTGAAAAACTGGAAGGAAAAGATAGTAAAAGCAAAGCGGAAAAACTTAGAAAAAAAGATGACGACTCCTGGGATATTCCGGCATTTTTAAGACGCAAGAAATAAGCAAAGGTTTTCTTTAATGTATATACTTAAGTTCCTAATTTTGAAATTTAAGAGATCGCAGGACAATTTTAATCTTATAGGAAAAGCGGGATAGTTCAGTTTAATTTTTCCAACTCTCCATATGTCAAAGAACAATTCTATAGAATTGTTCTTTGACATAATTGAAGTATAATATTAAAATATATTTGATAAATTATAAATCAATATCAAATTGTAATTATTATGAAAAGATGGACAGTTGTTTTTCGCGTATTAGCCAATAATAATCGGTTGAAAATTATTAAGTTGCTCCGAGATGGACGCAGAATGAATGTAAGCGATATCGCCAATAACTTAAAGATTTCTTTAAAGGCAACGTCTAATCATTTAGCGATGCTTAAAAATTTAGATATATTAGAAGCGCAAGGTGTTACTGGTTATGTTTTTTATTTTGTTAATACTCAAATGCCAAATGACTTCCGTAAAATTCTAAATCAAGTTTTCAAATAGTCTTGTTTATTGAACAATTCTATAGAATTGTTCAATAACTCTTAATGATTTTTAATGACTTTTTTGAGATTTTTCCGGTTCTTAAAATTTTAAACGGCTTTTTTGTTAAATCTAAAATTGTGGAAATCCCGCCTAAAGTTTTGCCCGCGTCTAAAATTAACGATATTTCAGGTTTTTTGCCAAGTTCGTTAATAACGCCTTCTACGGTTTTATGCGGGCTTTTGCCGGATAAATTAGCAGACGGAGCAGTAATTGGCGAGCCTAGCGCGCGTATAATAGATAAAACTACAGGATGCGGCGACATACGAACCGCAATTGTATTTTTGCCTCCTGCAATAACTTTCGGTATTGATTTTTTTCTTTCTAAAACTAAAGTTAGGGGGCCGGGCCAGAACTTGCGTGTTAAAATTTCCGCTTCGGGTGGAATATTTTTTGCAATTTTACGTATATCGGATTTCTTAGAAACTAAAACAATAAACGGCTTTTTCCGTGAACGTCTTTTGACGCGAAAAATTTTGCCCGCCGCTTTGGCATCATAAGCATTAGCCACGATTCCATAAACAGTTTCGGTCGGCATTACTATCAACCCGCCATTTTTGAGAATCAAAGCGGCTTTTTTTATTATTTCATTTTGCGGTTTTTTAGGATTTATTTTGATTATTTTTACCATTCAAAATTAGAAAATCGCAGAAGCGATTATAATTTTTGCGATACTAAAATAAATAGTGATGTTTAAAATATCTCGTATCATTGTTGCGAATGGCCCGCTTGCGATTGCGGGGTCAATTTTAATTTTAAAAAAAGACCAGGGAAGGATAATGGCTACGGATATTGAAATAAGTATTGTGAGGAGAAATGAAAGCGCAAGCACCGAAGATATAAGAGCATTTCTCCATATCAGATAACTTATAGAGCTTGATAATGCGCTTATGGATATTGATATTAAAAAAGCGACTTTTATTTCTCTCCACAGATATTTTGCGATATTTAATTTATGCTCTATAGCTATACTCCTTATAAATATCATTTGCGCTTGATTTCCGACCGCATCGCCGATATATGCTATAACCGGCATAAACGAAGCAAGGAGAATTGCGTAAGCTTTAAGCGAGCCTTCAAAAAAACTTATAATAGAAGCGATTATAAACCCGCCTGTAAGGCCGACTAAAAGCCACGGGAATCTTTTTTTATAATGGACAGACACCGGCGCGCCGGCAATGTTTTTCAACGGCTCTTTGAATTTATGTATGCCTGCTGAGATAAGCATATCTTCAACATGCTCTTCTTGTAAAATTCTCATTATTGTATCGTTAGAGATTATTCCTAGAAATTTTCCGTTTTTATCAACAACCGGAATTTCTTTCAGATTATTTTTAATCGCCAAACGAGCGGCGCGTTCCTGGTCGGTTTTCGCCCTTATTGTGATTAAGTCTTTGACCATTATTTCGGAAACCCTTGTGTCTTTTGGAGTTCTGAACAGTTCTTTTATTGAAAGAACGCCTACCAGTTTTCCATTGGCGTTTTTAACGTAGATATAGTTTATAGTCTCAAGCTCACGAGTGTTTTTCAGCAGATATTTTTCAATTTCATGAATGGTCGCAGAAGGTTTTGAAATCGGAATTTTTTTAAGCATTGCTTTCTCGGAAGAAGAAAGGGGCGATTTTAGGTATTGCTTTTTCTTTGCCATATTTTAAATTCACAGATATTATAGATATTATACCAAGTTTATGTGTTAAACTGTTAGTGTATATGTCAATTATTATTTCTATAGCCTTTATTGCATTCGCGCTTGTTCAGATTTTCGCCATTGTAATGATTTTTATTTTACGCTATCACTTTAAGATTTTCGCCTTACCGGATGATGGACGAGCCAGAAGGATTTCAAGGCTTATGACTTTTGGAATTTTGCTCGGTTTTATTCTGTCGGGCGTTTTAGTCTTGTCTCAATTTATATGATTCAATTACAAAAAGATGAAAAAATTTTAGGTGTTTTTAGGCGTCATTGGCTGACATTTGTGATGGCTCTTCTGCCTATAGTAATTCTAGGCATAATAGCTGTAATTTCGCCAATTTTGTTTGAACTATATTTTCCCGAGCTAGCGGAAGATAGCTCAATAACGGCCGTAGGCGTAGTTTTGGCTTTAGAGATTGTATGGATAGTTATCTTTTTGATTATTGCCGATTATTATCTTGATGTTTGGATTGTGACAAACAAGAGATTAATTTTCATTGAGCTTCACGGATTATTTAGTAGAACCGTTTCTTCTGTTACTTTAATGCATATTCAAGATGTAACGGTTGAAGTTCATGGGATTTTAGGAACTTTATTTAAATACGGGGAAGTGAAAATTCAAAGCGCCGGAACAGAAGGAGAATTCACTTTTAGACAAGTTCCAGAACCCTATCAAATTAAAAATTTGATTGTAAAAACCAGAGGAGAATTTTTCCAAATAAAAAATTCAAAGCAGATGGATATTTTAAAATCCGGCGGCACAACTCACCGCCCCTAAACTTCTGAATTTTTGGCTTTGGCTTGTCCGAAAAACCCGAGAAAAATAATGTGAGTGAGTTTCACAATGCATAACTCCTAAGGCTTCCCAACCTCAATTCTTTCATTAAGTTTTTGCAAGGTTGAAGGCCCGACTCTTCCATATCCAGTAGTTTGAGGAGAGCCGGAGCAGATAATGGCGTATCTGCATTGGAATCTCTCTGTAGCGGACTGGCTTAATCTGCCAAAATATCCTGTTGTTAATCCTTCCGGATATATAGAACTGTCAAGCATTAGAAATTCCTGAAGTTTTTGAACTTGGCTGTGTTGTGTTCCAATATCCATATTTATCGTCAACTCTCCTGAAGGAGGCGGAGGAGGCGGAGATGAATCTCCAATCAAGGCATTATAGTGGTTGATTGATGAAAAGCCCCAATATCCTGTGCCAGAGTTAAGCCCAACAGGCTCAAGAACTTCTTTTTTATACGCATTCTGCCATTTTATCACTCCTGTCTTGGTGATATTCCCGAAGAATTCTGTTTCGTTTCCCGGAGAGCCGGGACCTGATACGGAAAGCGTAAACCCTGAACTATTCAAATATTTCTGCAGGCACAAGACATCAACGCCCCGCGTTCCCACAAACAAACTGCGGTTGAATGCGCAATTAATGTCCTTTTTTTTATCACCGGATTTAAGGGTTCTGACGCTTGCGATGTTGGAGTATTCTGAGTTGCCGGATTTATTATACGCCCTAATTCTGAAATAGTATTGAGTACCTGGTTGGAGCGGGCTTATGTCGTTGTAGTAATAATTGGCAGGCAGTGTTTTAATCTGATTGAAATCAATTCCGTCAATACTTTGCTCAATTTTAAATCCGTCTCGCAGTGACGATGCGATATTTTCCCATTCAATCTTTATTGATTTGTCTGATATCGCGCGAGCTTCTAGATTAGAA
>Ga0066639_10001140_pt1 | contig 23757 bp, 26 predicted proteins | sample CryGeyCG2114_010_2_FD_59504 | JGI IMG/M metagenome (GOLD analysis project Ga0066639, IMG submission 59504) | Groundwater microbial communities from aquifer - Crystal Geyser CG10_big_fil_rev_8/21/14_0.10 | ecosystem: Environmental > Aquatic > Deep subsurface > Groundwater | place: USA: Utah...
TTCTGTTTCTGTTTCTGAGGCGTCAGTTTTTTTAGTGATAAAAACGGCAATTTGAATGAGAATTTAGACTTACTTGCCATGGCACTAGTATAACACTTGAGATGAGTTAGAAAAACTGATTATCAAGTACTAATATTCTGACTTTTTGCACTTGACATTCGACGTAATTTTCTTATACTCAACTAAATGGAAAATATTGATACTCTTGAACAAAAAGCGATTGACCACGCTGTTGAAGCAAACTGGGAAGGAGCGGTAGAACAGAATAAACTTATAATTGAGCAGGATGAACAAAATATGAATGCATTTCTAAGACTGGGATATGCACAGCTGCAGATTAATAATCTAAAAGAGGCAAAGAAGGCATTTAAAAAAGTACTGGAACTTCAGCCGAAAAATAACATTGCTGAAGAACATTTGGAAAAGATTGCCATTCTTGCTGATAAGAAGAAGAAACGACACATTTCTTCAACGAAATTTGATCCCGATCTTTTCATTGATATACCGGGGAAGACACGAACCGTCCATCTGGTAAACCTCGGCCAAAAAGAGGACCTTGCCGGAACAAGTATTGGTGAAGAAGTGTTTTTGAAAGAAAAAAGAAGAAAGCTTGAAGTACGTACTTCAAATGATGAGTACTTAGGATGTCTTCCCGATGACATTTCCAAACGTCTTGCCTACTTCATCAATGAAAGTAGCGAATATAAAACATATATTAAAGAGATCGATCTTACTGCTGTGGTGGTCTTTATCAGAGAGCTTTCTAAGGGCAAAAAAGTCAGACAGTATCCTTCATTTCCGTCAAATCCACATGTAATGCTCTCAGACATTAATCAGATTGAGCAGGATGAAGAAAAAGAAGGCGACCCTGAGACCGACGATGAGAGTGATGATGAAGAAATTGTAGAAGGCGATCTGGAGCTTGATGACGACCAATGGGAAGAGTTTGAAGAAGAAAAAGATTTGAGTTCGATTGTTCAGCTCGAAGACGAAGAGGAAGAAGAAGAATAATGCTCTACTTTATCCTTAAAAAACACAATTGATCCTTTCATTTTCCGCATGGAAAGCATCTTGCTGATCTCTTTGGGAATATGAAAATCCTTCATCGATATCCAAGCCATCACAAATGAGATCACAAACAATACGGCAATAATAATCAGAATAGTCATAGTAATATTATACTCTATTCAATCTCCCAGTCCTTTTCCCGTGCACCAAGGACAAAAATAATATCATACACGTCTGTTTTCCCCTGAACTAAAGGACACGTGAAATATGATGAGATATCCTGGGCAGTTTGAGTCGCAGTTTCTGACGAATATATCACCTCACACGTATCAGACCGTTTGATATCCAAAGAGACATCACTTACTCTTATCCCATTCCCTTCAAGAAGTGTACTTATTCTCGCTGCAGTTTTGTATTGGTGCGGGTATAGGATCTGCACACTTGCCTGGTCTTCCCGATAATTTGCCTGATACAGCAATCCAATACTTTTTTTCATAAAGGTATCATTTTGGAAAATCGTGTCACCCAACACATTATCAGTTTCTTTACGGTAACTGATGAGATTGAACTGTGTATCTTTTTCACCAATCAACAATAGTGCCAGATACAGACGATCCAGAACGGATGCGTTCCCAGACCAAAACAGAACATGAAAAGCAGAAGGCTTCTCTGTTGACTCTTCCGTATCACTTCCGTAATAAACCTCATTACTTTCCGGAAAGAAATAGTAATGAATAAAAGTAGTCGTAGTGGAAGCAAATGTCTTTTCCAAAAGATGAGCATTACCATCCAGTTTGGCCAGCTTCCCTAGTGAACCGATACGATACTGTCCGTACCCACCGGGAACATCTACTTTCAAATCAGAAGGAAAAGATATTTCATAATGTCGGTCTGTTTTGGTATCTATAGAATAATACCTTGTATGTGGCCCGTACATGACGAAGTTGATTCTGTCAGGACGAGATACAAATAATGAATGCGAAAAAAACATTACCCCTTTGTATAAAATGTAACCAAGAATAAAAGAAGATAATATGACATAAAAGAAGAGATATCTCGGTTTTCTTTTCCCGCTTACTGGAGTATGCCTCATTCCTCTACTCTAGCACAAATGCGCCTGATCTGAAAGCTCAATTTAGGTAAGAATTACTTCGTCAGATCTGCTTCACAATTTACACAGTAAATCGACTCTGGTATAAGCTCCAGTCTCTTTACCGGAATATCCTTATTGCATCTTTTGCAAACGCCATACATTCCCTTCTCATTTTGCTCTAACGCTATTGCAATATTCTCGAGCCTCTTTTCCAACGTCTCGATTTCAGCCTCAATTCGTTGATGACTTTCCTGTTCACGAACATCCGTATCTACAGCTGCATTATCATCAACATGTTCGGGATCACTGAACGGATCAGCCTTTTTCAGATCTTCCATTCTCTTAAGAATGCTCTCTTTTTCAGCAAGTAATGTTTTTTTGATATCGTCTTTATGTGACATAACAAATTAAATGAATATAATAATAGTTACTTTTTTTTCTGCTTGAAGGAGAAAACTCGTTTTACTGACCTCCAAATTGATTGTCTAAAATAATAGAGGAAGTAAACACTTACTGTCAAGACTAACAAACTACTAACTACTAGATCAAAGCTTACTGATTTAACCATTACACGAAACGCTTTTAGGTTATCAAACGCTACAGTGACCAGTCCGACACACCAGATAAAATATACAAAATTAAAGCCTTCATACAGTTGTCCGCGTCGAATTGAGCGTACAATTTTGTAAGCGAAAAAACTGGCAGCAAAAAATGCAAGAGTCTCGTAGAGAGCAGTAAGATGTCTTGCTCCGTCGAGATTGCGATACGTAAGTGCTAACAAAAACTTCGTCTGTGTCCCGATCTCAGAACCGGCAAAAAAAGCACCTAATTTTGCTATAGCAATAGATAACAAAAAAGGTGCAACAAAATAGTCAATAGCACGCATAAAGTTGATTTTTTTCCAACCGGTAAATATCAGCAAAAAAAGGAAAAAACCTGCTAAAAAACCCAGAAACCCGATACCGGGATAGCCGTTAATAAGAAGAAATTTAAGGAGATCATAGCCGAAATCCGAGAAATGCAGTGCCACAAACTGAATTCTCCCGACAAGTATCCCGCCTAATAATCCGAAGAAAACAGCGTCAAAAATTTCATCTTCTTTATATGAGGTAAGCGTTATGTTTTTCCAGAGAAAAAATGCTCCCCAGAAAAATGCAAGAACCAGAAATATGCCAAATGTATAGAGTTTGAAAAATCCTAAATCAAGTAATACCGGCAGCATATAAATATAAAAATACGTAATCCGTTAACTTTCAGAGTACTGTATCTAGTATAATAAAATTTTGCTGACAATCAATTAACAATTACTCACGTGAGATACGTATGTCTTCCAAACTCAAAGTCGGATTCGATCTGGACGGAGTACTTCTCTATAACCCTGCACGTATATTCCGACCCATTACCGTGGGATTAAAAACCATCATCAAGCCGAAATCAACAAAAAAAACACATTTTTATTACCCAAAGACGTTTCTTGAAAAATTGGTGTGGATTATCGTTCATTGGTCCAGCCTTTTTATCTCACCGGGCTTTGAAAAGGTAAAAAAGCTTGCTACCAAGGGCGATATCGAAGCTTACATTATAACCAGCAGATATGATTGCCTTAAAGCGGACTTTCAACGCTGGCTTAAAAAAATGGATTCAAAAAAGCACTTTCACGCAACATTTCATAACCAAGACAATTTACAACCTCATGTCTTTAAAGAAAAAATGATTAAAGAGCTTGGCTTGGATTACTTTATCGAGGATAATTGGGACATCGTCCAGCATATAAACAAAAATACGAAAGCAAAAGCGCTATGGATCTCGAATGCTTTTGATAAACACATTGATTATGACCTCAAATTTTTATCACTGAAAGATGCCATGGATTACATTGAGCAACATCTTATAAAATAAGGTATGAATATTCGCCGGTTTTCTTCACATGCAGCGCTTACCTTGATACTTATTTTAGCCTTTTTGCTTCGCATGTACGGTATAAACTGGGATTCGGGCTACCATTTTCATCCTGATGAGCGCATGCTGATTATGGTAACCGAGCGTATTGAGTTTTTTTCTCAGCTTAATCCTGATTTTTTTAATTACGGCAGTCTACCGGTTTATATTCTTGCTGCAGTTGCGCAAATAGGACAGAACTTCACAAAGATACCGCTTGATACATACGATGGTTTGTTGCCTGTAGGACGGGTCTTATCACTCATATATGATCTCGGTGTTGTAGTCATGATTTATAAGATTGCACAGCTCCTTTTCAAAAAAAGATCTCCAGCAGCATGGGCTGCGTTTTTCTACGCTGTTGCGTTCTTCCCTATTCAAAACAGTCATTTCTTTATCGTTGATACCTTCCTCAATTTTTTTATAACGCTTCTTCTCTATCTTATATTGCTCTATCAGAAGAAACCGAGTATTCGAACAATTGTTTTTATGGGAATTGTATATGCTGCAGCACTTACAACAAAAGTTACGCCGGTCATCTTTTCTCCTCTGTTATTATTGGTCTTCCTTCTTCCAAAAACCTACCATGAGAACTTTTTTACTAAAATCGGCGAATTATTTCATAAAGATCGGTTAAAAACATCGGGAGGAATCCTCCTCAAAAAAAGAATTGCTGTTCTTTCTATTTTTGCCTGTACGACTGCCCTATTCTCTTTTTTTTTCATGCCGTACGGCTTTATTGAGTGGCAGCGATTTTTAAAGGATATTCTCCTGCAGGTGAGAATGAATTCTGATCCTTATGTCTTTCCGTATACACTTCAATATATTGGTACTCTCCCCTATCTCTATTATTTGGAAAACTTATTTCTGTGGGGTCTCGGTCCGGTGCTATCAACGTTCAGTTTGACGGGCATTTGTATTTTTATCGTAAAAATGATCCATGGCAGCTTTTTGCGAAAAAGAACAATTAAAGAAACTTTGACGAGGATACTGCAATCGCCTTTCACTCTCTTTTTCCTTTTTTACTTACTTTATTTTGTGATTATCGGAAAATCAGCAGTAAAATTTATGCGATATATGCTTGTAATGTATCCTTTTTTTGTTGTCATGGCAGGGTATGGAGTATCCGTCATTCTGGGCTTATACCGGCCCCACAACGGTTTTTTGACAAAAGCTTCAATGCTCCCCAAACTGGCACTTAGTGTCAGCTTTATTTGTTTTTCCCTGTTATGGACGTGGCCGTTTTTGAATATCTACTCGACAAAAAGCACCCGCATTGCGGCTACAGAGTGGATCAACAATGCTGTTCCGGTCGGAGCAACTATTGCCGTTGAGCACTGGGATGATCGTGTTCCGATCTATGATTACGGAAAGTATCAATATGAAGAACTTACTTTGTATGATATCCCCGACAATGATGTTAAATGGGATATTCTGAATAGAAAGTTAGAAAGGAGTGATTATATTGTCATCGCATCAAACAGGCTCTACATCCCACTTCAGCGCCTGCAGGAGTGTGATGAACATGGAAGGTGCTACCCTCTGACAGGTGAGTATTATCGAAAGCTATTTGCGAATGAAAGCGGCTATGTCAAAGTTGCAGAGTTTACCGCGTATCCCAGACTACAAATAGGTAATTGGCAACTGCAAATCATAGACGATCATGCTGATGAATCTTTTACCGTATATGACCATCCGAAAATTATGGTCTTTAAGAAAATATGAAAAAGATTACGGTAATAGATATCTTCATTGCAGTGACCTTGATGATTATCGCAATAATCCCACGCGTCATTATGATCGATACTATCCCGTTGGGCATTCACGGCGATGAAGCATGGACCGGAATCGATGCTGTAAAAATCATGCAAGGAGAACTGGTTCCGGCTTACTCTCCCAGCGCTTTAGGACAGCCATCAGGACCCGCTTATCTCACAGCTCTTTTTTTTAAACTGTTTGGCGTTAGTGTTGCTTCTCTCCGCCTTTCTATGGCGTTGCTTGGCGTTTTGAGTGTGCCTCTCCTTTATTTTTTTATTAAAAAGCTTTATGGCTCAACTGTTTCGGTAATAATTACCCTGTTGTTTTCATTTGCTTTAATCCACCTCCATTATTCACGGATCGGATTTATGCTTATCAGCGCCCCCTTTTTCGTAATCGCTACACTGTATTTTTTTTCACGATTTTGGTCAGATAAAAGATATTCTTCATTAATACTTTCTGCAGTTTTTTGCGGATTGGGAATGTACTCCTACAACAGCTATATATTATTCCCTCCGCTTCTATTTCTTGCCTTTATGTACCTCTGGGTGGTTAAACGGATATCCTGGAAGCATGGTCTGGTTTTTACTCTGACTTTTGTAGCTTCGGCATCACTTATCATCACCCAACTTGCCGCAAATCCGAAGGAGTATTTTTCCCATCACAAGACTATTTCCGTTTTTAATCAGGCCGAGTTTAAGGCAGGAAATAGAAACGAAAAACTTGAGTTTATCTACCGGAACGGATTTAAAAAGACGAAAGCATTTATGTTTGGGCATCTAGCTGACGGAGCGGACGGATACGGTGATTTTCAAAGTATCGATTACCTGATTTTAGTTTTTTCAACAGGCGGACTTATTACGGCAATTATCAAACGCAACAATTATCTGTTATGGCTTTTTGTCGGACTGATAATACAACTTATTCCTCTTTTCTCAACTGTTGACGGGTATTACCGACGGGTTCTGATTGCATACATCTTCTTATATGTTTTTGCTGCATACGCGCTTCATGAGATTCTGCAGGCTGTCAAAACTAAGCAAAAAACAATCGTCATCTCCGTAGTTTCCCTTTTTGCCCTTGCACAGATTACTCTTAATCTCTGGCAGTACTTTATTATTTTTCCGAGTTCATCAATGGCGAAGTTTGTTTTTTCTCCAGGTGTCTATGCCGGTCTTGAAGCGATTGACGACAACGCCGACATTCTTCTTTACTCAGAACGATATAGCTGTGAATATGAGACATTCAGATTTCTTTTAAAAGGGCGAAACTGTATCCATTATGAAGGGGAAATCACTCCCGTAAACTCAGCAGTTTACGTAAAACTATATATCGACAGCTTTATCCCGACCGGATTGAAAAAAAATAATGCCATAAGTCTCTATGATACGAATGATAGAATTATTGCAGTTGTCGCCTATTAAAGAAACTTCTTGAAAAGACCGAGTATCCCCTGCTTCCAGGGAACTCTATGTGAAACACCGCTTTTCCCTTGAAAATCCGATAGATGATCAAGATACCAATGATAGTTTTTGATTAAAGCGTTCTTATTGGAAAATCGCGGGTTATATCCGAGCTTCTTTTCCGCTTTTTCTATGGAAACAAAGGAATCTTTGGAAGCTGTTTCATAGACCCAGGCATACAGAGGAGAAATGTTCAGGGCTTCAAGAATGCGCAAAATACCGATTACAAGTCCTGCCGGAGTTCCGATCACTTTTTTCCCAAAGCCGGCTTCATCAAGAACGGCCTGATAATCCTCCCCCATTGTTGTAAATTCCTTGGCACCGATATTAAAAACGTCGTTTACAACCTTTTTATCCAGCGTCATACAAGCATAAATTGCATCATTCAGATCATCGACATCAAGAAGCTGATAACGGTTTGTTCCGTCTCCGATCATCGGAAATCCATGACCGTCTTTTGCCCAATCATATAACAATGCAAAGACTCCAAGACGCTCAGGACCAACAAATGATTTGGGTCGAATGATTGACACTATCAAGCCCTTGTTTCTTGCTTCTTCACATATCTTCTCAGCTTGTATTTTGGCTTCGCCGTATGGTCCGACACCGATAAGCTCATCATACTCGTACAAAGGATGATGATCAGGCACACCGTAAACCGCTGTTGATGAAATGTGGATAAACCTCTCAATCTTGTGGATAAGTGCGCCGTCAATGACGTTTTTAGCCCCGTCAATATCAGTCGAATAAATATCTTTTTTTGTGTATAACGGTAATGCCGCGGCGCAGTGAATAACGATGTCCGTGGATTTCATGGCCTCATGAAGTGTCTTTCGGTCACGGATATCACCGACAACTGCTGTTATTTTATCTTTGCAATCAGCATAATCAAACGGAACGATATCATAGGAGATAATCTTATAGCCTTTTTTGAGAAGATATCGAATGAGGTTTATTCCCAAAAACCCGGATCCCCCAGTGATGAAGACTGTTTTCATGGGTATTATTATGCCCGAAAGGAGTATTATTTACAACTATCAAGAGGAAATTCTTCATTTTTGGACTCTTGCCTTACGAGATGGCGAGTTGTTTTGTATGGGAAAAGCTTCCCTTCTTGTGCATATGAGGTTATGCCTTTTTTCAGAATAAGCCCGAGGAGTTGATTTCTTCGCAAGGTAACGGAAATATCATCGGAGTAATAGTCAATAAGATATGCCGGCACATACTTTATTTCTAGCTGCCTCAATGCTTCAACTCGATGATGTCCGTCAAGTACAACAAATTGATCCTTACTTACAAGTATCGGATATTTCAGTATTTTCTCTGTCCTGAAAGATCTAACAAGCTCATGAACACGTTTTTGAGAAACACGTTCGTGAGCTAAAAGTTTGGCAATCGGCACCATAACTGCTCTCAGTTTCATAGGGTATTCTGCAAAAATGAGTCATATCCTGAAAGATCCAATAAACCATGTCCGGAAAGATTAAATAGAATTACTTTCTTCTGTCCTGTTTTTTTTGCTTTCAGCGCTTCGTCAATAGCAGCTTTTATTGCATGATTGCTTTCCGGTGCCGGTATAATTCCTTCAGCATGGGCAAACTGCATCCCGGCTTCGAAAACTTCTTTCTGGTCATATGCTTTCGGTTTCGTAATGCCTTCTTTATTCAAAAAAGACAAAATGGGTGCATTTCCATGATACCGAAGCCCTCCTGCATGCAGTGACGGCGGAACAAAATCAGAACCAAGCGATTCCATTTTGAGAAGCGGTGTAAGTTTCGCTGAATCACCAAAATCGTACTTATACTCCCCTTGTGTCATCTTTGGACAAGATGATGATTCTACAGCAAGAGCTTCAAGCTGAGGCTTGTTACCTGCTATCTTATCAATCAGAAACGGTATCGCAAATCCGCAAAAATTACTTCCTCCGCCAACACAACCGATAATGGTATCCGGATATTCACCAGCAATTTCCATCTGTTTTTTTGCTTCCTGACCGATCACTGTCTGATGCAAAATGACATGATTTAAGACACTGCCCAAGGCATACTTTGTTTTTCCGTCCTGTACAGCTTCCTCAAGAGCTTCACTGATTGCAATTCCAAGACTTCCCGGATGTTTCGCATCCTTTTCAAGATAGGATCGACCTACTGCCGTTTTCACAGACGGACTTGCGTGTAGTTCCGAACCGAAGATCTGCATAATCGTTTTCCTATAAGGCTTTTGGTTGTATGAGACTCTGACCATAAACACTTCGCATTGCAGATCAAAAAATCGACAAGCAATACTCAGTGCACTACCCCATTGACCTGCACCGGTTTCAGTCGTAAGTTTTGAAGTACCTTCTTTTTTATTGTAATATGCCTGTACTAAAGCTGAATTTATTTTATGACTGCCTGAAAGCGTCGCACCTTCATGTTTGAAATAAATATGAGCCGGTGTATCAAGTAGCTTCTCCAAACGTCTTGCCCGCATAAGCGGTGTGGCACGATACATCGAGTAGATGTCACGTACTTCATCAGGAATTTCCAGATCTTTGTCCTGAAGCATTTCCTGCCTGATAAGTGCCTGTGGAAAAATCGCTTCCAAATCTTTCGGACTTACCATCTTTTTTGTCACGGGGTGAAGCGGCGGATCCGGAATTTTCCCAAGGTATTTTTGCAAATAAAAATTAATATTCACAAAATGTGTCGGCATTTCGCTTTCCGGAATGCTTATTCGTCGTGTATACATAAAAAAATATAAAATAATAAATAATTGACAAAGAGTGAGGAGGATGCATGGGATTTACTACATCTTCCTCAACGTGACTAGCCAAGCCAAGCGGAAAGAACTGTGCTGATTAAGGCGACAACTCCTCCCGCAATCAATGCACTGACCGCAAATGCTCCGAATAAACGGAAAGATGAACGTGCTGAAACGCCTTCCCGTTCGTAGTACTGTTCGATCATCCGCTCTAGCGCATAGCTATTGAACACTGCTCCCATTCTTCTTCTCCTTTCGTTTCTTATCTCCCGTGTCCGGAACATCGGGAGGATATGGAACTTCTGGATCGAGCCATGAATGAATCATCAGTCGGTTCCTTTCATATGAACATGTTGCTTGCGAACAAAATGTATCCCATGCATCCTTGAAATGTGCAGCTCTTGGCAACCGGCAGGAATGCTTATATCCTGACAGTCTTAAGAGCCAAAAAAAAACCTTCCGTGCAGGAAGGTTCATTGGAACAGGTGTTTATTTCTACCCACTACAATCAGCCCTCCTTTGAATAAGATGCCAGCTGTACCAGCGAATATAATTAATTGAGTTTTTCATAGGTAATTGAAACGGATGTTTAAGCAATAATTGAAAATTTTCCCCTCTGAATTTCTTTTGAACCGCGGGTAACCGTCGCGACTCCTACTCCAAGCTTCTCGGCAATCGTATGGTGCGGGATTCCCTTTTTGAGCATCTTTACAATCTGTATTCGCTTCGGAAGCTCCTCTATTTCTTTTGGTGTTAAAAGCCCCAGTAAAAACTCACGCATTCCTGTTTCCGTTTTTATCGACAAAAGAATTGAAATTAATTCGTTCATAAATACTAGTATACTAGTAAAATAGTATTTGTCAAGTACAACTTTACTTTTGTTTCGTCGATTTGGAGATCACGAATCAGGTATCTATTTACTTCTCTTGTCTCACAAGCCCTTTCAACTCTCGAAGCATGCCGGGAAGGTCTTTTCCTTCACGTTCATATACTAGCATTTTACCCTTTTCCGGAATCAGATGAATAGAGATTCTGAAAAGAACACCTGTTTTCTCTTCCTCAGCTATGACTTCTGCACTCCTGATCGTTTCTTCTTTTTGAATATGATCAGACACATAGTCAACAAGCTCTGTGATGACAGAGATATGAGCGTCATTAAAGTTTTTTGTGGTAAGTTGTACCTGCTTCTGATCTTCCTGAGTATGAAGTATATCAAGTAAATTTCTTGTTGTAATAATGCCGAGCGGTTGTCCGTTTTCATCAACGACTATCACACTTCCCTTCTCTTTTTCAAGCATGATATCTATTGCATCGGCTGCGGTTTTGTCCTCAGTCAAAATCTGCAGTGTTTTTTGCATATAGTTTTTGATCTTTTCGTTTTTGAACGAGACTCTTTCATCACTACCACGACCTCCTTTTTTACGTTGTCCCGGGGCAATCATATACGGGACAATATCGTAATAACTCAAAACGCCCACCAATTTTTTATTATTATCCAGAACTAACAGCTTGGATATTTTATGTTCTTTGAAAAGATTTATTGCTTGAGCTATCATATCACTTTCCTTCACCGTCTGGTAAGGTGTGCTTTTAGATTCAATCATTCCTTTCAAATAAATCCTATCTACAGCATTTCGCATAAGCTTGAGAAGTCTTCTTGCTGAAGTAATACCGACAAACTCCTCTTTATCATTAAAGACCGGCAGGTAATGGATACGGGACTCTGACATCATTTTAGCTATCCTCCCTATGGTATCTACTTCATAGATACGCGGCGGATGATGCAGACAGTTTTCAGTTTTCGTGTCGCCGTCATATGCAGATGATTGAATCAGTGCGTAATACGGATTAATCACACCTAAGAAGTTGTCTTTTTCGTCCATAACGAATGCCGCGTCATGTGAGCTGGAAAGGTGTCCTAATGCCTGCGATAACGTATCATCTTTGGATACGCGGATGATATCATTTTTCTTCAGGAGATCTTTTACATTTTTCATAGGTGGAATAAATTAGTAATTTGTAATGCTCAAAAAAGGGTTCCGCTACTGAACTCCCATTTGCCGATATGTAATGCGGGCGCAAGGCCGATCAGTTCTCCTTCAAAACTGGCAAGCTGAGTCAGCCTGTTTTCAATGGAAATGACATTATTCAATGCATCAGGAATACTTTGATTAAACCGAAGATTTTTTACCGGCTTGACTATCCTGCCGTCTTCAATCAAAAATGTCCCGTCACGTGTCATACCGGTAATATTAAGAGCCTTCGGATTCAAAACCCTCACATACCACAGTCTCGTGACAAGCAGGCCTCTCTTGACGCTTTTAATCATCTGGGCACGTGTTTGATTACCAGGAGCAATATAGAGATGTAACGGAATCGGCCCTAATGTGTTAGGAGCCGGCAGTGCATGACCGGTGTTTTCCACCTTGTATTTATTGGCATAGTAGGAATCATAGGCAATCTGCTTGAGGATACCTTTCTCAACAAAAACCGTTTTCTTTTTCGGATATCCCTCAAAATCAAACGGCATCGGAAATACAAGCTCATGGAATGGATCATCGATTAAAGTAATATTATCTCCGAATACTTTCTTTCCCATTTTGTCCGAGAGATAGCTTGATTTTTCGTGATAAATACGGGCATTCGGACCGTACCATTGAAAAAAAGCCATCATCTCCGAAACCGCCTGTGGTTCAAGTATAACTTCATACTCACCCGGTTCAATATCCTTTGGATCTTCACTCTCAAGCGTTTTTTGAACGGCAGTTGAGGCCACCTGTTTTGAGTCAACATCTTCAGCACTTCGTGCTACATCTGCCGCAAAACCGCTTGATGATTTGCCCATGACAATGGTCGAGAGATTACACGAAGATCCGGCATGGTATGCGAAAACACCCAGAGAATTTGCTACGGCAAGCTCAGACACATCATTTGCATATGCTCCTGATGCAGTAAGGTGTTCTTTCACCGCTTTTTGAATAACGGTATAAGCACCTTCCGCAAGTTCTTCTTCGGTCGCAAAAGAGATATCATCATCCACTTCAGAAATAGCTTTCGGCTTCGGTAATGACACGAATTCAGGGTCAGGATCCTGAAGCATTGCAAGCTCTTGAGCTTTAGCGACAAGATCTTTTAACGAATCGCTATCAAATGAGTTTGTTGAGGAAACGCCGATTTTTTTGTCGATAATAACCCGTACAGAAATTCCCAAATCTTTCCAAGCCATATTTTGATGAATCTCATTGTTCGCAAAGCGCGTCAAAGAACTGCCGCTCACCGAAAGGAGCACTTCAGTCTGATCCGCTTTTGAAAGCTGCAAGACTTGCTCTGCTATTTTTTTTAGTTTATCTTTACCGTACATATGTAATTCACTGCGAAATTATAAAATTGACGAATGAGTTTTGTTCGTTCGCCCAGCTAGCGAAAACTGCGTGCCGATTCACTAGTGTTTACATAGGCGATTTAACTCATGAGTCAATTTTCATAATGAGCAACATATCTCATTTGCTCTCATTTGACTGATAGATCCTGAAACAAGTTCAGGATGATAAATAATAATTACCACTTCACAACTCCGACTTTCACTTTTCTGAACCTGGCAGGACTTGCACCGTGACCCGTATACATGACCTGACTCGGTTGTCCTTTACCGCAGTTCGGAGTACCCCAGACAGTCCATTCATCTCTTCCGCATATTGCATCACACGAATTCCAGAACTGAGGAGTAATTCCCTGATAGGTCGGGTTTCTAAGCATTCGTCCTTTCTTCCCGTTTTTGATTTCCCAGCCGATCTCCGTACCAAACTGAAAATTGTATCGCTTGTCATCGATACTCCAGGAACGATTCGTAGACATTAAAATTCCGTATTCAGTATCTTCAATAAGCTCATCCAATGTCCAGGCTCGACCCGTACCTTCTTCTCCTCCCGGTTCCAGATTGATATTGGTCATACGGATCATAGGAAGTCGACTCCAGGATGAAGCACGCACCGTTCCGTTCGATTTTTTATTGTATTTCGGATTAAGCTCACGAAGCTTGCCAACAGTATCACGGGATGTAATGTAATCCTCAAAAATGCCGTTTTTTACAAGGTATGTCCGGGTTGCAGGGACGCCTTCATCGTCATATCCGAATGTCCCCAGTCCTCCCGGAAGGGTCGCATCCGCGGTGAGATTGACAATATCCGATCCGTATCTGAACTCAAAAAGCTTGTCCGGTGTCAGAAAACTTGTACCGGCATACGAAGCTTCGTATCCCAGCGCACGATCAAGCTCTACAGCATGACCGCAGCTTTCATGGATTTGAAGAGCAAGCTGATTGCTGTCAAGGATAAGATCAAACTCACCGCTTGGGCACAGATCAGCTGTCAACAAATCGACTGCTTCCTGCCCTACACGAGGTGCATTTTCAACCAAATCCAAACTGCGGACTAATTCAAATCCTTTGGTCTGATTCTGACCGCGAAAAGAATTGGGATATGATCTGTTTTGAAACTCACGACCATCGACTGCTGAGGCTTCAATCCCCGCTCCAGTCCAGACAATTTCCTGATCTATGCGTGAACCATTTGTCGCGACGAAATATTTCTTTTCGCGATTAGCCTGGTATGATGCTTGAGAAACGACGATCTTATCACTGACCCGAAGCGCCTTGTCCGCATCTACCAACAACTTCAACTTTTCTTTCATCGCAACCTTGAACGGATCTTCTTTGATGGGAGTTTTATATGAGCCTTGCACAGGTGGAGTGTCATCCAATTGGACATCGGTTGTTTTGTGTCTTAAAGAAGCTTCAGTAATTGCTAAAGCTTTATGAATGGTCTCATCAATGCCTTTATCAGACATATCTTGAGAAGCCGCAAAGCCCCAAACACCCTCTTTTAAAATACGAACATTGTAACCTTTTGATGAAGATGACTGCAGTGCTTCGACTACTCCGTCTTTGGTCGAGATATCTTCTGATTCCTGATCAACAATCCGGACATCGGCGTAATCAACATGTGAAGGGATTTTCGAAAGGATTCCTTCAGCTTCTTTCAGCATATTAACATTATAATTCATAATTTGACTCTTTTCATCTCCGGACATTATGCCTCTCCTAGATTAAAAGTAAGTAAGAATATGTTACAATTCCCCAAGCTATGGAACAGTACTACTGTCGTGATCGGCAAAAACCCGAACCGTTGTTTCCTCGTGAAACATTACTCCAGAAAGCTGAAGATTACCTGAATGCCGAACTGGCTTACAGACAGGTATTCTCTGATTATCGCACGGCAGAAGGAGAAACACGGACATCTCTGGCCGACAGAATGCAAGCGCTTCACGCGCGAATGCAGATGTTGAGAAATACCTATGTGCTTACTATCGGAGGATTACACGGACAGGAAATGATAGGAACGGAAACCCTCTATGATCCTGCTGTCCACAGCTGTACCAATGTTCACGGAAATACAGAACCGGGCGATCCGATCCGCTTTTTAAATACGGCAATATGTGCTTCTAATGACAGCATTCTTGTTCCTTCACAAGGGGTTCGGATTTATTAAGATCTCGAAAGAATCGCTGAAATGAGTACATTCATTCTTTATAATGAAAGAATGGAACTTGCTACTTCCCTCAAACTGCTTATCGCTCTTGCAATCGGAGCTTCAATCGGACTGGAGCGCGAAATCCATCAAAAAAAAGATCATCATAAAAATAGATCGGGGGCACTGCTAGGAGTCAGAACATTCTCACTCACTACCCTTCTCGGGTGTATTGCCGGTCTTCTTTATGTTGATCACCTTATCCTCTCTACCCTTTTCACGACTTCATTTATTTTAGTAATCATTAGCAACTACATGATAACCGCATTCGTTACCAAAGAAAGCGGGATTACGACGGAACTCGCAGCTCTGATGAGTTTTCTGATCGGAGCGCTGATTGCGTTGGAGCTTTTTCCAATGACCGTCACCCTTTCTCTTGCTATCGTGCTGATGCTTATTCTTGCATACAAAGAACAGGTGAAAAACGTTGTTGAAGATATTCATACCCGTGAAATTAAAGCGATCTTGAGCTATAGCATTATCGCTGTAGTGATCCTTCCATTTCTTCCCAATACCGGTATCACGTTTAGCCAAATCCCTTATGCCGGTCAGATTCTCCAAACATTCGGACACAGGATCGGAGAGTGGCAAAATCTTGAGATTATTAATCCGTTTAAAACCTGGCTTATTGTTGCCATCATAACAGGTGTTGACCTTCTCGGATATATTTTAGAGCGCATGTTCGGGAAAGGTCGGGGTCTGATTGTGACAAGCCTCGTAGGCGGATTTGTTTCCTCAACTGCGACAACTCAATCACTTGCTTTACAAAGCAAACACGCCAAACAAATTAACCATCTGATTGCGGCGTCAATGCTTGCTACATTTGCCAGTTTTTTTTCGCTGTTTATTATTTTGCTTCCCTTGAATCCTGTTTTTACCGGCCGCATTATTCCGACATTGCTGATACTCGTAGTTAGTTTTGCCGTGGCAAGCGGTATTTTTTTGCTCTTAAGCAGAAAACAGAGTAATGTTGAAATAGATAAGGCAAGCGCTCAAAGTCGCAAAATATTCTCCGTCAAACCGGCACTCATTTTTGCAGGTTTGTACCTTTCCATCAAAATTCTTGCCAACATTGCCTTACGCCTGTTTGGGGAAAGTGGTTTCCTGATCACGTCAGGACTTGCCGGTCTAGCAGGACTTGATGCTATGAGTATCAATATCGCAGAGTTATCACGAAGTGCTATTGATATGAAAACCGCTGTACTGGCATTTTTGATCGTGAATGCAGTCAACCTTATCGCGAAAACATTGTATATTTTCCTGCAGGGTAAACGGGAGTTTGTTGTCAAATATGGATTAACAATGATTGTGATCATCATTCTTTCATTTGCCGGACTTTGGTTCGCGTGATTAGCGATTCTCCAGATACTTTTTCCCATGACCCACGTTTGTGTTGACTGGTCTGGATTTAATGCGCTCCGGAAGTTCATTTTCATCCCATGCTTCGGCTTTCAAAACACCCAGTGAATCAAAAGGAGCGCCGATTGTCTTTTCATTGACACCTTCAGGATTTCTGTTGACCATGACACAAACGGCAACAACCGTTCCCCCTGTCGCCCGAACAAGATCAACAACCTTTTTGACTGATCCTCCTGTGGTCGTCAGATCTTCTATCACAAGTACATTCTTACCACGAATCAAAGTGTCATAGCCTCGTGTGAATGCCATTGATTTATCCGGCATTTTTTCTGCGTAGACACCAAGTATTTCTTTGCCTTTCATTTGAGACAGATGGTATGCAGTCCAGGTTGAAAGAATAATTCCGCCCAAAGCAGGCGCCGCAACTACATCAATGTCGGCATCTTTATATTTTTCTGCAAAAAGCTGCCCTACCTGACTTACTTCCTTAGGGTGCGGGTACACAGCATCTTTATTCACGTACACTTCACCGTGTTTACCCGAAGTGTATACAAAATGATCGTCGGTCATGACGGCATGTACTTTTTTTAGAATGTCAATAATATCCATATCTTTATCTCAAATTGTTAATATCCTGCATCATTTTTTGCGCTTCCTGTCCGGGGTTACCTGCATAGATAATACTTCTTGTTATGCTGATGAGAAGCCCTTTTTTATCGTGGGTAAGCCCCGCTTCAAGCGTCTTCTGTAGATCTCCTCCCTGTGCTCCGATACCGGGTACTAGGATCGGCATGTCGTCGACAATGGTACGAATTTCACGGAGCTCCTCCGGATAGGTGGCACCGACGACCAACATACAGTTTCTATTCGTATTCCATTTCTCAGAAACACCTTGTGCAACACGTTGATATAAAGATTTTCCTTCTATAACAAGATCTTGAAACTCACCAGCCCCGGGATTGGATGTTCGGCACAGAATAATACTCCCCTTCTCAGTTCTGTCCAGGAACGGTTGTACTGCCTCCTGACCGAGATAGGGATGAAGTGTAATTGCATCAGCACCCATGTAATCAAATGCATACTTTGCATATGCCTCATTGGTCGTACCGATATCTGCCCGCTTGGCATCAAGCAAAATTAGTGTCTCAGGATATGTTTCTTTGATATACCGACAAGCATTATGAAGCTGTTCTATACCGGATGATCCTAAAGCCTCATAAAAGGCCGAGTTCGGTTTGTAGGAAACAACGTACTCGTGAGTCTGATCGATAATATACTTGGAGAATGCAAACAACGGATCCTTTTGGCTTTGAAACTCCTCCGGCAGCTTTTCAAGAACAGGATCAATCCCGACACAAAGCAGAGAGTTTTTTTTATCAATTACGTTATTCAGTCTGTCAATGAAAGACATGCTTTATTATACCTAAATTTCGATGAATTAAGAATTATGATTTAAGATTTTGATAGTATCACTCTTCATCCGTCTAAATTCATAAATCAAAATTCAACACAATATCAACAATTTCACTTATGTCATCCACAACATAATCAGGCTCTGTCTCAGCAATCCGATCACCATGAAATCCGTAAGTCACACCGACGGTATGTGTTTTTGCATTTTTACCGGCTTCAACATCAACAGGACTATCTCCGATCATAATAGCATCGTCAGGATGAACATTGAAGAAATCCAATGCTTTTTTTATTCCTTCAGGATCCGGCTTCGGAGCTGAAACATCCTCAAATCCGATGAAAAAATCGATAAGCGAATATAGCTCGGCTTCTTCTAATGTCTCGATTGCCGTGTCCCGTGCACGTGTTGTTACCGCTCCGATCGATATACCTTTCGCATGAAGGCCTTCCAACGTTCTGAGAGAATGTGGAAAAGCTACAGCTAGCCCTGCATTCTCAAACTGGTACTCACGATGAGCATCCATAAAGGGATTAACTGTATCGAGTCCGGTAATTTCTCTATAGGTATCTTCCAAAGATTTTCCCATCAGAAGACTCATCTTTTCACGGGAAAGAAGATCGTGATTGTGGCGACCGAGGCTGTGTTCATAGGCCCGATAGATGTACTCTGAAGTGTTAATAAGAGTTCCATCCACGTCAAAAAGAACTGCTTGAATTTTCATAGGTGTGTTTCACATCATACCACATCGACTCTGCCGTCTAAACTGCCTTTTGAGAAATTATCAAGTAATCTCATTGTTTCTTCTGCAATTTTTTTGACTGATGCATCGGAGTAAAAAGCGATATGAGGAGTAATAATCACATTGGCACATCCGATAAGCGGATTTGTTTTATCAAAAGCCTGTTCACCTTCAAGGACATCAAGTCCGACCAAGCGAAATTTTTGAATATTCTCAATCAGGGCTTTAGTATCAATCAATTCTCCTCGCGCCGTGTTTATAAGAACGGATTGATCTTTCATCCTTTGAATGGAAACATCATTGATCATATGGCGTGTACTGTCAAGAAGCGGGGCATGAAGAGTGATTATATCTGATTTTGCAAGAAGTACATCTAACTCCACATACTCGTAGCCCAGTTCTTCTCTGGCCTTATCATTTTTATATACATCATAAGCCAGGACTTCCATCTCGAAAGCATTAGCTCGTTTGATTACTTCAAGCCCGATTCTTCCTGTCCCGACTACCCCAATCACTTTTCCTTGTAAAGCCATTCCCATATGACCCGAATAATTAAATTTCCCCGCCTTAATCTCATCCTGTGTACTTAAGATATTTCGTGTGCCCGTAAGAAGAAGCGCAAACACATGCTCTGCAATATTAAATGATCCGTAATCAAGAATATGATATATCGCAATCCCCTTCTCGCGACAGTACTTAATATCAATATGGTCTGTGCCGACAGTCCGAGTGATGAGCAGTTTCAAATGGGGAAAAAGTGACAAGGTTTCCTTGTCGGCTTTTGACGCTGTTTTAATGCTGACAGCATCAGCCTTTTTGAACGAAGCATCGGCAAAATTCTGAAGCGAAGATTCTGTTTTATCTCCCGACAAATAACGCCCGAGTTCGGGATCAACATCAAAGTGTATTATGTTCATATTCCTCATTATAGCCTTTTATGCATGAATTTTGTATAATTCTGCCTAATATGCCGTCAAAAGAACAAAAACTACAAGTTGCGCTCGGACATCTCATGGACAATCTTCCTTATCGGGCAAAGGATGAATTGCCGGATTTTATAAGACAAATGCCTAATGAAGGTATCGATTGGTGGCTTCAATGGGCGCAAGATGCGATCAAGAGAAGAAGATCTCAGGATGCACTCGCTTATAGACTCCAACAGAGAGAAGGCCTCCGACAATTCCCCCCTCAAGAGATGCAGAGGTTACTCAATCAATTCAGTAATGATGGCATAGTCACCTGGCTAGATGAAATAAAAGAAGGAAAATATCCTCTCGCAATAATTGAGCAACCTGAAGTATTTTCTCCAGAAAGACAAAAAGCACTAACAGAAGTTTTCCATGATCTCTTTCGCGAAATTGTGTGGGTACATCAATATATATCGCCGGCACTCTACAGTATGGACGGAATAGAGCCGATGGCAGAAAATCTTGCGACTGTAGCCTATGAGCAGCGTCCCTTAGAGGATGTCGGCATTTACAAAGGAAAGTTATTTATGTCTCAAAACGGCACTTATGTTCCCCAAGAAACTGAATTATTTTGCCCTTTTGATTATACAAGCGTAGATTCCGGCCTCATGCTAACTGATCATGACGAATCATTTGCGGTGATGGCTTTTCACTCACAGAAAGAGACAAACGGTCGACTTCCTCCCCGCACACAGTTTTCAATCATCACAACACAAGATCCGGACCTTAAAAACCTTCAGCAATTAAGAATGCAGTTTTATAATGAAATCAATCGTCCTTGTCCGTCAGCAGATTGTTCTACAATCATGGGTGATCTCACAACATTGGAAGATGGTAACCTGACCGTTGAAGAGTCGTTCGTCCTAAGACAGCATTTGCACAAGCCACTATTCTATCGTGAGGTCAGATAACAGTTTATCTAAATTTTTTTCAGAAAAAATCTTTTCTTCAAGAATAATCTGCCGAAACTCTTTGCCTGACCGGATTGTTTTCTTGACTAAATCGGCTACTTTATCATATCCGAGCACCGGAGTAAGAAGGGTGGCATATGCTGTCGAGTTTTCAAGATGCATCCTGCAACGGGATGCGTCAACAGATAGGCCTTTGATACACTTGTCGGTAAACTGCCTGATTCCGACAATCAATAATTTTAGCGATGTTATCAAAGAATCTGCTGCTGTCGGGAACATCACAGCAAGCTGCAAATCTGACGTTTCATTTGCCATCTGTACAGCGAGATTTTTACCTGACACATGGTAATATATCTGGTTCATTGTTTCCGGAATCACCGGATTTACTTTCCCCGGCATGATTGAAGATCCTTTCTGTAGAGGTTGGAGAACATATTCCCCTATTCCACCTCGCGGACCGCTTGAAAGGAAACGAATATCGTGTGCGATTTTCGAAAGATCTCCGGCAAGAATGGTTATTAGATTGCTGAGGTGGACAAAATCAGATGTCGATGATGTAAATGAATAGAAATTTTCAGTAGGCCGAAACGCTGCACTCTTTTCTGTAATCGTATTATTTAAAACTTTATAAAAATGTGTGCGAAAGCGCTTTGAGGCATTCATACAGCTTCCGATTGCAGTACCCCCCATATGTAATTCATACAGATATGACTGAAACTCCGTGATGCGGCGGATATCACGATCTATTGTTGCTTTCCAAGAACCCATCTCTGCTCCGACAGTAGTCGGTATGGCATCCTGCATGTGTGTTCGTGCAAGCTTCCGGATGTGTCCGTATTTTTTTATGTTCGTTTCATATGCTGCTGACAGTGTCCGCAATGTAGCTATGAGTTCTCGGGAAAGTTGAATACAGACCAATCGCAACGCTGAAGGATTTACATCGTTGGTGGATTGCCCCATGTTGACATGATCATTCGGATGAATAGGTGTCTTTGCTATCTCTGAAGCCCGGAACGCAATGACTTCATTCACGTTCATATTGATCGACGTACCGGCACCACCCTGAAGAGATGAGACCGGGAACTGCGTATCATGTTTACCGACGAGTATCTCATCGCAGGCCTTAATGATTGCATCAGAACGTTTTTTGTCCAGCTCTTTAACCTGATAATGAGCTCTGGCTGCCGCTTTTTTGATAGTCGTAATTGCATACACAAGATCAAGAGATACTTTCGGCACATCAAAAGGAAAGTTCCCCAGTGCATGGTTTGTTTGATCTCCGTAGTACTTCTTAGTCATATTTTTACTGTGGTCCAGCGAAGATGCCCTTTTTTCTGCTTACTTGGGATATCAGTGACATGATTCCCACCGTCAGCCAAGAAAACAAGCGGCATTGAGCGACGACCTTAAATCCATTTAGCATATTTATTTTACCCACGGGTATTTTTCAATTTTCCCTGAAGCTGTGCGATGATATTTTCCGAATTCATCGATCTCCCTCAATTTCTCCCCGTCGATTACCGGACCTTCCACACACATTCGCCAACCGGTTGGGTCAACAGAACACTGTCCGCAAATGCCGAATCCGCATTTCATATACCGTTCAAGAGAGGCTTCAAAAGGAATTTTCTTTTCCCAACAGACCCCGGCAATCTTAAGCTCCATTATTTCCGGACCGACGGTATACACATAGTCAATACGATTTTTTTGAACGTACTCTGCGAAAAGATCAGTATTAAATCCTTTGTATCCTTCTGATCCGTCATCCGTTGCAACGTGGAGTTTAACTCCTACTTCTTTCATCCAATCAACATACAACAGTTCTTCTTTGGTACGGGCACCGATAAATAGATGAACGTTGTGGCCTTTTTTGCGTGCAACTTGTGCCAAATACGAAAGCGGCGCTATCCCATAGCCGCCACCGACAAGAGCGATGCTTCCCGGCTTTTCAGGTAACATAAACGTCGAGCCGTATGGGCCTCTGAAGCCCAATAACTCGCCGACCTCCATCATATGCATTGCCTTGGTACTGTCCCCGACTGCAGCTACAGCCAATCGAAATCCTTCTCCATCTTTTTTGATAAGTCCGAATGGCTTTTCATCAAAACCGGGAATCCAGCACATCACAAACTGACCCGGCTCTCCCGGGAAATCATAATCGAAAACAAAAGTCTTCACCCGCTCACTCTCGGTGATAATTTTTTGTATGGGCAGTGCCAGTGGTTTGTCGTGTTGTTTCATAAGTTTTATTATACCTTCGCGGAACAGGTGTCCGAGCTGGAGGGTTCCCGACAGCGCGCAGTGTAATGAGCACTGGCGGGAGGATTAAGCGAGGACAGAATCTGGAACGTGCCAACGTGCCCTAATCCTGATGCGCAATCCCCCTCATCTCCTCTATACTTTTATATCCCTCGCGATCCATAAATGCACTCATCTCATTGCAAACTTTCCTAAATATATCAATGCCCCGATAATAAATCCCTGATCCGATCCCAACTGCAGTTGCGCCGGCCATAAAATATTCGATCGCATCTTCTCCCGTATTTATTCCTCCTGTCCCGATAATGGGGATTTTTACGGCTTCATAGATGTTGTAGACTGCCCGCACACCCACCGGTTTGATGGCAGGTCCTGAAAGACCTCCGAATTTATTTTTCAGTATGGGCCGTTTAGCACGGATATCAATAATAAGACCGGACAACGTGTTTATTGCAGTAATCCCGTCTGCTCCTGCTGCTTCAGCTGCCTTTGCCACGGTCACGATATTTGACGCATCAGG
>Ga0066639_10001143_pt1 | contig 23702 bp, 23 predicted proteins | sample CryGeyCG2114_010_2_FD_59504 | JGI IMG/M metagenome (GOLD analysis project Ga0066639, IMG submission 59504) | Groundwater microbial communities from aquifer - Crystal Geyser CG10_big_fil_rev_8/21/14_0.10 | ecosystem: Environmental > Aquatic > Deep subsurface > Groundwater | place: USA: Utah...
TTGCAATCTTTGTACTGATTGTAGATGTTGTACACTGATTTTTTGCTGATGTTCAAAGCGGTTGCCAGCCGATCCTTGCCGATGCAAGAATCGTTAAAATGCCTCAAAACATACCTTCTCTTACCTTGTGAGATAGCATTCATAGGAACACTATGAACAGAAATAGGTTTCAACTTTCTATTAGTGTAAGTATTTCGGGTAACTACATGCTTTTTAAAGTATTTTAAGCATTTTTAATATATGAAAGTAGCCGTAACCGGAGGGGCAGGGTTCATAGGCAGCAATATTATAAAAAAGCTTGTGAAGAACCACGATGTACTGAGCCTTGACAAAAATCCGGTATCTAACCAGAACAAAATTGATGGAGCGGACTACCTAAAATGCGATATTACTGATTCCGAAAGTGTTCTTGAAAAAACAAAAGGAACTGATGTAATTTTCCACCTTGCTGCACTGAGATCAATAAAGGACTCAATGGAAAATCCTCTTGCGTATAATAAGGCGAATATAGACGGCACGGTAAATGTTCTTGAGGCGGCACGCAAAAACGGATGCGGACAGGTTGTTTTTACCTCCACTTCATCTGTTTATGGAAACAGTTATGAACTTCCTCAGAAGGAAAATTCCGCGCTTAAACCATTTAATATTTACGGGCTTACAAAACTTGCGGGTGAACATTATTGTTCTATTTATTCCGAAACATTTTCTCTGAAAACAATTGCGTTCAGGCCATTCAACGTTTACGGTCCAAGACAGGAAATTAATGCGGGAGTAATCCCGGCATTCATAAATTCAGCAATCACAGGAAAAGAAGTGCCATTTTACGGGTCAGGAGAGCAAAAAAGAGATTTTGTTTATGTAAAAGATCTTTCCGACTGTTACATTATGGCAATGAATTCTGAACTTGCAGGCGGACTTTCAATAAATATCGGAAGCGGAAAAAATTATTCTATAAAAGAAATATTGGAAAAAGTGGAAAAGATTTCAGGAAAAAAAGTTAATATGAAAAATGCGGGTTCACTTATAGGGGATGTTAAGGAAACTCTTGCTGACATTTCCATTGCAAAAAAAAGTCTAGGCTGGGAACCAAAATATTCTCTTGAAAAAGGTCTGAAAGAAACATTTGAATGGTACTCAAACAACTCAAACTTTTAGATAATCTATTCCATATGCAATATACCCCAATACTGAAATAACTGAATATGCGAGTAAAGCAATTGGAAGTATATTCAATACTGCTGCAACAATAATTACAAGTTCATTGAAATATTTTGAAAAGGCAATGAAAGTAATGAATCTTTTCGGGCTTTTAGTGACTGCCGACACTGTATCCAGAGGCGTGTTCTGAAATTCCTTGTTCTGATAATCCTTTTTCAGTTCCTTGAGCCTTTCAATTTTCATGAAAAGAAGAATAACAATAAAACCTGCAGCCAGATATTCAACAGAATTGGTAAGCATGAAACTTGCAAAAGTTACTCCTCCCCAGTAAAGAGGAATTTCAAAATGCCCTATATAACTTTCAACCCTCTCTCCTTTGATTCCTGCAGTTTTCCTGTACCTTGCAACCTCTCCATCAGAGTGATCCACCACTTCAGCGAGGAAAAACAAAAACCCTGCAATTATACCAAGTTTCCAAACTCCTATTGCAAGCAGAATTGCCGCAGATAAAGCAATTAAGGAGCTTAAAAAACTGATTTGGTTGGCAGTTAAAGGAGTGTAAAGAAAGACTTTTGTAAAGTAAATGGAGAATTTTCTGAAAAACATCCTGCCTATCCACTGCTCGCCCTGCCTGCCCCTAACTACTTTATTCGCTTGGCAGATTTCCCTCAGATCTTTAATAGATTCAACCATGCTTTTCTAATAATAAATTCACACTTTAATTAAGTTATTGTTGGTTCAATCATTGTCCCAAGTGTTTTTTATTCATTATTTACCCTAATTATAAAATGCCCCTTATGAATGACACAATTGTTGCCATGTACGGCGAGAACAAATATGCCCTTAATATCCTGAATGCAATGATTGATTCGGGAAGGATTCCAAAGGCTGTTCTTATAGAAAGATCCATTGACACAAACCCTTTCATAAGGGAATTCAGGCTTCTTTTCTCCTCGCTGAAGAAAAAAGGAATTGAGGGATTTTTGAAAAGGCTTTCAGGAATATTCGTGAATTTCCTCAAATTTACGGGAATAGAGGAAAGAGAAAACACCCCTGAGGCATTCGCTGCTGCAAAACCGTTTCTGAAATATTATGACAATTCCCTTAAACTTTCGGATTTTGATTTCAAAAAACCCGGAATTGAATTAAAGGAAATGAAAACCAATTCTGACGAATTCATTTCATACATAAAAAAAAACAAAATAAAAGTTGTGCTTGTGGGAACCAAAATAATTTCCCGCAAAGTCCTTGAATCAACAGGCTGTCTTTACATTAACGGCCATCCGGGATACCTCCCTTACATGCGGGGAATGGATTCAGTAAAATGGTCTTTGTATAACAGCCACAGGCCGGGAGGCACCCTTCATTTTATTGATGCCGGAGTTGATACGGGAAAGATAATACAGAAAGGTCTTGTTCCTGTTTCAGAAAATGATTCTTTTGCAAGCCTTAGGATGAAATGCAGGGATCTTTGCATTTCATTTTTTCTTGAAAACATTGACAAAATCAGGGCAGGAAAAGTTTCCCCCAAAAACCTTCAGGAGCAGGATGTTTCGCAAGGTTTTCAAAGCACCGCCATGGGTTTCTTTAAACTGCAGAAAGCAAAACAAAAGCTTAATGAATTAAAAATTAAACAATCATTTAAACAATATCCAGACGGGGCAATGTAAATGGATTTTAAAAAACCGGCAAAAATAATTATAGGTTTGGCAATTCTTGCAGGCACCCTTTACTATATTGGATTTGAAAGCATTGTTGAAAACTTTTCAAAAATGGACATTATTTATCTGCCCGCAGTATTGATTTTTTCCTTGGCTTCAATATTCATAAATTCTCTTAATCTTTTTCTTCTCGGAAACCTTTTCCAAAAATTAAGCGTTTCAAAGGCTTTTGATTTTGTCTTCACAAGTTTTGCGGCAACAATGGTTACTCCCGGAAGGCTCGGGCAGATTTCAATAGTTTATATGCTGAAAAAGCACGGGTTTGAACTTGGAGAGGCAACAGCCCTTGTTTTTGTGGACAAGGCAGTGACAATATTCGTGCTTTCCGTTTTCGGAAGCATGGGAATTCTTCTTCTGATGCCTCGGGAATTTTTCCTACAGGTTCTTGCTTTGCTTACTGCGGGCTGGACAGGAGGGTTGTTTTTCTTCTACTCGGAATTCGGCAGAAATATAATAAAAAAATTCGTTCTCGGAAAACATCAGGAACTTTTTACAGGATTCAAAAAATCAATTGACATAATAGTTGCTGAAAAAAAAGCCCTTATAAAGAACATTTTCCTTACTTTTATAAGGCTCAACATCACCGCGCTTACTGAATACGCGCTTATAATTTCACTCGGAGGTTCGGTGGATTACATTTTGCTTTTGCTTATCAGTGCAGTAACCCAGCTTCTCAGCTTTGTTCCGCTTACCCCTAACGGCTTGGGTATAAAGGAGGGTGGATTCTCTTTCCTTGCCACACTCATAGGAGTTCCTCTGGGCATTGCAGGAACAACAATATTCACAATGACAATACTGAATTATTTTTACTCTGCTGTTTATACCGCATTCTTTATTCAAAAAACACATTTTTCAAAAATCGGTGCGGATTAATCAAAATTATCTTCTTTCATAAGCTCAAGGTTCAGCTCATAATCCTCAACAGTGTCAAATTCCAACCATCCCCTGTCAATAAGCATTACATCAACCTTCTGTCCCGAATCAACTATTGCCTGCAGGAAATCAGTCATGTACCCTTTTCTTAATGACTTGGAATATCTCCACGGTCCTCCGTTATCCTTTGCCTTTTCCTCTTCAAAAATCTTCTTTGCAACCTCAAGACCTTTTTTACTAAATTTAATTAAACCAACATACCGAGCATCCATTTCCTCTTCAGGAGGATTTTCTTTTCCGAGAAAAACAAGGCAGTTGTCTTTGTCAATCACAAAAGATTCCGAATCCTCATTTATTGAACCGTATCTCCTCACCCAGTAATCGCCCCAGTTTTTGTCCGCAACAACAACAATATCGCCATTATACTTTTCAAGCTCCTGCAGAACCCTATCCTTGAAAAGAATGTCCCCGTAGGAAACAATCAGGCCTTCATCAAATTCCTTTTCCGCACAGAACATTGAAAAAACCATGTTGGTGTCCGCAAATTCAGTATTGACATATTTTTTTGTCCCCAAAATATCAATCTTTTCGTGCTTGTAACCTCCTATAATTATGACATCCCCGATTCCGTTTCTCTTCATTTTTTCCGTTATCCTCCCCACAAGGCTTTTTCCATGAACATTCACCATTCCTTTGGGAAGGTTTTCTGTAAGATGCTTTAATCTTGTTCCCATTCCAGCTGCCAAAATCATTCCTTTCAATTTATCTTCCCCACGGCCCTTTTTGTTTAAGAAAATCATCAACTATTTCAAAACTTAAAGATTCTTCCCTTTTCATTCTTTCAGGGTGCCATATGATTCCAAGTACAGGGTATTTTTCATGGTAAAAACCCTCCACATATCCTTCTTCTGAAAAAATAAACGGCATGAGATTTTTTCCGACAAACTTTTCAGGAATAACCTGTGAATGGAAAGAATTTACTTTTGTTTTCCCGTTCCTGTAAAAATCATTGTCCATTACCTCAACTTTATGGTTGTGTCTCACATGCTCTTTAACATCATCCTTGGAACCGGCTTTAATTTTTCCATTGAAATAAACATTGATTATCTGCATCCCCTTGCAGAACCCCAGTACGGGAATTTTTTTCCTTACTGCATAATCCAGAATTGCCTGCTCCGTTCTGTCCCTTTCTCTGTAGCAGTCATCCACCTTTCCCCTGACTCCTGCAAGCCACGGAGAAACATTATTTCCCCCGCTCAGAAAAACCGCGTCAAAATCAATTTCCTTAAGCCTCATTTCAGGTTTCTTGTAAAAATTAGAAAAAGGCAGAAGAACAGAACCCTTTTTGTCAAAATAAACTGTATAATTTTCTTCCAGAGAATCAAGGTTTCCTCTTTTTCCAACACCAATAATTCTTTGGGAGGCTAAAATATTTTTCATTATATACACTTGGATTTATTTCTTTAATATTTGTTTGTTTTTACAGTCAAGCACAATTTCTTTCGCATCTTTGATTGAATCAAAAATCAATGGTCCACACCCTATTGCGGCAGGAAGCCTGAACTCCGCACACCTTATTGACATGTGCGAGGCAACCCCACCGTACTTGGTTATCATTCCTTTTGGGTTTTTCGTAAAAACCCAGTCAAAGCCGGGGTCAGCGTTTTCAATAAGAACGATTTTGTTCCGCACATCCACAACTTTTCCTTTTGCACCGGAAATTGAAAGATTTACAGCACTTCCGAAAACCTTTGCGGAGGTTATGAAATTAGGTTTCAGAACAGGTTCGGAAACCGCTTCAATATCTGTTTTTGAAAACAAAACAGAGGGAAGCGCCATTTTTGATTTGGCTTCCTGTTCTTTTCGTCTTTCTTCAATAATTTGTCCTAAAATTTGTATTTTTTCATTGGGCAGTTTTTCAAAAATTGTTTTAAGTTCAAGGAGTGAAAGGTCTTCCCTTGACAGGTCTCTCTGCATTCCGGCTTCTGCAATCAATTCAATTGCCCTGCTCAATCCTTTTGTAAACTCAAATTTTGCAAGTTCCCTTGACTCCAAGGCTGCTTTTATAAAATGGAACAAATGATAAGCATCAAATTCAAGCCCCTCTTTATGGAGCTCTTTTGTTATCCTCGCCGCTGTTTTTTTAGGAACGGAAAAATTACCTTTCCCTGCCTGTTCAGGCTTAATTTTGGAACCGCTTTCCAGAAGATCAGGAACAAGGCTGTAAGGTTTTACAGTTATATCATAAGTCCCAGCCCTAAGGTGTCCGTAATTTTTCAGGAAATCCCCCCTGCTCATCCTGCCTTTGGCAAGCAGACTGAAATCCCTTTTCATCAAAGTTGAAACCGTGCTTATGGAAGCCAGAAAACCGGAATAATCCTTTTCACTTATTATATCCCTTGAAACCATGCTTTTGAGAAGAATTTTCCCCACAAAAGCGAGCCTCGCGAGCCTTGAAAAAGGAATTGTGCCGTCATCAATGATGCCTTCCAGAATAACTTTAGCATTTTTCAGTTTCTCCGCAGAAGTTTTTCCTTTTGAATTCTTTTTAATGAATTTTTCAAGCCCGAGAGTTTTTCCCAAATCTGATTCAATTGAAATCGTGTTGCCAAGAACAAGGTCATTAGTAATTCCTCTAAGAGATTTCTGGATTTCAATAATCTCCTTTTTTGAAAAACCGTTTTTCACCAGCTCTTTTGACCTTGAATCAAATGTAAAATCAAAGCATGTGAAAAGAATTTCAAATTCCACCTTATCCTGAAGGAAAGGATTTTCCTCAAGTTTTTTCAGATAAAAATCCATTAGCTTTGACTTTGTTTTTGCGCTTAAATTTGCAGGAAGGAATGAGGAAAATGTTTTCCTGACGTCAATATAAGGTTTAGGGCCAAGCATAACCACAAGATCCGTGCGATTTATTTTATTGTAACCCTGACTTTCTCTTGCATCAGCCCACGCCTTTTCCGTAATTATTTTTCTGTAAAGAGAAAAAGCCAAGGGGTTCGGGGAATCACCTATAATTTCGGCAGGATTCCAGTCAGGCATGTCGCAGAAAAAAGTCCTCTTCCCGAAAAGATTGCCCCTATCCTTATTGATTTTTTCAAATTTTTTAACCGCATTATTAATCTCCTTTTCGGTTTCGGAATCGGTTTCATCCCCGTAATTTTCCGGAATTACAAGAGGCCTGACCTGAAAAATAGTTATTCCCTTGTTTTTCTTAACTGCAAACTCAATATCCAGGGCGATTTTCGGAATCACAGTTTCAATTTCCCTGACTGATTCAAGAAGCTTCCTGAATTTTTTAGGCACATTTCCTGAATTCGCATTTCTGAAAATTTTCACCACCTTATTTTCCTCCCCTCCTGTAACTTTGTCTGTGCTTCCGCCTTCCTCATAATTTATCACATAGTAAGGCTTGCCCCCGAATGTTCTTGTAAAAACAACCCCGCCCAGTTCCACATTTTTTGCCTGCGCCTGAACAAGAATCTGGTTTGAAATGTTGTGAGAATCTTTTTTTATGTAAGAATTTATAACGGAACGAACCGCCATTTCAATGTTTTTTCTGCTTCCCGAATTCACATTAAGTTCGGAGTGAAAATAACCCGCCTTGGATTCCATAAAAGTGTCCTCATTAAGAGCTGAACTCCTCACCGCCAGTTTTCCGTTAAAATTTTTTGTTATATGATTTACAATACTGTCTTTCTGCACGAGCCAGTCCGAAACAGTGAAAGAGAACAATTTTTCAATTTCAGATTTTTTAAGCATCGCTCTTAAATCTTTTAAGGTGTCGGCTTTTGTTGAAATAATCCCTGATTTCGGATGCGAACTTTGATAAGGAATTCCGCCTTCGCTCATGTAATCCGAAAACAATCCGAATTCAGGGTCATATTTTGAATAAACTTTCAGAAGGTCAGTTGAAATTTTTGACTGGGAAAGCCGTGTGTAATAAGGAGGCTGTTTCACTTTTCCTCCTATGGATTTTACATATTTTTCTCCCGGAATTTCACTCCAGTCGATGCCGTGCACCAGAATAATAACTGCTTTCGGAAATTCTCTGTGCAGTTTTTTCAGATTTTCAGTGGGATCCCGTGAATCCTGTACCACTACCCTGTCAACTGACTTTAGCTCCCTGATTATTTCAGTTCTTTCCTTAGTGTTTGTTATTGTTTTTTCTCTGTAGGTTTCCGCAGCCCTGTCTGAAATAACACCGCACACATGATAATCGGCAAGTTCCTTTGCCGCCCTTATAAGATTAAGATGCCCGTAATGAAAAAGGTCTGCGACAACAAAGCTGTATGCTATTTTTTTGGGTTCTTTCAAACGAATCAAGTAAATCTTGTTCTTAAGTCTTTAAATAAGTATTTTGGAAAATTTTTCCCAGTTTTGTACCAAGTTTAATATAAAAGGGAAAGCATGCTTTTTTTGTTATACTGCTTCTAAAATATAACAGTTGGTGAAGATTCATTATGGTTCAGAATAATGCGGATGAATTCGTGAAAAACTCTGCTTTTTCATACGCTGCAAAAGCAATAAGCATCCTCCTTGGATTTCTCTACTTGTTTGTTGTGGCAAATTCCCTCGGGCCAGAAGAATATGGAAACCTTGCCTTCATGATGGATTTTCTTGCCACAGGTGCCCTTGTCCTTGGTTTCAATGCCCTTGCCGAAACCCTAGTGGTTTTCATCCCGAAAACAATGAGCAGGAAATTAAGCGGAACTTTCCTCAAAATAGGGTTTTTAATTTCAGCCCTTCTTTCAGTTCTCGCATACATTTTTCCTGAAACAGTTGTATGGATTGCCCAGAAAGGAACTCCTGAGCTTGTGCAGCTTGTTGTAGCCGTTGTTTTCCTGAATGTTGTTTCAACCCTTATTATAAGCATCCTCACAGGAACAAAAAATTTCGGAAAAATACTTCAGCTTGCGTTCACGGAAAACATCCTGAACCTCGGTCTGGCATCGCTTTTTCTTTTTTATTTCAACGGCGGGGTTATTGAGGTTGTTTATGCAAAAATGATTTCCCTGCTTTCTATTATAGTTATAGGCTGGATTTTCTACAGGAAGCTTCCCCTTTCAGATGCGGATGTTTCATGGGGTGAAATCAAAAAATTCGGTTTTCTTTCGGCAGCTCTCGGATTTGTAAGAAGAGGCTCAACCCAGATTATACTTGTTTTTGTGGGGTGGTTCATTGAACAGGGAAAGCTTGGTTTTTATTATTTGATGCTCAAAATAAGCACTTATTTTGTGGAACTTCCGATAACCTCCCTTAACAACGTGCTTCTCCCGACAATAAGCGCGCAGGAAAAAGACCCTGAAAAAATGCAGAGAACCGTTTCCCTCAGCGTGAAATTTTACCTGCTGGTTTCAGCCTTGTTTTCATTAATCCTTGTTCTTATAGGCCCTTTGTTTGTAGCCCTGATTTTTCCCGGATATTCCGAGGGAATATACCTCCTTCCTTTATTTGCGGTTTATTTCCTGATGGGATTTGACATCTCTTTGGGAACATTTTACCGTGCAATAAAAAGAATTGATATTATTCTAAAGTCAAGTTCTATTGCGGCAATCCCGACAATAATTTCCGGTTATTTCCTTCTTCAGGAATTTTCTGTCGCAGGCCTTGTTATAGCCCTTATTCTGAACAGAGGAATTCAGGTAATCTATTTTTACCTTGACATAAGAAAACACGGATATAAAATTCAGTTTATTCCGAATGCAAAAGATATAAAGTTTTTTTACTCAATCGCATCTGAATCTGCCAAAAAAGCTGTTAACAAAGCCAGTTACTTTTTTTCTAAAAGATAAAAATAATGATATCTGTTTCCGTTAAGCACAAATTGTTTTTTTATACTAAAAAATTTTTCTAATTTACTTTGGAAAATTTTTTTGCCCGTGCCTTTAAGCCCAAGCTCCCATTCATGTGTTTTGTGAGAATGCTTGGTTTCAAAAAACCTTTCAAAATCAAACCTGAATTTTGGTTTGAAAAAAGGGAAGTCAAATGAAAATGAAAAATTGACTGCTCTGTAAGGAACAGATATTATTGCATATTTTTTTGTAAGTGCAGCAATATTTTCCAAAGGAATATCAAGGGAATCAAAAGGAAGATGCTCAAGTATCTGGAATGCCGTCACCGCATCATATGTTTTTTTAGGAGAATATTTTTTTGAAATATCAATAAGAATATCAGGCTTTAAATCATGGTCTATATCAGCCTCAAAAACTTTTATTCCGCTTCCTGAAAAATATTTCTGAAGAAACTTGCTTCCGCATCCGATATTCAGGACAGTTTTAGCTTTAACCGAATGTATAAGGGTTATTTGTTCATGATAAGAATTGAACCTTTCTTTTGTGTCATAGAACCCCGCTTCATAATTTTCCGTTTCATCTCTTGCCATTTAATCAACTGTTGATGTAACTGTTTTTATATTTATAAGATTGTATTCTTTACTATGCGAAAAACAATCCAAAGGTTAATGCTTGACGAAACCCTCGATATGGTTTTCAAAAAAATTGTTCCCGGAAAACTTCTTGATGCGGGAAGCGCATTCAAACCCTACAAGGACAAGGTGAAATGTAAGGAATACCTTTCCCTTGACATACATGACCACTTCAAGCCTGATATTGTGGGTGATGTCCATGCCCTTCCTGTGAAAAACGGTTCTTTTGATACAATAGTTGCAACAGAACTTCTGGAGCACTGCCACACCCCTTCAAAAGTTGTTGGCGAATTCAGAAGGGTTCTGAAGAAAGGCGGTCAGGTTGTTGCATCAGTGCCTTTCATTTACCATTACCACGGTGACATGTTCATGAAGGATTACTGGAGGTTCACACAGGATGGATTGAATGAACTTTTCAAAGAGTTTTCAAAAGTTGAAATTTACCCTTACGGCAGTTTCATAACAACAATACTGAACATGATTCTCTGCAGGTACTTTTTTCTCACAAGACTGAGCGGGTTTTTCTACAAACTGCGTTTCGGAAAGTACCCTTCAGGTTTTGTAGTGCTCGCTCAAAAATAGTCCCTTTTTTGTTTTTTTGTGCTTTTGAACCACAGTAATTATATATGGCTTTCAACGACTTTATTTAACATGAAGCTGGTTGTAACAATACCTTCCTATAATGAGGAAAAAACCATTCTGAAGGTAATTAATGAAATTCCCAAGAAGATAAGCGGGATTGACAAAATTGAGATTCTTGTAATAGACGACGGCTCTACCGATAAAACTTCTGAGGTTGCAAAAAAGGCGGGGGCAAGCGTAATAAAGAACACGAAAAATATGGGTTTGGCATTCACTTTTGCAAAAGGTCTTCAGAAAGCCCTTGATATGGGGGCTGATATCATTGTGAACACCGATGCGGATTTCCAGTACAATCAGACACAGATTCCTCTTCTTGTTACTCCTGTTTTGAATCAGGATGCGGACATTGTTCTTGGCTCAAGGTTCAGGGGGTGGATTGAAGAAATGCCTTTTCAGAAAAAATGGGGAAACATTGCAATGTCATTCATGGTAAGGACAATTACAGGATTGAAAATCAGCGATGCGCAGACAGGTTTCAGGGCTTTTTCAAGGGAAGCCGCCCTTAAGATAAATATTTTTTCGGACTTCACCTACACTCAGGAAACAATTCTTGAAGCTTGGGAAAAAAAGCTTGTGATTAAGGAGGTCCCTGTGGATTTCAGGAAAAGAAAGGACAAAAGCAGATTGATTTCAAATATTTTTGTTTACGCACGGAGAGCAGGCTTTACAGTACTTGAAACTTACCTGAGCTACAAGCCTCTGACATTCTTCCTTTCGCTGGGTTCGCTTCTTCTTGTTGCAGGAATTGTCCTCGGGCTGAGAGTAGGAATCCATTACCTTAACACAGGTCTTGTAAGCCCATACATTCCTTCCGCAATTTTAAGTTCGCTCCTCCTTATTTTGTCCGTGCAGACAATAATGATTGGCCTTATTGCGAAACTTATCCAGAGAAACAGGGCACTTCAGGAAAAAATCCTTTATGAAACCAAGAAAAGTCAGTTTAAGGTTGTAAAATGAAAAACTTTAACCCTGCCCAGCTTGAATTTCTTAAAACAATTTCCATGCAGGAATCGGAGCGGGACTGGCTTGACATTCCGTGTTTCACAGAAATTGTAGAGGAAAAAAAGAACGGCAAAATAATCGGGCTGGCGGGAGTAACAAAAAGATATTTCCTAATACCGAGTTTGTTTATAGCTGTTCTTGAATCTGAAAGGGGTTCAGGTCTGGCTTCGCGACTTTTAGATTCTTTGCTGAAAAAACACAAGGGAATTCTGTTTCTGACTTATTATAGAAAAAAGCCCTATCTGAAAGAGTTTTATTCCAAATCGGGATTCAAAAAACTGATTCCGTGGTTCGGGCAGAGGGTTCTCTGCATCAAACTTTAACCCAGAAGGCTTTTTTCCTTTTCAGGAGACCATTCCAGCTCTTTTCTTTTTTTCTTCATCCCCTCGGAAAATTTTCGGTACAGCTTTTTTTCAAAAAATTCAACTGCTTTTTTTGCTATTTCGCCGGAGTTTTTAGGAGGCACAAGGAAACCGTTAAGGTTGTTTTCAATATGATCAGGGTTTCCGCCCACATCTGTTGAAAGCACAGGGGTATTGAAATTGAACGCCATTCTTATAACTCCGCTTTCGCTTATTGATGTGTAAGGCAGAACAAGAAGATCCGCGCCCATAAAATATTTTCCTATTTCTGAATCGGGCACATAGCCATCAATTATCCTGATTTTTAGGGATAGTTTCAGTTCCTTAATAATATTCTCATACTTTGATTTGCTTTCCCAGAATTCGCCCACAATAAGAAGTTCGGCATCGGTTTTTTTCAGAATTTCGGGAAGGGCTTTCAGAAGATATTCAAGGCCCTTGTACTCCCTTATGAAACCGAAAAAAAGAATTGTGTTTGTTTTCAGGTTCAGCTCCTTTTTTGCCTGGTCTCTTGTGATTTTATTTTTTTCCAGTTCAGGCAAATCGTATATGGGTTCAAAGTATATTCCAATTTCTTTTTTTGGAAAAATTTTCTGAAGAATTTTTTTGTCAGAATTTGACATCGCCACAAGCCTGTCCATCCGCGACAGGAATAATTTTGAAAAAAACCTGTTTATGGGATTTGAAATCAATTTTAACGGTCCTTCGCTGTGGGGAAAAACGTTCTGACACAGGGCTATCTTTTTTGCCTTAGTGCCTGAAGAGAGAAAAATGTAACACGGGAAAAGGAAAGTTGTCCACCACTGGAAAATAACTGTTTCCACATTTTGCAGTTTCTTTTTTTCCGAAAGCCAGTTCAGAGGGTTTATTGAATCAAGAGCTCCGGTGTTTTCCCCATCAGTTGCCTGAAATTTTCCGGGATAGAGAATTTTAGGGTAGAGTCTTTTGAACGAAATATTTGTCAGTGAATTATTTTTTGAAAGATTCTTGGACATTACTTCATTTGAATGGGCAATGCCTCCTCTCATGGGCTTGATGGGACCTACAGAAATTATTTCCATAATCTAACCTTTGTGTTTCCAGTTGCTGTCAAATAAGAATAATCCGAGCTTTCCTGATTTTGCAAGTTCTGGAAGGACGTCGTTTTCAAGTGTTCCGTTTGTGGGAAAAAAGTCAAGGGCTTCTTTTTCAAAAATGAAAATTCCTGCGTTCTGCAGTTTTGTGGGTTTGGGTGATTTGTATTCAAATTTAGTTATTTTATTCCCGCTTACTTTTATCTCATCCACCAGATCGGATTTCTTTTCAGGAGTTGTCACCGCTATTGTTGCCGAATCCTTTGATTTTTTGTGATGTTCAAGCAAATCCTCAAAATTCAGTGTATAGGTTATGTCGGAATAAATTACAAAGAAAGGTCCGTTAAGCTGGGCTTCTGCGGATTTTATTATCCCTGCAGTTCCAAGCTCATTGGTTTCCTTCAGAAAGGTTGTTCTTTTTTTGTAGTAAGGGCTGCTGTTTATAATGCTGAACAATTCTTCATTGTTTTTTCCGCCCGCAATAAGAAGTTCCGTTGCCCCGATGGCTTCCAGATAGGAAAGTGTTTCTTTTATGCTTTCCTCGCTCGGCTTTTTTCCGGCAACTATTATTGCCTTCATCTGGGTGGTTGCGGAAAAATGGTCAAATATTATGGATTCTATTGCCTGTGACCTGTTCTGTATGTTATTCTTCCCTATTTTGCCGTCTATAAGTGAAATTGCACCGTTATCTATGGATATTGTAATGCGTTCTTTCATACTTCTATATTGACACAAAACAATAAAAAGAGTAGGTATGATAAAGTATTACGGAGTATGATTGCATTTGGCTGATTATGAAGGCAAAAAAACAGTTGTAACAGGAGGGGCAGGATTCATAGGCTCAACCCTTGTAAGACAGCTTTTGAAAGAGAATGCTGATATCATTGTTGTTGACAATTTCCTGAGCGGAAAAAGGGAATTTCTGGACGGGGTAAAATCCTCAATTCAGATTGAAGAAATGAGCATAATGGATGATTCTTTCCAAAAGCTCCTTGAAAAAAATGATGTGGATTTCGTTTTCAACCTTGCCGCAATGCCTTACATTCCCGACTGCTATTCAAAGCCAAGGGAATTTTTTGAGGTAAACTCTTTGGGGGCACTGCATCTTCTTCTTGCATGCAAAAACGCGGGCGTTGAAAGGATAATACAGTATTCAACTTCAGAAGTTTACGGCGGCGCCCAGAGAATTCCAATGGACGAGCATCATCCTCTTAATCCGATGTCCACTTATGCCGTAAGCAAAGTTGCAGCGGACAGGATTTGTTACACTATGCATTATGAACAGGAACTTCCTGTAATAATTTTAAGGCAATTCAATGTTTTCGGACCCAGAGAAACACATCCATACATTATCCCTGAACTGATTTCCCAGCTTTCAAATTCAAACAAATTAAGGCTGGGAAATGTGAATGCACGCAGGGACCTTACTTATGTTGAGGATGCCGCAAGATCCGCGATGGCTCTTATGCTTCACAAAAAAGCCGAGGGACAGGTCTTCAATTCAGGCACAGGAGTGGACCATTCTGTAAGGGAAATGGCCGAGCAGATTGCGGAAGTTATGGGAGTTGACAATATGGAAATTTCCCTTGATGAATCAAGATTAAGACCCTTGGATGTTGAAAGGCTTCAGGCAAATTATTTCAAGATTAATCATTTAACGGACTGGAAACCAAAAACAGGTTTTAAAGAAGGAATAAGAAAAACGGTTGACTGGTTTTATGAAAACAACAAAAAGTGGCCATGGCAGTAAGGTCCCTATTTACAGGCCGTCCTTTACGGGAAACGAATCAAAGTACATCAATGAATGCATTGCTTCCGGATGGGTTTCTTCAGCGGGCTTATTTGTTGATTCTTTTGAAAAGGAATTTGCAGATTATATAGGGACAAAATATGCATCCACTTCCTCAAATGGAACCACGGCTTTGCATCTGGCTGTGCAATCTCTGGGAATTAAATCCGGGGAAGTAATTGTTCCAGATCTTACTTTTGCCGCAACAGCAAATGCAGTAATCCATGCGGGATTAAAACCGGTTTCTGCTGACATTGATCCTGAAACCTTAAACATTTCAGCACAATCAATAAGGGAAAATATTACTGAAAAAACAAAAGCAATTATTCCTGTTCATTTATACGGCAGACCTGCTCCCATTAAGGAAATAATGGAACTTGCTGAAGAAAAAAACCTTTATGTTATTGAAGATGCCGCCGAATCACACGGTGCTGAAATACACGGAAAAAAAGCCGGCTCATTCGGGGACGCTTCAATCTTTTCATTCTACGGAAACAAAATCATGACAACAGGAGAGGGCGGAATGGTTGTTTCTGACAATCAGGAAATTATGGACAAGGTCAATATTCTGAAAAACCATGGAATGAACAAGTCCAGAAAATACTGGCATGATATTGTGGGCTACAATTACAGGATGACAAACCTTCAGGCTGCCCTTGGTCTTGCACAGCTGGAACAGATTGAGGAAAAGATTGCTGCAAAAAGAAAAATTGCCCAAAAATACAGCTCCCTGCTGAAAGATTCTTTTGTTACTCCTTCTGAGGAAAAGGGCACAAGAAATGTTTACTGGCTTTACTGGATTCAGGCAAATAACCCTGATTTACTGGCTGAAAATCTTGAAAAAAAAGGCATTGAATCTAGAAGGTTCTTTTACCCTTTATCCTCAATGCCTCCATTTAAAGCCCATGTGCTGAAAAATGCAGATAATGCCTTCAGAAAGGGGTTATGCCTGCCCTCCTACCCTGGTCTTTCGGACAGTGAAATTGAGGAAATATGCTCTGTTTTACTGCAATAGCATTGTACCAAAACCGCTTTTTTAACTGGATGCAGCTAATTTATTATTGAATAAAACCCATTACTACTTCAGAATAATTTTAGTGATTTAAATGAAAATTGATTTATCAGGCAATGAAAATAAAGTAATTGTTCTGGCTGCGGTTTTTTACATTCTGATTTACTTTGCGTTTTTCCCGTCAATGTATGCTTCCATTGATGAGCATGAATACCTGAAAAATTCCGTTCTGTTCACGCAGGGAAAGTTCGGGGAGCAAAATCCAGAGTATGCATGCAGAGCAGATCTTCTCAACGATAACGGCTATGTTTCAAAATATTTTCCAGGCAGGTCATTTTTCCTCGCTCCGTTTGCGCTTTTTGGAATTTCAGCCGCAATGCTTTCCGGTCTCATTATACATCTTGTAAATTTTTTACTGCTTATCCTTATCCTCAAAAAATTAAAAGTAAACAAATTTTTTTCACTGCTTTACCTTTTCCTTCCTGTTCTTCTCTGGAGTTCAAGAACACTCTACCCAGAGCTTCTTGTTCTAACGGGTTTTCTCGCAGGCATATTATTTTTCCTCGGTGACAAAAATAAGGACTGGCTTATTTCAGGTTTCTTTTTCAGCCTCGCTGTTCTCGCGAGGTATGATGCGATTTTCGGCTTTGCAGCTTTTCTTATCCCGAACATACTGAAAAACAGAAGCAAGGCAATCCATTTTGCTTTAGGAGCCATTCCAGTAGGAATTATAATTTTGGTTTTTAACACTCTGGCTTATTCAGGAGCCTTCAATACAGGATCATACAGCGGTCTGGGTCTGGTTTCTTCCCTCCTGTTTTCTGAAAGGGGGCTTATTGAAGGATTTTTCACAAGATACCTTGCCGATCTTATAATTTATCCTCTTATCCTGCTTGCAATGTATCCCCTTATGCTTGTTTCCACTTTCCTTGCGAAAAAATTCAGCCTCAGACACGAATTCACCTTAATCACAATCGCATATCTCATTCTGAACGCACGCTTCACAGAATTCCTGGCGTTTGATTTTTCAATTGAATCTGCTTTTGTTGCAAGATTAAGATACATTATTCCACTTATAGGAATCCTGATAATCCCTTACTCCGTTTTCCTTAATGATTTCATTAAAGAGAAAAAAATTTCTGTTCCGAAAAAGTTCTTTGCTGTATTTTTCATAGCCCTTATACTTGCCACGGGATTTTTTTCAATGAAACACTCCGAAATTGTGGATTCAAGGGCCGATGTTCTTCAGGCAGTAAAGGATGTCGTTCCTGAAGGCTCATTGGTTATAGGGAGCTCCGATGACTGTGTTTATTTCCAGAAAGAAATTTTTGGAAATAGGAAATATCTGAACATTAATTTTGAACAGGGTCTTGCCGGAAATCCTGAATCTCTTAAAATTGAGGATTTCCTTTCTGAAAATGTTTATGTTATGGAACTTTATTACGGCCATAGGGTTGACAGGGACAGCATTAGGCAGGATATAGTGAATTCTGAAAGGCAGGAAATAGCGGATTTTATAAATAAAAATGAATCCCGTCTGGATTTGATTTATGAAAATTTAGAGGGAAATACTATGAGGATTTACAAATGGCAGAACTGATTGATGTTTCCGTTGTTATAGTTAGCAGGGACAGAAAAGAGCTTCTTGGAAAAGCAATGGATTCCGTTATTTCACAGAACTACCCCAAGGAAAAAATTGAGCTTATAATTGTTGATGACGGAAGCACAAAGAACAATCTCAGGGATTTTGTTCTGGGCAAAAAGAAATTGTTTGAAAATGTTGTGTACTTAAGACAGCAACCTTCAGGTCCGGCAGCAGGCAGGAATTTCGGGGCATCAAAAGCATCAGGAAAATTCATCTTATTTACAGACAATGACTGTCTTCTTGAAAAAAACTGGGTAAAGGAATCGCTTGCGTTTTTTTCGGAAAAAGAAGTTGTGTGCTTTGAAGGAAGAATAATTACAGATACAAAAAGAAATCTTTTCACAAATGCCCCTGAAAACCTTTCAGGTGGAAAATTCATGACCGCAAACATGGGTTTCAGAAAAGACGCTTTTATGAAATTGAAAGGATTTAATGAAAAGCTGGGGTTCTGGAGAGAGGATACGGAGCTGGCTTTCAGGGCAATGGAAACAGGAAAAGTTCCATTCGCTGAAAAAGCAGTTGTTTACCATCCGCTGAGGAAAGAGCCCTGGCAGAATGTTTTCCGCTATTTGAATTTTCTTAGAAACGAATGGCTTGTTTTCTTTATGCATCCTAAAAAATTTGCGGAATTCGTTTTTCCTGATATTTTCCGTGATATTGTAAAAACGGGTTTGATTTTTTCATCAGTTTTTGCTTTGTTATATTTTTTCCTCCTTGCACCGCAGATATTTATTTATGCCATCATACTGACAGCATTAATTTTTTCCGTATCTTTTTACTCAACAACTGTAAAATTCAAATCCCATTCAATAAAAGATGCGTTGTTTTTTACAGTGCTAAACTGGATTAAGTATATCATTTATCCGTTTTTCCTTGCTTTCGGATTTGCCCGTGCTCTTTATGCTGTTTTTAAAGGGATGAAAATGAAATGAACATTGCACTCCTCACATTAACCGGTCCTGAATTCAGAGGAGGTGTTGAAAAATTCAACTCCTATCTTAATTCGGCACTTTCAAAAAAACACTCAGTTGATATTATTGCTTTCAATGATTTTACCCTTTCAGGTACGGAAAAAGCAGTTCTGAAAGTTTATGAAAAAACCCCTTACAGCGGTTATTACAAGGCAAAAATAATGGCAAAGCATTTTAGCAAAATTCAGGAAAAGTACAATCTTATAATTACAAATGATTTCTTCGGCCTTTACATTAAAAAGCCAAAACAGATTCTTGTTTCCCACGGATATTTCGGAGATGTATTTGACTGCATGAGGGACAGGATTTCCCCATGGTACTGGCTATGGGGGCAAGAGCTCGGAAGAGTGCAGAAGGCATCAATGAAAAAGGCGGACTTTGTGGTTACCCCGTGCATGAGGAATTTCAGGGTTATGAAGGAAAAAAAACTTCGGGTAGACCTTGTTATTCCGCACGGCATTGACACTGATTTTTACAAACCAGATAAAAACGCTTCCAAAAACATTTCCTCTTACGCCCTTCCGAAAAATTTCCTTCTATTCGTAGGAGGCCGTGCCCCGTGGAAAAATATCGGCATTGTTGAGGAAATTTCAAAGAAAAATAAAATTGCAATGATTTCCGGAAACGGCTCAAGTCCTAATATCAGTTACTTGAATAATGTTCCTGAAAACCTTATGCCTTCCTTTTACTCCGCTTCACAAATGCTTCTGCACCCGTCTCTGCATGAGGGGTTCGGTTATGTTGTTGCGGAATCAATGGCTTCAGGAACCCCTGCATTATTTTCCCGAACAGGTTTCGGGGAAGAACTTTCCAATGAGCTTCCTGAATTAGTCATGGAAAACCCCAGCGATGTCCCGCAAATAAGGAAAGAAATTGATTTCATTCTTGAAAATAAGAAATCCCTCGGAAAAAAATCAAGAGAATTTGTAATAAAAAATTTCGGCTTAAAAAACTGGGAAAAAAAGTGGCTTGAACTAGTTGAAAAAATTTAGTTTTTAATTTTCTAATTTTTTAACAGTTTTTTTATTTCCATGAATGCTTTTTCATTCTGCAAATTTCTCCCGAAATCCGCCTCTGAAATTTTGGATGTTTTTCCCCTGATGTTTTTCATTTTTACAATTTTTTCGGCAGAATTCCCGAAATCTTTCCAGTTATCAGAATAAATTCCCAAATCCTTTTCCTGAAAAATATCCCGCAGTGCTCCGTTTTCAGGTCCCTTTGCAATTACCTTAAGTCCGCATGAAACGTAATCGTATGTTTTTACAGGTATGCAATATTCAAGGGAATTGTTAAGAGTAACTATTCCGAAATCAGCCGCGGAGAAATATTTGTAAAGCTCGTTAAAAGGGATTCCTTTTTGCGACGAGTCGGCAAAAATAATATTTTTTTCCAGATTTTCCTTTTTTATAATTCTTTTCATATTCAGGTAACCTTCCTTTTCCTCGGAGTATGGTATAACAAGCATGAGTTTCATTCCGGTTTTCCTTATTAAAGGCGCCACCGATAAAAGCATTTCATCAAGCTCCCTTGAGGCAAAAGAACCCGCATAAATCCCTGTAACCCCGTTAAGCCCGAGCTGTTTTCTCATTTTCTCCCTTTCCTTTTCGCTGAACCTGAAAATTTCCTTTTCAGTTCCGTTTTCAACCAGAACCAGTTTTTCTTTTTTCACTCCTTTGTTTTGCATGGATTCTTTTATGTGCCCCGTCACCACAAAAATCCTGTCCGCAAACCTGTAGGAAATCCTTTCTATTGCCCTGTAAACTTTAATTTTAAAGCTGTTTTTTTTGTAAATGCCAAGACCCACAATGGATTCTGTCCACGGGTCCCTTATATCAAGAACAAAAGGTTTCCCTGTGATTTTAGCGAGAAGCATTGCAAAAAAAGAATCCGTCATCGGAGGAGAAGTCCCTATAACCAAATCAGGCTTTCCGTTTTTTATAGCCCTGAAAAGCCCGTATAAATTTCTGTATCTAATTATTCCGTTTGCACTCGGAACGCCTTTCCTTTCAGGCGACAATATTTCCACTTCAAACCCTTTCTGTTCAAAAAATTTCCTGAAAGATTCCAGCCTCAGAACAACAGCCCCCTTTTCCGGAGGGGCATAAGGAGAAATTATTGCTATTTTACTCATTTGCAAATCTCCATGTAAATTTTTTCCAGTTTGTTTACTCCGGTTTCAACAGAAAAATCCTTTGATCTTTTTAATGCGCCTTCTATAATTTCCATGTTATCTTTTTTCATTACACTTTCAATTTTTTTATGGGATTCAGAGGAATCAAAATCCGCAAAATAACCGTTTTTATTTTCTGTTATTATATTTGAAAAGCCTTCATTTTTCTGAACTATTGGAATGCATCCCGAAGCCATTGCCTCAACCAGCGCTATCCCAAATCCCTCGTACTGTGATGCCGAAACAAAATACTCGGATTTTGCATAAAGTTCTTTTGTTTCATTATCTTTCGGGTTCAGAATAAACTTAATCTTATTTTCTATTCCCAGTTCCATGCACTTTTTTTTATAACCAGACAGCAGATTTTCCCAGTCAGTTCCCGCAATTAAAAGTTTATAATTACCTTCAATTTTTGAAAAGGCATCCAGAAGATTTTCAACCCTCTTGTTTTTTGAAAACCTCCCCAGAAAAAGAAATGTATTTTTTTCCTTTTTTCCATGTTTGAATTTTTCCGCACTTACCCCATTCTGAATAAGAACAGGGCTGGCTATTCCGGAAAATAATTTGAAATCATTTTTGCTTACAGCAACTGTAACACAGAAATTCAGCAGTATTCTCTGTACGGTGTGAAAATAGATTTTTTTAAGAAGTGCAATTTTTTTTGTGTGAAAAATTCCTCCATGGGTGGACACAACAACAGGTTTTTTATGTAGCAGTTTTGTTGCAATCAGAAAATCCGAAAAGAAACCAACTCCATGCACATGTATCACATCTGCCTCCTTAACCTTATTCAGTACACTTAATGCTATTTTGTAATATTTAAGGTCAAGATAAGGCATTCTTTCTATATTTATGCTTCCGCGCCTGCCTTTTTCAGGCAGCTTTTCACCTGAATTTGCACACTTATTCAGGCATAAAACACTGATTTCATGCCCCCTTTTCGAAAGCTTTTCCCCCATATCCTGAACAACTTTTTCAACCCCCCCTATGCAGGGGTAAAAGTTGTTTGTAACCATTGCAATTTTCATTTTTTCACTTCAGTATCTTGAATTTCAATGTTCCAAAAATAATTCCGAGCTGGAATGCGATTGTCCTAAGGGGAATTATTACAATGGATGCTGCCGCCACTCCCAAATCCTTTGGAAGAACATAAAATGTAAATTCTAGTGTACTGAGTAAACCAAGCACAGCAATCAATGTTGAAGCCCCTCCTGAAAGAATTGCAAGTTCAAAATATCCTGCGTAAGCCAGGGGGAAAGTCGCAAGAACAAGAAAAAGGCCCGTGAATGCCGCAAAAAGCTGGAACTTTATTGCCCCTGGGGTATAAGAATCGCCAGCAATTTTGTCAGTGTGCTTTGAATAGAGAAGTATCCTGTAATACGCCCTGAAATATTTTACCTTAAGGTATTGCCATAAAGAATCAGGATGTGTGTGATAAACAATTGCATCGTGATTGAAAAAAAGTTTTTTTCCCATTTTTGAAATTTTGTAACTTAACTCAGGATCCTCTCCTGAAGCTTTCGGAAAAGATTCATCAAAACCCCCTGCCTCATCAAAATCCTTTTTCCTGTATGCCGCTGAATAAGAACCCACCCAATCAATGTTTCGGGATTTTTCCATTTTTTCATACCTCTGTTCAATTTCAAGCTGGTTAAACCTCGCAACCACTCCTACCTGTTTTGTTTTATACGCTCCCTGCACCCCGATAATTCCATTATCCGCAAAGGGTCTTAACATTTCCTCAACCCAGTTTTTTTCAGGCTCGCAGTCCGCATCCGTAAAAAGAAGAATTTCGCCTTTTGCCTTTTTTGCGCCAAGGTTTCTCGCCTTTGCAGGTCCCGCATTTTTCTGCCTCAGCACAACAGCTCCCTTGTTTTCCGAGATTTCCGCTGTTTTATCATTAGAGCCGTCGTCAACAACAATAACCTCAAAAGTGCCTTTGTAATTCTGTTTTTTAAGGGATTTGAGGAGCGTGGAAATAGTTTTTTCCGAATTATAAGCCGGAACTATAACTGATACAAAAAGTTTTTTTTCAATTGTCATTTTACCTTTACCGCCTTTACAATCATCTGTTCCTGCAGGCTTCTCGGCAGGAAATAATGAAGCGCCTTTCTGAATATAAAGCTCCACTTATTCCTGCTGCCGTAGCAGTTTTCATCATTGTAAGGCTGGCAGTAAAACTTATCAATTTCAAAACCGCTTCTTTTCAGAAGATTTTCAAGTTCATGGTAAAAGAAAAGACTTATGTGTATGGGCGTTTCGTAGGAGTGAAAAACCCTGTTGATAAAACTTTTCCTGTTCGGGGTTGTTAAAATGAAAACCCCTCCTTTTTTAAGTGTCCTTGCAACTTCTTTCACAAAAGGCCCGGGTTTTTCAACATGCTCAATCAATTCCCCTGCAAAGCAGGAGTCAAACATTTTATCGGGAAAAGGAATTTTTTCAGCGCTTGATTTTTTGTAATGCTCTGAATCTTTTTTGATTTCAATATCCACGCCGTACATGTTTTCCGCGCCGAACCTGCTTTTGAACCTTTCATGTATTGTGCCTACACTGCACCCCACATCAAGAACTTTTCCTTTCAGATTTTCCAGCGCGAATTCAACCCTATGCAACAAAACACCTTTTTACAATTCATTAAAATTCATTAATTTTGAAATAGAACTACTGAGTAATTTTAAATATAGGCTTCTGCTGTTCATCCGCCATTTCTTCGGATTCCTCTTCTTTGGATTCTGTCTGTTCAACAGCAAGGTTCTTCTCATCCTTAACCTGCTTCATTGCCGCACTCTTCTTCCAAAAATCAACATCAAAAAGATATTTCATGAAAGTCCTTCCGCCCATCAGCAGCCTTCTTGTT